>Ga0081539_10005635_pt1 | contig 12590 bp, 13 predicted proteins | sample TabmetS4T2R2_FD_71023 | JGI IMG/M metagenome (GOLD analysis project Ga0081539, IMG submission 71023) | Tabebuia heterophylla rhizosphere microbial communities from the University of Puerto Rico - S4T2R2 | ecosystem: Host-associated > Plants > Roots > Rhizosphere ...
GGCGTGATCGTAGAGGCGGACCTTTAGGTCCGCCTACCGCTTATTCCTGTCTCGGACCCAGCCACACGCCGTCGCACTGCAGGCACGCGTACCACATGCGGCGATAGCTGGAGAACTCGAAGCTGACGGCGCCCATGTGGCCGCACGTGGGACAGCCTGTGTCGGGCCACGTTCGATTGGTGCCGTGCTGCAGCAGGACGGCCGCAGCACGGCGGGCGGCGGGAGTGAGCAGCGTCTCGCGCACGAGGCGTCCCAGACGCGCCGCCGCGAGGTTCGGGGCAAACGGCTTCAGCAGCACGCCGTCACATCCCGCCTTCAGTGCCGCGGGCGCGCGCTCGGGCGCATCGGTGAGCACGAGGACGCTGGTCTGCCCTGTTTGCCGGGCTGCGGTGTGAATCGCCGCCGAATCGAACTGCGGCAGATCGATATCGAGCGCCACCACGCGCGGCCGTGACCGTTCGATCGTACGGACGGCGTCGGCGGTGTTCTGCGCCGTCAGTCGCGTGAACCGGTTCACCGCGAATCGATCGGCGTCGGCTGCGCTGACCGCCAGCAGCAGTACGGGACGGCGGTCGGCGGCGACCTGCGCCGGTCCTGGAGAGAGCGGAGGCAGCGGATCCGAGTAGGCTCGTGGCGGCAGCATGTCACTCACTATCCTCTTGCCTGATGTCGCCCGTTACCCGCGGGGGGGTACCCCGACAGCAGGGGACGGGTTCGTGCGGTCAGGCGGCGCGCACGTGCAACGGTGAGACTGGCCGCGGCGGCCGAGCAGCGGCATGACGCGACGACGTCGGAAACACATCTCGGGTCGCCGCGACCACCGCCAGCACCGCCTCGCGCGGCAACTGAACGCTCACGTTCGACCCTCGATAAGGCGCGACACGGCCGCTGACAGCGCATCCGGCAGGCACGGTTTGGGGAGGAACATGTCGCAGCCGGCGCGCGCCGCCGCCTCGCGATCGCGCGGGAACACTTGACCCGTCAGGATCACGACCGGCACGTCCTTGATGCGTTCGTCGTGTTTGATCCGCTCGGTCAGATGCAGGCCGTCTTCATCACCCTCGAGACGGACGTCGGTGACAATGGCGGCGGGAGCCAGCTCGGAGGCGAGCCGATACGCATCGGCGGCCGTGCTGGCCTGCAACGTAGAAAAGCCCTCCTGACGCAGCGATTCGGCATACATTTCGCGCTCGTCGGAGGAATCGCTGATGAGGAGAATGCGACGAGGTAGGCCGGCGCTCATGGGGACACTTTCCCGCCCCCCGCGCCTCAATGCTATTGGGGAGATCCCGTACTAGGGAAACCATCCAGGGGGTCACGTTCTCACGGCGCTACGATCTCATCCGGTACTCCCAGCCATCCCTGCAGCACGGCGTACTTGACCACATCGATTCGACCACGAAGGCCGAGCTTCCTCATCGCGTTGGCCTTGTGGACCTCGACAGTCTTGACGCTGACGTCCAGCAGTAGGGCGATCTCCTTGTTGCTGTGACCGTGGGCGACCAGTCGAAGCACCTCGGTTTCGCGCTCCGTGATGCGCGGCATGCGCACGGCCGGTCGCCGGATGCCGCGTTCGCGAGGATCGGCGAGACTCGCGTCCAGATACTGTTCGCCGCCGGCGGCCGCGCGGATTGCTTTCAGCAGCTCGCGCGAGGCGCTCTGCTTCAGCACGTAACCACGCGCGCCCGCACCCAGCAAGGCCTGAACATACGCCGCGTCGGCATATCGGGTCAGCATGACGACGGCCGTGCCCGACGAGCGCTGTCGCATCTCGCGTGCCGCCTGCAGTCCATTCATCTCCGGCATCGACACGTCGAGGACGGCCACTGCGGGATTCATCGATTCGACGTGCGCGACCGCGGTGCGGCCATCTCCCGCTTCCGCCACGACTTCCATATCCGGCTCGGCGTCGATGAGCAGTTTGAGGCCGTGACGCACGGTCTCATGGTCCTCGGCAATCAGCACGCGAATCTTCTTCATGCCTGTGGCTGCGCGGCACCGGCCAACGGCGAGCGCACGAAGATCGTCGTCCCTTGACCGGCCGACGATTCGACGTCGAGCGTGGCCCCGATCAGACCGGCGCGTTCCCGCATGCCAGCCAGCCCGATTCCGTTCTCTTGCACGTCACGGTCCGTCGCGTCGAAGCCGATGCCGTTGTCCTCGACCACCATCACGACCGATCCGTCGCGTGCTTCCAGCAGCACGTCGACACGCTCGGCGTGCGCATGTTTCAGCACGTTGTTGAGCGCTTCCTGTGCGATGCGATAGAACGCGATCTCGGCTTCGCGCGACAGCATGCCGCTCTGAAATCCTTCCGCGCGGAAATGGCTCGCAATCCCGGAATGCACCGACCATTCTTCGGCATAGCGCGGCAGCGCGGCCGCCAGTCCGAGATCGTCGAGGGCCGCGGGCCGCAACTCCCAGGCCAGGAAGTCGACGGCACTATCCAGACCATCGGCCATCTTCAGCACCTGGCTTATCTCTTCGGTCGCCGGGCAATGGCCGCGGTGCCGCTCGAGCGCCAGGCGGAGCGCCGTCAGTTGCTGACCAAGCTGATCGTGGAGATCGCGCGCGATGCGCGTCCGCTCGTCCTCCTGTGCGGTGACCACCTTGCGCAGCAGCGCTGTCACGCGGTCCTGTGCGTCGGCGTGCCGCGATACTTCCGCCTGCAGCTCGGCGGTCCGCTGCTGCACGCGGTGCTCGAGATCGGCGCGGGCCTGCTGCAGCGCCATCTCGCTGCGACGCTGCGGTGTCAGGTCGCGCGCGATCTTGGCAAACCCCTGTTGCTCGCCGAGCGCCGTGGTCACGCCGCTCGAATAGAAGCGGCTGCCGTCCTTCCGCATGTGCCATCGCTCGTCCTCGGCCCGGCCCCGCGCACGGGCGGTCCCCAGCTCGTGTGCCGGCACGCCCGCGGCGCGGTCCTCCGGTGTGAACAGCAGCTCGATATTCTTCCCCACGATTTCCGGCGCCCTGTACCCGAACACCCGCTCGGCGCCTGAATTCCACGCGTCGATCGTCCCGTCATTGGTCATCGTGAAGATCGCGTAGTCGACGGCACTGTCGACCAGCAGGCGGAGCCGCTCCTCTCCCCGTCGTACGCGCTGCTCCGCCTCGCGCCGGCTCGTGATGTCCTGAAACGTCAGCGCCACTCCTTCGATCCGGTCGTCCAGCGTGCGGTAGGGGACGATGCGCAACAGATACCAGCGGCCCTCGCGCGTGCCCACCTCGCGCTCGATCAACTGCAGACGACCGAGCACACGCTCCACGTCGTCGTGCAGCTCGGTGTAGTCGAGGCGGCTGGTGATGTCCGACAGCCGCCGGCCGGCGTCGCTCGGCAGCAGGTTGAAGACCTGCTGCGCGCGCGGCGTCGACAGCTTCACGCGCAGCGCCTTGTCGAGAAAGATGGCGCCGATGTCGGTGGCGTTGATCAGATTCTGGAAGTCGTTGTTGGTGAGCCCCAGCTCTTCGATCTTGATCTTGAGCTCCTGGTTGACGGTGGTCAGCTCCTCGTTGACCGACTGCAGCTCCTCCTTGCTCGTCTCGAGCTCCTCGGCCGCCGAGCGGAGCTCCTCGTTCATGGCCTGCAGTTCTTCGTTGGCCGCCTTGGCTTCTTCCGCCTGCGTCTCGTACTGCTCGACGGTGAAGCGCAACTGATCGCGCACGCGGCCCAGCTCCTCGTCCACGTGCGAGGACGGGGTGGCGGCCGCCTCGAGCTGGAGTCCTTCCTCAGCGACCGGCGCCGCTCCCTGATCTTCGAACAGCACGACGAAGTACGAGGGATGAGACGCAACATCGCGCAGGACGGGGCGAACGGTGATTCGCACCTGCGTGTCGCCGCCGGACCTGACACGGTCCGGCGTCCCGGCGACGTCGGGCGCCGGCAGCCGGGCGCCGTCCACGGTCACCGGCACACGCCGCTCGCCGGCCTGATAGAGCGCGGTGCGCACATCGGCGCGCAGCTCGGGGTGCAACAGCTTGAACAGATCGCGCGACGGCTCTCCGCCGGCGACGACGAGGAAGCGCCCGACACTTTCCGACATGTGCACGACGGTGTGCTCGTCGGTGACCACGAGCGACGGCGGCGCGAACTGCTCGAGCAGGCGCAGGTGCATCTCGCCGCCGGTGATGCGTTCGATCGGGCGGCGTTCGGGCGGAACAGGAAATTGCGGAATCCCCGACGTGGTCACGCTGCGGTCGAGGACCGGCGCCGGCACGCGCGACGCGACGCTGCGGCTCTCGTAGATGTGCGCCTCCTTGTCGACCACGGCGAAGAGATCGGCGGCCGTCTCGGGCGTCTCCGAGCTGCCGAGAAAGAGGTAGCCGTTTGGTCGAAGCGCAAAATGGAACGTTTCGATCGCGCGCTCCTGAACCGTGCGATTGAGATAGATGAGCAGGTTGCGGCAGACGACGAGATCGAGATGGGAGAACGGCGGATCCTTCAGCACGTTGTGATGCGCGAACAGCAGCATCTCCCGCAGTTCCCGGCGAACCCGATACCCGCCTGGATCGCGATGGAAGAATCGCGTCAGGCGCTCCGGGGAGAGGTCGGCGATGTCCGATTCGCTGTAGATGCCGTCCCGGCCGACGCCGATTGACGCTTCGTCGAGATCGGTGGCGAAGATCTGCAGCGCCGGTGGATCGCTGAGCGTGCCGGCGTGCTCGACCAGGAGCATGGCCAACGAGTACGCCTCCTCACCGGTGGCACACCCCGCGCTCCACACGCGGACCTGATCGATCCCCGATTTGTCGTCGAACAGCCGCGGAATCACCCGCTCCTGCAGCGCGGCAAAAGCGCCCGGCTCGCGAAAGAAGTTCGTGACGCTGATGAGGAGCTCCTTCATCAACGCAATCGCCTCGTCCGGATGGTCGCGCAGCAGCCGGACGTACTGCGGCAGCCCGTCGACGCCGCGTACGGTCATGCGCCGGCCGATCCGCCTGCGGATGGTCGCCGGCTTGTAATTCGCAAAGTCCTGACCGGTGCGAACGCGCAGCAGCGTCATGATCTCGCGCAGCGCATCGTCGTGATCGGGCGGGAAGGAGATCTCGTGCGTCGGCGCCACGCGGATGCGGCGCTCGTAGTCGCGGATACGGCCCGGAATCTGCGCGACCGGAAGCACGTGGTCCACCAGTCCCGTGCGAATCGCGTTGGTCGGCATGTCGCCGTATTCGGCTTCCTGCGGCGATTGCGCGATCGTGAGCCCGCCGTGCTCCTTCACCCGCTTCAGTCCGTTCGAGCCATTGGGACCCGTTCCGGACAGCACGACCGCCGCGGCACGCGTGCCGTACCTGTCTGCGAGCGTGCGGAAGAACATGTCGACCGGCGCCCGGCGTTCCTCGAAGCGCGTCATCGGCGTCAGCACCAGCTGGCCGTCGGCCACGTGCATGTTCTCGTTTGGCGGAATCACGTAGACGCGGCGCGGCTGCAGCGGCATTGTCGCGCGCACCTGATCGACGGGCAGCGACGTTCGCGCCTGCAGCACCTCGGCAAGGCGGCTCTCGTGCTCCGGCGACAAATGCAGGATGACGACGTAGGCGATCGGGGCGTCCGGCTCGACGTGTGCAAAGAAGTCCGCCAGTGCCTGGATGCCGCCGGCAGAGGCGCCGAGGCCGACGACGAGCGACGGCGTCTCGTCCGCGGTGTGATGCGGCTCAGTCCGTACGTCGCGCGGGGTGTCACTCATGACGCCGTCTCAACAGATGATGCAACGTTCGTCGCCCGCAAGGCAGCGTAGGATAGAGCCATGAAGCGTCTCGTCGTGATCGGCACATCGGCGGGAGGCATCGAGGCGCTGCGCGATCTGGTTGCGCGCCTGCCGCCCGATTTCGAGAGCCCGATCGCGGTCGTGATGCACACCTCGCCGCAGTCGCCAGGATTGTTGCACGAGATTCTGTCGCGCTCCGGCCGGTTGCCGGCAATTCAACCGAACGGCGGCGAGCGCTTGCGCGACGGCCACATCTACGTTGCCCCGCCTGATTTCCATCTGCTCGTCGAACCGGGCCGCGTGCGTCTGTCGAAGGGACCGCGGGAAAACCGTTTCCGGCCCGCGATCGATCCCCTGTTTCGCTCCGCGGCGCAGGTGTACGGCCCCGGCGCGATCGGCGTCGTCATGACGGGTAATCTCGACGACGGCGCCGCGGGACTGTGGGCGATCAAGCGGCTCGGCGGCACGGCAATCGTTCAGGATCCGGATGACGCGTTGTTTCCCTCGATGCCGGAGCACGCGCTGCGCGCAGTCGCCGTCGATTATCGCGTGCCGCTGCGCGACCTCGGCGCGCTGCTCACGGAGTTGACCACCGAACCGGTCGCGGTCGAGCAGGAGATCACGACCCCCAAGGATCTGGAGATCGAAGTGGAGATTGCCAAGGAGCAGGACCCGCTCAAAATCGGTGTCGAGCAGCTCGGTGCGCCGTCGGCGATCGCCTGTCCGGAATGTCACGGCGTGCTGCGCGAGTGGAGCGAAGACCAGCGGCTGCGCTTCCGCTGCCATACCGGCCATGCGTATTCCGCCGACAGCCTGCTGGCCGAGATCGGCGAGGGCGTCGAGGCATCGATGTGGAATGCGATTCGGGCGCTGCAGGAAGGCAGCATGCTGATGCGCCGGTTGGCCGCCCACGCCGACGTCGCGCACAGCGGCGAGAACAGCGCGACCATGCGCGAACATGCCGACGAGCTCGAAAAGCGCGCCGACGCCATGCGAGACATGATGCACACGGCGAGCCCGCTCGTCAGCGAGCCCGTCAAATAACGCGCTGTTCCATCCACCCCAGCCGAACCAGGTCGGCGCCGATCTGCGTTGCGCGCGTCGAGGCGCCGCGGGCGCTGGCGAAATCCTCCACGATCAGATTCCGCTCGGCACCGCTCACCACGACCCTGAACAATCCCGCTGCCTCCTCCGAAATCGAGCAGGTGGCTTCGAGCGATCGGCTGGTCGCGAGGTGCCACCGCACGCCGAGATGCGCCTCGCTCGAGCCCGACGTCTGCGGGTATCCGAGACGGTCCAGCAGCTCGCGCGTCCGCACGATTTCGGCGCGTGATGCGGCAACCTGCGTTTGTATGTCGTTGATGCTGTTGCTGATTTTGTGAATGAGCTCGTCGGTCGCCTGCTGGCAGCCAGCCTGGGCGTCGAGAACGGAGATCGATTGTGCCACTGGTCCCCCCCCCCGGAAGAAATGCCTCAGGTGAGGGCCCCGCGGGGTGCGGGAGGCTCAAGAAAGGTATAGCGAGCGTACTACCAACGGGTGGCAAAAGATATAGCGAGTTACCGAAGCCGCGGCCACTCCTCGATCTTCACCCTGGCGACCAGCGTCGTGCCTCCCCTGCCGTCTGGATGGAAGACCAATGTCTCGCCGTCGGCGATGTCGGATGCATTGGCAAACGCGCGCGCGATGTTCGGTTGATGCGTGACGACGAGCGCGTTGCCCATCGGCGTGCGGGCAACCACTTTCTGCAGCCATTCGGCCTGCGCATCGCCCGCGGCCTGCATGCTGCGTCCCGCGTCACCGAGCTCCTCGACCGGCATCACGCCGGGCAGCCCGAGAAGGCGAACGGTCTCGCGGGCACGATAGGTCGGGCTCGTGAACACCTGACGAACGGGGATGGCGAGCCGCTTCAGCGCCTCGCCCATGGCCGTCGCCGTCATGCGGCCCGCGTCATCGAGCTGTCGCTCGCGTGACGTGTTGTCCGGATTGGCGGTCTTCGCATCCGGCACCTCACGCGGCGAGCTGGCGTGCCGCATCACGAGCACGTAGCCACCGCCACGCAACGCCTTGACGAGAGTGCCGCCCGACAATTCCTGTGCGCTCACCGAGACCGCGAGCGCCCACAACACCATAACCGCGGCAGAAGTCACTCGCATTTGAGCGATCCTAATCCCAAATCTCGCCGGATCGAGGCTTAACCACGAAGGTCGCTTCGCGACGAACACGATGATCACGAAGATTTGTATTCTTCGCGTTCTTCGTGAGTGGCGATGCCCTTCGTGGTTTGATCAACGACGCCGAGCGCGCGCTTCATGCACACCGACGACTCGAAAGCCCGAGTAGGAGAGCTCGCGCGTCTGTTCTTGCGCCTCGGGGCCACCGCGTTTGGCGGCCCGGCGGCCCACATCGCGCTGATGCACGTCGAGCTCGTGCAGCGACGCCGCTGGCTCACCGAGCAGGACTTCGTCGATCTGGTCGGCGCCGCCAACATGATTCCGGGCCCGAACTCCACCGAGGTCGCCATTCACGTCGGCTACGCCCGTGCCGGCTGGCGCGGGCTGCTGACGGCCGGCGCCTGCTTCATCGCGCCATCGATGCTGATGGTCGGCGCGATCGCATGGACGTACGTGCGCTACGGGTCGCTGCCGGACGTTCGTGGTGTCCTCTACGGCGTCACGCCGGTCGTCGTCGCCATCATCGCGCACGCGCTGTGGATGTTCGCGCGCACGACGGTGAAGTCGACGTGGCTCGGATGCGTGTGCGCGGCTGCGGTGATGGCGGCGATGAGCGGAGTCCACGAGCTCGTCGTGCTCGCCGGTGGCGCGGTCGCCGGCGCCCTGCAATGGGGCCTCTCTCGACGGCGGATATCGACCGGTGCACGCGGAGAGCGCGTTGGCGCGATGGTGTGGCTGCCGGCGCTGGCCGCGGCGCCGGCGGCTGCCGGTGCAACGCCGGTCACGCTCGGCACCTTGGCGGCGGTGTTCTTCAAGACCGGCGCCCTGCTCTTTGGCAGCGGCTACGTCCTGCTCGCCTTCCTGCGGCACGATTTGATCGATCGCCTCGGATGGCTCACCGATCAGCAGCTGCTCGACGCGGTCGCGGTGGCGCAGATCACTCCGGGGCCGCTGTTCACCACTGCCACGTTCGTCGGTTACGTTCTGGCGGGATGGTCAGGGGCGACGATCGCGACGATTGCCATCTTCCTGCCGGCGTTCGTCTACGTCGCGCTCAGCGCGCCGTGGATTCCGCGGCTGCGCCGTTCGCCGCTGGCACGGGCGATACTTGACGGGGTCAACGTCGCGGCCGTGGCGGTCATGGGTGTCGTGTCGTGGCAGATCGCCCGCGCCGCCACACACGACGTCCTGACGGTTGCCCTGTTCGCCGCGTCGGCCGTCGTGTTGCTGCGGACACACTGGAATTCGGCGTGGCTGATTGCGGGAGGCGGCCTGATCGGATGGGCGGTGCGCGGATGATTCGAGTGAACGATGCGATCGAGCTGCCGGAGTCGGAAGTCGAGGAGCGATTCGTGCGCGCCTCGGGCCCGGGCGGTCAGAACGTCAACAAGGTGGCGACCGCCGTGGAGCTGCGCTTCAACGTCGCGTCGTCGTCACTGCCGCAGGAGATCAAGGACCGGCTCGCGGCGATCGCCGCCAATCGCATCACCAGCGACGGCGATCTGCTCATCGACAGCCGCGAGCACCGCACGCAGGCCCAGAATCGCGAGGCCGCCCGCGAGCGGCTCGTCGCGCTCCTGCGGCAGGCGACAAAACGGCCGCGCGCGCGCAAAAAAACGCGACCGACCGCGGCGGCGCGCGAAAAACGAATCACGGCCAAGAAACACAGGGCCGACGTGAAGTCGATGCGCCGGCGCGGAGCCGGCGAGGAGTGACAGGCGAAACCAGCGTGACGACTTACTGCGGAAGGATCACGACTTCGCCGCCGCGGTACGTTTGCGCTTGGGGGCCGGCTTCGGCGGAGCCACCGTCGACGAGGCACTGAGCACCACGCGCGGCGACGAGAACGTGCGTCGTCCGTGGCCGTCGAACTCGATGACCGTGTGATATTCGTCGGCACGGCTCACGGTGCCGTCTCCATACTGGTCGTGTCGGACGCGGTCTCCCGCCACATACTGGGACATTGGGCTTCTCCGATGTTCACGCTCGACGCGGAGCGCTCGAGTTGACGTGTGAGGGCTTTGATGAGAAGTACCCGGGCGAACGAATCGGGTCTCAGGAAAGCAATCGTCCATCAGAGTACGCGGTGCCAGGCGACAGCACAAGGGCTACGCGAGATGCGGCCGGAGGAGCGAGGCGATCGCGGCGATTTCATCGCTGTTGACGGTGTGGGCCATGTTCGGATAGATGCGTTCGTCGACCGTCGCCTGCATCCGGCGGAACACGGCCGCGGTCTCCTCCACCCTGTTCAGCGGAATGTGCGGATCGACATCGCTGCAGCCGATGAGGACCGGCGTCCCCTCGAAGCTGCCGGCATAGTCCCGTGGAGTTGCCGGCGGTCCGATCAGTCCGCCGCTCAAGATCGCCACGCCCGCGTATCGCTTCGCGTGTCGGGCCGAGAACTCGGACGTCAAGCACGCGCCCTGTGAGAATCCCATGAGCGCGACGCGCTCGGAACCGACACCATCGCCTGCGAGCTGCTCGATCAGCCGACGCAGTACTCCAAGCGCTGAGCTCATGAACGGCTCGTTGCGCTGAACGGGCGCGAGGAACGAGTGCGGGTACCAGGTGTGCCCGGCGGCCTGCGGCGCAAGCCACGCCACATCGTCCGCGTCGAACTCCTGCGTCAGCCCGAGGATTCCAGCCGCCGAGTCGCCGCGCCCGTGCACGAGGATCACCGTCAGCCGTGCATCGGACGGACGAGGCCCATGACGCAGGACCGTTTGCGAAGCGTGCGGATCCTCACCCATCACAACTAACTGGTTTTGGTAGTCGGCCGCTGGTAATCGTGAGTCTCGGCTTCCAGCTTCGGCAGCCACAACGCCAGTGCCCCGATGAGCGGCAGGAACGAGCAGACGTGGTACACGAAGAAGATGCTCGTGTGATCCGCCAGACTGCCGAGCGCCGCGGCGCCGATGCCGCCGGTGCCGAACGCGATACCGAAGAACAGACCCGCGATGAGGCCGATCCGCCCCGGCACGAGCTCCTGCGCATAGACGACGATCGCCGAGAACGCCGAGGCGAGCACCAGCCCGATGACAATCGTCAGGATACGCGTCCAGAACAGATTCGCGTACGGCAACGCCAGCGTGAACGGCAGCACACCCAGGATCGACCAGAGGATGACCAGCCGGCGGCCGAGGCGGTCGCCGACGGGTCCGCCGATAATCGTGCCCGCCGCCACCGCGCCGAGGAACAGGAACAAGTGAATCTGTGCGCTCTGCACCGACACGTGGAAGCGGTTGATCAGATAGAACGTGTAGTAGCTGGTGAGGCTCGCCAGATAGACGTACTTCGAGAAGATCAGCGCGAGCAGAATGAGCAACGCCCACGTCACCTGACGCCGCGAGACGGCCGCGTGATACACGGTCGCCGCTTTGCGGATCGGCACCGCGGCGCCGCTCGCTTTGTACCAGCTGCCGACGTGCCACAGAAAAGTCATCGCCAGCAGCGCAGCCAGCGAGAACCATGCGATGCTGCCCTGGCCGCGCGGTAAGACGATGAACGCCGCGAGCAGCGGCCCCAGCGACGACCCGGCGTTGCCGCCCACCTGAAAGAGCGATTGCGCGAAGCCATGCCGTCCCCCTGACGCCAGACGCGCAATCCGCGACGACTCCGGATGAAACACCGACGAACCGAAGCCGATGAGGGCCGCGGCGATCAAGACGACGTAGAAGTGCGGGGCGTGCGCCAGCAGCAGCATTCCGGCCAGGGTGAAACCCATGCCGATGGCCAGCGAGTACGGCTTGGGATTCCGATCCGTGTAGAGGCCGATCACCGGCTGCAGCAGCGAGGCCGTGACCTGGTTCGTGAGCGTGATCAGACCGATCTGACCGAAGTCGAGCCGAAACGCGGTCTTCAGGATTGGATAGATCGCCGGCAGCAGCGACTGCATCAGGTCGTTCAGCAGATGGCAGAAGCTGAGCGTCGCGAGGATGCCGAGCGCGGTCGACCGGACAGCGTCGGGTGCCGGCGCGGCGGCCGTTTTCAACGTCACGAGTCCAGCATACCGGGACTCGGGCGATACTGGAGCGGTCGTCGCCGGCGCTGCCCGATCACGACACACCGAGGCACCGAGGCACTGAGGCTCTGCATGAATCCCGAATCACGACTCACGATTCACGAATCACGAATCTATCTGCGACTGGCAACTGTCGTTGCGCTGGTTGTGTTGTTCGCCGCGCTCGGTCCCAACGACGCCGACCGCGTTCAGGCACAGGAACGGCCTGTCCCGAAGGATTCGGCGCGCGTGTCGATCCCGGGCTGTGCGCGCAATCGGACGTTCATCGTCGGCCGCGCGCCCGAGGGCGAGCCGGTCCGCTCGGACGTCGAGCCCGGCCGGCGCTTCAAGTTGAATGGCGCCAAGCAGACGCTGGCCGATATCAAGGCGCACGAGCGCATGCTGATCGAGGTCACCGGCCTCGTGCTGCAGGCCGACCTGAACCCACCGCGAGGCGTCGGCATCGCCGGCGGCCGCGTGCGGATCGGCGGCGGCCAGCCGCAGTCGCCGGTCGGCAGCGGCCCCGCCACCAATCCCGGGTACAACGAGGCGATCATCGATGTGGAGTCGTGGCGGCAGCTGCCGGGCGAGTGTCCGCAGCGGTGATCGGGCTTCGGCCTTCGGGCTTCGGGCCTGGTCTTGGAACCGGTCGAAACGAAATTCTTGGGTGTAAGACACAACGTCCCTCCACCCGAACATTTCGTATTTATCCAGGA
>Ga0081539_10005636_pt1 | contig 12589 bp, 9 predicted proteins | sample TabmetS4T2R2_FD_71023 | JGI IMG/M metagenome (GOLD analysis project Ga0081539, IMG submission 71023) | Tabebuia heterophylla rhizosphere microbial communities from the University of Puerto Rico - S4T2R2 | ecosystem: Host-associated > Plants > Roots > Rhizosphere ...
GGCCGGGATCTGTTCGGGTCGGCCGCCGACCATCGTGCCGACGTTGTTGACCACCACGTCGACCCGACCGAACTCGTCGAGACAGCGGGTGCGGGCGGCCACGAAGTCGTCGAGCGAGGTGACGTCGAGGTGCTGCCAGGTGGCGGTGTTGCCTTCACCGGTGACGGTGGCGGCCGTCGTTTCGGCACGCGTGTCGTCGACATCGGTCACGAGCACGCGGGCGCCCCGTCGAGCGAACTCGACCGCGATCGCTTGCCCGATGCCGCTTCCGGCGCCGGTGACGACGGCGGCGGTGCCGGCGAGATCGAACGGTGCGAGGTCGGTCATGGGCGGGACCGTACCGCCTCGGTGCGCCCGGCTGCCGCGGGTCTCCCGGCACAGGCGAGGCCTAACATCGCCGCGATGGGTCGGTTGCGCTACGCGGCGCGCCTCGGGGGTGAATTCGTCGCCTACTCGGTGGTGAACCGGGCCTGGTGGGTGGTGCCGATGGTGCTCCTGCTCGGTGTGGTCGCGCTGGCCATCGTCGTGGGTCAGGCCGCGGCGCCGTACACCCTCTACACACTTTTCTGAAGTGACGCCTTCGACCTGGTCCGAGATCCCCGCGGTGCCGCGCGCGGCGTCGCGGAGTCGGTGGTGGAGGCTGCTCACGCGGCTCCTCCTTCCGCTCGCGTTCGCCGCCGTGCTCTGGCTCCTCGACCTCGAGGTCGCGGCGGTGCTCGTGGCGATCGCGGTGGTCGTGCTGACCGTGATCGGGATCGCGAGCCCCTCGCTGTCACAGCGGATCGAACACGTGATGGGTCGGTTCGGTCACTGGGTGGGTCGCCTCATCGCCCTCGTGCTCCTCACGATCGTGAACCTGTTCGTGTTCACGCCGATCGCGTTCCTGATGTGGGTGTTCCGCCACGACACCCTCGCACCCGGTGTCCGTCGCGACGCGCCGTCGTTCTGGCACGCGCACACTGGCCGAGCATTCCCGAAGCGGCAGTTCACCGACGAGCGGACGCTCTGGGCGCCGGTTGGCGCGACGCGCGCGCCGCGGCGGCCGATCTTGCGCGTCGCCACCGTGGTCGGTGTCGTGTCGCTCATCCTCCTCGCCGACCTCGGGGCCGGTTGGGTGTACGACGAGGTGAGCAACGAGACCCGCGGTACCGCCGCCGTGGCCGACGACACCTTCGACCCGCCGAACGAGCCCGCGCTGCGCGACGATCCCTGGGCCGCGGAGGTGCTGGCCGAACAGGAGCAGCTGCCTGGCAAGGTGGACCCCTTCCTCGGGTACCGGATGGGTTCGAAGTCGTCGACCTACACCAACGTGGTCGACGGCGTGCGCACCAGCTACCAGTCGAAGGCTCCCGGCCCGAAGGTCTCGGTGTGGTTCTTCGGCGCGTCGGCGTTGTTCGGGAGCGGACAGCGCGACGACCACACGATCCCCTCGGAGTTCGCGCGGCTGGCCGAGGCCGACGGCATCCCGGTGGAGGTGCGCAACTACGGGCGACCGGCAGTGTCGATGTGGCAGGAGCTCGAGCTGTTCCAGCAGCTCGTCGCGTCGGGCCAGAAGCCCGATCTGGCAGTGTTCTACGACGGGTTCAACGACCTGGCGTGGCAGATGAACATCGAGCTGAGCACGGAACCGACGAACATCTACGCCGTGCGCGACACCGCGACGAACGTCGGCGCCGGTGGCGTCGACTCCGCCACGCGGACGACCACGCCGACGTCGACCGATTCGGGCACCACGTTCGACGACGTCGTCGACGCCTACTGGGACCAGAGCGCTTCGCATCACGTCTATGACGCGCTCCACGACCTCGTCTCCGGCGACGACGACCAGCAGAAGGTGCAGTTCGCCAAGGGCGTCGAGCAGAAGGAGCCGGCGACGACGCCCGCGACCGAGCAGGATGCCGCCAAGAACGCGATCTCGATCCAGTCCCGCGCCGCGACGCTGGCCACCGCCGTCGCCGACTCAGTCGGGGCGCAAGCAACGTTCTTCTGGCAGCCGACCGTCTTCACGAAGAAGCTGCTCCCCGACGAAGAGCGCTACCTCACGCTCGACACCTACGAACCGGCACGGTGGAATCCCGCCGTCGCGGAGGCACGGTCACTTCTCGAGAGCACGCCGTTCGTCGACCTCGGCGACGCGCTCGACAGCGCCACCAGCCCCGTGCTGTGGGACTTCGTGCACACCAACGAGGAAGGCGCGCGCCTCTCCGCGGTCGCGCTGTACTCCCACCTCCGCGCGCAGCTCGAGGCGCGCGTCAACGAGGCGGCGGGCGAGTGAAGCTCCTCGGGATCAGCGCGTTCTACCACGACTCGGCCGCCGCGCTCGTCGTCGACGGCGAGCTCGTGGCGGCCGCGCAAGAGGAGCGCTTCACGCGCAAGAAGCACGACGCCGCGTTCCCGGAGCATGCAATCGCGTACTGCTTGCAACGAGGTGGCGTCGGCGCGGAAGGTGTCGACGCGGTCGTCTACTACGACAAGCCGATCACCACCTTCGTCCGGCTGCTCAAGACGTACCTGCGGGTGGGTCCGAAGGGGATCCGCTCGTTCTCGTCGGCGATGCCCACGTGGACGCGCGAGAAGCTCTGGATCCCGTACGAGATCGAGCGCGGGTTGCACCGGATCGGCTCGAAGATGCCGAAGGACCTCTGGTTCACCGAGCACCACGAGAGCCACGCGGCCAGCGCGTTCTTCCCGTCGCCCTTCGCGAGCGCCGCCATCCTCACCTTCGACGGCGTGGGCGAGTGGGCCACGAGCAGCGTCGGCGTCGGACGCGGCAACCGCATCGAGCTCGAGCGACAGCTCAACTTCCCGAACTCGCTCGGCCTGCTGTACTCGGCGTTCACCTACTTCTGCGGGTTCCGCGTCAACTCCGGTGAGTACAAGCTCATGGGTCTGGCGCCCTACGGCCGGCCGATCTACGCCGACCGCATCCGCGAACACCTGCTCGACCTGCGGTCCGACGGTTCCTTCCGCATGGAGATGAAGTACTTCAACTACCTCTCCGGCCTCACGATGACGAACCGCCGCTTCGCCGACCTCTTCGGCGGACCCGCGCGCAAGCCGGAGTCGGAGATCACGCAGCGCGAGCTCGACCTCGCGGCGTCGATCCAGGTCGTCACCGAGGACGTCGTGCTCACGATGGCGCGGGCGGCGGCCGAGTCGACCGGCGAACGCGACGCGTGTCTCGCCGGCGGTGTCGCGCTCAACTGCGTCGCCAACGGTCGGTTGCTGCGCGAAGGCCCGTTCGATCGCATCTGGATCCAGCCCGCCGCGGGCGATGCCGGGGGTGCAGTGGGCGCCGCGCTCTACGGCTGGCACCAGATCCTCGGCAATCCGCGGCAGGCCGACGGCCTGCACGATCGGATGCACGGTGCCTATCTCGGCCCTCGGTTCGGCAGCGACGAGATCGCGGCGTGGCTCGACGAGCAGGGCTATCCCTACGAACGGTGCTCGGGCGCGAACCGTGCGGAGCGCGTCGCGCGTTCCATTGCCGACGGTGACGTCGTCGGGCTCTTGCAGGGGCGCATGGAGTTCGGGCCGCGGGCGTTGGGCCACCGTTCGATCGTGGGCGACGCGCGCTCGTCCGCGATGCAGTCGATCATGAACCTCAAGATCAAGTACCGCGAGTCGTTCCGTCCGTTCGCGCCCGCGGTGCTCGACGATCAGGCGAGCAAGTACTTCGACATCGATCCGGGCGTCGACTCGCCCTACATGCTGCTCGTCGCCGATGTCCGACCCGAGCTGCGGATCGAGGACACCCACGACCACGACCGCGGCCCCGATCTGCGCACGTGGGTGAACGAGGTGCGGTCGAACATCCCGGCCGTCACCCACGTCGACTACTCGGCGCGCCTCCAGACGGTCGCGCGCGAGACGAGTCCCGAGTTCCACGCCATCATCGAGGCGTTCGATCGCCTGACCGGCTGTCCGGTGGTGATCAACACGTCGTTCAACGTGCGCGGCGAGCCGATCGTCTGCACGCCCGAGGACGCGTACCGGTGCTTCATGCGCACGGAGATGGACACGCTCGTGCTCGAGGACTGCATCCTGCGCAAGCGTGAGCAACCGGAATTCGCCGACGCCGGCAACTGGGAAGTCGACTTCATCCTCGATTGAGTCTGACGTCGCAGTCGGCGGACGACGCGAGGAACAAGGTGTACTTCCCGACCCGGCCTGCGTCGTCGACGCATCGCGACCGCTGGACCAAATCGAGATCGGGGTCCTCGAGCGGGAGGACGAACAACCGCACTCGCTCGTCCTTCACCACTCGGTCGGGTCCGTAGGCGAACCCGAGCTCCGGCGTGACGCGCGTCTCGATGCCATCGCGCTCGAGCTGGGCGGCGATGCCAGCACCGATCCACGCGGAGCCGGGCGTCGTTCCGGCGGCGATCTCGACCACGCCCTCGCGCTCCGGCAGCGCGGCGCGCACCTTGGCCACGAGCGCTGCGACCGCGTGCGATCCGGCGGCATCGGGATTGCCGGCGGTCGCCGCGTCGACGGTGTTGCCCGCAGTCACGCCCCCCAGCGCGGCGGCGCCGACGATCAACGCGACGCGTCCGACGCGCGGGTCGACGGTGTCACGCGCCTGCCACCAACGGATCAACGACCATGCGATCGCAAGCCAAGTGAGCATGCCCACGGCCCAGGTCCAGGTCACGAGGTAGGGGAAGATGTCGCCGACGATGCGGCTCACCGAGACGACTGCGGCGACGATCGTGAGCGCGACGAGCACGTCGAGACGGAACGCGTCCTTTCCCCGCCGCCACACCAGGATGCCGGCGAGCGCGAGTACGAGGGCCCAGACCGCGATGGGCGTCGCTCCGCTGAGGTCGACCGCACCGCTGTAGAGGTTGCGCACGACGTGACCGTGCAGCCAGTCGGGTACGAGCGCGAGCTGTTCGGACACGACGTGCCACGCGTCGCCGTAGCTGTGCTCCCGTCCGTGATCTCGGAAGAAGCGCAGCAAGACGCCGAGGTTCCCCGGTTCGTCGCGCACCTGCTGGATCGCGACCGGCAGCCACAGGATCGCGGCGACCGCCGCCGTCACCACCCCCATGCGGATCCACGACCGCACGCGCTCAGGGTGCTGTGCATCGCCTCACCGACGCCAAGCCGTGAGCGCCGCGCCCACGACGCCTGCGAGCAACAACGCGGCGGTGACCAACCCGTATCCCACGTGGGTCTGCACGAGGAACGTCCCGACCGCGACTCCGACCGGCAGTGCCCACGCCTCACCGCAACTCGTCGACCAGGCGACCACCGTGAGCAGCACGAAGGCGAGCACCGTGATGTCGGGGTTCCACGCGTCGCGGAAGAACTGCGCGCCTTCACCCAGACCGAGCAGGCCCACGAGCACGAGCGTCAGCACCACGAGCGGCACGCCACCTCGCTTGCGGACGACGAACGCGACGCCGAGGACCATCACCGCGTTGAGCGTGAGCGCGGCGATGGCCAAGCTCGCGCCGGTGCTCCCGGTGATGCGGTAGGGAAGCCAGAGCAGGTAGTAGAGGAGCGGTCCGGGGTGGAACCAGCCGAAGCGCGAGTACGGTCCGAGCAGCACCGGGTGGTGACCGATGTCGCGGACCTGCAGCTCGATCCAGGCCTCGTCGGCCGACGGCCGGTAGTCGCCACCCACGCGAACGACGAGCGCGATCGCCGACACGACGAACGGCAGCAAGGCGAGCGCGATCGCGCCGGGCAGCGCCCAGCGCTTGAGGGTCGCCGAGGTCATCAGGTGTCGTAGAAGACGCGTTCGACGACGCGTCGGGCGCGCCGCGTGACGCGTCGGTAGTCGTCGCGCAGCACGCTGTGCGGTCGATGCACGTAGCCGAGCAGGAGCGCCAGTCGTTCGAGCTCGGCGCGGTCGGTGGGCAGCGCGTCCGACGGCTGCGCGGTCTGCAGGTAGTGCGCGTTGCGCGCTCGCTCGCAGAAGCGATACGCCTCTTCGAGCACATCGACGTCGTCCGCCTCGAGCAGTGCGTGCACACGCAGCCGCTCGAGCGCATCGATCGTCCCCGGAACCCGAACGTCGGGCTGCTCGCCGCCGTGGACGAGCTGGAGCAACTGCACGGTGAACTCTACGTCGGAGAGCGAACCGCGCCCGAGCTTGAGGTGGAACTGCGGATCCTCGCCGGGCGGGATGCGTTCACGCTCGATGCGCGCTTTCATGCGCCGGATCTCTCGCACGTCGTCGTCGGTCATCGGACGCTCGTACACGAACTCTGTTGCCAACTCGGCAAAGCGCGCGCCGAGCGACGCGTCGCCGGCGACGAAGCGCGCCTTCGTGAGCGCCTGCCGCTCCCAGGTGAGCCCCCACTGCGCGTAGTACCGGCGGAAACCGCCGATCGAACGGGCCAGCGGTCCTTGGTTGCCTTCCGGGCGGAGGCGAGCATCGATGCGGAACGTCTGGCCCTCCGCAGTCGTCGCCCCGATCTCCTGCACGAGGCGCGCCGCCACGTGCTCGGCTTCGTGGAAGTCGTTCGGGCTGTCGCCGTCGTACACGAACATCACGTCGATGTCGGAGGCATAGGAGAGCTCGGCGCCACCGAGGCGTCCCACGCCGACCACCGCGAACGGCAGCGACGGACGCAGCGATGCCAGCGCGGCTTCGAGACAGGCTTCGGCGAGGGCAGTCAGCTCGCGTTCGGTCGCCTCGAGTCGCGCGTAGCCGAGCAGGTCGCGGGTCGCGATCTGCAGGAGCTCCCGTCGCTTGAACCGCCGCAGTCCCTCACGCCGCTGCTCCTGGTCACCGCGCCACTCGAGCGTGCCGAACGCGTCGGCAACCAGTTCGGCGCGGGTTGTCTCGACGGCCAGTGCGTCGTCGTCGTCGAGCGCGTCGACGTACTCGGGATGGCGTCGCAACGCGTCACCGACCACACGACTTGCACCGAGAAGATGGCACGCGCGCTCGGCGGCGCCGGGTGCGTCACGAAACGTCGTGGCCAACGAGGCGGAGCGCGCCGGGCCTTCGGCGAGGCGGCGGAGCTGCAGGAGGCCGAGGTCGGGATCGGGCGTGTCGGAGAGCCACCCGAGGATCACAGGGAGGAGCTCGCGCATGACGCGCGAGCGGCGCGTGAGGCCGACGGCGAGCTCGCGCACCGCGGCGCGTGTGCGTTCGACGTCGGTGAAGCCGAACGCCGCGAGTCGTTCCTCAGCCGCCTCGGGCGAGAGCGGACCGGTGCCGGCGAGCGTGTCGAGCAACGGCGCGAAGAACAGGCGCTCGTGGATGCCGCGCACCGCGCGCTGGTGATCGCGGTGCTCGGCTTCGAAGCGCTCGAGCGCGGTGCGCTCGGGGCTGCCGCGGTAGCCGAGCACGCGCGCCAGCCGGACGCGCGCCTGCTCGTCGGATGGAATCAAGTGCGTCTGCTGCTCGTCGTAGAGCTGGACGCGGTGCTCGACGGTGCGGAGGAAGCGGTAGGCGCGGTCGAGCCGGTCGGCGTCGGCCCGCTCGACGTAGCCGCCGTCAGCGAGCTCATGGAGCGCGTCGAGTGTCGTGGGCGATCGCACCGACTCGTCCTCGCGCCCGTGCACGAGTTGCAGGAGCTGCACCGCGAACTCGATGTCGCGGATCCCACCGCGGCCCCGCTTGAGCTCGCGCGCGCCAACGCCCTTGCGTTCGGTGATCTCCTCCGCCCGTTCCTTCATGGCGCGGATCTCGCGGATCGCGTCGGGATCGAGCTTCTCGGGCCAGACGCGCGGCGTCGCGACGGCCATGAAGCGACGGGCGAGCTCCATGTCTCCCGCTACCGGGCGCGCCTTCACGAGCGCCTGGAACTCCCAGGTGCGAGCCCATTCGTCGTAGTACGTGACGTAGCTCTCCAGCGTGCGGGTGAGCGGGCCCTGCCGCCCCTCGGGCCGGAGGTTGGCGTCGGTCCGGAACACGATGCCGTCCTCGGTGGGGCTCGACATCGTGGTGAGCACCGCGCGAGCCGAGCGCTCCGCGACGTTGCCGTCGCCCGCGTGGACGAAGAGCACGTCGATGTCGCTGGCGTAGTTCAGCTCGCGACCACCGAGCTTGCCCATGGCGATGATCGCCATGTCGACATCGGGTCCGACGATCTCGAGCGCGCCCTCGAGACAGACCTGCGCCAGGTCGGCCAACTCGCGCCCTACCGAGGGCATCTCGGCCAGGCCCAGCAGATCCCGGACCGCCGTGCGCAGCAACTCACGTCGCTTCCACCGGCGCAGCCGGCCGGCGTCGCGCGCGGGAGTGCTGTGCCATCGCGCCCGGTACGCGTCGAGCGTGAGCTCGCCGGTCAGTTCGTCGGGATCGCGCAGCGGTTCCAGCAGCGTGGCGTCGGCGACCACCGCGGAGCTCAGCGAGCGCGACGCGCACGCGAGCGCGACCAGGCCGTCGCGCAGCAGGGGCTGCTCGACGAGCTCGGTTGCCAGCCCGGGGTGGGCGTCGATGACGCGTTCGATGAACGTGCGAGCCGTCCGGGCGTCAGCCGACCGCTCGATCGCCGTCTCGAGGTCGGCGCTCTCCACGCGCGTCGTCCCCCCGGTCATGCAGGCAGTGTCGCGTATCCTGAAGCGATGCCTCGCGTCCGCCTCGCCGCTGCGCAACTCGACGTCGTGGTCGGCGACATCGATGGCAACGTCGAGCGCATGCTCACGGCGTACGAGCAGGCCGATGCCGCGGGCTGCGACCTGGTGGCGTTCCCGGAGCTCTCGCTCACCGGGTACCCGCCCGAGGATCTGTTGCTGCGGCCCGCGTTCGTCGCGCACTGCGGTGAGGCGCTCGACAAGTTCGCGAGTCGCACTGGTCGCACTGCCGCAGTGGTCGGCTTCCCGGAAGCACAGCGCGATCTGTCGAACGCGGCCGCGCTGTGCGCGCATGGTCGCGTCCAGGGCGTCTACCGCAAGCACTTGCTGCCCAACTATGCGGTCTTCGACGAGCAGCGCTACTTCGTCCCGTCGACCATCGACGGTCCGCTCTTCGTCGTGGGTGGTGTGCGCACTGCGCTCACGATCTGCGAGGACGCGTGGAGCCCGAGCGGCCCGATCATCACGCAGGCCGCCGGGGGCGCGGAGCTCGTCGTCAACATCAACGCGTCACCCTTCTATGCCGGCCGCCTCCACGAGCGGGAGGCGATGCTCGCGACGCGAGCCGCCGACGCGTCTGTGCCGGTGCTGTACGTGAACCTCGTCGGCGGGCAGGACGAGCTCGTCTTCGACGGGGCGTCGATGCTCTTCGACGAGTCGGGTCGGCTGGTCGCGCGCGCGCGACAGTTCGAGGAAGACCTGCTGGTCGTCGACGTCGACGTGCGGCCCGCGTTCCGCCGTCGCCTGCTCGATCCACGCGGGCGCTCGCGCACCACCGCGCTTCCCGAAGTGGAGATCAGCGAAGCTCGTCTGAGCGAACGGCGAGAGGAGCCGCGCACCGAGCCGCTGTTGCCTCCTGTCCAGGAGGTCTACGAGGCACTGGTGCTGGGCACGCGCGACTACGTCGTCAAGAACGGATTCACCGACGTGCTCATCGGCTTGTCGGGTGGCATCGACTCGTCGTTGGTCGCAGCCATCGCGGTCGACGCACTCGGTCCCGAGAAGGTCGTCGGCGTGCTGATGCCGTCGCGCTTCTCGAGCGAAGGCAGCGTCACCGACGCGGAAGCACTGGCCGACAACCTCGGCATCCGCACCATCACCGTGCCGCTCGAAGCCGCGCACACTGCGTTCCTCGACATGCTCGCGCCCACGTTCGAAGGCACCGAGTCCGGACTCGCGGAAGAGAACCTGCAGGCCCGCATCCGCGGCACGGTCCTCATGGCCATGTCGAACAAGTTCGGTGCGCTCGTGCTCACCACGGGCAACAAGAGCGAGATGGCCACCGGCTACTCCACGCTCTACGGCGACATGGCCGGTGGGTTCTCGGTGATCAAGGACGTGCCGAAGATGCTCGTGTACGCGCTCTCGCGCGACCGCAACGAGCGCGCGCTCCGTGAGCTGATTCCCGAAGCGGTGCTCGAGAAGGCGCCCAGCGCGGAGCTGCGCCCCGATCAGAGGGACTCCGACTCGCTCCCCGAGTACAACGTGCTCGACCCGATCATCGAGGGCTACGTCGAGGACGACCTGTCGATCGCCGAGCTCGAGGCCGCCGGCCACGATCCCGACACCGTTCGCCGGGTGGCTCGCCTGGTCGATCGCAACGAGTACAAGCGGCGACAGGCTCCGCCCGGGGTCAGGGTCTCTCCGAAGGCGTTCGGGAAGGACCGGCGCCTCCCGATCACCAACCGCTGGCCCGGCTAGCGACGCCCGCCGGGGGGAGAGGTGTCGGTTCGCCCCCGCTACGCCGCGGAAGCCGCGCTGATCGGCGCGGCGCTGTTCTACGGGGTGACCTTCCCCCTGGTGCACGACGCGCTCGACGACATCTCGCCGTACGCATATCTGGTGGGCCGATTCGGCATCGCAACCCTCTTGCTCCTCCCGTCGACCGCTCCCGCACTCCGCACGAGTGGTCCCGAGCGGCGCATGTTGGTGCGCGCAGGCCTGACCGCGGGGGCGATCCTCTTCGGTGGGTACGCGACGCAGACGATCGGACTGCAGTACACGTCCCCCTCGACGTCGGCCTTCCTCACCGGTCTCTACGTGATCATCACACCGGTGATCGAGTCGATGATCAGTCGGCGCCTGCCCCGACCTCCGGTGGTCGCGGGCATCGTGATCGCGTTGGTGGGGCTGTACCTCCTCACGGGTGCCGACGTGCACCTCGGCAAGGGCGAGGTGTTCACGCTGGTGTGCGCGGTGCTCTTCGCGTGGCACATCGTGTACATCGGCGCCTACACCAACCTGTTGCGGCCAATGCAGTTCAGCACGCTGCAGATCGGCGCGGTCGCAGTGCTCTCGATCGCACCCGCGGCGGAGCAAGGCGCGGGATCGCTGACGACCCTCGCGGTGTTCGCGGTGATCTTCACCGGCGTGGCGTGTTCGGCGATCGCGTTGCCGCTGCAATTGTGGGGCCAACGTCGCATCCCTGCGACGCGTGCCGCGCTCATCCTGCTGGCCGAGCCGGTGTTCGCCGCGATCGCGAGCTACATCGACGGTGAGCGTCTCGGCGCCGACCGGCTCGTCGGCGCGGTTGCGATCCTCGCCGGCATCGCGGTGTCGGAGTTCTGGCCGCGCCGTCCAGTGCCCCCGTCACCGTCGACTCGTGGCAGTGTGCAAGCGTGAGCGGGGCGACGACGAAGGTCGGAATCGTGGAGTGGGCCGAGCGCATCGAAAGCGCGCGGGCACTCGAGATGCAGCTCGCGGCGGCAGTCGGCGGGTGGGTGCCGCGCATCGCGCCGGCCGGAGCGAAGCTGCTGCTCGCGCGCCATGCGCGCCACTTTGCGTGGCATGCCGAGCTCTGGGACGGCCTGGTCCCGGTGCTCCACGACCGCCCTGAAGGCTCAGCGGTGGTCGACGAGCAACTTCGGGCGGCGGAGACCGCGCTGGCCGCCACGACGGAACCCACGGACATCTACGGCGATGTCTTACCGCTCATGGTCGCCGCCTATCGCGGCTGGTCAGGTGAGGCGACGCCCATCGCCGAACGACCGATCATGCGGGTGCTCGACCTCGTGCTCAACGACCTCGATTTCGACGCTCAGGAAGGGCACGACCTCTTCAAGCGCAGTTGACCGAAGTCACGGTTCCAGCGGCTTGACGAGGCCGGTATCGTGAACGGGCAACAGGAGCAACATCCGTGGACTGCATGCACGCGCAGGTGCTCGGTCCGAGCGCAGCGCGAGCAACGTCGACGAGCACCGAGCAAGGGGACACTGCGTGGCGAAGGAGCGTGTCGAGCGGGACGAAGAAGATCTCGTCCGGCTGTACCTCACCGACATCGGCCAGTATCCACTGCTCACCAAGGACGACGAAGTCCGCCTCGCGCAGCAGATCGAGCAGGGCAACGCCGCGCGCGAAGAACTGCTCGGCGCGGCGAAGTCGCTCACACCCACCAAGAAGCGCGAGCTTCGTCGCACCGCGCGTCTCGGCGACGACGCGCAACGCACGTTCGTGCAGTCCAACCTGCGGCTCGTCGTGTCGATCGCGAAGAAGTACCAGGCTTCGGGGCTTCCGCTGCTCGACCTCATCCAGGAGGGCAACCTCGGCCTCATGCACGCGGTCGAGAAGTTCGACTGGCGCAAGGGCTTCAAGTTCTCCACCTACGCGACGTGGTGGATCCGTCAGGCCATCACCCGCGGCATCGCCAACACCGGCCGCACCATCCGTCTGCCGGTGCACGCCGGCGACACGCTGGCCCGGTTGCAGAAGGCTCGCTCGCGCCTCGAGCTCAAGCTCGGCCGTCCCGCCACCCTCGCCGAGCTGTCGGCCGAGGTCGAGATGCCCGAGGACAAGGTCACCGAGGCCCTGCGCTTCGCCGCCGAGCCCCTCTCGCTCTCCGAGCCGCTCCGGGAGGACGGCGACGCCGAGCTCGGCGACATCGTCGAGGACCGCTCCGCCGAGTCGCCCTTCGAAGTGGCCGCCACTGCGCTGCTGCCCGACGAGATCGAGAAGCTCCTCGCCCCGCTCGACGAGCGCGAGCGCCAGATCCTCGCACTGCGCTTCGGGCTCGATCGGGGCGAGCCGCGGACGCTCGAAGAGGTGGGCGAGC
>Ga0081539_10005637_pt1 | contig 12587 bp, 11 predicted proteins | sample TabmetS4T2R2_FD_71023 | JGI IMG/M metagenome (GOLD analysis project Ga0081539, IMG submission 71023) | Tabebuia heterophylla rhizosphere microbial communities from the University of Puerto Rico - S4T2R2 | ecosystem: Host-associated > Plants > Roots > Rhizosphere ...
CCTGGCGCCGCTTTGGTATCGATGGGGCGCGATCGAGGCCAAAGCGGCGCCAGGCCGCCGCACTCCAAGGAGGCGCCCACAGATTGATACGGATTAAGTCGGCACGCCGTTCCGGGCGATTGATTCCATGAGGTTGCAGAAGCGATCGAGCTCGCCGAGCGTCGTGTAGACGTTTGGCGTGATGCGGATTCCCTTGAACTCCTCGTGCACGATTGGCGTCGTGAAAACGCGATGTTTGTTGAAGAGATAACTGCCGATCGCGGTCGGGTCGATTCCGGCGATGTTCACGTTCGCGATGGCGCACGATTGGCTCGGGTCGAACGACGTATTGAAACTGACCTTCGGCACGTCTTTCAGACGGTTCATCCAGTAGCGCGAGAGGTAGCGGAGCCGCGCTTCTTTTCGCTTCCCACCCAGCCCGTTGTGAAACAGCAACGCTTCACCGATCGCGAGCCGCGGCGCCGCCGAGTGCGTTCCGACCTCTTCAAACTTGCGAATGTCGTTTGCCTGTTTCGACTCCGCCGCCATCAACGGCCAGAGCTTCTCGATCTTGTCGCGCTTCACGTAAAGCAATCCCGTCCCCTTCGGCGCGTAAAGCCACTTGTGCAGACTCGTGCCGAAGTAGTCGCAGCCGAGATCTTTCTGTTGGAAGTGAAACTGCGCATAGGAATGCGCGCCGTCGACGATCGTCTCGATTCCTTTCGAGCGTGCGAGCTCGCAGATCGCTTTCACAGGCGTGATCTGGCCCGTGATGTTTACCTGGTGCGAAACGAGGATCAGCTTCGTTCGAGGCGTGATGCCTTTTTCAAACGCTGCCGTGATCTCGTTGAGATCTTTCGGCGGGATAGGGATCTTCACCATCTTCAGCACGAGACCTTCGCGGCGCTCGCGTTGCCGGAGAGTGGTCAACATGCGCGGGTAGTCTTGTGTCGTGGTGAGTATCTCGTCGCCTTGTTTGAAGTCCATTCCCATCAAAAGGATCTCGAGCGACTCTGACGCATTGCGCGTGATCGCGATCTCCTCGCGGTCAACGCCGAACATCTCCGCGAGTCCGGTGCGAATCGTTTCCGACTGCGGCTCGAGTAGTTGCCACATCGTGTAGGCAGTCGCGTCTTCCTGTTGCCAGATGTAACGCACGAGCGCTTCGGTGACGATGCGCGGGCTTGGCGAGACGCCGCCGTTGTTGAGATTCACGATGCCGCGTGTGACGGTGAATGAGTTTTGAATCGTAGACCAGTAGTCTTCATCCATCGCCACCTGCTCGGGCGTGAGATGGGCCACACGGCGCGTCGCTGCTTCGACTTCCTTCAAGAGCGCGCTGATCGTTGGTGTAGTGAGTGCGGCGAGCCCGAGACTCTTGCCGGCAACAGAGAGAAAGTCGCGACGTGAATTCATCTGGGGATGCTCCTAATGAATCTTGGTAATCATGAAGAAATCTTGTAAATCCTGTTTACAATTTACTCTCATACCCACGTGGCACGATTGCTGTGCGCTTCTCACCATTCGGTGACACGAGCTTCACCTCAACCTTCCGAGAGCCTTTCTTCTCATTGGACGATTGATAAGTGATCCGAAATTGCCCGCGCAGGTCAGTGATGAGCTGTTGCAGCGAATCGATCAGTTCCGTCTTATTCTTAGGAAAGAAAACACGCCCACCTGTTTCCGAGGTAATGGTTGTCAGGAGTTTCTCTGCCCTGTCGCGTGCGCCTGGTCGCCTCCCACTCGCTTCCTTGTCGAGCTCGATGACAAAACCGAGCGCGAAAACTTGCACGTCAGTCTCGTGCAACATATTTAGGAGCTTTTCCTGACTGTAGTAGCTGTTTCGGTCTTCCCCGTCGGTAATGATTACGACGACCCTGCGACGGTCTCTGCTGGTTTTCTTGAACTCTGCGAAAGAAGATGCAGCTACATAAAGCGCGTCGATAATCGCTGACTGTCCGCCCTCAATGTAGAAACCGCTGATTGCTGTCGTCAACAGGTTGCCATCGCGCGTGAAGCCTTGAACTTTTTCGATCCTGTCACTGCTTATGAACCGCTCAATCAAGATCTCATCTTCCGGACGGCGATTGATGACGATCACTCTTGCCGATTCTAAAACAGCAGCGAACATGCTTCTCAATGAGCCGGAGGAGTCAATTGCCAGGACGCAGTCCATTGGTCGCTCATCGCGCTCGACACTCACCACTGCCTGCTCGACTTCGTCTTCAATAACGTGCACGTCTTCTTTTTGAATCTTATCGACAGACTTCTTGTCTGAGCCGGTAACGATCATGCGCAGCTCGACAGTTTTACCGGCGGGCTTCGCATCTTGCGCGAGGAGTGTCGAGCTCACGGCTAATGAGACAAGTGTGAGCGCGAGAATTGCTGTTTTTATAATCAACTTAGGTTACCTCATGGACAATCTCGCCGTTGATCACAGTCATCACGCAGCGAGTGTTGAGAATTTCGGCTGCGGGAATCGTCATGATGTCGGCGGAGAGGATTGTTAGATCTGCGAGTTTTCCAACCTCGATCGTGCCGCGCAGTTTGTCTTCGAACGCGGCATACGCCGGCCAGATCGTAAACATCTTCAGCGCCTGTTCGCGCGTCACGGCTTCTTCAGGATGCCAGCCTTCGCCGGAAAATCCCTTCGGATCTTTGCGCGCAACCGCGGCGTAAAATTCAATCATCGGCTCGCCACGCTCGACCGGCGCATCGGATCCACCGGGAACGACGATGCCTGACTTAATAAAACTTTCCCACGCGTACGCACCGGCAAGACGAGGAATGCCGAGGCGGCTCGGTGCGAAGAAAAGATCGCCGATCGCGTGTGACGGCTGCATCGACGGAATGATTCCGAGCTTCGCGAAACGCGGAATGTCAGGCGGGTCCACGATCTGCGCGTGCTCGACACGCCAACGCGGCTCAGCGACTTTTCTCTGTCCTGCGGGCACGGCTTTGAGCGCAGCTTCATACTCGTCGAGTATGAAGCGATTCGCGCGGTCACCGATCGCATGCGTTTCGACCTGAATGCCTTTCTTCAAAGCATCCACGAGCATTGGTCGCAGCTCTTCGGCTTTCACTGTCAAAAATCCGGAAGTGTCGTGCGCGTCTGAATACGGCTCGAGGAGTGCGGCGCCACGCGAGCCGAGTGCGCCGTCGGAAACGACTTTGATGGTTCGCACGGTCAAACGATTTCCAAACTCGCCGATGATCGGGCCGTTGTTGAGCAGATGTGTGGCGCCAGGGCCTGGTCCATAGACGGCTTTGTAGATGCGAAGCTTGATTGTGTTTGCAGCGTAGAGTTTTTTGAAGATGTCGACTTCCGCGAAACTGCCACCAGCGTCCTGAACCTGTGTCCAGCCGAGCTCGACATCGCGTTTCGATCCGAGCACGACTGCGCGCTCGGCGTCTTCAGCCGTTGTCGGAGGCACGCGACGACGCACGAGGCCCTGCGCGGCGTCGAGCAACATGCCGTTCGGTTCGCCAGACTGTTTGTCTTTTGAGATCTCGCCGCCGAATGGGTTGGGAGTGGTTTTGTCGACACCTGCGAGTTTGAGTGCAGCGCTGTTTGCGACTGCGCCGTGGCCGTCGGCGCGTCCGAGGATCACGGGATTGTTTGGTGAGATTTTGTCGAGGTCCCAACGCGTCGGGAACACTGGCGGTTGCCAGTGCGTCTCGATCCAGCCTCGGCCTGTGACCCATTCGCCGGGCTTTGCCTGATCGACGCGTGCTTTCACTTTCGCGAGCAGGTCTTCGAGACTCGTCGTGCCTTCGAGGTTGAGTGTCATCTCACGCTGCCCGACGCCTGAGAGGTGCTGGTGCGAGTCGGTGAAGCCGGGCAGGACAGTGCTGCCTTTGAGATCGACGACACGCGTGTTTGGACCAACAAACTTCTGCGCCATTGCATTCGTGCCGACGAAGACGATCTTGTCTGCTTTGACGGCGATCGCCTGTGCGCGCGGCGATTTGTCGTTGGCGGTGTAGACGTTGCCGTTTTTGAAGACGATGTCAGCGGGCGACGATTGTTGAATAGGAATCAGGCTCAGGAGCAGCAGAGTTGCTGCAATTAACAAGAGTTTCATTTTTCCCTCGGAAGAGTTAGGCCACGATGAACACGGATTATATAACGGATCTGGTGCGTAGAAACTGATCTAACGCTGATTTGGTTGGGAGGGCGGTGCGGGCGCCGAGGGCGCTGCACTTCATGGCAGCGACGGCGTTGCCGAGTTTCAGGCTTGTTTCGAGATCTTCGCCGGTCAGGAAGCCGTAGAGAAAGCCGGCGTGGAAAGCGTCGCCCGCGCCGGTGGTGTCGCGGCAACCGCCCGGAGCTTCGAAGCCGGGTGACTCGATGAAACGTCCTTCGTGGTAAAGCACTGCACCGTTGGCACCAACTGTCATGCCGACGAGGGGACAACCATAGCGGTTCTTCAATTCGATCAACGCTTCGCGGTGATCCTGGATTCCAGTCACGCGACGCGGAAACTCTTTCGATCCGATCATGATGTCGATCAACGGCAGCAGCTCGGGCAATCCTTCGTAGACGTTGTCGATGTCAGCCGAAACGATCGTTCCCGTCTCACGTGCCGCTTGCGCAACGCGCGCGCACGCGGGCGGGTCGTGACCGTCCAGATGCAACACTTTCCCCAATGCTCCAAACTCCGCCGGCGCTTCTTCAGCACTGTAAGCAAGCCTCTCATCACGGTCCCAAACGATCGTCCGCTCACCGCTGCGCACGTCGATCGTGATGAACGCCACCTGGTTCTTCGCACCTTCAACAACCTCGGCGACGTCGACGTTCACGTCTTCGTCCTTCATCGTCTGCAAACCAAAACGCCCTTCCGGATCCGATCCAAACCGCCCGGCGTAAGCCGTCTTCAAACCAAGCCGCCTGAGCGCCACCATCGCCGTCGCCGTCTGGCCGCCCGCAGACTGCTTGTGATCGAGCAGCCGTATTTTTGTATCGAACGCGGGATATTCGGGCACCACGATCAGGTGATCGACGGCGTTGAGCCCGAAGCCGACGGCGTCAAACGGTTTGTCTGCCGGGAGCGTAAGTGGAAAATGCATCGCCTCAGTTAAAATAGCATCCAAACATCGTGAATATTGAGGAGAAACTGAAAGAAGTCCCGACCTCGCCCGGCGTTTACCTGCACAAAGACGCCGCCGGACGGGTGATCTATGTCGGCAAGGCGAAGAACCTCCGCAGCCGTGTGCGCTCGTATTTTCGCGCGCGGCCGTTCGACCGGAAGACAGACGCGCTTGTCGGGCAGATTGCTGATCTCGAATTCATCGTCACTGACAACGAAGTCGAAGCGTTAATACTCGAAGCGTCGCTCGTCAAACAGCACAAGCCGCGTTACAACATCAAGCTCCAGGACGACAAGTCGTACCCGCACCTGAAACTCACGATCAACGAGCCGTTTCCGAAGGTTGTGATCACGCGTCGCGTGCAACGCGATGGCGCGCTGTATTTCGGTCCGTTTTTGCCGGCCAGTCTCGCGCGCCGGACTATCGATTTAATTAACCGGACGTTTCAATTGCGCACGTGCGACATCGAGATCGACGGTAAAGCGCCGCGGCCGTGTCTCGAGTATCACATCAAACGCTGCCTCGGGCCGTGCGTCAAGGGACTATGCACGCCGGAACAGTACCAGGAAGCTGTGCGCGACGTGCGGCTGCTGCTCGAAGGGCGCAACAAGGAGCTCGCAGACGAGCTCGAGTCGCGCATGTTTGAAGCGTCAGAAGCAACGCGTTACGAGCTGGCTGCGAAGTATCGCGATCTGCGCAAGACTGTAATCCGACTTTCGGAACAGCAGAAGATGGCGACGACTTCCGAAAGCGATGTGGATATCTTCGGCTACTACCGCGAAGGACAGCGTCTCGCGCTCCAGCTCTTCACGATGCGCGAGGGAAACATCGTCGGGCGTCGAGAGTTTTTCTGGGAAGACTTGCCGGAAGACGATTTCGATCCGGCTGAGTTTTTGAGCGACGTCTTGTCGCAATATTACGCGTCAGACTACGTGCCGCGCGAGATCTACGTGCCGGTGGATTTCACAGATCGCGAGCTGCTCGAAAAAGCGCTCACAAAACGCAAAGGCCGTCGCGTGAAAATCTACGATCCGCAACGCGGCGAGAAGCGCGACATGATTGACCTCGTCGATAAGAACGCGAAGCTCGCGTTTGAGCAGCGCTTCCGGATTCTCAAGCCGGACATGAAGCTCGTGCTCGAAGAGTTACAGGAAACACTCGAGTTACCGCACTTCCCAGGGCGGATTGAGTCGTTTGATATCTCGCACATTCAGGGCGCGGAGAACGTTGCAGGCATGGTCGTTTGCGACAACGGGAAGATGAATCGTTCCGAGTACCGGAAGTTCCGGATCAGGAGTGTCGAAGGTGCAAACGATGTGGCGTCGATGAATGAAGTGGTGACGCGGCGTTATCGACGCTTGCTCGAAGAAGGAAAGCCGCTGCCGGATCTGATCATGATCGACGGTGGGAAAGCGCAGTTGAATGCGGCAGCGAGTGCGATGAGCGAGCTCGGGCTCGAAGCGATTCCGATGGTGGGAATTGTAAAACCACCTCAAAGGCATAATGATGTCGCGTATCTGTTGATGAAGGGACGTGAGGATGAGCCGATCTATCTCGACTCACACTCGTTGATACTTCGACTGCTGCAAATGATACGCGATGAGACGCATCGCTTCGCGGTCACTTATCATCGCAAGCGCCGCGAGCTACGCGACTTCACTTCCGAGCTAACTGCGATTCCGGGTGTGGGAGATAAGCGGAAGGGAAGACTGCTGCGGCACTTCGGATCGATACAGAGAATTTCGAAGGCGGGAGTTTCGGAGCTGACGCCTTTCGTTGGACGCAAGACCGCGGAAGAGATCGCCGAACACTTTGAGCGCCAGCGAATGCTCGCAAGCTCCGCTACACCTGAGAATCAACTGTAGTATAGGTCCTATAAGTCCTATAGGACCTATGTGCCTTGACCCTTCACACCACTAAACTCGTAAGTCAGATAAAGCTTCAATGATCCATCCAGGATCTCGGCGCGCACGTCCTTCGCGCGCGCTTTGACCGCGCCGTTGCTCGCCTTGACCGGAATCTGCAACGACAACTGCGGCTCGCTCACGAGCACTAGCGGATTCACCTTCTGATTGATCGCGCCCTGCACAAACACCGTAACAAACGTGTTCGCAACCGGGTTCACACCCTCGAGGTTCACGCCCTCGACGTCGACGTATCCATAAACCGTCTGCTTCTCCTGATCAAACGACAGTCGAATCTTGTTCTGTGCCCAGCCTTTGAACTGCATACAACTGCCGGCAAGGTTGTAACTGCCCGTGAACGCCATCGGCGCATAAACATTCCCGTTCCTAAACTGCACACCAGTCTTCACGCCGCTGCCTTCCGGCAAGAGCGTGATCGAGTTGGCGCAACCGCCCTGAAACAGCGCCTGCTCAATCCGTTCTTCACCGTTTCGCGATTGACCGAGTTGAAACGTCGGTGTGCCGAGACCATTGAATGTCGTTGCAAGAACAGCATCGATAAAACTCTGCTCCAGCGAGATGACAATCGCGCCCGGCTGATTTCCACTCTGGTCGGGCGGCTTGATCACCTGGCCCGGTGCAGACTTCGCCGGCGGCGTGCCGAGGAAGAAAATCGCAGCGCCGCCGCCAAGCAAAATTCCGACAAGAAGAACGACAACGTATCTCATATTTTTACCTACCCAGTTATCTCGGGCTCGGACTCGGACTGGCTGCCGGTGACAGCGTCGGTGACGGTGATGGTGGCGGCGCTGTGTTCATGTTCATCAAAACCGTTCTGAGCACTGCCGCAACCGCCCCTGCCACTGCGTTCACTTGCGCGCGCACCTGCGCCTCCGGAACCTTCGTCATGCCCGCTGGTATCTCGAATAAACTCGGATCGACATTCGTCTGAATGTCGCGCATCTCGGCGACGACCTTCGCGCCTTTGACCCCCTGTACATTACCACTCGCCTCACCGAAAACTTCTGCGCGCAGCGGCAAGCCAGTGTCTTTATCGACGAAGACAAACGATTCTGTCTTGACTTCGCCTGCTGACGTCTGCGTTTGCGAGGTTCGCGCGTAACGATACTTCAGCGCTGTTCGACCCCCCTGCTGTTCTTCGCCGACGAATTCGATGCCTTGCAATCTGTCGAGGTACGCCACGACTTGACCCGGCGTCATCAGCTTGTGAATCTGGAAGCCGGTGGCTTCGGGTGTCAATTCAGCATACTGCTTCCGCGCGGGCGCGATTCCGTATTGTACGCCAGCATGTTCGAGATAAATCAGATCAGAACCGTCCGGAAGTTTGAATGAGAGACGGCGATCGCTTCCGTTTTTGGCGACTTCGGCCGAGAGCGTTGGGATACCGATCGCTTTGTCTCCGCCTTCAGTTTCGGCGGTGAGAACGAGCGTTGCCCTGTAAGCGTCAGGTTCGCGCGCTGCGATTGTCGAGGGCGCGGTGTTGGCGTTGATGTTTGCGTTGGCACTGACGTTAGCGTTTACGTTTGTGTTGATGTTGGTGTTGACATTTGCATTTGCCGCTGGACCACGCGCACAACCACTGGCGGCAACAACGAATACTGAGATCGCTAAAACAAGCATAAAGACCGGCGGTCTGACGTCGGTATTTTTCATAGGACATTCTCCGAACAGCTCGCGCTCGCGCGCGACGTTATTTACAGGGGGTGTTTAAGAAGGGAAGGGGTCATAGAATAGCACGAGATGGGCCTGTCGTGGTAAAACACCCGCCATGAAAAACCTACTGGTCCTGCTGCTCCTGGGTTTTGCTCTTTCCCTTTGCAACCTGTCCCAGAGACTTCATAAGTCAAACTCAAATTCTGGTCCATCGTCGTCGGGTGGTGGCTTGAGCTCGCGATCTGCCGAGCACGGGCAGGCAACAGCCGCGCAAACAGCGGCGCTCGCGGGTGGTAAAGAGGTGAAGTGGGAACGACAGGGTATGTCGTTCACGGTGCCGGCGAACTGGACTGCGGTGGACAATGAGTCGAAATCGTTTGTCTGGCGTTCGGCGGAGGGTGGGATTGATGGGGCGTCGTTGAATGTAAACATCTCGCCGATGGGTGATAGTTTTCCGGCTGAGTCGAGTCTTGACGCGATGTACGAAGGCGAGAAGACGCGCGCGAAGAATGGTGAAGTTGATGAGTTGAAATGGGTTGAGATCGATGGGGTCACAGGTGTGCAGTTTCGGGAGGCGAACCCCGAGAAGCCGGATGGTTTCAGGCGGTTGCAATGGCAGGGGTATCGAAAGTACCTGGGCCAGGTTCAGTTGATCAATCTGATGGTCGCCACGACGGGCAAAGGCTACGAGCGCCACAAAGACGCGATGTACGGGATTCTCTACTCAACCAAGATCACGCATTGAGGTCAGGCAACGATGTTCGTATGCACGGGCGGCCACGGAGGGCCGCCCCTACAGTTGTAGCCCACCGGGCGCATCGACCAAGTAACATGATGGGCTACAACTGTAGGGGTGGCCCTCTGTGGCCACCCGTAGGACGCCAATAGGCAAAATGCCCCACCTAAATTTAAATCGTTGACATCCCTCACTAATTAAGCTAACTGTCGCTGCGAGTTCCTTACGGCCCAACAAACTGTTTCCGAGGCGGTAGTTCCCATTAAGCGCCCAGCCCCTCTGAATCTCCCACACCCGCACCGCTCGGTACAACTGTGGCCGCCTGCTGATGAATAAAGACTGGGAACTCTCACAGGAGGACTTCGATGCGTTGCTTGATTGGCTCGATTCCGATCGTGAACAGGCCGCACTCAGATACGAAAAAATTCGACGCAGCCTGATCAAGATCTTCACCGGCCGCGGCTGCGTCGAACCCGAAGACCTCGCCGACGAAACAATCAACCGCGTCACCAGCAAACTCAAAGAAATCGGAAAAGACTTCAGCGGCGATCGCACGCGTTACTTCTTCGGCGTGGCCAACAAGGTCCACCTCGAGCACCTCAGAAAAAAACTCCCTCACGCCATGCCGCCGCCACCAAACGATCCAGACAGGATTGAGCTGGAATATAACTGCCTGGAACGTTGTATCGAACGACTCTCCAAAGAACATCGCGACTTGCTGCTGCGTTATCATGGCGCCGATGGCGGCGCGGAGACGGAACATCGTCGCGCCCTTGCCGATGAGCTGGGAATTGCCCCAAATGCCTTGCGAATACGCGTTTATCGTATTCGAATGACCTTGAAGGACTGCGTGGAGAAGTGCATCGAACGCGCAAATAAATGAAATAAGTGGCGCTCTGCAGTCATTAAGATTAGAGCCCCCACATTGCCGGAGACAGAAACCTTGAGCCCAAACGCTGACAAACAAGAGATGAAGTGCTACTTGTTGGGCAGTGTGGATAGCGACCACAAAACTCAGTTTGAAGAGAGAATTCTGTCCGAGCCCGGCGCTTATGAAGAGCTCCTGATCGTCGAAGAAGAACTGATCGATCAATACGTGTCTGGTGGTCTATCCAAACTGGAACGAGAACAGTTTGAAACTCACTTCCTCATCACCGCCGAACGTCAAAAGAACTTGCGCTTCGGACAACTGCTCAGACGTTATGTAAACTCCCAATACGATTTCTCAGCCGCCGCTCCGCACGTCGCCCAAGTCGCTCCCGCGAAAAAACCTCCCATGTTTACGCTCTCGCCCGCCGGCAGTCGCCCGCTGCTGGCGTTTTGTGTTGCGGGGGTGATGCTCGTCGGGACTGTTCTGTTCGGATGGATTGCGTTCAGAAGATTTCCCACACGATCGGTCCAGCATAGCGCTGAGCCGGTAGTCGTCGTGACGCTTGCGCCCGGATCGATCACGACTGGCAGCAATACTACAAAGCAAGTCTCCGTTCCTCCTGAAGGCGTCAACCTAAAACTCGAGCTCGAGCTGAAGAACGCGAGTTTCCGCAATTACAGGTTCGAGCTGTTTCGTGAAAACAAGTCACTGCAAGCTCGTGGCGATTTGGGAGTCGAAGCGAAGGGCCAGCAGTATGTGGTGCCACTCACGATCACTGGCGAAGTGCTTAGTCCGGGTGATTACCAAGTGAAGCTGAGTGGCGTATCGGAGTCGGGCGCTGACGAGTTTATCCAGAATTATTCTTTCCGCGTCACCAAGTAAGTCCTCACTTACAATCGCTGAAAATATTTCTGAAATGTTTGGCCTGGTAAAGTCATAAACCAGTGAAGCGTCGCATTGACAAAAACACCCCACGCGCGACAATTAAACACCTCACCCCTTAAACAATGGCGAGCGACCTTGTGAACAGTCGCTCGCCTTTGTGATTTATGGGTTAGTTTACCTCACCATGACCAATTTCAAATTCCAGTCATTGCTTGCGAATGTAGTTTCGATGGACCGGGACGTCGTTGGCCGCGCGGTCCTGAGTTTCGAATAAGATGTTCTTGTCGTCTTCCTTGGTGACGACCTTCACGCGTGGCGTTACTTGTCTTGCTTCGCCTCTCGCCTTCTCTGACTCTGCCAGGAACGTATGCACAGTCTCACTCACGACCGGCTTCGCCTCGACATCTTTGTTCAGCTCCGCGAGTGCTTCCACCGCGCTCGCTTTGAGCAGCTTGGGCCAGAGCTTCGCAAACAGTGCGCGTGAAGCGTAAACGTCCGCGCTGTTGACGTTCCCGTTAATCGCAAAGACATAACCAATCACATCTGACTTGCCTTGCAGGATTCCGGAAAGTTCCTTGATGTAGGCTTCGGTCGATTCTTTCACTTTCGCATTTTCAACCGACAGCTCCATGCTCGACGTTCCCATGAGTGCCGGGCGTGCAGCGGTGACATTAGCCGCCAGCTTGCCCTGCGCTACTTTTACGTTTTCCCAAACTGCCTGTTGCGATTGCTCTTTCTTAGCGGCGAGTTTGAGATCTTTCGTGGCAACCATGTTTTCAGAGCTACTGAACGACGCGTTCTCCTCGTTTCCGCGCTTGCTCCAGCGGCCCGATTCGACACAAAACGCTCCAATCGGCATGCGACCTGACCTTGGCGGCACGATGAAGTCGACCGAGATCATTCGATCCTGATCGCCACCGCGCACGATGTCGCCTGACTGGACGTAGACGTCTTCGTTCGAAAGGTTTTGGATTGCGAGTGAGTTCACGTCTTTGGTTTCGAAAACCTTGACCTTCTTCTGTGCGAGAGCTTCCTGAAGTGTCAGAAAGGGCTTGTTGGTCAAGTCTTGTCCATGCACGAGAAAGACTGTCAGGTTGCCGTGAGTGTATGGACCGGAGAGACGGTAACTCGATGAACCGTCCTGACCGGTGGTTGTTTGGGCCATGGATAGAGCGATGAGAAGACAGAAAAACGCAATTGTGGTTAGGTGCTTAGGCTTCATTGTCGTACTCCTAGTGAAGGTGGATGCCGGGGAGACAACCGCGGGGAGACTAGAGGAACGAAATTATGAAGACTTATTGCGGGTGAGACGAAAATCGAGACGGGTTAGTTGTCTGGGAGGCTCAAACTCGTTTTCTCAAACATTGGGGCCTCCTTGGAGTGCGGCGGCCCGGCACCCCTTTGGGATCGATTTTATCCCGGCCAGGCGAAAGAGGGACCATGCCGC
>Ga0081539_10005638_pt1 | contig 12586 bp, 12 predicted proteins | sample TabmetS4T2R2_FD_71023 | JGI IMG/M metagenome (GOLD analysis project Ga0081539, IMG submission 71023) | Tabebuia heterophylla rhizosphere microbial communities from the University of Puerto Rico - S4T2R2 | ecosystem: Host-associated > Plants > Roots > Rhizosphere ...
GCGGTCCGGTACGGCGATCACACGGCACGGGTGGAGTCGGCCGCTGGTTCGCACACGACGCGACGGGCGCCAGATGCCGGGATCTGAACCCGGGCCAGCCCGTCCGGTCGCGTCCAGGCGTGTGCGTCGTTGTCTGCCTGACCTGCACCTTTACCACCGACGTGTGCTGAGACGTCCAGGCGTATGCGCACCGTCTGTGAGCAAACTGTGAGCAGGTTGAGCCAGGCCGCTGCCTAACGACTGGCTGTACCCGTCCCGACCGGTAGCTGTCCGGGAGGTCAATCAACCAATGCAGATGCCGTCGGCAGTGTTGTTCGCCTCGTTCGACTCGGCCACGTCGTTGTTGACGTCGACGGTGATCCGGAACTCGCAATCCGGATCGCCGCACCCGGGCGGGATGGGGAACGCCAACGGCGGGCTCGTCAGCTGGCCAGGAGCAAGCGGGGGCGTCGGTAACGAGATCTGCCCGTACTGGAAGAAGTCGACCTGGGTGGTCGATGGGCCGGCCGGAGCCGTCCCCTGGTTCTTGACAGTCACGAGCAGCGCGCCGCGCTCGGAGTTGCAGAACGAGCCGGTTTCGTCGGGGACGGGGATAAGGTCCGGTAGCTCTGGCTGGCCCGGCTTCTGGCGTTCGTGGATCTGCTCGACGTCGATGCCACGCTGGTCGGTGACCTGGCCCTGCTCGTCCAGGGCCGCGGTCGTATAGACCGCCGTGACGTCGAGGCTGGCGGTGCTCTCGATGACGATGAAGCCCGTGATGTACCCGGGCGCCGGGAAGCTGCCGCCAAACAGCTTCGCCCTGACGTGGTTGCAGTCCACCGCCAATGCCTGGTCGGGCCGGAGGTAGTCCTCTTCGGGGAAGCGGAAGATCTCGCCGGGCCGCTGTTCTCCAGGCGGGAAGGTCAACGCCAGCTTCTTGCGGAATCGCACGGTATGGTCGCTAGGGTTGTGGACATTGATCTCTGTCCCGTACACGCCTGGGGTGAGCCGCAGGTCCTCGCGGTCCTTTTGGACGCCACAGATGAACTTGGCCGCATACTCGTAGAGCACGGTCGCCATCTCGTCCTCCCGACGCTCGCTCGTGGGCGATTGCCGCCAGCCTAACCCCTATGCGACATTACGGCTAGAACGAGAAAGATGGCTGGTTCAACGCAATATTTTGGCACTACGACCTCCATCCTTGATGTGAAGCACTACCGACGGGGTGCCCGAGCGGTTGCCGTCAATGCGGGCGTCAGCCGACGGTTTCATCCTGCGTACCTGATATCTAGCAGCCCTCACGGCACCCGTGCTCGCCCCGGTCTTCAAGTCTGTTTCCGCAGCTCAGCACCGTTCATAGGCATCCGTGACCTGGGCGCCTCCCGCGCAGCAGCTCGTCGTCGACCGCCGCGGTCCGCCCGTGTTGCTGTCGCCGCTGCTGTCGGTGGCTGTCTCATTGCGGCTGTCGGTGATGCCTCTGCGCGTCGAGACCAGGTGCAGCTACGGACTCAGGCGAGTGAGGCGCCGACAGCCGGTAGCTGGCCCACATCGTGGAACTATTCTCTGGCGGTGGCCAAGGGCGATCCCGCCGCCAGCCAACAGCAGCCGAACAGAAGGGGGACTCATGGCCGCAGCGGATCGGCGCTTCCGCTTCGCCGTCGTCAACGAGCTGACCGCCGAGCGGGCGCGCTGGTTCGATCACGTCCGCCGCGTCGAGCAGTGCGGCGTGGATACCCTCCTGGTGCGCGATCACTTGGCCGTCGAGCCGTTCGGTCCCCAGCTCGCGCCGCTGCCGCTCCTGGCGACGGTGGCGACCGCCACGACACGCCTGCGGCTGGGCACCATGGTGCTCGACAACGACTACCGCCACCCGGCGCTGGTCGCCCACGAGGCCGCCACGGTCGACTGGCTGTCCGGCGGCCGCTTCGAGCTCGGCCTCGGCGCCGGCTGGCTGCAGCGCGAGTACCAGCAGATGGGCATTCCGTTCGAGGCGCCGCGCAGGCGCATTGCGCGGCTCGACGAGGCCGCCACGGTGATCGCCAGGCTGCTGGCCGGCGACACGGTGAGCTTCCGCGGCAGCCACTACACCATCGACGGTCTCGCCCTGCCGACCAGGCCAGTGCAGCGCCCGCGGCCGCCGCTGCTGCTGGGCGGCGGCGGGCCGCGGATGCTGGCGCTGGCTGCCCGTCATGCCGACATCGTCGGCATCCTGCCCGCCCCGATCCGTCGCGGCCAAGACAGCGACGAGCCAGGCGACCGCAGCCCGGCGTCGCTGGAGGCGCAGCTCGCCGTGCTGCGGGACGCCGCGGGGGCGCGGTTCGATGCCCTGCAGCTCAGCGTGTTCGCCACCTTCGTGGTCACCGACCAGCGCCGCCGCGACACCGAGCGGCTCATCGAGCGCCGCGGCTGGCAGGGGACCACCTGCGAGCAGGTGTGGGCGATGCCGTCGGTGTTCATCGGCTCGGCCGCGCAGATCTGGGAGGACCTACAGGCGCGCCGCGGCCGCTTCGGGCTGTCGTACTACGTCACCAGCGACCTCGCGCTCGACCAGCTCGCCAAGGTGCTCGGCCACGTCGGCGCGGGCTGACGCGCGACACCCCGGGCGCAGCTCGCGCGGGTCGGCGGCCAGGTCGTCGCCCACCACGGCGTCCGCCACGTCATGCTGGCCAGGGCCGTGATTTGCTGGCTGCGCCCCCCGCGACCCTCGCGCCCCGGTAGCTGCGGCCGCCGGCAGCCGAGGAACCCGACGTCGCCCGGCGCCGACTCCCGGAGAGCGTCGGGTGATCGCCGCGAGCGCACGCCTTGTCGTTCGAGGAGGTCACTGAGGGTATCCGTGATGCTCTTGTCATGTGGGACTCGGTGCGACCAGCGGCCAAGGCAGATGAGCACGCCAGCGGCCCGGAAGACATCCCGGACGCGGTACAGCAGCCCACGCCTGCGGCGCAGCGCCCAGGCGTTGGCCACATGCGCGATCGACTGCTCCACCAGCGCCCGCAGCCCTGCCTGCAGGCGGTTGTAAGCCCGCTGGGCGCCTGTGAGCCGGTCGATGGTGCGGCGATCCCCGACCGGCGCATGCCAGTGCTGGCGCGTCTTGGCCAACCCGCGGAACCCGCGATCGAGCAGGCTGGCGACCTCGACATCGTCCAGCGCGGCCTGCAGCCCTGCCAACTCGATGAGCTCGTGCTCGTGGCAGCTGCCCGGCCAGCCGCCGTCCACCCACAGCAGGTCGCCGTGGATGGTCGAGACGGCAAGGCCCTGGGCGGTGTGGGTGTGCCGCTTGGCGTCGTACAGCACCATCTGGTTGGCCCACCCGCGGGGGCGTTGCACCCGGGTGGCCAGCCCGTCCAGGCACACCGCCTCGCCGACCGCGGCCATCTCCCCAAGCCACTGGCGCAGGTCGTCCAGGCTGGTGATGAAGCTGCCGTCGGGCTGGCAGAAGCCGAGGTCGCCCAGCGGGCCAAGCAGCAGGTCCAGGCTGTCGCCGACCTCGGTCTTGGAGATGCCGACCATGCGGCCGGCGCGCCGGTACGACAGCCCGTCCAGCAGCACCGCGGCGACCGCGTCCAGGCGGACCTGCAGCGACAGTGGCGGGGTGCCGCCGGTGCCGGGTGGGCGTGGTGGCAGCAGGTGGGCCAGACGCGCGGCCAGCCAGGCCAGCACGTGGGCGGGCAGCGACGAACGTGGGCAGTATGACAACGGGGACCAGACCTCCAGGCAAGTGTGAGAACCTGCCTATGGTCTGGTCCCCGTCAACGTCTGGACGCACCGAGCATCACGGACACCCTCATTGGGCAAGATCACCCCTGCTCAATATCTCTGAACGACACACGTGAGGCCGCAGGCGCAGCCAGGTCGCCACGCGCAGCGCTCGCCGAGTTCCGGTGGCCTGCCACAGCTGGTGGGTGGAGTGCCTGAAACCCAAGCGGTGGCTGGAGTGGTGCCTGCCGAGGACGCAGCATGGACCAACAGCTGTGCCAATACGACCGTAACGATCGGTTCCCGCACGACGGTCTGAAGGACGCAGAAGGCGACTAGGCGAGCTGAGTAGGCAGAACTACGCCAGTTGCATGCTTGTGCGATGTCGGCACAACCGTACGCTCTGCGCCGAGAGCGATTCTGATTGCTCGGTTGCTGCACCCCGGAGGATCCCCCATGCGCAACCGCACCCGCCGTGTTCTGCCGATCGCCGTCGCCGCGCTCCTGCTGTTGACGCTCGCGCTGCCGCCCGCTCGCGCGGTGCCATCCTCGACCGCCGCCACCACCCTGCAGTTCTACGGCGGCGAGGTCCGCGCCGTCGCCCAGATCGGCAACACCATCTATGTGGGCGGGAGCTTCACCGCGGTCGGATATGGCTCGGGCACGATCGCCCGTGCCTACCTGGCTGCCCTGGACGCCACCAGCGGCCTGCTGGTGGACGGCTTCAACCCCCGGCCCGACAACGCGGTCGACTCGCTGCTCAAGAGCACCGACGGGACCCACCTATACGCCGGCGGGCTGTTCAACAGGATCGGCGGTTGCACGCCCTGCGACCGGCTGGCCATGCTCGACCCGGCCTCCGGAGTTGCCAACCCAAGCTTCCATCCTCAGCCCAACGCCAGCGTGCTCAAGATGGCCCTCTACAGCCGCACGCTGTACCTCGGTGGCAAGTTCACCTCGGTGGCCGGGGTGGCCCGCGTGCGGCTGGCGGCCGTGGACGCCATCACCGGCGGGCTTGGCACCAAGCTCACCTTGGCGCCCAACGCGGCCGTGCGCGACCTCGCCCTCAACACCACCGGCAGCACCCTGTACCTGGCCGGGTCATTCACCAAGATCGGGACCACCACCCGCTACAACTTCGCGTCGGTCGGGGCCGCCTCGCGGGCCCTGACCGCCTGGAACCCCAACATCCACGCCTCCGGCTGGGGCATCGCGCTCTCGCCTAACGACACCACCGCCTACATGACTACCGCCGATGGCAACGAGAGCGTCTGCAACGCCGGCCACGAGTCGGTGATCGCCATGCCGGCCACCGGGTCGGGCACGCCGACGGTCCTATGGCACAACGGTGGAGACGCCGGCTGCCCCTTCAACTCTGGCGACATCAACGCGGTCGAGGCCACCGCGAGCGCGGTCTACATCGGCGGGCACCTGACCAACCTGTGCACGGTCAAGAACACCTCCTACACGGCCAAGTGCCCCGGGAGCCTAACCGTCCGCAGGCACCTGGCCGCGCTCAGCCCCACCACCGGGGTCCCGCTGTCGTGGAACCCGGGCGCCGACGGCACCCGGGGCGTCCTGGTCATCCAGGCGACACCGGCCGGGCTCGAGGTCGGCGGCGACTTCCCCCGGACCAACGGCGTACCGCACAGCCGGTTCGCCCTGTTCCGCGGCACCGCGTAGCCGACAGCAGTGGCCGCACGACCCTGAGTGTCGACCGAGTCAACCCTGCGTCGCGAGCTTCAAGGCACGGTCGAGGGGAAGGGCGCCCCTGCTTTGACCCCGAATCGCAAGGTCAGAACTGATCCTACGAGCCCTGGTTGACTGCTCGTGACCGCCCTTACCCGTCGGTATGGGCACGCCGAGGCGCGGTCATGGACCTCGGCCATGAGGCCGCCTGACTCAGGCCTCCGAGGCGGGCAGAACCACCCTGCTCACTATGTCCGAACTACAGACGAGGGCGGTCAGCGGCGGCACGTGGAGTTCATGCTGCATCCAAGGTGTGCGGACCGGCCCACCACTGTCGACCAACGTTCCCAAATGTCGAGTGAGACCGTCAGGGGCAGGGGCAGGGGCAGGGCCCCGGCGTTCTCTTAGTTTGTCTGACTGGTGAGGTAGGGCCGGGTGGTATGGAGCAGGCACGAACTTCCGGGATCATGCGGTTCTCACAGCCTCATGATCGTGATGGAGGTCCGTGCCTGCCGACCCATCATCGTCGATCCCGCCGGGCCTGGCCCAGCTCGTCCACGCCGACCGGCTCCGACCAGCCGAGCCACCAGACCTGCTCGGCTACCTTGCCACGATCGATGACCCTCGGGCCCGGGCGGGGCGGCGTCATCCGCTGGTGGCGATCCTCGCCATCGCCGCTGCCGCGGTCCTGGCTGGTGCCAAGTCGATGACCGCGATCGCCGAATGGGCCGCCGACGCCCCCAGCCCGTCCTGGCCGCGCTGGGTGCGCGGCCTGACCCACCCTCCGGGTACCGGACCGCACCTAGTGAGGCGACGATCCGCCGGACCCTGGCCCGGCTGGACCCCGAAGCGCTCACCGCCCGGGTCGCCGCATGGCTTGGCCACCGTGACCGGCCCGACCGGCGGCGGGCGGTCGCCGTTGACGGCAAGACCCTTCGCGGCGCCAGCGGCGCCCAGGGCCGGCAGGTCCACCTGCTGGCCGCGATGGACCACACCAGCCGCGCCGTCCTGGGCCAGCGCCAGGTCGACGGTGCCCCTGGTGAGGTCCCCGCCTTCGCCCCACTGCTGGCCGGCCTGGACCTGGCCGGTGTCGTGGTCACCGCCGATGCGCTGCACACCCACCGCGACGCCGCCGAGTTCCTGGTGGCCGTAAAGCACGCGGACTACCTGCTGGTCGTCAAGGCCAACCAGCCCATCCTCCTGCGTCGCTGCGCCTACCTGCCCTGGCATCGCGTCCCGGTCCTGGACCGTACCCGCGACCAAGCGCACGGCCGGGTCGAGCTGCGCACCCTCAAGGCCGTCACCGTCAACCGCTTCGGGCTCCCGCACGCCGGGCAGGTCATCCAGGTCACCCGCGAGACCCGCGAGCTTGGCACCCGGCGCTGGCGGACCGTGACGGTCTACGCCCTCACCAGCCTCACCTTCGCCCAGGCCAGCCCCGCCCGGCTCGCCGACCTGCTGCGCGGGCACTGGCGATCCAGAACGGCCTGCATTATGTCCGGGACGTCGCCTTCGCCGAGGACGCCTCCCGGCTGCGCACTGGAAACGGCCCGCAGGTCATGGCCTGCCTGCGCAACCTTGCCATCGGCGCGCTCAGCCGCGCCGGGCCGGTCAACCTCGCCGCCGCCTTACGCCACCACGCCCGCGATCCCATCCGCCCGCTCGCCACCCTCGGAATCACCTACGGATGAAACGAACATTGCGCGAGAACGCGGAGCCTGCGCGGACAGGACAGTCACCCCAGTTCAGCAGCCACCCCGACTTCGACACAGGCCTGTGAACGCTACCAGCGACCGCAGCCAGGGGCGGGAGCGGCAGGCCGAATGCGGCGGCGATTTCGACGCCCAGTCGTCCTTCTGAGGACCTGATCCTTCGACACCCCCGGCCAAGCATCGGGGGCGTCGTGTCTGCCTAGGCGTTGCTGCCGGCCGGCAGAGATCAGTGTGTCTGGAGCGTTTCGAGTGCAGCGATCGCGGCTCCTCGGGCGCCCGCCATGTCCAGGTCGGGCACGAGGGCGAAGGTCACGTGCGCCTGGTCCTCGCGCAGTGCCGTGTGGTCACGCACCTTAGCCCGGAACCAGTCGCGGAAGTGCGGCGCGGCCTCGACGACCCCACCCCCAAGGAAGTAGGTGCTCGGGTCGATGAAGTTGGCGGCGATGGTGAACAGCCGGCCCAGCGCCATCGCCTGTTGCTCGAAGATCCGCCGGGCCAGTGGGTCGCCCCGCTCGCCGTAGTCGCGGACCAGCTTGGCCGCCTTGGCGACGGGCTGCACCCGGCCGAGTTCGTGGCCGTCGAACCGGGTCAGCCAGTAGGGCAGCAGGTTCTGTTCGATTCCGGTCAGCGACGCGACGCTCTCGGCGTCGCCGACGAAGCCGCAGTTGCAGGTCGGCGGCGGCTGCCCCTCGTCCAGCAGGCCCTGCATGGGGATGTGGACGTGGCCGAGCTCCCCGGCCATGCCGGCGGCACCCCGCACCACCCGGCCGGCCTCGATCACGCCCCCGCCGAGCCCGGTTCCGACGACCGCCGAGATCGAGGAGTAGCTCCGGCGTCGGGGCCGAAGTGGACGTGGTGGGCGTACAGGGCGGCGGCGTTGGCGTCGTTGTTGTAGACCACGGGGAGTTCCAGGCGGGCTTCCAGGGCGCCGCGGACGTCGAACCCGTGCCAGGCCGGCTGGGAGACGTTGGTGGCGCTTTTGGAGGAGATGACCCCGTCGGCCGAGGCCGGGCCGGGGGTGTCCAGGCCGACGGCACGCACCGACGTCCTAGCCGTCCCGGTCTGCTCGAGAATGTGGTCCAGTGCCTCCACCAGCGCGTCGACCGCGACGTCGGAGCTTTCCTGCACCAAGCTGGGCGTTTCGACCAGCCGATCAACCAGGAACCGCCCGGCGGCGTCCAGGACGGTCGCGTTGTTGCTGGTGCCGCCGTTGTCAAGACCCACCACGACCCACGAAGCAGGACGTCTCATCGTTGCTCCCGGCCACAGGATCGGCTGGCGGTGCCTACTCGACGTTGGGGCGGTCGGTATCGGCGGCTTGGAGGTCCTCGGCCCGCAGCGGCCGGAGCCTGGCCCAGGCCAGGAACACCGCCCCGCCGGCCAGGATGACCAGGCCGGCCCAGAGGTTGATGTTGATCCCGGCGGCCTTGGCCTTGGCGTCGTCGGAGGCGAACAGGCCCATCACGGTCAAGATCACGCCGTACAGGGCGAGCAGGCCACCGATCACCATGCGGAGATCGAACAGGCTGGCCATCCCGGTGGCCCGGTCACGGGCCTCGGCTTCCTCGCCTCTGGCAATCTGCTCACGCGCTTGGCGCTCGGGGTCGGAGTTGGCCATGGTGCGCCTCCTAGAACACAAAGACCAGATACAGCAGGGCGGTCAGGGCGAGCGCGATGCCGCCGAGCAGCGCCGGGCGGCGCCACCAGACGCGTTCGGCAGGGTCCTCCTCGGCGGAGGTGTCGGTGGTGTCGGTGAGGCCCCAGACCAGCCCGCGAAGCTCGTGCTCGGGTTTGGGCTGGGTGGCCAGGCTGACCGCGACCGTCACGACCACGTCGACCACGAAGGCCGCTCCCGCCCCCCAGAAGTCGGCCGCCAGCGGCGAGCCCAGGTCCAGCGGCCCTCGCGAGTGCAGGAAGTGGACGGCGACGGCGGCGAAGGTCCCCGACGCCAGGCCCCAGAAGCCGGCCCAGGGGGTGGCTCGTCTCCAGAACATGGCGATGATGAAGGTGGCGAACAACGGCGCGTTGAAGAACGAGAACAGGGCCTGGATGTAGTCCATGATGCTGTTGAACCCGGCGGCGATGAAGGCGGTGCCGATGGCGATGATGACCCCGACCACCGTCGCGATGCGGCCAAAGCGAACATAGTACTGGTCGGGTTCGTCCTTGCGGACATAGGCCTGCCAGAGGTCGTAGCTGACCACGGTGTTGAACGCGGTCACATTGGCGGCGACGCCGGCCATGAAGGCGGCCAGCAGCCCGGTGATGGCCACCCCGAGCATCCCGTTGGGCAGGTACTTCGAGATCAGGATGGGGACGGCGTTGTTGAACTGCAGGTCGCCGGTCTTGGCCCCCAGGCCCTTGACGCTGACGGCGGCGATCAGCCCGGGGACCACCACCACCAACGGGATCAGCATCTTGGGGTAGGCGGCGATCAGTGGGGTGCGCCGGGCCGCGGACAGGTTCTTGGCCGCCAGGGCCCGCTGCACCTCGGCGAAGTTGGTCGTCCAGTACCCAAAGGAGAGGACGAAGCCGAGCCCGAACACGATCGCGATCCAGTCGGCCCCGATCGGGTTGGTGACGTTGCCGGGCCCGGTCCCCTGCCAGGGCTGCAGGGCGAGGGGGCCGAGGGCCTTGGCGTGGGTGATCTTGTCCTGGAGGCCGCTCCAGCCACCGACCGCCTTGAGGCCCACGATGGTGAGGGGGACCAGCCCGGCCAGGATGACAAAGAACTGTAGGACCTCGTTGTAGATGGCCGACGACAGCCCGCCCAGGGTGATGTAGACGAGCACGATGGCGGCGGCGAGCACGATCGAGATCGGGATGGGCCAGCCGAGGAGCAGGCGGATGACCAGGGCCATGGCGAACAGGTTGACCCCGGCGATCAGCACGGTAGCGACGGCGAAGCTGAGCGAGTTGAGCACGTGGGTGGGGTCGTTGAACCGCAGCCGCAGGTACTCGGGGACGCTGCGGACCTTGCTGTTGTAGTAGAAGGGCATCATCACAATGCCCAAGAACACCATCGCCGGGATCGCCCCGACCCAGTAGAAGTGCACGGTCGCGATCCCGTACTTGGCGCCGTTGGCGGCCAGGCCGAGGATCTCGAGGGCGCCCAGGTTGGCCGCGATGAAGGCCAGCCCGGTGATCCAGGCCGGCAGCGAGCGGCCGGACAGGAAGAAGTCCAGCCCGGTGTGGACCTGGCGCCTGGCCACGAAGCCGATCCCGAGCACCACCACGAAATAGACGGCCAAGATGGCGTAGTCGACCACGCCCGCGTGCACCCGGAACATCTGCGCCTCCCGAATCGGCCAAGTACAAACTGGGTCCCCTCCGCAGAATCGCGACAAACGGGTCTCCTCCGCCGGATCGCGATATCGGGAACCGGTCCTAGTGTTGGTGACTCGTTGCGGGACTCGTCATGACGTGATCCCGGGAATCCCCGAGGATTCCTGGTCCAACGACACGGCCACCGGACTCCCAAGGAGGCCTACTAGGCAGCATGATCGGCATCAGCGGCATGACCGAAAGACCACTTGGTCCTGCGCGGCCTGGTCTCGGGCGGCCTTCGCTTCTCCGGGCTGCCGCCACCGCTGATCGGAGGTGCTTCCGCCTGTCCCTGGCCGGGTCTGCTCCATACCACCCGGCCCTACCTCACCAGTCAGACAAACTGAGAGAACGCCGGGGCCCTGGGCTGATGCCGAGGGTGGCCAGGGTCGGCGCAGGGCCCCGGCGTTCTCTTGATATGCCCGATTGGTGAGGTGGTGCGCCCACCCACCCGACCCGCTCGGCGCAGCGCCGGCGGCGGCTTGCGGCATAGGATTCCGGCGATGGGCGTCATCGACGACTACCTCCAGGACCTTGGCGACAGCCAGCGGGCCGAGCTGGAGCGGATCCGCCGTATCGTCCTAGACCGGGTGCCCGACGCCGAGGAAGGCCGCAGCTATGGCATGCCCGCCTTCCGGTACAGACGGAAGCCGCTGCTGGGCTTTGCCGCCCTCAAGGACCACCTGAGCCTGTTCCCGTTCAGCCCGCACGTGGTCGCCGCGGTCAAGGCCCGGCTTAATGTCGGCGGACTCAACTGGTCGACGCAATTCCGCGAGAGAGCATAGCTACCTAGTGATCACACGCGACGTGTTCAGCCTCACCGCCTGAACGATCAATGCCTTCAGGGCGGCCTCATCGACCCTGTCACCCTCATGGAAGTCGATAGCTCGCACCGAGTTGCTGTCGAGACGCGCGTTGAAGATGTGCTTCCGGTCCCTGATCTGGGCGCCTTTGGGAAAAGTCAATCTCACTGCGTTCTTGAGCGCCTCACCGATGCAGAGATTGCCGTCACGACACCAGACCGGGACACCCATTGGTCTACTCGGCTTCTTCCACTTCACGTCCTCGACAATTGAGGAGTCCGCCATCCTGATGACATCGCGCAAGTGCGCGAGCATGGCGCTGCGCCAGCCGCCTGGCTCAGCAATGATTGCATCGATCTGTTCTGGGATGGGCATTCCGCCGCTCATGGCCCCCATGCTAGCAGGGCCGCAATCGCCTCGGCTCCCGTGCAGCAATCGTCTTCCGAGGGACTGCAAGTCATGGGCACCTACAGTAGCGTTGCGTCCTTCGAGCACGTTTGCTGCTATGAGGCCAGCTGACAGGAGTGATCGTGGTTCTTGCTGACACAGAGATTGAGCGGGCGCTGGTGGTCGTCGCTGATGATGCCGATTTCTGGGCCGGTGGGACCGTCGCTGGCTGGACCGGCACCGGCATCGCCGTCACCTACTGCGTCCTGAGCGACGGAGACTCTGGCGGCTTCGATCCGGAAGTTCCCCGGTCTGCCATCCCGGGCATCCGCCGCGCCGAGCAGGAGGCCGCGGCGGCCGAGCTGAGGGTGGCTGATGTGCGGTTTCTCGGCTACCCGGACGGCTGCATCGAGCCCAGCTATTCGCTGCGCCGCGACATCAGCCGGCTGATCCGGCAAGTCCGGCCCACCCGGATGCTGACCTGGAGTCCGGAGTGGAGTTGGCGCCCCTTCCACCGGAACCATCCCGATCACCGGGCAGTTGGCGAGGCGACCATGAGCGCGACCTTCCCCGATTCCCGCAACCCGTTCGCCCATCCCGAGCTGCTGGACGAGGAGGCGCTCAAGCCGTGGGAGGTCGGCGAGGTATGGCTGATCGGCAGCCCCAATCCGAACCACTACGTCGACATCACCGACGCGTTCGAGCGCAAACTGGCTGCCCTTCGTGCTCACGAGAGTCAGACTGGGCACCGGGACCGGCTCGCAGAGGAGATGCGTGAGCGCCTCGCGCCCAACAGCCAGGCAGCCGGCCTGTCGGCAGACCGCCTGGCCGAGGCCTTCCAAGTAGTGACGATCAGCTAGCTTCACCGTCTCCTGCTTAGGGCCTGCGCCAGTAGGGACGAGGTGGAGCAGGGCAGGCACGAGCCGTGATGATCGCGGAGTTCTCACGCCCTGCGGTCATCTGGAGGTCTCGTGCCTGCCCTGCCATCGTCGGTCC
>Ga0081539_10005639_pt1 | contig 12584 bp, 11 predicted proteins | sample TabmetS4T2R2_FD_71023 | JGI IMG/M metagenome (GOLD analysis project Ga0081539, IMG submission 71023) | Tabebuia heterophylla rhizosphere microbial communities from the University of Puerto Rico - S4T2R2 | ecosystem: Host-associated > Plants > Roots > Rhizosphere ...
CGGGACGCTTCATGCGGCTTTCGGCGCGCCGACCATTCTCGTCAACAATGCGATGTGGAACCGGTACGGGCCGCTCGAGCAGCAGACCGAAGAGATGATCGGCCGCATGATCGACGTCGGCTTCAAGGGCGTGATCTGGGGCTACCAAGCCGTGCTGCCGCATATGACCGCAGCCGGGGGCGGGGCAATCATCAACATCGCCTCGCCGTCGGCCGTGCTCGCGATGAACCACGGCATCATGTACAGCGGCGTCAAAGCCGCCGTGCTGGGCGTGACGCGCTCCGCGTCGGCCGAGTTCGGCCGCCACAACATTCGCGTCAACGCGATCGCGCCGGGCCCGACGCCAACCGACGGCGCCAATCTCGTGGTCAGCGAGGAGGCCTGGGAGCGGCGCCGCGCGCGCGTTCCGATCGGGCGCCTCGGCACGCCGCAGGATGTCGCCAACGCGGCGGTATTTCTCGCGAGCGAGGAGTCGAGCTTCATCACCGGCGACATGCTCTTCGTCGATGGAGGGATCACCTACGCGTTCTCGTGAGCGCGTCACAACAAGCGTGCTGCGGAACGCGCAGCCGTCAACACTGGGAGGATCGCAATGAGAACGACAATTGCGCATGCCGCGCGGGCGTCATTGCTCGCGTTGATCGTCGCGTTCACGGCTGCGGCCGCGTCGGCGCAGGGCATTTCCGGCGACGTGATCAAGATCGGCGTGATGAACGATCAGGCCGGTCCTTATTCGGACAATTGCGGGCCGGGCTCGGTCGCGGCCGCGCGCCTCGCCGTGCAGGACGCCGGCGGAGCGATCAATGGCAAGAAGATCGAGATTCTCGTCGCCGACGACCAGAACAAGCCGGACGTCGGCGTCGCGGCGGCGCTGCGCTGGCTCGACGCCGAAGGCGTCGACGCGATCGTCGGCTGCTCGGCGACCTCCATCGCGCTCGCGGTCTCCGACATCATGAAGCAGCGCAGCAAGCCCTACATGCTGGTCGGCACGGCGTCGTCGGCGCTGACCAACGATCGCTGCTCGCCGATGACGACCCAGTGGATGCAGGACACTTATGCGCTGCCGAAGGCGGTGGTGAAGTCGCTGCTCGGCCAGAAACTCGACACCTGGTACTTCATTACGGTGGACTATGCCTTCGGCAAGGACTGGCAGGCCGACACCACGCGCTTCATCGAGCAAGGCGGCGGCAAGGTCATCGGCTCCGTGCTGCATCCGCTCAATGCCAACGACTTCTCGTCGTTCCTGCTGCGCGCGCAGTCGAGCAAGGCGAAAGTCATCGCGCTCGCCAATTCCGGCTCCGACTTCGCCAACGTGATCAAGCAAGCCGGCGAGTTCGGCATCGCCGAGAGCGGGCAGAAGATCGCGCCGCTCGGGCTCTATATCAATGCGACGCATGGCATCGGGTTGAAGAGCCTGCAGAACGTCAACATGACGACGCCGTTCTACTGGGACCGCACCGACGAGAGCCGGGCGTTCACCAAGCGCTTCCGCGCCGCGTTCAACGACCGTACGCCGAACGAGGCGCAGGCGACGACGTACAGCGCCGTGACGCACTACCTCAAGGCCGTCGCCGCGACCGGGACGGATGATGGACCGACCGTCATGGCCAAGATGAAAGACACGCCGATCAACGACTTTGACATGAAGAACGTCAAGATTCGCGCCGACGGGCAGGTCATGCGCCCGGTCTATGCGGCGCGCATCAAGACGCCGGAGCAGTCGAAATATCCTTACGACTACTACGAGGTGACCGGCACGGTCGCGCCCGAAGACGTGTTTCGTCCGGTCGCGGAAAGCACCTGCCCGCTCACCAAGACGCAATGACGACGTCGGGACGGCGTGTCTGCGGCGCGCCGTCCCGCGATTGATGCAACTTCCGCACGGAAGGCGCCGATGCCGATCGAGATGCACCGCGTATCGCGCATCGCCGACATGCTGGGTGAGAGCCCGGTGTGGGATGGCGAGCGCCGTCTGCTCTACTGGGTCGACGGCGTCGCCCGACGCGTGCATCGCCTCGATCCGGCGACCGGCCTGCGGCAAGAATGGCGGATGCCGTCGATGGTCGGCTCGATCGGCCTCACGGATGGCGACGCCCTGGTCGTCGCGCTCGCCGATGGCATCTACGATCTCGATCTCGCGACCGGCGTGACACGGCCGCTGTTCAGGCCTGATCCGCCCGATCCGCGCGTCCGCTTCAACGACGGCAAGGTCGATCGCGCCGGGCGGTTTCTCTGCGGCAGCATGGGCATCCATGCAGATCCGCTCGGCGCGCTCTATCAGGTCGGCGCGGACGAGCGCGTGCGCCGCTTTGCGAGCGGCATCCGCATCTCGAATGCGATCTGCTTCAGCCCGGACGGCGGCACGATGTATTTCGCCGACAGTCTCGATCGCGCGCTCCGGCGCTATGGCTATGATGCCGAAGCCGGCATTGCGCAGGAGCAGGGACTGCTCGTCGATACCTCGGCGTTCGGATCCGGGCCCGACGGCGCAACCGTCGACGCCGACGGGTGCGTGTGGGTCGCGCTGGTTCAGGTCGGGAAGATCGCGCGCTTCACGCCGCATGGCGTGCTCGACCGCATGATCGACGCGCCGGTCGACATCCCGTCCTCCATCGCCTTCGGCGGCCCTGAGCTGTCGACGCTGTACGTGACATCGATCAAAGATTCCGGCTCGGGCCGCGCCGTGTCGCGCCATCCGGATGGAGGCTGCCTGTTCGCCATCGAGGGTCTGGGCGTGCAAGGACTTCCCGAGCCGCGCTTCCGGCGCGCGGCCGCACCCACCAGACAGGCGGTGGCCTCGTCATGACGACGGACCGCATCGCATCGCTGTCGCCTCTGCTCGCGCCGCGCTCGGTCGCGCTGGTCGGCGCATCGGAGAACGCGGCACGCATCGGCGGGCGGCCGTTGCGCTATCTGCGCGAGGGCGGCTTCAAGGGCGCGATCTATCCGGTGAATCCCAATCGCGAAACGGTCCAGGGCTTGCGCGCCTATGCGTCGATGGCGGCGCTGCCGGAAGCCCCGGACGTCGCGATCCTCGCGGTCCCGGCCGACAGCATGCTGCAGGCCGTCAAGGCGTGCGCGGATCGCCGCGTCCGCGCCGCGATCATCTTTTCGGCTGGCTTCGCCGAAACCGGGGACGAAGGCCGCCGCGCGCAGGACGAGATCGCCGGCATCGCGCGCGATAGCGGCATGCGCGTGCTCGGGCCGAACTGCCTCGGTGTGTTCGATGCCGCGGCGGGATACTACGGCACCTTTTCGGCCATTCTCGACACGGCGTTCGTCCAGCCCGGCCCGATCGCGGTCGTCTCGCAAAGCGGCGCCTATGGCTCGCATATCACGCACCTCGCGCGCGAGCGCGGGCTCGGGATCGGGCACTGGATCACGACCGGCAACGAATGCGACGTCGATGTCGCCGAAGCGCTCGCCTGGGTCGTGACGCAGGGCGGCGTCAATGTCGTGATGGCCTATGCGGAAGGCATTCGTCACCGCGACGTGTTTCTCGGCGCGCTCGACGCCGCTCGCCGCAACGGCATCGCGATCGTCTTCATGAAGGTCGGGCGCTCGGATGTCGGCGCACGCGCGGTCGGCTCGCATACCGCAGCGCTCGCCGGTTCGGACGCGGTGTTCGATGCGGTCTTCCGCCAGTACGGCGTCTACCGCGCCCGCACCACGGCGGAGCAGCTCGACGTTGCCTACGCGTGCGCGCGCGGACGATATCCGGCGAGCAACAAGCTCGGCATCTTCACCCTGTCCGGCGGTTTCGGCATCCAAATGGCGGACGATGCCGCGGCCGCCGGTCTCGACGTGTCGCCGATGCCGAACGATGCGCAGGAGCGGCTGAAGGCGATGCTGCCCTATGCGTCGCCGCGCAATCCGGTCGACGCGACCGCACAGGCGTTGACTGACTTGCCGCTGATGACCGACTACGTCCGCACCATGTTGGCGCAGGGCGGCTACGACATGTTCGCCGGGATCTTCGGCAGCGGGCCGGCGACCGCGACCTTTGCGGCGTCGTTGCGCCAGGTGCTCGAAACCGCGGCGGCGGGCGCGGACGACATGATCCTGTCGCTCACGATGTCGGCGCCGCGCGAGATCGTGAGGACGTACGAGGACAAGGGCTTTCTGGTGTTCGAGGACGGTGCGGCGCTGACCACGGCGCTCGGCGCACTGGTGCATTTCCGTCGCGTCTTCGATGCCGCCGCGAGCGTGGAGCCGCCGGCGGATACAACGCGAATTGCGCTGACCGGCGAACCGCTCAGCGAGTCCGCGTCCAAGGCCGTGCTGCGGCAGGCCGGCCTGACGTTTCCCGATGAGATCCTGGTTGCGCCGGACGAGGACGTCGCTGCAGCCGCGGCACGGATCGGCTATCCGGTCGTTCTGAAGATCTCCTCGCCCGACATCGCGCACAAGACCGAGGTGGGCGGCGTGATCGTCAACATCGCATATGACGAGCAGGCACGTCGTGCCGCACGCGAGCTACTCGATCGTGTCCGTACTGTGCGGCCGGGCGCGCGGATCGAAGGCCTTATCGTCGCGCCGATGATCCAGGGCGGCGTCGAGACCATCATCGGCGTCACGCGCGACCCGGTATTCGGTCCGGTCGTGATGTTCGGCCTCGGCGGGATCTTCGTCGAAGTGCTGCAGGACGTGACGTTCCGCGTGGCGCCGTTCGGGATCGCGGAGGCGCATCGCATGATCCGCGAGGTCCGCGGCTTTCCGGTGCTGCAGGGCGTACGCGGCGCGCCGCCAGCCGACCTCGATGCTCTGGCGGCCACGCTCTCGACGCTGTCGTGCTTTGCGGCCGCCAATGCCGACACGGTCGAGAGCATCGATCTCAATCCGGTACTGGCGCGGCCGCGCGGGCAGGGCGTTGCGCCGCTCGACGCGCTTGTGACGCTGCGCACTCAACAAGGGTCCGGGACATGAGCGACGAAACAGAGATCGGACGATTGCCCGACCGGGAATCGATCCGCGACTGCATCTATCGCTATTGCCGCGGCATCGACCGGGCGGACGAGGCGACGCTGCGCAGCTCGTATTGGCCAGACGCGAGCGACTCGCACGGCGCTTATTCAGGCCCGGTCGAAGGTTTCTTCCAATGGGCGCTGGAGGTGTTCAAGACCGATGCGCGCAACGTGCATCAGGTCAGCAACATCCTGATCACATTCACGGCGCCGAACCGCGCCGCGGTCGAAACCTATTTCAATGCGCTGCAGCGCGGCGCCGGCAAGGACGGCGTCGTCCGTCAGTTTCATCTCGCCGGCCGCTATTGCGACCTGTTCGAGAAGCGCGGGACCGAATGGCGCGTCGCGCGGCGCACCGTCGTCTACGACTGGATCGACGAGCAGACCCCGCCTGCCGAGTCCGAGGCCGTTCGATTTGGACCGCGCCAGCCGATCGGCGCGAAGTTTCCGCATGACCCGATCTACCAGCTGCTGGCAGCGGAAGGTTCACGCATGTGAATGTCGCCGCGAGGCGATTGTGACCTCGGGGCGAATGGTTTCATGGTTGCGCAGAGAGTGGAAGCTGGGCCCGCGATGCCAAAGAGGTCGGCGCCGATGAACCTTCAGCACGCAGGTGAGCAGAGCACCGTGCAATCGCCGCGCGTCAACCTGTCCACGACGCCGGAGACCGTCGGCGCTGCGGATTTCAAACTGGTGATGCGGCAGGTCGTATCATCGGTCGCGGTCATCACGTCGCGCGTGCGCAACATCCGCAACGGCCTGACCGCGACCGCCGTGTGCTCATTGTCGTCGGATCCGCCGATGATGCTCGCTTGCGTGAACAGCTCGGCCAGCGCCGAGAAGATCATCGCGGAAAGCGGTGCATTCGCCATCAATTTCCTGACCGAGGAGCAGCATCGGATCGCGCGGCTGTTCTCGACCTCGAAACTGTCTCCCGACCAGCGTTTCGCCGAGGGGACATGGATCTCGCGCGTCACCGGCGCGCCCATTCTCGAGGATGCGGTCGCCGCGCTCGACTGTCAGGTCGAGGACCGCATCATTTCCGGCACGCACCACGTCTATATTGGACGCGTGCTGGCGGTGTCGTCACTGGACCAGCACGCGCTGCTCTACCGTGACGGCGTGTTCCGCAAGCTCGCGCCGGCCACCTGAGGCGACGCGTGGCCGAGGAACGGACTATCCTTGTCACGGGCGCGGCCGGCGGCATCGGTCGCGCGTTGCTCGATACGTTCAACGCGGATGGCGCCACGTTGATCGCGGTCGACCTTGCCGGCACCGGCGTGGAGAGCCTGGCGGCCGCGATCGATCCGCGGCACATCGGCTTCTCCTGCGATATTTCCGACAGTGACGAGCTCGCCGCGCTGTTTCGGCACATCGATGGGCGTTTTAGCCGGATCGACGTTCTCGTCAACAATGCGGCGCTCGGTCCGACCATGGCGGCGACCGTCGAGACCAGCATCGAATCGGTCCGCCGCGCGTTCGAGGTCAACCTGCTCGCGCCGTTCGCGATGGCGCGCGAAGCGGCGCGACGGATGCCGCGTGGCGGCGCGATCGTGAATGTTGCATCGCTCGCGGGTGTTTTGGGCAATCCCCGACGCAACGCCTACGCGGCCTCGAAGGCCGGCCTTATCTCACTGACCAAATCGCTCGCTTGCGAGTGGGCGTCGCGCGGCATCCGCGTCACCGCCGTCGCGCCTGGCTACATTCGCACACCGATGGTTGCGGCGCTGGAGCAAGCCGGCAAGGCAGACCTCTCCGCGGTGCGCCGCCGCATCCCGCTCGGCCGCATGGGGCGCCCCGACGAGATCGCCGCGGCGGCGCGGTTTCTCGCGTCATCAGGCGCGCGTTATGTCACCGGCTCCGTCCTGGCGGTCGACGGCGGCTGGATGTCGTTCAACCAGCCGGGCGACGCGCACGCGCCGGTCGACGGGACGCCGGACGCGGAGCTCGCAAGGCCGCAGCGGCCGCGCGCTGCGCGTGTCGTGCTGGTCACAGGCGGAGCGACGGGCATCGGTGAGGCGATCGCGCGCGCCTTCGCGGCCTTGGGCGACACCGTTGTGATCGCCGACAGGAATCAAGCGGGCGCCGAGGCCGTGGTCCGTTCGCTCGGCCCACAGCACATGGCACATGCGGTAAACATCGCCTCGGAAAGCGACGTCGTCGCACTGTTTGGCGCGATCCGCGCGCGGTTCGGGCGGCTCGATCTCCTGATCAACAATGCCGGCATCGCCGACGGTTTCGTCCCCGCCCTGGAGCAGGACGTCGCGGATTTGCAGAGAACGCTCGACGTCAACTTCGTCGGCGCTTTCACCTGCGCGCGCGAGGCAGCGCGCCTCATGTCCGAGACTGGCGGCGTCATCATCAATCTCGGCTCGATCAACACGTTCTTGCCCTTCGCGCCGCGACACGCCTATGGGGCGTCGAAGAGTGCGATCGACATCCTGACGCGGTGCCTTGCCGCCGAGCTCGGTCCGACCGGGATCAGGACCGCGACGCTCGCCCCCGGCTATATCCGCACGCCGGGTGTCGCCGCACTGGAAGCCGCCGGCAAGATCGACATCGCGGCGATCCGGCGGCGCACGCCCGCTGGTGAGCTCGGCCGGCCGGAGGACGTCGCCGCAGCTGCGGTGTTTCTCGCCTCCGAAGATGCGTCCTACATCAACGGCTCGATTCTCTACGTCGACGGCGGATGGACTTCCTTTGGAGCGGCGGGCGAGGCGAGCCGGGCACAACCTGAGTCGTTCTCACAGTCCGAGCTGGCGACGTGATTCTTGAATGCTCACTCGAGTGCCTGCTGGATCGCGCGCGCGAGCGCGAACAGCCGCCGCTCGATTGTGGCGGGCACGTCACACACATAGGCGACGGCACGGCGGCGGTCGTCGAAGATGCGGGTGTCCCAGGCGACCTGCTCGCCGAGCTTCTCGACTTCGGCGGCGTCCTGGTTGGCGGCGTCCTCGGCCTGGCGCAGCGCGGTGATCTGTGACTGGATCTTGTCGCGCAGCTCGTGCTGGCGCCGCGCGAAGCGCTCGATCCCATCCATCACCTGGTTGCGCTCGCGATTGAGTGTCGCGAACAGGCCGGCGAACAGCAGCGTCGCCTTGTGCTGCTTCTCCTCCGGCGTTCCGGTGATGAAGTCGCCGGCGGCTTTTTCGGCTTCTTCGAGCGGCGTGCGCCGCGCCGCGAGCCGCAGCACCAGATCCTGCACCTTCGGGTCCCGCTGCCAGGCGTCGCCCGTCTGATCGATCGCGGGACCGGTCCAGAACGCGACGACGGAAAGGCTCGCCACCTTGATCTGGCGGCAGGGCCAGTCCGGATGGCGCGGATCGGCGGCGCGCGCCACGCCCGGCAGCGAAAGCGCGCCGATCACAAAGGCCGCCGCCATCATGCGTTTCATGCGCCGCCTCCGGGCTCGCCGCGGCGCGCCAGCAACCCGCGCGAGGGATCGTAGGCGAGGATCGCCGCCACCATGAACAAGATCGTGCATCCGGTAACAACGACGAGGGCGGTCCAATCGATCCGCAGATAGAGCGCGAAACGGATCAGCTCGACCGCATGCGTGAAGGGGTTGAACTGGCAGACATAATAGAGAAGGACGCTTCCTTCCTGCACGCGCCAGAGCGGATAAAGCGCCGACGAGGCAAAGAACATCGGGAAGATGACGAAGTTCATCACGCCGGCGAAATTCTCGAGCTGCTTGATCACCGAGGAGATCAGCATGCCGAGCGCGCCGAGCATGAGCCCTGAGAGCACCAGCGCCGGCAGCACCGCGAGATAGCCGGCGAGCGGCGGCTCGACCTCCCAGAACCACGCGATCAGCAGGAACGCATAGACCTGGAGCAGCGACACCGCGGTGCCGGCAAGAAGTTTCGAGCACAGCAGGAAGGCGCGCGGCAGCGGGCTCACCAGCAAGGTGCGCATGTTGCCCATCTCGCGGTCATAGACCATCGAGAGCGACGACTGCATGCCGTTGAACAGCTGGATCATCGCCATCAGGCCCGGCGTGATGTAGACGCCGTAGAGGATGTAGGTCTCGTAGGGCGGAATGATCGAGATGCCGAGTGTCTGGCGGAAGCCGGCGGCAAAGATCAAGAGCCAGACCAGCGGACGCACCAACGCAGAGACGAAGCGCTCGCGTTGATGCAGAAAGCGCAGGCCTTCGCGCCACACGATTCCCTTGAGACAGATCGCGTACTGCCGCAGTGAAAAGCCGCGGCCCTGGCCGGTTTCGGTGAGCGTGGCGGCGCTCATGCGGTCTCGCCCATCAATTGAGGTGCCCCTTCGCGGGTCAGCCGCGTGAACGCGTCGCGCACGTCGTGCGCGCTGCAATCCGCGACCACGCGCGGCACCGCGCCATCGGCCAGGACTCGGCCCTGATGCAGCACGATGAGCTGGTCGTCCTCCACGACCTCGTCGATCAGATGCGTCGCCCACAGCACGCCGATGCCCTGCTCGGTTACGAGCTGGCGCACATAGCCGAGGAGGTCGGATCGCGCCTTGATGTCGAGCCCGACCGTGGGCTCGTCGAGCACGAGCAGGCGCGGTCGATGCAGCAACGCGCGGGCGATTTCGACGCGGCGCATCTGCCCGCCGGAGAGATTGCGCACCTTGTCGCGGTGGCGGTCGGCGATCGCGACCCGCGCGAGCACCTCCTCGGCGCGCGCACGCGCCTCGTGCGTGCCGATGCCGTGCAGCGCCGCGTGATACATCAGGTTCTGCGTCACCGAGAGGTCGAGGTCGAGCGTGCGCGACTGGAACACGACGCCGAGAACGCGCAACGCTTCGCCCGGACTGCGCGCCACGTCGTGAGCGAAGATGCGGATGCGGCCATGTTGGGTTGCGTAGAGCCGCGTGATCAGCGCGAACAGCGTGCTCTTACCCGCGCCGTTGAGGCCGAGCAGGACCGCGAATGTGCCGGGCGCGACCGCAAAACTCACCTGATCGAGCGCGCGCCGCGCCCCGTAGGCGTGGCTTACCGCTTCGATCGAGAGCGCCTGCGGTCCCAAAGCTCTCATGCGGTGCACCAACAAACAGCGCTAGTATTTGTGCCCTCTCCCCATAGTCCGTCGAAGACGGGCGTAAACGCCCTTATGGTGGGAGAGGGCATCGCAGGATGTTCAATGTACTCGGTCGGGAGAGGGGGACTCTCGACAGGCACAGCTCGTGGAAACTCCCCCTCTCCCGATCTTCTGTGTCGAACCTCTGAGTAGCCCTCTCCCAGGAGGGGAGAGGGCACATCAATGGCTTTCGCCACACTCGGCCATCCTGTCATTGCGACCGTTCTCAACGCTGCGTGATCGCGACGCCCCAAGGCAGTTCGCCGACTTGGATCGACTTGATCACCTTCAAACTCGCGACATCGATCACCGACACATCGTTGGAAATGCCGTTGGTGGTGAAAAGATATTTCTCGTCGGGCGTGAACGCCATGTGCCAGACGCGCTGACCGACGAGGAGATATCTCTTCACTTCATGTGTGGCGCCGTCGATCACCGCCACGCGATTGGCCGGCCCGAGCGCGACGAACACGGTCTTGCCGTCGCGCGTCATGTTGATGCCGACCGGCTGGATCGACTCGCTGCGTAAGCCGGGGATCGCGAAAGAGATTTTCTTCGTCACCACATGCTTGACCGGATCGATGATACTCACCGTGCCGCCGACTTCGGATGAGACCCAGAGCTCGGAGCCGTCGCTCTTGAACGCCGCAAAGCGCGGCCGCGAATCCACCAGCACATTAGCGACGATCTGGCGCGTGGCGGTGTCGATGAAATGCGCCATGTTGGTGGTTTCGGAGGTGTTGACCAGGATCTTGCCGTCCGGGCTGAGGCCCATGCCCTCCGGCTCCACGCCGACCTGCACCTCGGTGAGGCGCGTGCGCTTCTCCATGTCGATCACCGTGACGGTGTTGTCGTTCTCGTTCGCCACGTAGAGAATCTTGCCGCTCGGATCGAGCGCGAACAGCTCGGGATCCGGACCCGACGGCAGCGTCGCGGTGATCTCGCCGGTCGCGGTATCGATCATCTGGACGGTATCGTCGTCGCCCGCCGCGACCAGCACGAACTTGTCGTCCTTGGTCAGCTCGACCCCGCGTGGGCGCTGCCCGACCTTGATGGTCTGGACTACCGTAAGTGTCTCGGTGTCGATCACGCTGACCGTGTTGCCCTTCTCATTCGTGACATAGGCCTTGTAGGCGCATGCCGGTCCTGCAAGTGCGAAGATCGCCGCGCCTGCGGCGATGAGCGGCATGAGCCTCATGAGCGTGCCTGTCATTGCAGCCTGCATTTGGTTTCGGGGCGATCATAGCCGAGCGTATCGAGCTCGGAATGCTGGTGCATGAAGCCTTCCTGCGGCGAGACCGAGACGATGGTCCGGCCATCGGTGAGCAGGATCGGCTGGCGCAGCTGCAGGTCCCAGTCGCGCAAGGTCAGCTTTTGGCCCTTGAAGGCGCCGAGCGCGAGCGCGGGGCTTTTGAGAAAATCGAGAATGATTTTGGGATCGGCGGAGCTCTTGCGCGAGACGGCTTCGCCGATCATGCGCACCGCGGTCCAGGCCTGCATGTCGAGCGCGGTCATGAGGCGTTTGAACTGCGCAGTGAAGCGATTTTGCATCTGGATGCCGCCCCACAGGTCGCTCGAGGGATCCCAGCTTGCCGGAATGAGGCCCGCGGAGCCTGCGACCGGGCGTGCGTCCCAGGTGCGGTAGGGCAGATAGGAGGCGAAGACCTCGCTTTCATCCGCGGCAACCAGGACATCGTGGTCCGGCGCCTGCTGGGTGAAGACCGGGATCTGGCGCTGGACCTGCACCACGCCGCTGTCGGTGCGGCGCGCGCCGCCGGTATCCTTGAACTCGCGTTCCTGCACGATCTTGGCGCCGAACCGTGCGGCCGCGCGCTTCAGCGCCGCCGCATAGAGCTTGTCGCGCTCGTGCGAGCCGACCACCAGCAGCCACCGGGTCCACTTCTTCCAGGCGAGGTATTGGGCGAGGCCGTCGGCCAGCATCGCCCGCGACGGCGCCGTATGAATGATCACGGCGCGGCAATCCTCCTGCCGCAGCCGGTCGTCGCTTGCCGCTGCGTTGAAGAACAGCATGCCACGCGCCTTGCCGGCGTCCGCGGCCTTGAGCAACGCGTCAGCCGGAAGATCAGCGACGACCAGCAACACGCCCTGGTCCGCGAGCTGCGCGACCGCCGCGGCCGGATCCGCGCCGGCAGCGAGACGCAGGTCCACCAGCGAGAAGCGCTGATTGAGGAACCGGCCGGTGGTGTCGTTGTCCTTCGCCGCCATCGCGGCGCCCGCGAGCCCATTGTCGGGCGCCGGCATCTGCAGCAGCGAAATCGTCTCCTGCTGCTGGGCGCGGCGCAAATAGCCGATCTTGACCTCGAGCGGGTCAGCCGCGAACGCGCCGCCGAGCGGGAGGCAGCAGAGCAGAAGCGCGGCGAGCGGTAATCGCATCAGGGCGACCTTCCGATTGATGGCGCCTCAGCCCCCTGCATGCGATTTGACTGGCATGCTCCGGCCAAATCAAGTTCGATATGCTGATCTGACGCGTTGGTCTCGCGCGATGACTGAGCGATTTTTCCGTGCTGCACAATGGATCGTTTGCGCGCCAATGATAGATGCGAAT
>Ga0081539_10005640_pt1 | contig 12583 bp, 9 predicted proteins | sample TabmetS4T2R2_FD_71023 | JGI IMG/M metagenome (GOLD analysis project Ga0081539, IMG submission 71023) | Tabebuia heterophylla rhizosphere microbial communities from the University of Puerto Rico - S4T2R2 | ecosystem: Host-associated > Plants > Roots > Rhizosphere ...
TAGAGCGAGGGATAGAGCAGCGCGCGCTCGATGCCTTCGTCGTCCAGCACCTTCACACGAGCCGCGCCGTCGTAGGAGCCGGGCAAGATGTCCTCCCAGGTCGGCACTTTCTTGGGATCGTCCATGCCCCAGGGCACGCATGCGGCCGCCGGCCTCAGGTTTTGGCGCATCCGGCCGTTGATCGAGATCCAATCGCGACCGTCGGAATCGCGCTCGACACGGATGGCATCGGCGCGGTGGCGCTTGTCGATGTAGTCGTTCCACACCGCCGGGGGTTCGCAGATGTGGCCGTCGGCGTCGATGACGCGGTTTGCCATATGGTTCCTCCCGTTGTTTGCTGCGAGAGTTCGCGCACCGCCGGACCGATGCAAGGAAAAACCAGCCCATGAGCCGCATGCCGATCCGCATTGCCGTCTTGCACTTCGCCCACGAGACGGTGACGTTTCTGAAGAACGACACGACGCTCGACGACTTCATCTACGAGGGGTCGCCCGCCAAGGGCGAAGCATTGCTGAGGCATGACCCGCGCTCCTACATGGGCGGCTTCGTGAAAGTCGCGCGCGAGTACGATGGCGTGGAGTTGGTTGGCATCGAATCGCCGTTGTGGCCGAGAACGGGCACGGGCTCGGGGTGGATCACACAGAACGCCTACGAGACCTTCGTTGGGAGGATGATCGCCGACCTCCAGGCTCATGGTCCTTTCGCCGGCGTCTATCTCAGTTTGCACGGCGCCATGGGCGTGCGCGGCGTCGCGCGTCCCGAAGCGGAGCTGGCCCGACGTGTCCGGACCGTCGTCGGGCGCAGGACCTTCATCGTCGGCACCTTCGACCCGCACGGCAACGAGGACGAGGAATTCCTGCGCCAGGCCGACATGGCGTTCACCGTGAAGTACTTCCCCCACTACGACGCCTATCTGCAGGGCGAGCGGGCGGCGCGCATGCTGGTGCGGGCGATTCGCGGCGATTACCAGCCAGCGACGGTCACGCGGCGCGTGCCGATCATCTCGCCCGGCGCGGTGCAGTGGACCGGCGCCTCGCCCTGGATGGACCTGGTGCAACGGGCGTTGACCTGGGAGGCGCGCGAGCCCGACGTCTATGTCAACTTCTTCTTCGGCTTTCCTTTCGCCGACGTGCCCGACGTCGGCATGACGTTCCAGGTCACGAGCAACGGCAACCCCGAACTCGCTCGCAAGATCGCCGACGACATGGCGCACGCCGCCTGGCGGCTGCGCGAGGGCCTGCTCAAGACGACCAAGGTCTACACTATTCCCGAGGGCGTGAGGCTGGCGAAGGAAGCGGTTGCGCGCAATGCGACGCCCGTGGTGCTGGCCGACCACAGCGACCGCTCGGGTTCGGCGACCTGGCTCCTGAAAGAAATCATCGACCAGGATCTGTCCGACGCGCTCGTAGCAACAATCGCCGACGCCAAGACGAGCGACGCCCTGAAGGCGAAGGGAGTCAAGGCGGGTGACCGGTTCGACATGGAGGTTGGTGGCTTGGTCGATGAATCGGCCGGCGCGCCGGTACGCATCCAGGGCACGGTGTTGAATGCAGTGGAAGGCTACGGCCAGCTTTGGGTCGTGGTGAAGTTCGGGCGCAACAACGTCCTGGTGCTCAGTCGCTATCTGGTGCAGGTCATGGAGCCGCTGCCCCTTAACGCACTGGGCTTCGACGTCGCGAGCTTCAAGGTGATTGCCATCAAGTCGCGCGTGCACTTTCGCCGCGGTTTCGACGATAGCGGCTTCGCCAAGACGATCCTGCTCGTCGAACCCGCCGAACCCTTTCTCGGCACGGTGCGCCTGGACGCCCTGCCGTACCAGAACGTCGACATCAAGCAGTTCTATCCCTACGGCGATCCGGCATTTCCCTGAAACAGGGACTTGGCCGCTCTGGCCATCAGTTGGCCATGGCGGCGCGCATGAGGCTCAGTCCGTCGAGGGTGTCCCAATCGGCATCGCCTTCGAGTCTTCCCAGCTCGCGTCCCGCCGGGTCGACCAGAATCGAGGTCGGCAATAGGCTGACGCCCAGCACCGACATCGCCGTGCGGTCCTTGTCGTAATAGACGTGGAGATCGAAGAGATTGCGCTCCTTGTAGAACGGCACGACCTTGGCCTTGGTCGGTCCGTCGAGCGAGATCGGCAGAACCATGAACCTGTCGCGCGGCATATTCGCTTGCAACCGGTCAAGACTCGGCATCTCCTTGACGCACGGCGCGCACCACGTGGCCCACAGATTGATCAGCCGGGCCTGATCGGCGAAGTCGGAAAGCCGCAGCGGCTGGTTGTTGACGTCGAGGAACTCCAGATCGGGCACTGGCTTGGGCGGCCGCGCCCGCTTGAAGCGCGCCATGGAGCCGGTGATCAGGCTCTGCGGGATCTCGGCTTGCGCCGCCGCCGGCAAGGCGATGGTTGCCAAGGCACCGCCTAGTAGGGCTCGGCGTCTGGGGAGGAAATCTCGGTCGGGATATGCCATAAGCCGCGTTCCTAAAGGACCATCGGCTCATATTCATGGCACGGAAGAACACCTCTGCGCGAGCGGGCAAAAGCGGCGCCAACACCATGTGGGGCGGCCGTTACAAGCTCGGCCCGGCAGAGATCATGGAGAAAATCAACGCCTCGATTGGCTTCGATCGCAGGCTTTATGCACAAGACATCGCGGGCTCGCTGGCCCATGCCGACATGCTGGTGGCACAGGACATCCTGTCGGCGAAGGACGGCCGTGCCATCAAGCAGGGCCTGGCACGCGTGCGCGATGAGATAGAGTCAGGACAGTTCAAGTTTTCGACCAGGCTCGAGGACATCCATTTCAACGTCGAGGCGCGACTGACCGAACTGATCGGTTCTGCCGGCGGACGTTTGCATACCGCGCGATCGCGCAACGACCAGATCGCGCTCGACGTCCGGCTGTGGGTGCGCGACACAATCGACCGGCTTGAGCCGATGCTGGAGGATCTGCAGAGGGCGCTGATCGATCGCGCGGAGGAGTACGCCTCGACCATCATGCCGGGCTTCACGCATCTGCAGACGGCGCAGCCCATCACCTTCGGCCACCATCTCCTGGCCTATGTCGAGATGTTCGGTCGCGACCGCAGCCGCTTCACCGACTGTCGCGCCCGGCTGAACGAATCGCCGTTGGGCGCGGCGGCGCTGGCAGGCTCGCCGCATCCCATTGATCCCCGCAGGACGGCCAAAGCGCTGGGCTTCGATCGCGCGATGGCCAACTCGCTCGACGCGGTGTCCGATCGCGACTACGTCGCTGAGTTCATCGCTGCGGCATCGCTCAGCGCCGTGCACCTGTCACGCCTGTCGGAAGAGATCGTGATCTGGTGCAGCGCACCCTTTCGCTTCGTCGCGCTATCGGATGCTTTCACCACCGGCAGCTCGATCATGCCGCAGAAGCGCAATCCCGATGCCGCCGAGCTCACGCGCGCCAAGGTAGGCCGCATCGTGGGCGCCTTCGTGGCGCTCTGCACGATCCTGAAGGGCTTGCCGCTCACCTACGGCAAGGACATGCAGGAGGACAAGGAGCCGTTGTTCGACGCCGCCGATTCGCTCGAACTCGGCGTCGCGGCGATGACCGGCATGGTGCGTGACCTCAAGGCCAATTCCGAGCGTATGCGCGCCGTCGCCGCCGCCGACTATTCGGTGGCAACCGACCTTGCCGACTGGCTGGTGCGCAAGATGGGCCTGCCGTTCCGTCAGGCCCATCACGTCACGGGCCGGCTGGTCGGCATGGCGGCCGACAAGGGCATCGACCTCGACCAACTGTCGCTTGCCGAGATGCAAACGGTCGAGCCCAAGATCGACAAGAGGGTCTATTCGGTCCTAACCGTCGAGGCCTCGGTGAACGCCCGCAAGAGTCTGGGCGGCACCGCTCCTGCCAATGTGGCCCGCGCCGTCAAGGAAGCGCGTCGCCGCTTTCTCGGACGTGCGTCATGAGCTTTTTTTCCTACAGGAACGACGAAATGCACGCCGAGCAGGTCGCGCTCGGCAGTATCGCCGCCCAAGTCGGCACGCCTTTCTATTGCTACTCCGCTGGCGCCCTGCGCGCCGCTTGGCGGGAGTTCGCCGACGGCATCAGGGGCATGCGGGCAAGCGTGTGCTATGCCATGAAAGCCAACAGCAATCTCGCCGTCGTCCGCCTGTTCGGCGAGTTGGGGGCAGGCGCCGACATCGTGTCGGTGGGCGAGCTGCGGCGCGCTCTGGCTGCCGGTATTCCAGCCAAGCGCATCATTTATTCGGGAGTCGGCAAGAAACCGTCGGAGCTGATGGCCGCTCTGCAGGCGGGCGTCGGGCAGATCAATGTCGAGAGCTCGGCGGAGCTCGAGACGCTCAATGCCGTCGCTGGACAGCTCGGCGTGCGGGCCGACATCACCATTCGCGTCAATCCCGACGTCGATGCCGGCACGCACGAGAAAATCACCACCGGCCGCAGGCAGAACAAGTTCGGCATCGACATCGACCTTGCACGCGATGCCTTCGCCTTGGCCGGACGGCTGCCACACCTGAATGTCGTTGGCATAGCGATGCATCTCGGCTCGCAGCTCACGTCGCTTGAGCCTTACCGCAGTGCCATTGAGCGGGTACGCGACTTGGTCGGACAGTTGCGCACCGACGGACACGCGATCGACCGCTTCGACATCGGCGGCGGGCTCGGCATCGTCTATGCCGACGAGCGACCACCCTCGGTCGCCGACTTCATTCGAATGGTCGACAAGGAAACCTCGGGCCTGGATTGCGAGTTAACCTTTGAACCGGGCCGCCGGCTGGTCGGTGAGGCGGGCGTGCTGGTGGGCGAGGTGATCCTGGTGAAGCCCGGTGTCTCCAAGACATTCGTCATCGTCGATGCGGCCATGAACGATCTCATCCGGCCTACACTCTACGAGGCATGGCATGAGATCCGCCCGGTGCGGCAGCGCCCACATGCGGCCACGATCCGCTGTGACATTGTCGGTCCCATCTGCGAGTCGGGCGACTTTCTGGCACAAGACCGTGATCTGCCGCCGCTGGCTGCGGGCGACCTCATCGTGGTACGCTCAGCGGGTGCCTATGGCGCGGTCATGGCCTCGACCTACAACAGCCGACCGCTGGTGCCGGAAGTGATGGTCGATGGCACGCGATTTGCAGTTGTCCGGCCGCGGCCGACGATCGAGGAGATGCTCTCCGCCGAGCGGTTCCCGCCCTGGATGGAGGGTACGAAATCGTAGCGTATAGGATGAAGGAACGGCGATGGACGCCAGCCAGACCGTGACGTTTCAGGCCCCAGGGCTGGGCCGCAAGATTGGTTTGGCGTGGCTGGCATTGGCCTGGGAAGGTCTGTGGCCAAGGCTGATGCCGCTTCTGTCCTTCGCCGCGCTTTTCATTGCCGGTGCACATCTCGATCTCTTCACTGGCCTCGATCCCTGGCTTCACACGGGATTGCTCGCAGCCTTGGCAGTGGCGTTCTGTGGCCTGGGCTGGTGGCGCCTCAAGGATTTTGCGTGGCCAACGCACGAAGCTGCCGTGCGGCGTCTGGAGCGCGACAGCGGCGTGCCGCACCGTCCGCTGGTTGCCGTGCAGGACCGCCTGGCGGCGGGCGGCAACGACCCGATGGCGACCGCCCTGTGGGAGGCTCATCGACGCCGCGAGGCGGAGCGGCTGGCCAGCCTCGGCAACAAGCCGGCGCATCCCGGTCTTGCCATCCTCGACACCTGGGCCCTGCGCTTCGTGCCGATCCTGGCGTTGGTCGTGGCGTTGGCCATCGCCGGCGGCTGGCGCAGCGATCGCATGATCGCCGCCGTCACGCCGGCATTCCCGCCGCCGCCGCCGGTGGTCGCCAATCTGTGGATTGCGCCGCCTGGCTACACCGGCAAGCCGCCGATCTACCTCGACATGGCGGAGCACGACAAGGTTTTGCGCGTCCCGGTCGGCAGCAAGCTTGCCGGCTTCGTCGACGATGTGCGCGGTCGCCATGCGCCGCAGCTGTTGATCGACGGCAAGGCGACTGAGTTTGCCACCGTGAGCAAGGGCAAGTACCAGATCGAGCAGCTGATCACTGCAGGTGGCGCTATCACCCTGCAGGCGCGCGGCGACGAGCAGGCGCGGTGGAAGCTGCACGTCATTCCCGACCTCGCGCCGACCATCGAGTTCGCCCGATCGATCGGTGTCGACAAGTGGTCGACCAGGATCGAGTACCTTGCGGGCGACGATTTCGGCGTGACCGGCGTGCAGGTGCAGATCCGCCTGCATGGCAGCGTGCTCGGCGACGACATGCTGAGCGACGAGGAGGAGCCGGAGGTGCTGCGCTTCGACCTGCCGGTGCCGCCGGGCGGCAGCAAGAAAGTCGCCGACACTTTCGTACGCGACCTCACAAGCCATCCTTGGGCGGGCCTCAAAGTCACGGTGATGTTGTTTGCGACCGACGCCATCGGCCAGAAGGGGCGCAGTGCCGTCGAGACTTTCCTGCTGCCCGAGCGGGTGTTCAACGATCCGACGGCGCGGGCGCTGATCGTGCTGCGCAAGGCCCTGACGCGCGATCCCAAGGGGTTGCGTAGGGACGTCGTCGACGGCATGCGGCTGGTCCAGGCCAAGCCCGACAGCTATCGCAACGATCCGGTGGTGCAACTCGGACTGCGAATGGGTGCGGTGCGGCTGGAGGAAAATGGCGACAAGCCGACCATCTCGGATACTCAAAAGCTTCTATGGGACCTCGCCATGCGGCTGGAGAGCGGCGCGATGTCGGATGCCGAGCGCGCCGTGGAGGACGCACGCCAGCAGCTGCGCGATGCCATGCAGCGGCAGGCCGGCGACGAGGAGATCGAGCGCCTGATCCAGCAGCTCTACGACGCCATGGCGCGCTGGCAGAAGGAACTCGCCGAGAAGATGCAGGATCCCGAGGAGCGCCGCCGCATGATGGAGCAGGCGGAGAAGATGGATCCCAACAACACCATCACGTCCGACGACCTGCAGCGCATGCTCGACAAGATTCGCGAGATGGCCAAGAACGGCCAGCGCGAGGAAGCCAAGCGCTTGCTCGAGGAGCTGCGCAAGATGATGGAGAACGCCACGCCCATGATGGCGGGGCCGAACCAGCAACGTCAGCAGGGTCAGCGCGGCCAGCAGGGCCAGGGCAACCAGCAGGGTCGCGAGATGATGAACCAGCTCGACCGGTTGTCGCGGCGCCAGAACCAGCTGCTGGGCGAGTCCGAGCGTCAGGGCCGCCAGCAGCAGGGCCGCCAGGGACAGCAGGGCCAGCAAGGGCAGCGCGGTCAGCAAGGGCAACAGGGCCAGCAGGGTCAGCAGCCGGGTGACGGCGAATGGGGCGAGCAGCAGCGTGGCCAGCAGGAAGGCCTACGTCGTCAGCTCGGCGAGTTCATGAACAAGCTCGACGAGAACGGCGTTCCCATGCCGGAGTCACTGGGCCGCGCCGAGCGCTCGATGCGCGATGCCGAGGAAGCGCTGCGCCGCGGCGAACCGCGCGACGCCTCGCGTGCGCAGCGGCGCGCGCTCGACAACCTGCAGCAGGGCATGGGCGATCTTGCCGAGCAGATGCGCAACCGCGGACCGGGCAACGGCCAGGACATCGCCGAGATCCAGGAGCGCGAGCGCAAGGCCGAGGACCGCGATCCGCTCGGCCGCTCGGACGGCAACTATGGCGACGCGGTCGACACCGGCGTCGACAAGGTGCCTCTCGAGCTTGAGCGCCAGCGCAGCCGCGAAATCCTCGACGAGCTGCGCCGCCGTGCCGGCGAGCAGCAGCGCCCCAAGGAAGAGCTCGACTACATCGACCGTCTGCTGAAGACGTATTGATTGGAGCGCGGACCTTCCGTTCCGCGCTCCGTTAAGCGCTCTTCTTCTCCACCACCCCGATATACGGCAGGCCGCGGAACCGGTGCGCCCAGTCGAGCCCGTAGCCGACCAGAAACTCGTCGCCCGCCTGGAAGCCCACGAAATCCGCTTCGAGCTTGGTGCGGCGCTTGCCGGGCTTGTCGAGCAAGGTGCAGACCGAAACGTGCTTCGCGCCGCGCTCGACAAGGAGATTCTTGGCGAAGCTCAGCGTGTAGCCCGACTCCAGGATGTCGTCGACCAGCAGCACCTCGCGATGGCGCACGTCATCGACGATGTCGCGCACGATGCGGACCCGCCCGGTGGTTTCGGTGCCGGTGCCGTAGCTCGACAGCGTGACGAAATCCATCGACCAGTCGGCACCAGCGCGGCTTAGAGCGCGGATCAGGTCGGCGGCGAACACGAAGCTGCCTTTCAGCACCGAGACGACCAGCGTATCGCTCGGCAGCTTGGCGGCGAGCTCGCCCGCCATGGCGTCGACGCGCTCGGCGATCTGCTGGGCGGAGAAGCGGATGGAGACGGTTGGACGGTCGGCCATGGAAAAGCTCTTCAATCGAGACTGGTCGACTCTAGCCGTTCGACGCTGATCACTCGACACTGGGTACGACGTTGGTCGTACCGTCGGGCGGATCGTCGAACGGGCGGCTGAAGGAAAGCCGTTGGCCGGGCGAGATCGGCCCCTCGACCAACGGGTAAGTGCGCTCGCCGAGCACGTCGTCGCCCTTGCGGAACACCAGTTTCAGGGCCGTCGTCGAGCCGGGCGCGGTGCCGGCATTCACGAGCTGACCGCGCACCACATAGCGCCCCTCGGCGAGCTCGACCGTGCTTGCCGCCATATCGAGCTCGACACGTGGGCCCTGGACCGGCCGTGGCGCCGCCGTCGTGTCACCGAGCAAGTTTCGCCATTGGCCGGGTAGGCGGGTCTTGAGCTCGTCGCGGTAGGCGAACCCGCCGGCGCCGGCGGCCAGCACAAACACCAAGGCGGCGGCGGCCCAGCGTCGCCAATGGAGCCTGGGGCGCGGCGCGATGACGGCGGGCAGGTTCGCAACATAGCTCGGCGTGTCGGCCGAAGGCGGCTGCACTGCCGGGTTTGGCGGCGGCGCTGGGTTGTCCGAGAGCTTCATGGTCTCGAACCAGCGATGGCTGCAGCGCGCGCACTGCACGGTGCGTCCCGCGGGGCCGATCGCCAGAGGATCGACGGCGTAGCGCGCTCTGCAATTGGGACAAGTGACCTGCATGATGATGAAGGGAAAGTCCCAACCGGATCTGCTTGCGGCCGGACATTAGGGCCCCGACACTGGGGTTACAAGCATGACAGGCTTCTCTCTCTGGCTGCGGTCGCTTTGCTTCAATGTCGGCTGGTATGCCGGCACCACTCTTATCGCAGTGATTGGCGCACCGATCCTGCTGCTGCCGCGTCGAATGGTCGTACGCTGGGCGCAGTTCTGGATTCGCTTCTGCCTGTGGTGGCTGCGCATCACGGTCGGATTGACGCACCGCGTCCGCGGCCTCGAGCACCTGCCCGCAGGACCGGCGATCATCGCGTCCAAGCACCAATCTTCCTGGGAGACGCTGGCCTACACCTTGCTGTTCCCCGATGCGGCGATTGTCCTCAAGCGTGAGCTGCTGTTCATTCCCATCGTCGGTTGGGCAATGGCGCGCGCCGGCAACATTGCCGTGGAGCGCGGCGACGGGGCGTCCGCCCTGCGCGGTCTCGTGCGCCAATCGAAAACGGTGATCGGAGAGGGGCGGTCGATCGTGATCTTTCCCGAGGGTACCCGAGTGGCGATCGGCGCCGAGCATCCCTATCAGGTCGGCACCGCCGCGCTCTACCGTCAACTCGGCATCCCCGTCGTTCCGGTGGCCCTGAATTCAGGGTTGTTCTGGGGTCGCCGCCGGTTTGTGAAGCGGCCTGGAATCGTCGACGTGGAGATCCAGCCCGCGATCGTGCCTGGGCTCGATCGCAGGCGATTTATGGCGGTGCTGCATCAGGGCATTGAGGGCGCGACCGAGCGGCTGGTGACACAGGCGCATTCGGAACAAAAAAAGAACTGACTTGTTGATATCGACACGCTAGGTTTTTAGGATGGATTGGGCTCCAGTCTCGCAGCGCATTTGGGATATGAAGTACCGTTTCCGGGATGCGTCGGGGCAGGGCGACGCTGATCTCGATGCCACATGGTGGCGCGTCGCGCGGGCGCTCGCGGCGCCTGAATCCAACCCTGAACTGTGGGCGGGCCGTTTCCAAGAGGCGCTACGCGACTTCAAGTTTCTCCCGGCCGGCCGAGTCCTGGCGGGCGCGGGAACGGGCCGTACCGTCACTCTGTTCAACTGCTTCGTCATGGGCGCGATCCCCGACGATATGTCGGGCATCTTCGAGCAGCTGCGCGAGGCGGCGCTCACCATGCAGCAGGGTGGCGGAATCGGCCATGACTTCTCCACGTTGCGGCCGCAGGGCGCCCCCGTGAAAGGCGTCGGCGCCGACGCCTCCGGCCCGCTCTCGTTCATGGATGTGTGGGACTCGATGTGCCGTACCATCATGAGCGCGGGCTCGCGCCGCGGCGCCATGATGGCGACCTTGCGTTGCGACCATCCTGACATCGAGGCGTTCGTCGACGCCAAGCGCGATCCCCGGCGGCTGCGCATGTTCAACGTCTCGGTGCTGGCGACCGATGCCTTCATGACAGCGGTGAAGGATGACGCCGACTGGGATCTCGTGTTCGCCGGCAAGATCTATCGCACCCTCAAAGCGCGCGCCCTCTGGGAGCGCATCATGCGCGCCACTTATGATTACGCCGAGCCCGGCGTCATCTTCATCGATCGGGTCAATCGCCGGAACAACCTGCACTACTGCGAATCGATCAATTCCACCAATCCGTGCGGCGAGCAGCCCCTGCCGCCTTACGGCGCCTGCCTGCTCGGTTCGATCAACCTCGCCGCCCTGATCAGCAATCCCTTCACGGCCCAGGCGCGTCTCGATGTCGACGCGTTGGAGAGGCTGGTGCCGCTCTCGGTGCGCATGCTGGACAACGTCGTCGACGTGTCGCGCTACCCGCTGGCGCAGCAGGAGAAGGAGGCCAAGGCCAAGCGCCGTATCGGGCTTGGCGTCACCGGCCTTGCCGACGCGCTGATCTTCTGCGGCGTGCGCTACGGCTCGGCTGAAGCGGTCAGGCTTACGCGCGAATGGCTCGGCGCGATCCAGCGACTCTCCTATCTCGCCTCCGCCGACATCGCCGCGGAAAAGGGGAGCTTTCCGCTGTACGACCGCGTGAACTTTCTCGCCGGCGAGACCGTGCGTGGCCTGCCCGAGGACGTGCGCACGGCGATCGGTCGCTATGGCATCCGCAACGCGCTGCTCAATTCCATCGCGCCGACCGGCACCATCTCGCTGATGGCCGACAACGTCTCGTCGGGCATCGAGCCGGTGTTTGCCTTCAGCCATGTCAGACACGTGCTGCAGCCCGACGGGTCGAGGCGCGAGGAAAACGTCGAGGATCATGCGTTGCGGGTCTGGCATCGGCTGCGCGGCAACGAGCCGCCGCCGGCCGCCTTCGTCGACGCTCAGACGCTGACGCCAGCCGACCATCTGGCCATGCAGGCGGCCGCCCAGGAGTTCGTCGACAGCTCGATCTCCAAGACCATCAACCTGCCGCGCGACATTTCCTTCGAGGCATTCAAGGACGTGTACGAGAAGGCCTACCTGCTCGGCTGCAAGGGCTGCACGACCTACCGTCCCAACGAGGTCACCGGAGCGGTGCTCGAGGTGAAGTCAGCCGAATCGCGCGCCGTGAGCGCGCTGGTGCCGGCGGCGCGCGACAGCGGCGTCGTCTATATCGCCCAGCCGCTCGACCGCCCCGACGAGTTGCCGGGGCGCACGTACAAGATCAAATGGCCCGGCAGCGACCACGCGATCTACATCACCATCAACGACGTGGTGCAGGACGCGCGCCGTCGTCCGTTCGAAATCTTCATCAACTCCAAGAACATGGAGCACTACGCCTGGACGGTGGCGCTCACCCGTATGATCTCCGCCGTGTTCCGCCGCGGCGGCGACGTGTCGTTCGTGGTCGAGGAGCTGAAAGCGGTGTTCGATCCGCGTGGCGGCCAGTGGATGGAGGGTCGCTACGTACCTTCCCTTTTGGCGGCGATCGGCGGGGTGATCGAGCGCCATCTGGTCGAGATCGGCTTCCTTGCCCCGGCCGACCAGCCGCGCCCGGCCGAGGCCGCCGACCAGCGCCTGCGGCTGGCGAGCCGGGCTCCGCAGTGGACGTCTCTCGGCGCACTCCAAGCGGCATCGCCCGACGGACCGGCCGCGGCCGGCCTGGCGCAATGTCCCAACTGCGGCGCGGCGGCATTGACGCACCAGGAAGGCTGCGACGTCTGTCTCAATTGTGGGTACTCACGCTGCGGCTGATTCTGGGTCCCTGAATCGGCTTGATTTGACAGACGAGAAACCGCAAATCCCGCAAGGGCAGTGGAGATGGAGAATGAATGGGCGGCCATTTCTGGCGGGGATAGCGTTGCTCGGCGCCCTGGCGATCGGCTCAGGGGCCGGACTTGCTCAGCCCCTGCCGTCGGATCGCACCGAGCTTGCCCATTCCTACGCCTCGCTGGTCAAGCGGGTTTCGCCCGCGGTGGTGAACATCTACACCACCACGAGCGCACGGGTTCAGCGCCGGTTGCTGTTTCCCTTCCCGGGCATGCCCCAGGCCGGCGAGCGGGTGCAGAACTCGCTGGGCTCTGGTGTGCTGGTGCGGCCTG
>Ga0081539_10005641_pt1 | contig 12583 bp, 12 predicted proteins | sample TabmetS4T2R2_FD_71023 | JGI IMG/M metagenome (GOLD analysis project Ga0081539, IMG submission 71023) | Tabebuia heterophylla rhizosphere microbial communities from the University of Puerto Rico - S4T2R2 | ecosystem: Host-associated > Plants > Roots > Rhizosphere ...
CCCGGCGCCGGCGGCCTGATCGTGCCGGCCCTGCCGCACGAGGAGGCCGACCCCGTCCGCGCCGCGTGCGACGCCGCCGGGCTCGCGCTCGTGCCGCTCGTGGCGCCGACCACGCCCGATGAGCGCCTGGCCGCGATCGCCGGCGCCGCCCGCGGGTTCGTCTACACGGTGTCGGTCACCGGCACGACCGGCGAGCGCGCCGGCGTGGACGGCTCGCTCGCCGCGCTGCTCGCGCGCACGAAGGCCCACAGCCCGGTGCCGGTCGCGGTCGGCTTCGGCATCTCGACGCCCGAGCAGGCGGCGCGCGCGGCGGACGCGGGCGCCGACGGCGTGATCGTCGGCTCGCGCCTCGTGCGCGCCGCCACCGAGGCCGTGGACGCGGGCGCCGATCCGGCCGCGGCGGTGGGCGACGTCGTCGCGGCGCTCGCCGCCGGCCTGCGCAGGTAGTCTTCCGGCCGCAATGGGCGTGCTCCTCACCCTCATCGCGGGCCTCGTGGTCTGGATCGTCCTGTGGGCGCTCGGGTGGAGGGCGTTCGACGCGGTGCTGTTCACCGCGCTGATGCTCGTGATCGCCGCGGCGGTGCGGCTGGTCATGCCGTACCTGCCGGGTAACCGGCGCAACTGAAGACCACCGCCCCGAACCCTGGGGTTCGCCGTTTCTCCGCAATCTGCCGAGCTTCGTGGCAGTCTGTTGCGTGGCCGGAAAGGGCGTGCGTAGAATCGCCGCCCAAATCAACCCTTATGAGGAGGGGTTCCTTGAATTCACGCTGGTTGGCAGCGACCGGCTGCCTCATCGGCGCGCTTGCGATCGGCGTCACCGCCTGCGGCGGCGACGACAATGGCGGCGGTGGGGGGAGCAGCAGCAGTGGCGGGGGCAAGTCCCTGACCATCTACTCGTCGCTCCCGCTCCAGGGCGCCTCGCGCCCGCAGACGACGGCTCTCGTCAATGGCATCAAGCTCGCGCTCGACCAGGCGGGCGGCAAGGCCGGTGATTTCACGATCAAGTACCAGTCGCTCGACGACTCGACCGCGCAGGCGGGCTCGTGGACGCCTGAAGCGACCCAGGCCAATGCCCGCAAGGCGGCCCAGGACAGCTCGACCGGCGCCTACATCGGCGAGTTCAACTCGGGCGCCTCGGCGGTCTCGATCCCGATCCTCAACGAGGCCGGGGTCCCGCAGATCAGCCCCGCGAACACCGCGGTTGGCCTGACCACCAACGCGCCGGGCTCCAGCCCGGGCGAGCCGGACAAGTACTACCCCGCGGGCACGCGGACCTACGTGCGCATCGTCCCGAAGGACACGATTCAGGCCGCCGCGCTGGCGACGCTGATGAAGCAGGACGGCTGCACGAAGGTCTTCATGACCAACGACAAGGAGGTCTACGGCGCCGGCCTGGCCAAGAACCTCGAGCTGGCGGCGAAGCCGGCGGGTCTTTCCCTCGTGGCCAACGAGGCGATCGACAAGAACGCCCCGAACTACCGCTCGCTGGCCGCCAAGGCCAAGGGCGACGGCGCTGACTGCTTCGTCTACTCGGGCATCACCGCCAACAACGCGGTCCAGCTCTACAAGGACTTCGCGGCGGCGCTGCCGAGCGCGAAGCTCTACGGGCCGGACGGCGTGGCCGAGTCCGGGTTCTCCGATCCGAAGAACGGCGGCATCCCGCCGGACGTCGCGTCGCGCGTGAAGGTGACGGTCGCGACCCTGTCCCCCAGCGAGTACCCGCCGGAGGGCCAGGACTTCTTCAAGCAGTACACGCAGAAGTACGGCGAGAAGAACCCCGACCCGTACGCCATCTACGGCTACGAGGCGATGCGCTTGGCGCTCGACGCGATCCAGCGCTCGGGCACCGGCAAGAAGGAGGACATCGTCAAGGCGCTGTTCGATACGAAGGACCGCCAGAGCGTGCTCGGCACCTACTCGATCGACAAGAACGGCGACACGACACTGACGGACTACGGCGTCTACAGCATCGCGAACGGAACGCTGAAGTTCGACTCCACGATCAAGGCGCAGGCCGGTTGATCTGGACCTGACGGACGTCACCCGGGGGCTGGGAAGAAATTCCCGCCCCCGGGAGCGTCTTTCTGGAAGAGTCCCACTCACATGGAAGCCGCAAGCGTTCCTGCGCGCTCCGCCGTCCCGGGTCAGGCGGTGCGAAGCATCATCTCGAAGTACGGGCTGATCGTCGTCCTGCTGATCATGCCGGTCGTCTTCGCGATCGAGGACCTGACCAGCGAGACGGACAACCTGTCGCGGCTGGGGAACAACCTGGTCGCGGGCGTCTCCAACGGCGCCATCTGGGCGCTCGTCGCCATCGGCTACACGCTCGTCTACGGCATCGTCGAGCTGATCAACTTCGCGCACGGCGAGGTGTTCATGATCGGCTCCTTCGTGTCGGCGGGGTTCTTCACCACGCTCGGCCTCACGCAGAGCACGGGGACCGGGCTGCTGGTCATCGGGCTGCTGCTCACGCTCCCGGTCGCGATGCTCGCCTCCGGGCTGCTCAACACGATGATCGAGCGCGTGGCGTACAGACCGCTGCGCAGCGCGCCGAAGCTGGCGCCGCTGATCACCGCGGTCGGCTTCTCGTTCATCCTCCAGAACGTCGGCCTGCTGTGGCGGGGCGGCTCGCAGCAGGGCATCACGGACCTCATCCGCTCCCAGCACGAGCTGATCACCATCGGCGGCGTGGACATCTCCAACGGCGACGTCCTCGCGGTCTGCGTGACGATCCCGCTGCTGCTGGCGATGACGACGTTCATCGGCCAGAGCCGCCTCGGGAAGGCGATGCGCGCCACCGCGCAGGACCCGGACGCCGCGCGGCTGATGGGCATCAACGTCGACACGACGATCTCGCTGACGTTCCTCATCGGCGGCATGCTCGCCGGCGCGGGCGGCCTCATCTACGCGCTGTACCAGACGACGATCTGGTACTTCCAGGGCTTCACCGCGGGCCTCGTCGCGTTCACCGCGGCCGTCATGGGCGGCATCGGGAACATCCGCGGCGCCGTGCTCGGCGGCTTCATCATCGGGTTCATCCAGCAGATCTCGGACAACCGGATCGGCTCCGAGTGGACGCCGGTGATCGTCTTCGCCTATCTGATCCTGATCATGGTCTTCAAGCCGTCCGGCCTGCTGGGCGAGGAGACGAGGGAGGCGGGATGAGCACCACCGCCACCGCGCCCGAGACCGGCACCGAGCCCACACCCAAGCGGCGCTTCGACGCCCCGCCGTGGGCGGAGAAGGCGCTCATCCCCGTGTTCCTGGTCGTCGTCGCGCTGCTGCCGTTCGGGATGTCGTCCGGCGGCACGCTGATCGGCAACGCCACGCTCGCGCTCGCGTACGTGGTCATGGCGCTCGGGCTCAACATCATCGTCGGCTTCGCCGGCCTGCTCGACCTCGGGTACGTCGCGTTCTTCGCGATCGGGGCGTACACGATGGGCTGGCTCGGCTCGGGCTTCTTCGCCGAGGTCAACCACCAGAAGGGCGTCCACATCGGCGTCACCGGGTTCGCCTCCCACCTGCCGGGGATCCACCTCAACTTCTTCCTGATCCTCGTCTTCGCCGTGCTCTTCACGACGATCGCGGGCATGCTGATCGGCCTGCCGACGCTGCGGCTGCGCGGCGACTACATCGCGATCGTCACGCTCGCGTTCGGCGAGATCATCGGCAAGATCGCGGTCAACAGCGACCAGATCAAGCTCTCGGGCGTGCCGCTGCTCGGCGGCGTGCTCGAGAACACGTTCGGCAAGGACCAGACGTTCACCGCGGGGAGGCAGGGCATCACGCCCGTGGACAAAATCGACGTGCCATTCGTCGACCCGTTCACGTCGCTCAACCTGCGGCCGTGGTACTGGGTCGCGCTGTTCCTGGTCGCCGTCGTGCTGTTCGTCAACTTCCGCCTGCGCGACTCGCGGCTGGGCCGCGCGTGGATCGCGCTGCGCGAGGACGAGGTCGCGGCGGTCGCCATGGGCGTGCCGTCGGTCAAGACCAAGCTGCTGGCCTACGGCACCGGCGCGGCGTTCGGCGGCATCGCCGGCGCCTACCTCGGGTCGTTCCTGAACACCGTCAACGCCGACCAGTTCCAGTTCTACTTCTCGATCCTGGTCCTCGGCATGGTCATCCTCGGCGGCCTCGGCTCGATCTGGGGGGTGGTGCTGGGCGCGATCACCCTGTCGTTCATCAACAACTGGCTGATCCCGGACGTGCTCAACTCGCTGCCGGGCGACTTCGGGCTCGACTTCGACATGACCCAGATCACGTTCGCGATCTACGGCTTCCTGCTCGTGATCATGATGATCTTGCGGCCGCAGGGCCTGCTGCCGGAGCGAAGGCGCGCCGAGGAGATGACCCACGGCGACGAGACGTCGGACGAGACCATCTACACCGCGCGCGCATGAGCGAGACCAACGGCAACCTGATCCTCGACGCCCAGAACGTCACCAAGCAGTTCGGCGGGCTCACCGCCGTGAGCGACGTGACCTTCCACGTGCCGACGCGCTCGATCGTCTCGATCATCGGGCCCAACGGCGCCGGCAAGACGACGTTCTTCAACATGCTCACCGGCTTCTACAAGCCGACGCTGGGGCGGATCGTCCTCGAGAACCGCAACGTCACCGGCGGGCGGCCCGACGTCATCATGAAGCTCGGGATGGCGCGGACGTTCCAGAACATCCGCCTGTTCTCCACCATGAGCGCGGTGGAGAACTGCATGGTCGGCCAGAACGCGCGCATGAAGGCCGGGCTCTTCGGCTCGATCTTCCGCACGCCCGGCGTGCGCAAGGAGGAGGCGCGCGTGGAGGCCAAGGCGCGCGAGGAGCTCTCCTACGTCGGCGTCGCAAAGCGCCATCACGAGTGGACCGCGATCAACCTCTCGTACGGCGATCAGCGGCGGGTCGAGATCGCCCGCGCGCTCGCGTCGGACCCGAAGATCCTGCTGCTCGACGAGCCGACCGCCGGCATGAACCCGCAGGAGTCCGAGCAGCTGACCCAGTTCATGCACAAGCTGCGCGACGAACGCGGGGTCACGATCGTGCTGATCGAGCACGACATGAAGGTCGTCATGGGCGTGTCCGAGCACATCACCGTGCTCGACCACGGCGAGAAGATCGCCGAGGGCGAGCCCGCCGAGGTCCGTACGAACCCGCGCGTGATCGAGGCGTACCTGGGCAAGGCAGCGTCGGAGGAAGGGGAGGGCTAGGGATGGCGTTCCTGGAAGTCGACGACATCCACACGTTCTACGGGAACATCGAGGCGCTCAAGGGCATCTCGCTCGAGGTCAACGACGGCGAGTGCGTGACGCTGATCGGCTCCAACGGCGCCGGCAAGTCGACGACGCTGCGCTCGATCTCCGGGCTCACCCCGCCGCGCACCGGGTCGATCCGGCTCGCCGGCGACGAGATCTCGCTCACGCCGGCGCAGGAGATCGTGCGGCTGGGGATCTGCCAGTCGCCCGAGGGCCGGCGCTGCTTCCAGCGCATGACCGTGCGCGAGAACCTCGAGCTGGGGGCGTTCCTGCGGCGCGACAGCGGCGGCATCAGGGAGGACCTGGACCGCGTGTTCGACCTCTTCCCGCGCCTGAAGGAGCGGGAGGGGCAGAAGGCGGGCACGATGTCGGGCGGCGAGCAGCAGATGCTCGCCATCGGCCGCGCGCTGATGGGCCAGCCCAAGCTGCTGCTGCTCGACGAGCCTTCGATGGGCATCGCGCCGATCCTCGTCGAGCGCATCTACGAGACGATCGCCGAGATCAACAAGCAGGGCATGACGATCCTGCTGGTGGAGCAGAACGCGAACTTCGCGCTGGACGTGTCCAAGCGCGCCTATGTGCTGGAGACCGGCAAGGTCGTCATGAGCGACGACTCCGCCGCGCTGCGGACGAACCCCGAAGTGCAGAAGGCCTACCTGGGAACATGACCATCCTCGCTCTGCTGGGCGCCAAGGCGCTGTGGCTCCTCTACCTGTGGCTGGTGTCGGCGGTCATCGCCTCCTACCTGTCCGAGCGGAAGGGGTACGGCGAGAAGCTCGGCCTGGCCTTCGGGCTGCTGTTCACGATCGTCGGGACGATCGTCTGGCTCGTCTGGCCGGCCCGGCCGGAGTCGAAGTGGAAGAAGATCGGGCCGGTGGGCCGGCCCAAGGTGGAGAAGGCCGAGGAGGCGGCGGCTCAGCGCCAGGCGTAGGGCCGGTGCGGGACCGCGGCGTCCGCGGGCTCGCAGCGCGGAAGCATGAAGCCGGACCCGCGCGGGGTCTCGCACCCCGGCGGGACGACCGGCAGCACGTTCGCGAACGTGAACTCGCGCAGCGCGGGGCCGAGCGGCGCCGGGGTGAGCGCCACGAACGCGAGCGCCCCGACGACCCCGGCGGTCGCGAAGCGGCGCCGCTGCTCCGCCCGCCGGTGACGCTGCTCGCGCGCCCGCCCGGCGGCGGCGGCGAGCTGGTCGCCGAGGCGGTCGAGGTCCGGGGGCAGGGAGGCCATTGCCTCCACATATGGGTCGAGCGTGTACGGCGTGTCAACCGCCAGGTGTCGCGCCGCCGCAGGCGGCGGGGACGCGGACCGGGGAGTCGGTCACCAGCAAGCCCTCGCCGGGCCGTCCGCTGATCTTGCAGTAGGTGAACCGACCTCTCGGGAAGTCGACGAGCGCGCGGTAGGGATAGCCGATGCTGCTGGCGCTCTGGGTCGCGGTCCTCGGCGCGTCGGCGGTGATGGCGAGGCACGAGTAGCGGCCGGTGCGGCTCGCGAGGTCGGTCGCCGGGTCCTCGCCGCGGGCGCCGCGCGGGTAGCGCTCGCATTGGACGCGCGACACGGAGTGGGCGAACTCGCCGGTGCGTACGCGGGCGCGGGCGTCCGTGAGGATGGCGGCCGCGAGGTCGGCGGCCAGGGCGCGGCGGGTGGCGATCACCGCGGCCCCCTTGCGGCCGGGCGCCGGGGTGCCGGTGCCCTCGCGCAGCCGCTGCTCGGCCTTGAGCTCCTTCACCAGGGCCGCCTCGCGCTCCTGGGCGGTCCGGCGGTCGGCGGCGGCGCGGTGCTTCTTCTCCTCGCTGATCTGCGGGATGCTGACGATCAGCGCGACCGCGACGAGCGCCAGCAGCGCGGCGCCGGCGACGGCGGCGATCCTGCGCCCGCGCGAGGAGAGCTTGCGATACAGGAACGCCGGGATCTCGGTGATGCCCGGGAGCGGGTCGTAGCGGTCGCTGGTCAAGCGCGGAGGGCGGAACGCAGGGCCTCGTCGAGTTCAGGATGGCGGAACTCGTAGCCGAGGTCGAGCGTGCGGCGCGGGCGCGCGTACTGGCCTTCGACGACCAGCTTGGCCATGCCGCCGTAGAGCAGCCTGATCGCGAAGCCGGGCACGGGGGCGATCGCCGGCCGGCGCAGGGCGCGGCCGAGGGCGCGGCTGAACTCCTTGTTGCTCACGGGCTCGGGCGCGGTCGCGTTCACGGGCCCGCTCCAGCGCTCGTCGTCGATGGCGTTCAGGTAGATGCCGACGACGTCGTCGTAGTGGATCCACGGCAGCGGCTGCCGGCCGCCGGCGACCGGCCCGCCGACCCCGAGGCGGAACGGGAGGAGCATCTTCGCGAGGGCGCCGCCGTGGCGGTCGAGCACGACGCCGGTGCGCACCTTCACGACGCGCAGCCCCAGCTCGGCGGCCTTGTCGGCCTCGCGCTCCCAGGCGACGCAGACGTCGGCGAGCACGTCGTCGCCGGGCGGCGCCTCCTCGTCGATCGGGTACGGCGCGTTGCCGTAGTAGCCGACCGCGGAGGCGGAGATCAGCGCCTTGGGGCGCGGGTGGGCCTGCGCGAGGCCGGCGACGAGGTTCCGCGTGCCGACCATGCGCGAGTCCTTGATGCGGCGGAGCGTATCGTCGTTCCAGCGCTGCGCGATGTCCTCGCCGGCGAGGTGCACGACGGCGTCGCGGCCGGCGAGCGCCTCGGGTGGGGCGGGCTTCGCGGGGTCGTAGGGCACGCCCTTGTCCGGGTTGCGGCTGAGGATCGTGACCTCGTCGCCGCGCTGGCGGAGCGCGTCGACGATGAGGCCGCCGAGCCGGCCGGTGCCGCCGGTGATCGCGATCCGCTTCACGGGCGGTCGCGCTGGATCGCGGTGAACTCGCGGGTGTCGCCGGGCGCATAGCCGACGCTGCCGGGGTCGGCCCCGGCAGCGCCCTCGCGCGTCGCCTGCGTGGCGACCGCGTCGGCGACGGCCTTGGGCACCTCGCGGTTGAACGGCGACGGGATGATGTGGTCCTCGCGCAGCTCGTCGTCCTTGACGACGGCGGCGATCCCGCGGGCGGCGGCCATCTTCATGTCCTCGGTGATCTCGCGGGCGCGGACGTCCAGCGCGCCGCGGAAGATCCCCGGGAAGCAGAGCACGTTGTTGATCTGGTTGGGGTAGTCGCTGCGGCCGGTCGCGATGATCCGCGCGTACGGCTCGGCCTCCTCGGGCGTGACCTCGGGCGTCGGGTTGGCCATCGCGAAGACCATCGCGTCGTCGGCCATCCTCGCGAGCGCCGCGGCGGGCATGACCCTGGCGCCGGAGAGGCCGACGAACAGGTCGGCGCCCTCGATCACCTCGGCCGGGCCGCCGCTGCGCCGGTCCTCGTTCGTCGACTCGGCGAACCAGCGCTTGATCGCGGTCATCGAGCCGTCCTGGTAGTCGGGGCGATCGGTGCTCAGGGCGCCCTTGGAGTCGCAGCCGACGACGCGGTGCACGCCCGCCGCCAGCAGGATCTTCGTGACCGCGATGCCGGCGGCGCCGAGGCCGACCACCAGCACGTCGAGGTCCTCGAGCCTCTTGCCGGTGATCTTCAGGCCGTTGAGCAGCGCGGCGAGCACGACGACCGCCGTGCCGTGCTGGTCGTCGTGGAAGACCGGGATGTCGAGCGACTGCTTGAGGCGCTCCTCGATCTCGAAGCAGCGGGGAGCGCTGATGTCCTCGAGGTTGATGCCGCCGAACGTGGGGGCGACGGCCTCGACGGTCGCGACGATCGCGTCCGGGTCCTTCGTGCTCAGGCAGAGAGGGAACGCGTCGACGCCGCCGAACTCCTTGAACAGCATTGCCTTGCCCTCCATGACCGGCATCGCCGCCTCGGGCCCGATGTCCCCCAGCCCGAGGACGGCGCTGCCGTCGGAGACGACGGCGACCGTGTTGCGCTTGATCGTGTACTGGAAGGCTTTGTCGCGGTCGTCGGCGATCGCCTCGCAGACGCGCGCGACGCCCGGCGTGTAAGCCATGCTGAGGTCGTCGCGTGTGCGCAGCGGGTGCTTGTTGTGCTGCTCGATCTTGCCGCCGACGTGCATGAGGAACGTGCGATCGGTCGCGTCGAGCACCTCGGCGCCGTCGACCTTCCCGACGGCCTCCACGATCGCGTTGGCGTGCTCGGTCCCGGCGGCGTCGACGGTCATGTCGCGCAGCGTGTGCCGGTCGTCGACGGCGACCAGGTCGACGGACCCGATCGTCCCGCCGGCCTCGCCGATCGCCGTCGCGACGCGGCCCAGCATCCCCGGGCGGTGATCGATCCGCACGCGCAGGACGAACGAGAACTGGGCGGACGTGGGCAGCGGCACCGGCCGGCGTGATCTTACGTCGTCGAGTTCGTCAGCCCAGGGCTGACAAAGTCGACAACCTCAGTAGCCGAGCTTGGCGAGGCGCTCGGCCTCGGCCTGGCGCTTGGCCTCGCGCTCGGCGCGGCGCTCGTCCTCGCGGTCCTTGCGCTGGCCTTCGCTGTCCACGTGGACGATGCGGACCGACGAGCGGAACGAGCCGTCGCGGCCGTGGGCCTCGAGCTCCTCGCGCCGGGCGGGCCGGCCGCGGTCGCGATCGCCACGGTCCCCGCGGTCGCCGCCCCCGCCGCCGCGATAGCCGCCGCCACCGCCGCCTCCGCCGCCTCCGCCGCCGCGATCCGAGCGCCCGCGGCCGCGGCCACGGCCGCGTCGGTCGTCCTGGCCGCGCGGGTTGACGATGGCCTTGACGTCGCGCACGGGCGTGGCGGCGAGCCGCACCCACGCGGTGAAGATCGGGTCGCCGGGCTTGACGCCCTGGGCCTGCTCGGCGCACACCGACGACCACTTCATCGTCTCGCCGTCGTCGCGCCGCTTGGGCTGAAGGGCCTCGCGGACCGCCTCGGCGCCGCCGACGCGCTCGATGGCGGCGACGAGCCGGGCCTGCGCGCGGGCGGACCGCGACGGCGAGGTTGGAGGCGGCGCGGCGGGCTGCTGCTGCGCCTGCGGCTGGGCCTCGCCCTCCGGCGCGGTCGCGGCCTCGCCCTCGGCCGCGGGCGGAGCAGCCTCGCCCTCCGGCTCGACCGGGTCGGGCTCGACGGCCTCGACGGCCGCCTGCTCCTGCTTGCGCAGCTCGCTCAGCTTCGCGAAGAACGTCCGCCGGTGCTTCTCGGCCGCGGTCAACCGCCGCCGGCGCCGAGGCCGCTGCTGCTGCCCCCGTCCCGGCCGCGAACCCTGATCACCACCGGTCGCCGGAGCCTGCGCCGCGCCATCGGGCGCTTCCGCGGAAGCGGGCGCCGATTCCTCTGCGGCCGCCGCCCCAGGCTCGCCCGCCGCGGCCGGAGCCTCGCGCTCGGTGGCTGTCGCGGATGTGTCGTCGGCCGCCGCCCCAGGCTCGCCCGCCGCGGCCGGAGCCTCGCCCTCGGTGCCCGGCGAGGACGCATCGTCGGCCGCCGCCGCGGGCGCTTCCGCGGAAGCGGGCGCCGACTCGTCGGCGGTCGCCGCCCCAGGCTCGCCCGCCGCCGCCTGCGCCTCTCCCTCGGTGCCCGTCGAAGCTGTGTCCTCGGCGGCGATCGCAGACGTGCCCTCGGGGCCCGTCGAAGGCGTGTCCTGGCTGGCGATCGCAGACGTGCCCTCGGGGCCCGTCGAAGGCGTGTCCTCGATGCCCGTCGCACGCGTGTCCTCGGTGCCCGTCGAAGGCGTGTCCTGGCTGGCGATCGCGGACGTGTCCTCGGTGCCCGTCGAAAGCGTGTCCTCGGTGCCCGTCGAAAGCGTGTCCTCGGTGGCCGTCGAAGGCGTGTCCTCGGGGCCCGTCGAAGGCGTGTCGTCGGTGCCCGTCGAAGGCGTGTCGTCGGCCGCCGCGGGCGCTTCCGCGGAAGCGGGCGGCGGGGGCTCGCTTGCCGCGGCCGGAGTGTCGTCCTCGGTGACCGTGGGCGTGTCCTCGTCCGTCGGGGCCGGCGGCGACGACTCCTCGGCGGCCGGCGGGGCCGGGTCGCCGTTGCCCTCGGCGGCCGTCGGGGCCTCTTCCGGTGCCGGCGTCGGCTCGCGGTCCTCGGGGGCGGGAGTGTCGGTCATCGTGTCGGAACCCTTCGAAGTTGCGCAGGGCGTGGCAGTACCAGACGCTCAGGCGTGCGGCGCACACGCCGCGGGCACCTGCGCTCTGCCCGCCGGAGCCGCTTGGACCCGCCAGCATAGCGGCGCAGTCGCTCGGGCGAGTCGCCGTCCACATGCCGCCCGGCCCGCGCCACGATCCGCGCTCGAGCTGATGTGCCGCCCTCTTCGGAGGCATGCCCGAAGACGACGTCTCCGTCCACGAATTGCGCTCTCACGCAGGTGCTCGGCGGACTGATCCAAGGCGCGCGACACCCCGATCTATTCGCAGGACGCGGACTTCGAGGGCAGCCCCGGCGTCGAGGCCGTCCGCGTGTGATCTAGCCTTGGAGGCGCATGGCCCGGACGAACGGAAACGCGCCTCGTGAGCTGTTCCTGATCGACGGCAACTCGCTCGCCTATCGGGCGTTCTTCGCGCTGCCCGAGTCGATCGCGACGTCCGACGGGCGGCCCACCAACGCGATCTTCGGGTTCGCGTCGATGCTCGTGAAGATCCTCACGGACTACGGCGAGGTGCCGACCGTCGTGGTGTGGGACGCGGGCATGTCCGGCCGCAAGGAGCTGTCCGCCGACTACAAGGCGCAGCGGAGCAGCCGCCCCGACCTGCTCAAGCTCCAGTGGCCGCACCTGCGCCCGCTCGTCGAGGCGTTCGGCTATCGCAACATCAGCGTCGAGGGCTTCGAGGCCGACGACGTGATCGCCGCGCTCGTCACCCAGGCGCGCGACCGCGAGATCCCCGTGATGGTCGTCACGGGAGATCGCGACGCCTACCAGCTCGTCGGCGACGGCGTGCGGATCATGACGACCTCGCGCGGCATCACCGACACGAAGGTCTACGACCGCGACGGCGTCGTCGAGCGCTACGGGATCCCGCCCGAGCTGATCCCCGACTTCATCGGCCTCAAGGGCGACACCAGCGACAACATCCCCGGCGTCCCCGGCATCGGCGACAAGACCGCCGCCGAGCTGCTCCAGCGCTTCGGCGACCTCGAGGGCGTGCTCAGCCACGTCGACGAGATCTCCGGCGCCAAGCGCAAGCAGAACCTCACCGAGCACGCCGAGGCGGCTCGCCTCTCCAAGCAGCTCGCGACGATGGTCACCGACGTCCCGATCGAGCTCGACCTCGAGGCCGAGCTCACGAAGGTCCCGGACCGCACGAACCTGCGCACGGTCTTCCGCGAGTGGGAGCTCCGCGACCCGCTGCGCCGCCTCGAGGAGGCCCTGTTCGCCGCCGAGGCCGCCGCCGTCCCGCGCCCCGAGGCCG
>Ga0081539_10005642_pt1 | contig 12582 bp, 12 predicted proteins | sample TabmetS4T2R2_FD_71023 | JGI IMG/M metagenome (GOLD analysis project Ga0081539, IMG submission 71023) | Tabebuia heterophylla rhizosphere microbial communities from the University of Puerto Rico - S4T2R2 | ecosystem: Host-associated > Plants > Roots > Rhizosphere ...
TGCGCGTGGTGCACGGGGTCGGCGGGTGACGGAGACGGCGGTTTCGCCGCGGCCGGCACCGGATCCTGCGAGAGTCCCAGCACGGCGCCGGCACCGGAAAGTCGCGACAGGAAGGCGCGTCTGAGCATGGCCGATTGTCGCACAGAGCCGGCGCGGCGGCTTCTCACGAAGGCACGGAGTCGACTTGTAAAGGAACGTCTTCGTGATCCTCGTGCTCGCCGCGTCTGCGTGAAGAGCCGTTCAGCGCACGATGATCTGCAGATCGACCGGCGCCGAGAAGCTCAGACCGTTGTTGCTCGCCGAGACCGAGACGGTGTTCGTCCCGCGCGAGCAGGTCATCGCGGCGCCTGGTCCCGTCCCGCAGCCGCCATTCCACGCGAGCGTCGTCAGCGCGCAGTGGTTGGGATCGGTGAATCCAAGCTGCGCCGCCGTCACCGTCGCGGTGCCGTTCGGCCCCGCGTCGACGGTGATCGAGCGCACGCCCGCGAAAACGGGCAGCGTACGCTGAACGGCGGCGGCGGCATCGATGCGTCCCGAGCCCGACAGATTGTCGGGCTGACCGGTCGCGCTCAGCGGCGTCGCGCTGTTGACGACGAGATCGCGCAGCGCCGTTCGGGCCGTCACGTTGTCGACCCGCGCGCTGCTGGAATCGAGAAGACAGGGCGCCGCCTGCGCCACCAGGGCGGCGACCGCCGCGGCGTGCGGCGCCGCGGCCGACGTCCCGAAGAACATGGAGCCGAATTGCCCCGCGCCGGTGATCGACACGCCGTCGATCGCCGAGACGTCGGGCTTCTGGCGGCCGTCGAGCGTCGGGCCGCGGCTGCTGAAGAACTCCATCGTGGAATGCGTCGTGTCGTTGCACGACTCGCTCGGGTTGCCGCGAAACGCGGTCGCCGCCGCCGCCGATGCCGAACAGATCGCGCCGACCGACACGACCGAGACCGGCGACCCGCCGGCGTCGCTCTGCGCCGAGACGCTGAAGGCGGCGGTGTTGTAGTTGTGCCGCTCGTGGCGCGGCGCCGCCAGCAGGCGCGGACCGTCGGTCGCGCACTGCGGCTCGAACGAAAACAGGTTCAGGTGCCTCGGCTGCGCCGTACCGCGGACGTTCTGCACGAGAATCCGGAAATAGCCGCTCGCGCCGTTGTTGACGAAGTCGATGAACTCGATCGGATCCTGCGCGCCGCGCTGCACGTCCGTGCTCGCCGCCACGACGCGGCCGGTCGTCTGCTCGACGAGAAAGAGATCGTAGTTGTTGGCCGAGCCGCCCATCGGATCGTCCCACGACAGGAAGATCGCGACCTCGCCGCCGTTCGGCAGCAGGATGACGTTGTAGGGCTGCGCGCCCAGCCCCAGGACGTCGGTGGTCTCCGCGCTCGATTGAAAGAGATGGAGATGGCCAGGCGCCGAGATGCCGTTCACCGTCGTCCCGTCGACGCCCGAGTCCTGGTAGGTGCCGTAGTAGTGCTCGTCGGCGGCGTTGCCCACCGACGTGAAATAGGCGCGGATGGGATACGTCGGGTCGTTGAGCGCCGCCGCCGTGTTGGACGAGACGAAGCTCGTGCCGTCATAGGCGTCGCCGAAGAAACCGAGGTCGTCGATCACGATGTCGTTGGTCGACGCCAGGTAGTTCACGGCGCGGGTGAAGGCGAGGTCCGTATCGGCGTTGGCGAACGACAGCCGGGCGCCGGGGACGATGTCGTGCAGGATTTCCAGGATCGCCGTGCCTTCGGCACCGGCGCCGGGGAAGCCGCACGGCGGCGTCGCGGCCGGCAGGCCCTCGAGATCGCGGTTCTGCTGAAACGATCGGCCGGTGATGCCGCCGCTCGCCGAGATCAGGACGCCGGCGGCAGTTCGCACGCCGGCTGCATCGGGCAGATCACCGGTCGCGATCGGTCCGCCCGGCGCGCCGCCGCAATTGGTGCAGCCGGTCGCGAACAGGCCTTTGAGTCCGTCCGAGAGCACGCCAATCCGGACTCCTGTACCGTCGACCGACAACTGCTGGCGGACGGCATCGGCGCGAAGAATCCGATCGCCTTCGGTCGCGGCGGCGCCGATCCAGCGGCGCGCGTAGGTCGGGAGGCGGACGAAGTCGACGAAGGGCACCGCGGCGACCGCGCGGAGCCGGGTGATCGGCACGCGCGCCTGCACGCGTCGGCGGGCGCCGTCGGGGATTTCGATCGTGACACCAGCCGCCGTCAGCTGGGCGATGCGCGCGTCGGTGACATCCGACATCAGGATGTAGACCTGGACTTCATTCGCCTCGTTCATGCGCAGGCGCCGCGTCGCCATCGCGTCCTGAACCGCTTTTGGTAACTCGTCGAACGAGACGCGCGTCCGCGGCGCGCTCTGCGTCGTGCCGCGGCCGACGCCTGCATCGTCCTGCGGCACGGCCGTCGCGAGCGTCTGCAGAACCGAGGTCAGCTTGGCCGGCGCATCCTGCGCGAGCGCCGGAGCGCCCGTGGCGATCAGCGCCGCCGCAACGAAAGCGTAAATGTCACGGATACCCATGGTTCCGGCCGGTGCCGAGAGCAAGTTTCAGTCCGCGCCGCCGCGAGTGCAAGAGCGCAGGCGTGTCAGCCCCGGTGGACAGCTGCTGCCGCAGCCAGTGGACAACCGGATTGATGCTTAGCTAACATGCTAATCATGAAAGGGCAACGACGGCCGCCGAACGCGGTGTTTCGCGCCTTGGCCGATGACACACGGCGGCAGATTCTCGACTTCCTCCGGGATGGTCCGCACACCTCGGGTGAGATTGCCGATCAGTTCCACTCGAGCTGGCCGACCATCTCACGACACCTGGCCGTGCTTCGCGCCGGCGGGCTCGTCGTTACCGAGCGGAAAGGGCAGGCGATCTACTACGAGCTGAACACGTCGGTGTTCCAGGATCTCGTGCAGCACCTGGTCGGCTGGATCAAGCCGGCCCGCCAGGCGGCGATCGCGAAGCGCCGCGCGCAGGAGGCGTAGCAATGACGGCGAAGCAGCAGACGCAGGCGCGGGCGATCGTGGTGCTGGCGGCCGGCTACGTCAGCGGCCTTCTCGCATATCCCTGGCTTCCGGGTCCCTTCCTGGATCAAAGGCCGTCGGCGCGCGTCCTCGTCGCGTTTACGCTGCCGACCACGGCGCTCGTTGTCTATACGCTCTTCCGCAGCCTGTGGCGGCACGATCGCATTCGCGCGGGCAACGGCGCGTTCGAGCTGACCTACAACGCGATCGTCTTCGGCGTGCTGCTGTTCGTCACGGCGCTCCACATGCTCGTCATGATCGAGCTGACGGGCATGCTGGGCGGCGTCGTCCTGCCGCTTCCGGTCGGACGCGTCGTCATCGTGCTGCTCGGCGCCGCGCTCGTGGCGATCGGCAATCTGCTGCCGCGCACGCGCCCGAACGTCGCCGTCGGCGTCCGCACGGCGCGGACGCTGAGCAACGCGCGACTGTGGCAGCAGGTCCACCGTGCCAGCGGCTATGCGACGGTCGCGCTCGGCCTGGTGATGGCGATGACCGGTCTGGTGCTGCGACACGACATGCTGGGCCGTGTGGTCAGCGCCGCGGCGCTGATTGCGGCAATGAGCATCCTCATCGTGTACCGTCGGTACGCGATTGAGAGCAATGCTTGAAAATCATAGTCGAGGATGTCATCGTCATGTCAGCGTGACCAGACAGACCGATCGAGATCCGTATCGCGGGCGCGATCCGCGCACGATTCCGGCGTATCCCCTCGCCGATGCCGCCCGGTATCTGCATATCCCTGAGCGGACGATTCAGAATTGGGCCTACGGGTATCCGTACGCGACAAAGACTGCCGGCCGCCGTCGAACAGCTCCACTCATAGAGGCAGAGGCAGGCGCGTCATACGATTTCTCGTTCTTCAACTTGATTGAATTGCACGTCCTCGCGGGCCTTCGCCGCGAGCATCACCTGCAGATGCCGACGATTCGTCGCGCAATCGACTACTTACGCCGAGAGATCGGCTCTCCGCGGCCTTTGATCGACGAACAGATGGAGACCGACGGCGTCGACATCTTCGTCACGAAGCTCGGTGCGTTGATCAATGCATCGCGCAGCGGTCAGCTCGCGTTGAAGCGGGTGCTGCAAGAGCACTTGAAGCGAATTGATCGAGACGCACATGGCATTGCCGAACGCCTGTTTCCCTTCACGCGGCCACGCGTGGCGTCCCGCGAAGCTGCACAACTCACGTCACAGCCGCGAGTCGTTGCGATCGACCCTGCCGTGGCATTCGGTCGCCCGGTGATCGCTGGATCGAGGGTTCCGACTGCGGAAGTGTTCGAGCGCTTCATCGCGGGCGAATCGCCCGAGATGCTTGCCGCCGACTTCGGACGACGCGTTGAAGAAGTCTACGAAGCGATTCGCTGCGAAAAGTACGCCGTCGCCGCCTGAGCTGACGCTGTACATCGACGATCCGTACATGGCCCTCGGCATCGCCGACGCGTTTCGTGACGTCGATCTGCCGGCGGACGCGCTCGTCGACGGACTTGGCGGCCGCCGTCCGCTGACCGACGCGCTCGCCGGCTACGAGCAATCCCGAACCGAGGCGTCGAAGGCGGACTATCAGCAGAACCTGAGCGCGGCGCGCTTCGAGCCGCCGCTGGCGCAGGCGCTCGAACTGCGCCGCGCGGCACGAACGGATCCGTCGCTGGCGACGCGCATGGCGATGGCGAGAGCCGGACGCTGATCGGCTGACGCCATATAATGCCCGCCATGCCACGACTCATCCCGCTCGCCGCGCTCTTTCTGCTTGCGCCGCTGGCGGCCGCCGCCCAGGAGACGCCGACCGAGCGTGAAGCCGCGCGCGATGTGCTCAAGAAGATGGACGCGCTCGAGAAGTCGCTCGATGTTCCCGGACTGGTCGCGAAGCTGACCGGTCCGAACGAGGCACGCGACCGCGTCATCACCCGCACCGAAGAGTTGATGAAGACCGAGCTGCTGGCGCTGTCCGACGACATCTCGACGCATCCGGAAGTCGGGTTCGAGGAAGCGCGCTCAGTCCAGAAGCTGACCGACTATCTGAAGCAGCACGACTTCGACGTGCAGGTCGGCGTCGGCGGACTGCCGACCGCGTTCGTCGCGACATACAAGCGGAACAACGGCTCGCCGAACCTCGGCGTCATCCTCGAGTACGACGCGCTGCGCGGCACCAAGGGCGCGTTTCACGGCGACCAGCACAGCGCCCAGGGGCCGGTCGGCATCGCGGCGGCGGTCGCCGTCGCCGAGTACCTGACGCTGACGCGGACGCCCGGCAGTGTCATCGTCTACGGCACACCCGGCGAAGAGATGATGCCGCCGAACGCCAAGACGCAGATGCACCTGGCGCACGTCTTCGACGGCGCCGACATCATCGTGCGCAGCCACGCCGTCAACGCGACCAGCCGGCCGGCGCCGGGCTTCGGGACGTGCTGCCTGAACATCGTCGGCGCCAAATACACCTTCAGCGGCGCGCCCGCGCATCAGATGACGGCGTGGAACGGCCGCAACGCGCTCGAGGCGGTCATTCATCTGTTCAACAACATCGACGCCGTCCGTGCCAGCATCCGTCCGGAGGCGCGCATTCAGGGCATCATTCTCGAAGGCGGCGTCGCGCCGAACGTCGTGCCGGATCGCACCGTCGCCGACTTCTACATCCGCTATCCCGACGAGGTCTACCTGCAGCAAGTGGTGGAGTTCGTCGACAACGCCGCCAGAGCCGCGGCGCTCGCGACCGGCACCAAAGTGAAGATCGATCACTACGGCAAGGACCTCGACGGCATCAGCGAGGCGACGATCGCCGAGCTCGGCTTCGCCTACATGAAGAAGTTCGGCGCGACCAACGTCGTCGAGACGCCGGGCAAGCCGCAGGGCTTCGAGGAAACCGGCAGCGTCTCGCGCGACATTCCGGGCGGCAGCATCACGGCGCAGTCGTCGACCGCGCCGAATCACACCTACGAGATGGACGCCGACAACCTCACGCCGATCGGGCACAAGGGACTCACCGTCGACGCGCAGACGATGGCGGCGATCCTCTTCGACTTTGCGACGCATCCCGAATACCGGACCGCGGTGAAGAAGGAGTTCGACGGTCTGAAGGCGCTGTTCGCCGAGTATCAAGCCGCCCTAAAGAAGGCCTATGACGTCCCCAAAGTTCCAGATCCGAAATGAGTCCGGTGCCAGATTCGAGGGGCCGCCGGCGAATATCGTGATTACAGGATCGTAGCCGCCGCATATCCCGCGGAAATCTACGGCGATCGGTAGTGGCACTTCGTGTGCTTCACCGTGATGAACGGTGTCCCCCGGAGTTCGCGAGCACACGCCCGTCCGGAGTCAGCGACGTGAAATACTCGACGTGTTTCCGTCGCGAGACGCGCTCGCTGTAGCGCTCCTCGGCGAGCGCGCGGCCCCGCGCCGCCACGGCGCCGTAGAGTGCGGCATCGTCCCACATCGCGCAGACCGCTTCGTACCACGGCTCGACGTCCGCTTCGGACGGGAGCTTCGTGGTCTTGAACGTCATCCAGCCGGGAATCGGCAGCACCCGGCCGGCGCCGCCGTCGCTGAAATCACCGCCGATCACGTAGGGCAGCGAGCCGCGCTCGCTGACGAGCGGCGGGATGCCGTTGATCATCGCTTCGGCGGCGACGCGGCCGAACGGCTCCTCCCACACGGACGGCACGACGAGGACGCGCGTCAGGGCGAAGTAGTCGGCCGGCGCCGGCACCGGCGGCGCGGCCATGATTTGCGGGTACTTGCTGAAGTCGAGGCCCGGGATCGCGTTCAGCGATCCGCCGCTGTGGCCGGACTGAACGATGAGGATCGGAATGTCCGGCCGCCGCGCGCCGAGCATGTCGGCGAGCCGCGCGAACAGCAGCAGCCCCTTGTGCGGCGACGGGTTCACGAACGTCACGAAGGCGCGCGAGTCCTCGGGCGCCACCACCGAGGCCCAGTCGAGCGGCGGCTCGATCGGCGTGCTCTCGAGGCCGATCCGCTCGCGATAGTGCTCCGTCAGGAACGGGCTGCAGGTGAAGGCGTGGTTCACGTCCTTGAAGTAGCGCGGCTCGTAGTAGCCGAAGCCGCGGACGGCGAACGCCGTGGCGATGCCGCGGGCGCGCGCGTGCGCCATCGCCTCGAGGATCATCGCGTGGCCGTTGCAGGCGATGAGGTGCGTGGGCGCGAACTCGTCGACGAGCGAGTCGACCAGCGCCAGGTACTCGCGCGTCTCCGCCCGGTTCGGCCGCTGCTCGTCGTTGTGCCGCGTCATCAGCAGCGTGACGGGGACGTCCTTGACCGCGTAGCGCACGACGCGCGGCAGGGGCCCGCTCACGCCTTGCGTCCGCAAGTGGTCTTCGATGGTGAACGTCACGGCGCTTTCGAAGCGAGCGGTGGTCAGAACGTGACAGGCGTGTCCCGCGTCCGCCAGCCATTCGACGATGATCCGCAGGCTCTGCGTCACGCCGGCCGTCGGATCGCTGATGCAGTGGTTGTTGACGAGGAGGAACCGCACGGCTGAGCGTACAAATCGGGTCGAAGCGAGTCAACACGGCAAGACGGCGACAACACGGCAACAACACACATCAAGGCTCCCCCCAGGAGACAGAGATGTCGCAGGAACTGAATCGGTCGGAAGTCGAGCAGCAGACGCAGGCGTTACTGGAAGGACCGTTGAAGCACGTGCGCGCGGCCGCTCTCGCGGCGGCGCTGCTGCCGCTGGCGTCGGTGGCGGCGGCGCCCGCCAACGCGCAGACGATCTGCGCCTCGGGCGGCGTGTGTGGAACGGTCTTCAACGATACGAACAACAACGGCGTTCGGGACAGCGGTGAGACCGGTCTCGAGGGCGTGAAGATCTACGTGTGCCAGCTGTGCGACGGCAGCGACACGATTGCGACCGAGACGGGGCCGACAGGTCAATACGTGGTCGACATACCCGGAGGGACATATACCGTCTCCGCACTGATTCCAACCGGCACGCAAGCCTCGCCGCCGAACGTCGGCGACGACAGCTTCGACAGCGACGGCGTTCCCGACGGCCACGGTTTCAGCGTCGTGACGGGCGTTCCCGGCAACGGCCTCGCCACCGACTTCGGCTTCTCGCCGTCGTCTGTCGCCAACCCTGGCACCGGCACGCCCGGCTACTGGAAGAACCATCCCGACGCCTGGCCGGTGGCCACGATCACCGTCGGCGGCGTGACTTACACCAAGGCGCAGGCGATCGCCTGGCTCGGCAAGGTCGGTAAGGACAAGACGACGACGATGTTCAGCTCGCTCGTTCCCGCGATGCTGAACGTGCTGATCGGCAATGACGGCAGCTGCGTGAACGCCGCCATCGCCGCCGGCAACACCTGGATGGCGACCTACGGTCCGGTCGGCAGCAACGTCTCCGGCGGCAGCGCCGCGTGGCAGGCGGGCGAGCCGACGCACCAGACGCTCGACGCTTACAACAACGGCCTGCTCTGCGCTCCGCACAGACAGTAGCCATTGCGGATTGCGGAATGCGGAATGCGGATTGATTGCGGAATGTGGATTGAATCCGCAATTCAATCCGCAATCCGCAATCCGCATTCCGCAATGGGGTGGGCTTGACATGATTAGCAACATAGCTAATCATTTGTCAGGGCCATCGTGCTGCGCGCGGAAGGGCTGACCAAGCGTTACGGCGCATTCCTCGCGCTCGACCGCGTCGACTTCCAGGTCCGCCGCGGCGAAATCCTCGGCTATCTGGGCCCGAACGGCTCGGGCAAGAGCACGACCGTCAACACCGTCGTCGGTCTGATCGACCCGAGCGCCGGATCGATCTGGCTCGACGGCCGGCGCATGTCCGACGATCCGATCGGCTACAAGCGGCGGCTTGGCTACGTTCCTGAAGAGCCGCACCTTTACACGCACCTTACCGCCATCGAATATCTGATGCTGGTCGGCGGCCTGCGCGGGCTGGACGCGCGGACGCTGTCGGAGAAGATTCCCGCGTTCCTCCGCCTGCTCGCGCTGTGGGACAGCCGCTACGCGACGATGGCGGCGTACTCGAAGGGGATGCGGCAGCGTGTGCTGCTGACCGCCGCGCTCCTGCACAATCCGGATCTGCTCGTGCTCGACGAGCCGTTCTCCGGCCTCGATGTCTCCGCGGGCTTGCTGTTCCGCACGCTGCTCCGGCTGTTCGTGGCCGAGGATCGGATGGTCCTCTTCAGCACGCACCGCTTCGATATGGTCGAGCAGCTCTGCTCGCGGGTCGTGATCCTGTCGCGCGGCCGGGTCGTGGCGGAGCAGGACGTGTCGTCGCTGCGTGACGCGCGATCGCCATCGCTCGAGGATGTTTTCATCCGCTCGACTCGGCAGGAGGACTTCACGCCGATCGCGCGCGAGATTCTCGCCGTGATGCAAAGTCCATGAGAGAGGCGCCGGCGCTGCGGCAGCTGACGGCTCACTTTTTCCGCGGCCTGTTCGACTTCGGCGTCCTGACCGAGATGGGCGCCGATTCGCTCCGCCACATGCTGCTCGGCGGCGCCGGCGCACTCGTTGCCGTCGGCTTCTTCCTGACGCGCATCTATGCCGGAAAGTACGCGGCGCTTCGCGCGGCGATCACCGCCGAACCCTATCGCCGCGCCCTCCTTGGCGACGACCTCTTCATCATCGGCGCGCCGATGCTGCTGTCGGCGTTCGTGACGCTGCTGGTCAGCCACTCGCTCTTTCCAGACGAGCGCGACTTCCGCATCCTCGGGCCGCTGCCGGTGCGCAGGCCGGTGGTCTTTGCCGCCAAGCTGACGGCGCTCGGCATGTTTGGCGGTGCCGTCGTCGCGGTCACGCATCTCGCTCTCGCGCCGCTCGTGATCCTGACGTCGTTCAGCCGCTGGAGCGAGCATGCCGCGCCGATGCGGCTGGTCGTCTGGCTGGTCGCCGGTCCCGCCGCGTGCGGGTTCGCGATGCTGGCGATGGCGACGACGGCCGGCGTGCTGCGTGGGATCGCGAAGAGCGCGCTGCTGGCCGGCCTGGTCATGTGCGTGCCGCTCGTCCTGCAACTGCCGGCGCTGGGCACGGCCTTGAGCGCCGGGCCGTCCTGGTTGATTCTGCTGCCGCCGGCCTGGTTCGTCGGCCTCGAGCGATGGCTGCTCGGCACGAGCGATCCGTGGTTCGGCCGCCTGGCTGCCCTCGCGCTGACCGTGACGGCGTCGGTCACGATCGCCATGGTCCTGATCTACGTCCGGCTGTTCCGGTCCTTCGAGCGGCTCATGCTTCGTCCCGTGGCCGGCGCGTCAGGCCGCGGACGATCGGACCGTCTTGTCGGTTCCAGTCGTGCGGCGCCGGCGCGGCGCGCGATTCAAGCCTTCACGACGGCGACGCTGCGGCGCAGCCCGCTCCATCAAGGAGCGCTGGCCGGTGTCGCGGCCTGCGGCATGGGGCTCGCCGTCAGCCGGCTCGCGAGCGCGCCGGCGTCCGAGTTTGCCGCCGCCGCGGTGTGGACGCCCTTCGCCGTGATGTTCATGTGCGCGGTCGGCCTTCGCGTGTCGCTGGCGCTGCCCCACGAGCAGCGCGCGAACTGGATTTTCAAGACGACGGAAGACGAGGCGATGCGGCGCGATCTGCGGCTCGCCGTCGACCGTGTCGCGGCCGCCGTGATCGTCGGTCCTCCGGTCGTTGCCGGCGCCGCGCTGTTGTGGATCCCGTTCGGCGCCGGGGCGGTGATTGCCGTGGCCGTCGTCGCGCTGATTGGCTTCGTGCTCGCGCAGATTGTGCTGCAGGACTGGCGGCGTGTCCCGTTCACCGCGTCTTATGTGCCGGGCAAGCGGTTCATCGTCCAGAGCGTGGTGGTGGGTTTCGTGCGCTGGTTGGTCTTCACGCTAGCCGGCACGCTGCTCGTTCGCGGGGCAGTGTCCGGGATCTCGCGCGCGCTGGTCATCGCGGCGCTGCTCGGCGCCGCGATCTGGCTGCGGCGGCGGCGGCGGATCGCGACGTCGATCGCCATGCCGCTCACCTTCGAGGACGAGCTCCCCGATCAGGTGTTTCGGCTTCAACTGTGACGCTCCTTGGTGTCAGCCTTGCCCTGGCGCGGCGCGCTGCAGGGCGGCGCGCGCGAGCAGGCGCGTCGAATCGATGGTCGGCAGCGGCGAGTTCGAATCGTCGATGATCAGCGGAATCTCCGTGCAGCCGAGGATGACGGCGTCACAGCCTTCGTCCTTCCAGCGGCCGATGATCTCCTCGAATCGTGTGAAGGCGTCGGGGGTGAAGACGCCGTGCACGAGCTCCTTCATGATGATGTGATCGATCGCCTCGCGCTCGTCGGCGCTCGGCCGCACGCAGGCGACACCGGCGGCGGCCAGCCGCTCGGGATAGACCTCGCTGTCGACCAGCCAGCGCGTACCGGTCAGGCCGACGCGCCGAAAGCCCCGCTCGACGGCGTGAGCGGCTGCGACGTCGGCGATGTGCAGCCACGGCAGCGGCAGCCGGGCGGCGATCCGCGGCAGCGCCTGGTGAATGGTGTTGTCGGGGCAAATCAGGAACGTCGCGCCGGCGGCCGCCAGCTTGCGCGCCGAGGAGAGCATCAGCTCGCCGACGCCGTCCCAATCGTGACGCTCGAGGCACGCGACGTAGTCGGCGAGCGAATGGGTGTGCATCGAGACTTCGGGATGCTGGTAGGCGCCGAGCCGCCGCGCCCCCTCGACGCAGATCGTTCGATAGCAGAGGGCCGCGCCTTCGGCCGAGCAGGCGACGATGCCGATGTGTTCTGCCATCGAACGATCATACGTCCGGGCGGCGCCTCACGCCGCCTTGGCGAGCCGCAGCTCGAAGGCGATCCCGCTCGGCAGGATCTCGTGGCGCGAGAAGCAGCTGGCGCGGGCGAGGCGCTCGATCGTCTCGCGCGTATAGGCCCGCTTCATCAGCACGGTCCGGAACGTCCAGCGCGTCACCAGCGCGTTCAGCGGCGACAGGTGCATCGCCTGAACCTCCGCGTCGATCTCGTCCCGCGTCGCGTCCTTGCGCAGGTCCTGGATCGACGCCTGTCCGCCGGGCCTCAGCACGCGGTGCATCTCGCGCAGCGCGCCGCCGGGATCGCTGAAGTTCTTGAACGCGGCGGTGCAGACGATGAAGTCGAACGATTCGTCGGCGAACGGCATCTCCGAGGCGTTGCCCTGGCGGACGTCGACGGCGACGCCGGCCGCGGCCGCGTTCTGGCGGGCGATCTGGACGAACGTCTCGCTGATGTCGAGCGCCGTCACTTTGTAGCCGCGCCCCGCCAGCTCGATGGCGAGATAGCCCGGGCCGGGCGCCACTTCCAGGATGCGCGCGCCGGGCGCCACCCGCGCCGCGACCTCGCGCGCCGTCTCCTTGAACCGCCGCAGGTCGCGTCCGGTGTTGCGCGCGTACCACGTGGCGACCATGCCTTCCATGCCGACTCCCCGATACCCTTTGGGCGATCCGATCCGCGCCGCAGTCATGGCTGTCTCCTTCGTGTCAGGCGTTACCGAACACCGGTAACCACGAGCTAACTCTGTTAGCTAACAAGGTTAACGTATAGCGAACACAGTTTGCGTGTCAAGCTGGCCGCTGCTACCATACAGGCGACATGAGCATCGTGCCCCTGTCGAAGATGTCGAAGGTGGTCGCACCGAAGCG
>Ga0081539_10005643_pt1 | contig 12580 bp, 15 predicted proteins | sample TabmetS4T2R2_FD_71023 | JGI IMG/M metagenome (GOLD analysis project Ga0081539, IMG submission 71023) | Tabebuia heterophylla rhizosphere microbial communities from the University of Puerto Rico - S4T2R2 | ecosystem: Host-associated > Plants > Roots > Rhizosphere ...
GCAGGGCGGGCACCCCACCACGGTACGAGAGGCCCGGCCCGAGGTGATCGGCCCAAAGGACGACCCCGCACACCCGGGTTGGGCACGCTGTGACATCGTGCCCGCTGAGCGGGCACGATGTCACAGCGTGCCCACCGGCCCCGACACCTGGCATGCACGCCCGGTGGACAAGTCGGGCATCTCGACGGAGGGTGGCCTCGCCAACGAACGGAGGCCGCCCATGCGCCGTCCCCTCGTCGCCGCCGTCGCCACCGCTCTCGCGGTCCTCGCGCTCACCGTGCCGCCCGGCGTCTTTGCACACGGGGCGGCGTTGTGCGCAACTATCGATCGCAACGCCGCCCTGTGTGCAGAGAACGCGACTGAAGCCGCGCCGGCGATGCCGCGCGGCGACGACGCCGTCCTCCACCGGTACGCCGCCGACACCTGGCGGTCACTCGCCGCGATGACCGACGCGCGCAGCGGCCTCCCGGCCGACAGCCTCGCGGACGACGGCACGCGCAGCGTGCAGACGTCGACGACGAACGTCGGCGCGTACCTCTGGAGCTCCGTGACGGCGCGCGACCTGGGCATCATCGGCACGCGCGAGCTGGTGGCGCGGCTCTCCCGGACGCTCGCCACGCTCGAGCGGCTCGAACGCGGCACCGGCGGCCAGTTCTACAACTGGTACGACGCCCGGACCGGCGCCCTGCTGACGACCTGGCCGCCCACCGGCGAGCCGCTGACGCCGATCCTGTCCTCGGTCGACAACGCCTGGCTGGCGACCGGCCTGCGCGTCGTCCGCGGCGCCGTCCCGGAGCTCGCCGGCCGGGCGTCGGCCCTGTACGCGAGCATGGACTTCGGCGTCTACCATCACCCCGAGGTCAACCGGATCGCGTTCCACATCGTGCCGTCCACCGGGGCGTCGCCGTGCTGCTACGACATGGTCGTCAGCGAGAGCCGGATGGCGAGCTACCTCGGCATCGCGAACGGCCAGCTCCCGCCGGACGTGTACGTCAGCACGTGGCGGGCGTTCCCGGCGACCTGCGACTACGCGTTCCAGGAGACGCGGCCCGACGGGCCGACCCGCACGTACCTCGGGCGCACCGTGTTCGAGGGCTCCTACCCCTACGCCGGGATGCGGGTCGTGCCGAGCTGGGGCGGCAGCGCGTTCGAGGCGCTCATGCCCGCGCTGTTCCTGCCCGAGGAGTCGTGGGGCCCGCGGAGCTGGGGCGTGAACCACCCGGTGACCGTCCGCGCGCAGGAGCACCACGGCCTCGTCGAGGCGGGGTACGGGTACTGGGGCTTCTCGCCGTCGAACAATCCGGACGGCGGCTACTCCGTGTACGGCGTCGACGCCGTCGGAGCGGACCCCGGCGGCTACCCGTCGAACAACGACCGCACGCTGGTCGACGCCGGCTTCCCGGGCTGCCCGGACCGGCCGGGGACGCCGGCACCGCCGCCGTCCGCGTACACGAACGGCGTCGTGACGCCGCACGCGTCGTTCCTGGCCCTGCGCTGGGACCGGCGCGCCGCGCTCGACAACCTGGCGCGGCTGCGGGCGGACTTCGACGTCTACTCGCGGTGGGGCTTCCGGGACGCCGTCAACGTCGACACCGGGCGCGTCTCGCCGGCCTACCTGTCGCTGGACCAGGGCATGATCATGGCGGCGATCGGCAACGCGCTGACCGGCGACGGCGTGCGCCGGGCCTTCCTGGGCCCGGACCTGGAGCGGTCGGTGCGCCCGCTGCTCGCGATGGAGACCTTCAGCGCGCAGCTGTGACCCCGCGCCGTCGCCACGCCGGGACCGAGCCGAGCCTCGAGCGCACGGCCGGTGCCGGCAGCGCCGCAGGTTAGCGCGGGCCACCCGGCCGGCGTCACTCTCCCACCAGGCCGTCGACCGACTCGCGGATCAGGTCGGCGTGACCGGCGTGGCGCGCGTACTCCTCGATCAGGTGACACAGGATCCAGCGCACGCTCGGCCGCTCGCCGTTCCGGTCGGTGCGCAGGGCGAAGCCGTCGATGCCGCGCTCGGCGAGCGCCTGCGCGGTCAGCTCGCGGGAGCGGTCGACGGCGGCGCGCCACAGCGCGAAGAGCTCCTCCGGCGTGTCGCCGGCGGCCGAGTGCCAGTCCCAGTCGACGTCGGCGGCCCAGTCCACGGTGTCCCACGGCGCCGAGCGCGGGCGGTCGTGCAGCCACCGCGAGCACCAGTCGTCCTCGACGTACGCCAGGTGCTTGAGCAGCCCGCCGAGCGTCATCGACGACGGTGGCAGCGTCGCCCGCAGCCCCGCGGCGTCCAGCCCGCCGCACTTCCAGGCGATCGTGGCGCGCTGGAGGTCCAGGAATCCCAGCAGCGTCGCGGCCTCGTCGCCGTCGGACGGCGGGTGCGGGCGCCCGTGCTCGTCGACCTCACTCATGCCGGAGGAGGCTATCGGCCGTCCTCCGCGCTCCGGCGGACGGCTCGCAACAGGCGCCCGACCAGGCCCCGGTGCGCGCCGGACCCGACGACGAGCCCGCGGTACACGCGGCCACGGAGGCCGGGGAACGCCGCGAACGTGCGCGCCGTCAGCGTCGTCCCGCCCGGGCCTTCGGCCAGGGTGAGCTCGAGCGCGTACCGGGAGAACCGGTGACGGCCGACCAGGCGCGCGAGGCGAGCGGGGTCGGCGTCCGCGACCGTGAAGCCGGGGATGGTGGACCCCGCGACGAGCGGCTCGCCGGAGGCGTGGCGCGGCTCGGCGCCAAGGAGCGTCGCGACGGCATGAGCCATGTGGCGGCCGCCCGGCGTCCGCCGGCCGAGCGCCCGCCACACGGCGTCGGCGGGTGCCTGGACGACCACGTGGTGCTCGTCGACGAACGGGAGCGCGTCGTCGGCCACGGTCAGCGCGAGCGCCGTCGCCACCGGCGGCGGGTGGGCTCGGCGGCAGGTGGTGGGATTGTCGGCGGCCTCGTCGCACGGCTGGCGCGCCAGGTGACGACGGCGGCGTCGACGTCTACGACGCCGACCGGGACGAACGGGCCGTCGTGCGGACGCCGGTACTGATCGAGGAGGCGGGCGTTGAAGTCCTCGACGACGGTGCGGACCGCGGCTTCGGACGGCAGCTCGGCGAGGGACGCGAGAAGGGCCGCGCGCTCGCGGCGGAGCACCAGGAGCGGCGAGAGCAGGCCGCTGATGTCGCCGCCCGCACGGCGGATCCAGTCCACCGCCCAGCGCTCGGCGCTGAACGGCCGGTCGAGGCCGGGGAGCGGCTTGCCGGCGCCGGGGAGGTCGTCGAACGCGCCGCGCTCCTGGGCCTCGCGGATCTGCCGCTCGATCCAGTCCTCGTGGCGCAGGTGCGCCGGCTTGCGCTGGGTCACCGTTCCAGTGTCACCGATAGGGTGACGAGCCGGGCCACACGGGGACACGGGGAGCGGGGATGAGCGGTGCCGACGACGTCCGGGCGGACGCCGAGGCGGCCCGCCGGTCGCTGGACGAGGCGGAGGAGCGCGTCCACCGGGCGTCCAGCGAGGCGGAGGGCCTCGAGGAGAGCGCGGCCGCGCACGGCTGGACCGGCGTGGCGCAGGCCATGTCGCTGGCCCAGGAGGCGCTGACGGAGGCCGCTTCGCCGATCGCCGATGCCCGCCAGGCGGTCGCGGCCGGCGTCAGCGCGCTCGCGCAGGTCACCGACGAGCTGAGCAGCGACGAGGTGGCGCTCCGGCTGGGCGCCGTCGGCGAGCGGTTCGGCGCGGCACGGGGTCTGGTGGGACGAGCCGCCGAGGCGCTGGGCGCCGCCCGCGACGCCGCCGTGGAAGCCGGCGCCGTGGCCGTCGTCCGGTTGGTGGACGACGCCGACGAGAGCCTCCGAGCCGGTGGGGAGGCTCTCGACGCCGCGGCGGCGAGGACGACGTCCGAACGGTCGGAGGCAGCCGCCTGGGGAAACTGACCGGGGGCGGCGGCACACCGGATCGGCCGCCGTCGCCCCCGACCACCGAAGCCCCGCACCTTGCGCACCCCGGGAACGTGCGCGGCCCGCTGGGCGACCGCTTCAGCCCCGGCGTCCACGACCCGGAGGGGCGCTTCACCGAGAAGGAGCGAGCCATCGCCGACTGGCTCCTGTCCCAGAACCCCGGACTGTGCATCCACCCCCGCCACCGCGACCCGGCGCAGGAAGGGCCGAGCCCCGACGCAATGGTCCGCACCGACCCGGACGACCACGGCACGCTGACGGAGTTCAAGACCCTGGACGAGGCCTCAACTACGTCGATCAAACAGAACGCCCGGTCCGCCATCCGTCAGGTGCTTCCCTTCGGGAACGGCGATGTCGTGCTCGACGGGCGAGCCGTGGGATTGTCCGAGGCTGACGCACGCGTCGGCCATGCACGTCTGGTCGGAGAGCGCCGGCAGCACGGCAGGCCGATGCCTCGGACCTTCACCATCATCCTGGGCGACAGCAGAGAACTCACGTGGAGAGCGGATGTCTGAGATCGAGCACATCCTCCTGCAAAGTGGTCTGAGTCCCGAAGAGACCGCGCAGAGGCTGGCCGAGGTGCTCCGCGGGCGCATCGTGCGTCACGACAACGGCGAAATCGCCGTGCGTCGCCAGGCGGCCGCGGACCCCATCCGCTCCATCGGCGGCGAGGTAATCGAGAACGAGTACGGCGAGGACGACCCCGAGCCCGGCGAAGAGTCCGTCTACGACCGCTATCCCATCGTCTTCGAGGTGTGGCTCAGCGGCGCCACTGACGAGGACATGCTGCACGCCGAAGCGAGCCGTCTCTTCGACGAGATCGTCGCCGCTCTGCCGTGGCCCGCCGTCCACACCCGGGTGGGCGGCCGGCTGTTCTCGGCATCCACGCCGAGCCTCGGACGCACGGACTACCCTCCCGGCACGTCGTCCACGGCAACCAGCCGCGCGCTCTGGGGGCCATACGCGCACCCCTGACCAGCTTGGTGGAGACCGATGAACGAGTCGGAAGAGATCTTCCTGCAGAGCGGTCTGAGCGCCGAAGAGACCGCCACGAAGCTCGCCGAGGTACTCGACGCCCGGGTTTTCCGTCTCGACGGCGGCGAGAACGCCGTGCGTCGCCAGGCTGCGGCTGACCCGGTCCGGTCCATCGGCGGCGAGGTCGTCGAGAACGACTACGGCGAAGAGGACCCGAGCCGGGTGCTCTACGACCGCCACGCCAAGCGAGTGGCAGCCGGGCTCGAGGCGCCGCACACGGTCGTCGGCCGCGGCTTCGACGAGCCGGACGAGCTCGCCGCCGCCGGCGGCGTGCCCTGACCCGGCCGCGGCGTCACTCCTAGCCGTACGCCGACCCGGACGCCGACCCGGCCGCCAGGTGCGACGCCGGGACGTGTGGCGTGAGCCAGACGCCACCCGGCGCCGCATGGAACACGTGCCCTTCCGCGTGCATCGCCGCCGCGTCGACCCGCAGCACCCCCGGGCGCCCGCGGCGCGACCCCACGACGGACGCGGCCTCCGGTGTCGCCGACAGGTGCACGTGCGTCCGGCTCCCCGGCACCAGCCCCTCGGCCAGGATCCGCGGCAGGAACCGCTCCACGGTGCCGTGGTAGAGCACCGGCGGCGGCACGGCCGGCGAACGCCGGATGTCGACGTCGACGCTGTGGCCGTGCGTCGCCCGGATCCGCCCGCCGGCCCGCTCGAACCGCGGCTTGTCCATGCCGGACACGAGCCGGTCCAGGCGCTCCGGCTCCAGCGGCCGGCCGTTGGCGGCGAGCGCGGCCAGTAGGACGTCGACGTCGACCCAGCCGCCGTCCTCCAGCTCGATGCCGATCGCGGCGGGGTCGTGGCGCAGGACGTAGGCGAGGAACCTGCTGTCTGCGACCAGGCTCTCCCGACGGCGCCGCGTCACGCCGACTTGCCGTCGTCGGGCCGCAGGTGCGCCAGGACGGCGCCCGCCAGACCGGCCCGCGCGGCGCGCCATGTCGCCCAGTACCGCACCGGTGGCAGGTCCCGGACCGGCACCGCCACCAGGCCGGCCGGCGGGCGGACGCACCCGTTCACCACGGTGGCGCCGATGCCGAGCGATGCGAAGTGCACCAGCAGGTCCCACCCGTCGACCTCGGCCGCGGCACGCCACGCGACGCCGGCGTCCAGCAGCGCCCGGTCCAGCGTGCGGCGGTGCGGGCGCCCGGCCGGCGGGACGACGAGGGCCAGCCCGTCGAGGTCGGCGAGCGAGACGTCGTCGCGCCGGGCCAGCGCGTGACGGCGCGGGACGACGAGGACTTGCGGGTACGCCGCGATCTCGCGGGCGCGCAGCGGACGGGACGGCGGGTCGTGGGCGACGACGGCGACGTCGACCCGCCCGGCGGACACGGCGTCCAGCGCGCCGTCGCGGCCCACGGTGAGCACCCGCAGCTCCCGCCCGGAGGCGGCCAGCCGGCGGACGCCGTCGCCGATCACCCAGCGGAACGCCCCCCGGCCGGCGGCGAGCGTCACCGGGGCCGAGCCCAGCCGCAGCTCGGCGACCACGTCGGCGGCCTGGCGCCCGGCGTCACAGGCGTAGACGGCGAGCCGCTCCCCCGCTGAGGTGAGGCGGAGCGCGCGACCGTCCCGCTCGTACAGGTCGATGCCGAGACCCGCCTGAAGCTTGCGGATCTTGGCGTGCAGCGACGGCTGGCTGAGATGGAGCGCCTTCGCGGCCGTCGTGAAGTTGCGGTACTCGGCGAAGACCCCGAACGCGTGGACGGCGTCCGCCTCCAGCACCTCGGCGCCTCGCATCTCAGCACTATAGGTCAGTCCTATAGTCGATGCGGGTCTTCATAGTTCCGCCTGCGGGCGCGTGGCCCCACCGTAGGTGCCATGAACGAGAACACCGTCGCTGGCGGCGGCCCCTGGCGGCTCGGCGTCGACATCGGCCGCGTGATCATCGACGGCCCGTCGCACCCCGGCGGCGGCGACACCGCCTTCTTCCACGGCGACGAGGCCACGATGCTCGCCACGCCGGAGGTGCCGGACGCCGTCGCGACGATCGCCGGCCTCGCGGAGCTGTTCGACGGGCGGGTGTGGCTGGTGTCCAAGTGCGGGCCGCGGGTCCAGGCGCGCACGCTGCGATGGCTGGCGGCCCACGACTTCCCCCGCCGTACCGGCGTCGACCCGAGCCACGTGCGGTTCTGCCGCACGCGCCCCCGAGAAGCGCGACCACTGCCTGGCGCTCGGCCTGACGCACTTCGTGGACGACCGCCCGGAGGTGCACGAGGCGATCGCCGACCTGGTGCCGCACAGGTACCTGTTCGGCCCCCAACGGCAGCCGGCGGGCCGCCAGGTGACACCCAGACCCACGTGGGCGGACGTTCGCCGCGAGATCACCGCCACGCTGACCCGCGTGTCGGCCGACGGTGGGTGAACGGCTGCTGCACTCTGTGCAGGCGTCCTTAACACCGTCCGGCGGCTTCCGGGCGGGTGGACCGATGAGCGTCGTCCCCTTGAGGACCCGGCTGCGCGACGAGCGGCAGAAGGCGGGATGTCGCCGCGCGAGCTGGAGCGCCGGCGGCGTCCGGCGGCGGGCCCACCGTGACCTTCGTCAGCGGGTCCGCGCTGGGGTCGCGCGCGGACGGCCTCCCCGGTGGCCGCGCGTTCCCGCCTCTCGATCACCCGCGCCCCCGCCTCCTGATGGACGGCGACGTCGTCTGGGAGCAGCTCGCGCACAGCACCGGCAGGGACCTCGACTTCATCGAGATCATCTACGCGCCCGGGGATAGAACGGCTTCACGAGCGTGAAGTAGTGCTTGACAGCCGCGCAGCGGCAGGGGTGAGCTTGCATCGTCCCGCCGATGCGACGGAGGTCCACCATGGCCGTGCGCACGTTCGGGCCGAACGCCGTCGACTGGGAGGAGCGGGTCGACCTCGACCGGCTCCGCCGGCAGCGGCTGCGGCGGCTCAAGGAGACCCTCGACGCCTCGGAGCTCGGCGCCCTGCTGACGTTCGACTTCTCGAACGTCCGCTACATGACCGCCACGCACATCGGCACGTGGGCCATGGACAAGCTGATCCGGTTCGCGCTCCTCCCCCGCGGCGGCGAGCCGGTGATCTGGGACTTCGGCTCCGCGGCCCGGCACCACCAGCTCTTCGACGGCTGGCTCGACTACCCCGCACGGCGGGCGGACGGCGACGCCTCGCTCGGCGAGCTGCCGAAGACGTCGGGCGCCCGCGCCGGCATCTCCACCCTCCGCGGCGCCTTCCACCCGCAGGCGGGCATCGCCGAGGAGGTCGCCCGCAAGGTCGCGGCCGAGCTCGCCGAGTACGGCCTCACCGGGGAGCCGGTCGGCGTGGACGTCGTCGAGCTCCCGGTCCTCGAGGCGTTGCGCGCGGCGGGGCTGACCGTCGTCGACGGCCAGCAGGTCTTCCTCGAGGCGCGCCGGATCAAGACGCCCGACGAGATCTCGCTCCTCACCCAGGCATGTTCGATGGTGGACGCCGCCTACGAGGAGCTCTACGGCTTCCTGCGCCCGGGCGTGCGGGAGAACGAGTGCGTCGGCCTCGTCAGCAAGGTGCTCTACGACCTCGGCAGCGAGTACGTCGAGGGCGTCAACGCCATCTCCGGCGAGCGCTGCTCGCCGCACCCGCACGTCTACAGCGACCGCATCGTGCGTCCCGGCGACCCCGCGTTCTTCGACATCCTGCACAGCCACCTCGGGTACCGGACCTGCTACTACCGCTGCTTCGCCGTCGGCAGCGCCTCGCCCGCCATGCGCGACGCGTACGTGCGCTGCCGCGAGTACATGGACGCCGCGATCGCGCTGGTCCGGCCCGGCGCCACCACGGCGGACGTCGTCGCCGTGTGGCCGACGGCGCAGGAGTTCGGGTTCCCGGACGAGGAGGCCGCGTTCGCGCTGCAGTACGGCCACGGCGTCGGCCTCTCGATCTGGGAGAAGCCGATCTTCAGCCGGCTCGTCTCGCCGGACCACCCCGAGACGCTGGCCGAGGGGATGGTGTTCGCGCTGGAGACCTACTGGCCGGCCGCGGACGGCTGGTCGGCGGCCCGGATCGAGGAGGAGGTGGTGGTCACCGCCGACGGCTGCGAGGTGATCACCAAGTTCCCGGCCGAGGAGCTGCTGGTCGCGGGCCGGCGCTACTGGACGGCGACCGGCCCGCTGCCGTCGCTCCGCGAGGCGCAGTCGCACCTGAACGCCGCAAACTCGCGCGGCACCGACCCGGTCGGGAACGGCCCGTCGTGACGTCCACCGAGCAGGAGCCCGCCGCGGGCGCGGGCGCCACCGCCGAGGAGCTGCTCGCCCTGTACGAGCGCATGGCGGTGATCCGCCGCACCGAGCGGGCCGCGCAGGACCTCTTCCTCGCCGGCCTTGTCAAGGGGACGACGCACCTCGCCGCCGGCCAGGAGGCCGTCGCGGTCGGCACGGCGGCGGCGCTCCGCGACGACGACTACGTGTTCGCCACCTACCGCGGGCACCACCACGTGATCGCGCGCGGCGCGTCGCCGGCGTCCTGCCTGGCCGAGCTGATGAGCCGCGCCACCGGGCTCTGCGGCGCCAAGGGCGGGTCGATGCACCTGACGAAGGCGGACGCCGGGATGCTGGGCTCGTACGCGATCGTCGGCGCACACCTGCCGATGGCGGCCGGCGCGGCGTGGTCGGCGATGCTGCGCGGCAGCGGGCAGGTGGCGGTCGCGTTCTTCGGCGACGGCGCGACGAACATCGGCGCCTTCCACGAGGCGCTGAACCTGGCCGCCGTGTGGCGGCTCCCGGTGGTGTTCGTCTGCGAGAACAACCTCTACATGGAGTACACGCCGATCTCGGCGGTCACCGCGGTGTCCCGCCCGGCCGCCGACCGCGCGGCGAGCTACGGCCTGCCGCCGGTGGTGGTGGACGGCAACGACGTTGTCGCCGTCCGCGACACGATGCGCGACGCCGTCGACCGCGCCCGCCGCGGCGACGGGCCGTCGCTGGTCGAGGCGCTGACCTACCGGCACTTCGGGCACAGCCGCACCGACCCGGCGACCTATCGCCCGCCGGACGAGGTGCAGGCGTGGCTGGCGCGCGACCCGCTGGTCGTCGCCCGGGAGCGCCTGGCCGGCCTCGGCGCGCCGGCGGCCGTGACGGCGGACGCCGACGCACGGGTCGAGCGGCTGGTCGCCGACGCGGTGGCGGAGGCGAAGGCCGCGCCGCCGCCGGATCCCGCGGCCGCGCTCACCGACGTGTGGGCCGACGGGAGCGCGACGTGGCGGACCTGACGAGCGCGGCGCCGACGGGCGCGGCGCCGGGCACGGCGCCGACGGGCACGGCGCCGACGACGTACCGCGAGGCGGTGGCGGAGGGCATCGCGCGCGAGATGCGCCGGGACGGGACCGTCGTCTGCCTCGGGGAGGACATCGGCGCCGCCGGGGGCGTGTTCAAGACGGCCGCCGGCCTGTACGCCGAGTTCGGCCCGCGCCGGGTCTGGGACACGCCGATCTCCGAGCAGGCCATCGTCGGTGCCGCGATGGGCGCCGCGATGACCGGCCTGCGCCCGGTCGCGGAGATCATGTTCTCGGACTTCCTCGCCTGCTGCTGGGACTACGTCGCCAACGAGATCCCCAAGGTGCGGTACATGACCGGCGGCCAGGTCACCGTGCCGCTGGTCGTGCGGACGGCGAACGGCGGCGGCCTCGGGTTCGGCGCGCAGCACTCGCAGGCCGTCGAGAACTGGGCGTTCGCCGTCCCGGGGCTGAAGATCGTCGCGCCGGCCACGCCGGCGGACGTCGTCGGGCTGATGGCCGCGGCGATCCGCAGCGACGACCCGGTGCTGTTCTTCGAGCACAAGGGCCTCTTCGCGACGAAGGGCGCGCCGGCGCCCGCGGACCACGTGGTGCCGCTCGGGCAGGCGAACGTCGCACGGGCGGGCGGCGACGTCACCGTCGTGGCGCTCGCCTCGACCGTGCCGACGGCGCTGTCGGCCGCCGACCTCCTCGCGCCCGAGGGGATCGACGTCGAGGTCGTCGACCTGCGCTGCCTGGTGCCGCTGGACGCCGCGGCGGTGCTGGAGTCCGTCGCGCGCACCTCGCGGCTCGTCGTCGTCGAGGAGAACCCCTACCAGGGCGGGTGGGGCGCGACGGTCGCCTCGGTCGTGGCCGACGAGGGGTTCGAGACGCTCGACGCGCCGATTCGCCGGGTCGCCGCGGCCTGCGTGCCGCTGCCGTTCGCCGACGACCTCGAGGACGTCGTCGTCCCGTCGGTGTCCCGGCTCGCCGACGAGATCCGCCGGCTCGCCGCCTACTGACCGCCCTTCCCGCATCACGAGTCGAAGGAGATTTCGATGAGCAGTCGGACCCTGATCCGCGGCGGCACCGTCATCACGATGGACCCACAGCTCGGCAACTTCGCACACGGCGACGTCCTCGTCGAGGACACGAAGATCGTGGCCGTCGGCCCCGCCCTCGACGCCACGGACGCCGAGATGGTCGACGCGAGCGACACCGTGGTGATGCCCGGCTTCATCGACACCCACCGGCACATGTGGGAGGGGATCCTGCGCAACATCGGCGTCGACGTCCCGCTCGAGGGCGACGCGAGCTACCTGGCGTTCATCCTCGGCACGCTGGCGCCGGCCTACCGCCCGGAGGACGTGTACGCCGGCAACCTCGTCACCGCCGCCGGCGCGATCAACGCGGGCATCACGACGGTCCTGGACTGGTCGCACATCCAGATCTCGCCCGAGCACACCGACGCCGCCGTACGGGCGCTGCAGGAGTCCGGCCTGCGGTCGGTCTTCGCCTACGGCTTCCCCTGGTTCGGCGACTGGAACCCGAGCCAGCCGGAGTGGTTCCAGCGCGCGGCGAGCACGCACTTCTCCGCGAAGGACCAGCTCGTGACGCTGGCGCTGGCGCCGCCGGGGCCGGAGTTCACGCCGCTGGAGACCGCGCAGGCGCACTGGGAGCTGGCCCGGTCCGTCGACGCCCGGATCACCGTGCACGTCGGGGTCGGCTCGTTCGGCCAGCAGGGCAAGGTCGCCGAGCTGGGCCGGACCGGCGCCCTCGGTCCCGACACGACGTACGTCCACTGCACCACGCTGAGCGACGAGGAGGTGCAGATGATCGTGGACACGGGCGGAACGATCTCGCTCGCCGTGCCCGTCGAGATGATGATGGGCCACGGCATGGTGCCCACCCAGCGGTTCCTCGACCGCGGCCTCGCGCCGAGCCTCAGCGTCGACGTGGAGACCAACGTCCCGGCGGACATGTTCACGCAGATGCAGAACGCGGTCTCGCTCCAGCACGCGCTGCTGTTCGACCGCCGGCTGGCGGGCGAGGCTAACGTGCCCGACGCCGTGACGAGCCGCGACGTCCTGCGCTGGGCCACGATCGAGGGCGCGCGCGCCAACGGCATCGACGACCGGACCGGCAGCCTCACGCCCGGCAAGGACGCCGACGTCGTCCTGCTGCGGACGGACGCCGTCAACGTCCTCCCGGTCAACGACCCGATCGGCGCCGTGGTCATGGGCATGGACACCAGCAACGTCGACTCGGTGTTCGTCGCCGGCCGCGCGCTGAAGCGCGACGGCCGCCTGGTCGGGCTGGACGTCGCCCGGGTCTCGGCGCTGGCGCACGAGTCGCGCGACTACGTGGTGTCGACCTCGGGCTTCACCCCGCCGGAGATCTAGCGCGCCCTAGC
>Ga0081539_10005644_pt1 | contig 12579 bp, 11 predicted proteins | sample TabmetS4T2R2_FD_71023 | JGI IMG/M metagenome (GOLD analysis project Ga0081539, IMG submission 71023) | Tabebuia heterophylla rhizosphere microbial communities from the University of Puerto Rico - S4T2R2 | ecosystem: Host-associated > Plants > Roots > Rhizosphere ...
AGGGCGGCCGCCGGGATGAACGTGAACGCCGTCGCGACGGTGATGATGCCGCCGGGCCGTCCCGAGTCGGCGACGAGCTCGCCCTCGACCGCGGGCTCGATCCGGAGCGCGGCACGCACGGCGTCCGCGGCGACGGGCCGGTCGAAGGTGAGCCGGAAGCCCGAGGCGATCGAGGCGACGGTCCCGATCCGGCTCGTGACGTCGATCCGGCCGGTCGTCTCAGGCCGCGTGACGAACACGGCCCGGACCGGTGATGACATCGGCCGGCCGGTCAGCGCGAGGGCGCCGGGCAGGACGGTGATCGTGTGGTACGTGCCCGCGAACCAATGCCGTACCGGCGTGACCGTCAGGACCGTGCCGTCGGCGTTCCACGAGGTCCGGACCGCGGTCTCGGGAACCACGCTCAGCGCGCTGGCGACGCTCCGCGGGTCCATCGCCTCGCTGAACGTGATGTCGATCGCCGCCCCGAGATCGGTCGCCGACCCGATCGACTGGAAGGCATCATCGGCGAGCGCCTGGATGGGCGGCGCCGGCGGGACCGCCTGGGTCGGGGTCGGACGCGACAGGCCGAGGGCGGCGACGACGACCACGATGCCGACGCTCGCGACGAGGGCGAGGCGCGCCGCAATCGGGCGTCGGGCCAGCACCGGCAGGTAGAGGATCGCGAGGACGGGGATGGCGAGGGCCGCGGCGGCGACCTTGCGCAATACGACAGTCTCCTGGTCGTGTTCGCTGGGGACGAGACACCGCTTCGGGGCTGTCCGGCCGCTCCGCTTCCTCCCGCGGCCGGCGCCACCCTAGCACGGGCGCGCGAGGCGGGGCAAACCCCGGCGCACGCGTCGTTCACGCTCGCGGCCGTCACGAGCGCGCGGGCGGAGCGGCGGCCAACGCACCAGCCGGCCGGTACCGCCCGAACGTCGAGTGGACGAGACCGCGGAGCTCCAGGAGCGTGATCGCACCGAGCACCGTCGCGGGCTCGAACCCCGTTGTGGCCACCAGCTCGTCCAGCGTTCCATGCCCGGCGGCGAGCGCCGTGCCGACTCGCCGGGCGGTGGGCCCGAGCTCGAGGAGCACGGCCTCGAGCGACGCCGGCTCGGGGAGACGGCGGGTCCGGCGGGACCTCACGCTGGCCCGTTCGACGAGGCCGAGGTCCTCGACGAGCTCGGCGAGACCGATGACGATCCGAGCCTCACCCGGGTAGGCATGGAGCCAGCGCAGGCACCCGGCCGACACCGGGTCGCCGATCCGGCCGGGGACGAGGAACAGCCCGCGACCCTGCTCGAGCGCGTTCCGAGCGGTGATCAGCGCGCCGCTGTTCTCCCCTGCCTCGACGACGACCGTGGCGTCCGACAGGCCACTGATCAGCCGGTTCCGCCGCGGGAACGACCACTTCGCAGGCGGTTGTCGCGGCCACAGCTCCGAGACGACCGCTCCACCCGCTGCGATGATCCCTTCCGCGAGCCGATCATGGGCGCGCGGCACGAGCTCGGCGTGACCGGAACCCAGCACGGCGACGGTCGGACCGGACTGGTGGACCGCGGCCGCGTGCGACGCGCCGTCGATCCCCAGCGCCAGCCCGGACACCACGGTCCCGCCGGCGGCGGTGATCATCGCGGCGATCTGGGTCGCCATCGCCCGGCCCCGGTCGGTCGGTCGACGGGTGCCCACGACCGCGACGACATGCTCCGCTGCCAGGCCGTCGAGCGAGCCGCGCACGAACAGGACCGGCGGTGGGAGCTCGATCGCGCGCAGGCGGGCGGGGTAGGCCGGATCGGCGACCGTCACGATCCGGACGGCGGACGAGCGGAGCACCTCGAGCTCCTCGTCGATCAGGCCGAGGCTGCGCACGATCCGTCCGGCGACGATCGGCCCGATCGCTCGACCCGTCCCCTCCTCGCTCCGGATGCCCGCGAAGCGCGCCGACGCTCCGGGCCGGCGGGCCGCCTCGAGGACGGCGAGTGCCGAGCCGTACGCGCGGAGGAGGGCGCCGTGGGCAGCAGGCCCCAGGTCCTCGACCGCGAGGAGGAGCGCCCACGCCTCGGCTTCGGTCGGCGTCGCCGCAGGAGGTGCGGCCGGCGGTGGTGCCACCGTCATCAGCTCGCCTCCCGCGAAGCGAGTCGAGCGGCGAACGACCGGAACCTGGCAGCCTCGTCGAGGTGCTCGCCGCGGACCGCCGGGCTGCCCTCCAGGTCGGCGATCGTGCGGCTGACGCGGAGCAGCCGCTCCGTGCCGCGTGCGGTGAGACCCTCCAGCTCCGCGAGGGCGATCGCCTGCCGGCCTGCGGCCCCATCGAGCCGGCAGATCGCGCGGAGCCGGCGGCCGGACAGGCGGCCGTTCAGCACGCCCTGCCGCTCGACCTGGGCGGCGCGCGCCCGACGGACCCGCTCGGCGACGACGCTCGACGCCTCGGGCTCGCGACCGGCGATCAACGCCTCCGGGGGCAGGCGACCCATCGACACCCACAGGTCGATCCGGTCGCGTAGCGGCCCGCTCACCCGGCCGGCATACCGATCGACGACGGGCTGCGGGCATCGACACCGATCCGACGGGTCGCCGGCCCAGCCGCACGGGCACGGGTTCATCGCCGCAACAAGGAGGACGCGCGCCGGGAACCGCGTCGCGCGACCGACCCGCGCGATCGAGACATGGCCGTCCTCGAGCGGCTGGCGGAGGGCCTCGAGGACGTCCCGGCCGAACTCCGGCAGCTCGTCGAGGAACAGCACGCCGTGGTCGGCGAGGGTCACCTCGCCCGGCGACATCCGCGGGCCGCCGCCGACCATCGCGGCATACGACAGGGTGTGGTGTGGCGAGCGAACGGGCGCCTCGCGCCGGAGCGCGCTGATGGGCCCCTCACCGGCGGCCGAGGCAACGACCGTCGCGGCGAGGGCATCCGCGTCGCCGAGCGGCGGCAGGAGCGTGGGGATCGTCCGCGCGAGAAGCGTCTTTCCGGAGCCGGGCGGCCCGACGAGCAGGAGGCCGTGACTGCCGGCCAGGGCGATCTCGAGCGCCCGCCGCGCCTCGAGCTGCCCGCGAACCTCGACCAGGTCCGGCGCGATGCCGTCGACTGCGACGGCCGGCGCCGCAGGCACGCCCGTCGGATCCGGCGCCGGACCGCCGGACGCGAGCTCGATCCGTGGCGGGAGCGGCCGGGTCGACCTGCGCGAGCGCCTGCGGACCGCATCGGCGGCTTCGCGCAGCGTTCCGACGCCCACGACTTCGATCCCGTCCACGAGCTGGGCCTCCGCGACCGCGTCGCGGGCCACGACGAGACGACGGATCCCGCGCCGCGCCAGTGCGGCCGTCATCGGCAGGATCCCCGGCACGCTGGCGACCTCGCCGCCGAGCGACAGCTCCCCGATGAGCGCGATCCGGCCCGGCGCGGCCGTCACCTGCTCCGAGCCGAGCAGAATCCCGATCGCGATCGCCAGGTCGAGCGACGCTCCCGCCTTGCGCAGGTCGGCCGGGGCGAGGTTCACGGTGATCCGGCGCGGTGGGTGGCTGAACCCGGCGTTCCGGATCGCGCCCCGGACGCGCTCGCGGGCCTCCTGGAGCGCGGCGTCGGCGAGTCCGACGATCGTGAAGCCCGGAAGGCCGGGTGCGACGTCGACCTCGACACGGATGATCCGGCCGTCGAGGCCGACGAGGGTCGAGGACAGCAGCGTCGCGAGCACGCCGCGACCCTATCGGCGAGACGTCACCCCCGGCTCACCACGGACTCACCGCCGGCTCACCGGAGCGCGAAAGCGGCTACCCCCGCGCGAGCGCCGGCGCGCCGGTCAGCCCGGTCGCCGCCGCAGCGGCCGGAGCCCTGTCGACCGTCCGGGCGAAGTCGAGCAGCGAGCGTCCGAGGAGCGAATCGGCCTTCGTGAACATGAACGGCGCGCCTGAGTTCAGGGCGCTGATCGCGCCTCGGTACTCGTTGACGATCTGGTGGTCGATCGTCCGCTTGAGCGCCCCCTCGGCGTTCTTCACGTTGATCCCCGTGAACGCGTTCGAGCGGTTGAGGACGAGCTGGACCTTGCGCGACTCGTAACCCAGGTGTCCGATCGTCTCGAGGACGAGCCGGACGTTCTTCAGGCACGACAGGTCGGCGGTCATCACGACGTACATCGTGTCGGCCGCCTCGAGGATGCCGAGGTTCACGTCGTCGAGCCGCTTGTCGATGTCGATGAGCACGTAGTCGTACATGCCGCGGAGGATGTCGATGATCGCCGGCATGTGCTCGGGGGTGACGAGCTCGGCCGTCTCGGGCGACGGCGGGGCGAGGAGCAGGTCGACGCCGGAATCGTGCTTGACCATCACCTGCCGGACGAGGTCGCCGTCGATCGTCGGGGCCGACACGACGTCCACGATCGACTTCTTGTCGAGGCCGAGATCGAGGAACACGCGGTGGTCGCCGAACTGGAGGTTGCCGTCGACAAGGGCGACTTTCCGGCCGAGCTCGCGATGGAGCGCGATCGCGCCGTTGATCGCGATCGTCGTCGTTCCGACGCCGCCCTTCGCGCCGTACAGCGCGAGGACGCGCCCCAGGGGCGGCCGGCCCACGAGCGTCTCGGCCGGCGCGAACCGGGCCAGGAGGCTCTTGATTCGGGCCATCAGCTCGGCCGGGTGGAACGGCTTGATCAGGTAGTCGTCGGCGCCCGCCCGCAGCCCGCGGACCTTCTGCTCGACCTCGCGCTCCGCGGTCAGCATGATGATCGGGACGTGGCCGGTCGTGCCTTCCTCCGTCCGGATCTTCGTCGCGACCTGGTACCCGTCGAGCTTGGGCAGCATGACGTCCAGGAGGATCAGGTCGGGCGCCTCCGCGCCCCACAGCCGGAACCCTTCCGCTCCATCCGAGGCGACCACGACCTCGTAGCTTTCCTGCTTCAGCGTGTACTGGAGCAGGCGCTGCACGTTGGGGTCGTCGTCGACGACGAGGATCTTGGCCGGCATCAGTCTCCTTCCGGGCCCGGGTGAGCGGATTCGGGCTTCGGCGCCCCCGACCGCTGGATTATAGGCACCGCCTCCCGGGACCCGAAGAACGCCCGCCGGAGGAACTGGGACACCCGAAGGTCCCATGCCTCGGGCTGGGCACCGCGCGCGACGCTGTGACCGGCGCCAGGCACTTCCCAGTGCTCCGCGTTGGGCCCGGCGAGCTTCGCCAACCGCCGGCCCTGTGCGGGCGGGACCGTCCGATCGGCGGTTCCGTAGATGAGCAGCAACGGCACGGGCGCGACCAAGCTGACGATCCGGCCGGGCTCGGTCGCCCGGATGTCCCCACCCACCTGCCGGCTCGCCGCGGCGAACATCCGGCCGGCGAGCGCGCGGCGGATCGGCCCGCCGAGGGGAAGCGGCATCCGGTTCGCGATCGGCACCCGGAGATCGGGCGGGACCGACTCGCCGACGACGCCCACGATCCGCGGCCGCGGCGCGTCGATCGCGGCCGCCGGCGCCGACGGATCCTCGTCAGCCTGAGTGAGCGACCCGTCGCCGAGGACCACGACGGACGCGATCGCCACGATCCCACCCATCGACGTGCCGACGAGCGCGACTCGCCGGATGCCGCGCTCCCCGAGCCAGGTGAGCGCGCCCGCGACGTCCTCGATCTCGTAGAGCCCGAACGTCGTGGGACCGTAGTCGGACGTCCCGTGGCCGCGGAAGTCGAGGCCCAGGACGCCGGCCGTGCGCCGGAGCGTCGGCCCGAAGGCGACCAGGTCCGGCGCGATCGAGCCGGTCCAGCCGTGGAGGAGGACGATCGCCTCGTACGGATCGGGCCGCCAGCTGTCGCCCCACGGCCCGCGTTCCGAGGCGGCGAGCGGCTCGTGCCCTCCCGGATCCGCTGGCAGCCAGCGGCCACCGAGCCGGAGCCCATCATGGGAGCGCAGCTTGACGACCTCGCCGCCGAGCGCGTCGATCGCGGGCTTGAGCGCGTCCTCGCCGGGTGCCGTCCGCGGTCCGTCGAGGATCCGGCTCGGCGATGGGCCGAACCTCACCCGTTCGCGCCGCCCGAACCGACCCCGGCGCCGCCGGGGCCGCCGTTCATGCCGCGCTCCACGAAGCCGCTGATCGGCTCGAGCAGGCGGGTGAACTCGGTCGGGATCACGAACTTCGTCGCGGGACTGTTGCCGAGCGCCTTGAGCGCGTCGAGGTACTGCAGGGCCATCGTCTTCTGGTCGATCGCCGACGCGGCGCCGAAGATCCGGGTCAGGGCCTCGCTGTAGCCCTCGGCCCGAAGGATCGCGGCCTGGCGATCGCCCTCCGCCTGGAGGATATTCGACTGCTTCTGGCCCTCGGCGACGTTGATCGCCGCCTGGCGCGAGCCCTCCGACTCCGTGATCACCGCACGCCGCGTCCGCTCGGCCGAGAGCTGGCGGTTCATCGCTTCCTGGACGTCGCGCGGCGGGATGATCTCGCGGATCTCGACCGTCGTGACCTTGCCGCCCCAGCGCTCGGTCTGCTCGTCGAGCTTCGCCCGGAGGACCTCGTTGATCTGCTCGCGCTTGCTGAGGACCTCGTCGAGCGAGATGTCGCCGATGACCGCGCGGAGGGTCGTTGAGGCGATCCCGAGGAGCATCGAGTCGAGGCGCTTCGGGGCGAGGACACTCCGCAAGGGATCGACGATCCGCCAGTAGACCAGGAAGTCGACGTTGATCGGGGCGTTGTCCTTCGTGATCGTCGTCTGGCTCGGGACCTCGGTCAGGGTCTCGCGGAGGTCCACCTTGACGGGACGGTCGATCGCCGGGATCAGGAAGCGCAGCCCGGAATCGCGGACCATCGACTCGTTCGTCCGACCGAGCCGGAACACGACCATCTTCTCGTACTGCTGGACGATCCGGATCGACAGGTACAGGAGGACGAGCACGACGACGCCGACGAAGGCGACGATCGCAAGGAGGACGGCGGCTTCCACGGCTGCTCCTTCGAGTGACGGTTGGAGGTCAGGGTAGACCCGACGGCTCGGGCTCGACGACGACCGTGAGCCCGTCGCTCCGGACGACGCGCACGGGCGTGCCGCGTGACAGCGGCCGATCGTCGACGGCCCGCGCGGTCCACTCCTCGCCGTCAGCGTAGATCGATCCGAACGGCTCGAGCGGGCGGCGGACCTCGCCAAGCGTTCCTGCCGCGACCTGGGCGGGCGAGATCATCGCGGGCGCCGGCATCCGTCGCGTCCGGATCGCGGTGACGGTGATGAGGATCGCGAAGGCGGCACTCGTCACGGTCATCACGACGATGAGGGGCAACGCGACGCGGACGTCGGGCTCGAACGGGCCCGATTCGGTGTAGAGCGCGGACGCGCCCAGCACGAAGCAGACGATGCCGCCGACCGTGAGCAGGCCGTGCGAGGTCACCGTCGGCTCGAGCGCGAACAGGATCAGCCCGATCCCGATGAGCAGCAGGCCGGCGAGGTTCAGCGGGAGGCTGCCGAAGCCGATGAACGCGAGGACGATCGCGATCGCCCCGAGGATCCCGGTGACGAAGTTCGGGTTCTGGAGCTCGAAGAACAGGCCGTAGAAGCCGATCGTGAACAGGATCAGGGCGATGTTCGGGTCGGCGAGGAGGTGGAGGATCCCTTGGAATGGGTTGATCGGGACCTCGTTGATCGGCGCGCCGCCGAGATCCAGCACCCGGTCCACGCCGCCGACCTGGATCGTGCGCCCGGTCGATCCCCGGACGACGTCCTCGATCGTCGAGGCGATCCCGTCGACCGCCCCCACCTCGACTGCCTCGGTCGCCGGCGAGGAACGCGCCGTGTCCACCGTCGAGACCGCCCAGTCGACCGGCCGGTTGCGGACCTGGGCGATCGAGGTGACCCACGCGATCGCATCGTTCTTGACCTTCTCGCCGAGCGTTCCCGGAATGTCGTCGCCAGACGAGTCGATCGGCGACGCGGCCCCGATCCGGGTGCCGGGCGCCATGAACGACAGATTCGCCGCGAGGGTGATGAACGTCCCGGCGCTCGCGGCGAAGCCACCGGACGGCGCGACCCACACGATGACCGGGACGCGAGCCTCGAGGATCGCCGACACGATCTTCTGGGTCGCATCGAGGCTGCCACCGGGCGTGTTCAGCCGGATCACGACGGCGCGGGCGCCGTTCTCGGCCGCGCTCCGGAGGGAACCGGTGAGGTATTCCGCCATGATCGGGTCGACGATCCCGGTCGTCGGCAACACGACGACGCAGTCGCGCGTCGCCGCGCCCGACGGCGTCGCGAAGAGCAGGATCCCCGAGAAGGCCAGCGCGGCTGCCAGGACGGCCCGGCCGCGATCGAGACGGTGCTTCACCGACGACCTCCGAGGGTCATCGTAACGCTGTCCGGGCCTCCATGAACTCGAACGCGAGGAGGCTCCACGTCTCGAGCCGGCCGGCGATGGCCGCGACCTCGCTCGTCCCGACGAACGAGCCGCTCAGCTTGTGGGTCTCGCGGATCGCAACCTGGCGGCCCGAGGCGTCCCCCTCGTAGACGAGCCCCAGGTGGACCTGGCCCACGGCCGTCGTGTCGTCGTTCAGGAGGCCAATGAACCGGAACGCGGGCACGAAATCCACCACGAGCTCCTCGTGCCACTCGCGCTCCAGGGCGGTCCTGAGCTCACCGTCGAGGCCCCCGTCTTCGGGGTTCACGTGGCCGCCGACGCCGATCGAGTACCGGTCGTGGAGCCGTGGATCGGCGCCCGCCTTCGTCCGGCGCATGAGAAACCAGTCGTCGCCGTCACGGAGGATGGGATACGGGATCACCTGCTTCCACGACGGATCGCCCTCCATCTCGGATCGGGGGCGGAACGCGCCCACGTCGCGGATCAGCGCCGCGACGTCCGCTTCCGCCGCCGGCCGGACGCCCCGCCAGCCGGAACCGCCGCCGAGCCGTGCCAGGACGTCGGCGGTCGGGACGACGAGGACGAGCTCGTCCCTCACCGCTCGCCGGCCCCGAGCCGGTGGCGCGCCCGCTCGAGGCGATGGGCGAGCGTCTCGCCGCTCGGCGCGCCATCGAGGGCGTCGATCCAGTCATCGAGGGCCGCCCGCAACGCCCGGAGCGCAGCGGCCGTTGGGCCGGCGTTCGTCGCGAGGATCCCGGCACCCATCGCCGGATCGCCCCGCGCCAGACGCGTCATCCCCGCCCATCCGCCGGCTGCGATCGCCTCGGCAGCCGGCCAATCGGGCCGTTCGGCGGCGGCCTCGACGAGGGCCGCCGACACGACGAGCGGGGCGTGGCTGATGAGCGCCGTCGCCGCGTCGTGTTCGGCGGCGGTCATCCGGATCGGTCGCGCGCCGCAGCCGGCCGCGAGCGCCTCGACCCGCTCGATCGCGGCCGCATCGGCAGGGTCGGCCGGCACGACGATCCACGGACGGTCGCGGGCGAGATCGGGGTCGGCCGATTCGTAGCCGGACGACTCCCGCCCGGCCATCGGGTGGCCGCCAACGAAGCGAAGCCCGAGCTCGCGTGCCCGCCCAAGGATCGCGGCCTTCGTGCTCGCGACATCGGTGATCACGGCATCGTTCGCGAGCGAGGCGCGGAGCGGCCCGGCCAGCTCCTCCAGGAGGGCGAGGCAGGCCAAGGGTGGAGCGGCGAGGACGACGAGCTCAGCGCCGGCCACCGCGTCCACAGGCGAGGTCGTGGCGACGATGCCGTCGGCTTCGGCCGCGGCCGGACCGCGGCCCGAGGGCGTCCAGGCGACGACGCGCCTCGCGACGCCTGACGCAAGCGCTGCGCGGGCGATCGATCCGCCGATCTGCCCCAGGCCGAGGAGTGCGAGGTCCACGACCCGGAGTATGTCAGGCACCGTCCCGCTGGTATCCTCCGGGCGGCGCCCCTCACCGCGATCGGACACAGCGGGGGAACCCGAGGTTGAGCACGGAGAACCGGCGGATCCGCGTCCTCTTCGTCGAGGACCACCAGCTCCTCGCCGACGCTCTCGCCGCGATGCTCGGCCGCGAGCCCGACATCGAGGTCGTGGGGGTCGCCCGGACCGTGGCCGACGCGAAGATGCTCTCGAAGGATCGGCTCGATGTCGTCCTGATGGACTACCACCTGCCCGACGGCACGGGCGCCGAGGCAACGAGAGCCCTGAAGGCGCGCTGGCCCGGGGCACGGGTCGTGATGGTCACGGCGCTGACGGACGATGAGACGGTCCTCGAGTCGATCCAGGCCGGCGCCGACGGCTACCTGACGAAGGATCGGGCGGCCGAGGACGTCGTCCAGGCCGTCCGGGCCGCGCACGCCGGCGAGACCCTCCTGCCGCGGTCGGTGATCGTGGAGATCGCCCGGCGCGTGCAGGCGGCTCGCGACCGCGGGGATGACCGGCGGATGATCGAGCCGTTGACGCCGCGCGAGCTCGAGGTCCTGCGTGCGCTGACCGAGGGGCTGTCGACGCCGGACATCTGCGAGAAGCTGTTCATCGCCCCGAACACGCTCCGGACGCACGTCCAGAACATCATGGGCAAGCTCCGGGTCCACTCGAAGCTCGAGGCGGTGGCGTTCGCCCTGCGCTACCGGCTCGTGGAACCGCCTCGACCCGAGGATGCGATCGCGGGCTGAGGAGCCGGCTGCGGCCCGCGCCGGGTCAGGCGTTCTGGAGGCGGCGACGGCGCATCTGGCGACGCTCGGCCTCGCGCCGATCCGCCTCGCCCTCGGGCGGTCCCGGGTCGGCCGCTGGGTTCTGGCGGCGAACCGACGCGCGGCGCTCGTCGCCGCGTCGATCGTCTCTCAGGAACGCTCCGCAGCGCGGACAGCGGCGCTCCTCGGCGAACAGGGCGTCGAGCGGGGCGGTCGAGTGGATCTGGCGGCCGCACGACCAGCAGGCGAGCTTCGGCACGCGCGCATCCTAGCCGTCACGGGGTCGAGAGGGAACCCGGACGACGGCCGGCTCGATTGGCGACGATCGAGTACGTCGGTTGGGGGATGCCCCGATCGACCCCGAGCACGCACGATGGGCCGCGGGTTCGCCCCTCTGGCGACCGGCCGGCCACCCGGGCAGGTGGTCGGCGGCGGGCCGCTCTGTCCCCCGGAGCGGTCCGCTTTTTTGTTGCCCGGAATCTCGGCTGTCGCGGCTGCGATCGCGGCTCTTCTTCGGCCTGGGGGTCGGGCTAGCTCTGGCGGTGGCCGCCGCGGCGCGCCGCGGTCATCCGGCCGCGGATCTTGACCGCAAAGGTCGCCAGGCCCAGCGGGAGCACGAAGACGATCCCGTTCTTGCCAGGGTCGGACGCCGGGCCGCACGGCCGAGTCGGCGGGGGCAGCACCTTGTTGTGGCCGGGCGGTCCGCTCGATTCGCCCGGGCACGGCGGGCGCGGCTTCGTGGTGTGGGAAACGGGCGCCGCGGTCGGTGCCGAGGTCGGCTTGGGGGTCGGCTTTGCGGTGGGGTTCGGCGTCGGTTCGCGCGTCGGGCTCGGGGTCGCCGCCGGGCCTGCCGGGATCGTCGAAGGAGTCGTGATGCCGGTGACCGGCTCCGGCGTTGGCGACGGGTTCACCGCGACGATCGGGCCCTCGCTCGGCGTCGCAGTCGGCTCGACCGAGGGTTCTCCGGACGGTTCGACCGAGGGCTCGAGTGCGGGCTCCGAGGCGCCGGCGCTCGGCGTGCCGGAGCTGGCGCTCGGCGTCGTCCCGGAGGTGGCGCTCGGCGCAGGCTCGGAACCAACCGGAGACGCAGTCGAGACTGGCGCGGAGGTCTGGGATGCGCGCGCGACGTCGGCGGGGGGAAGGACTGGAGCCACGGCGCCTGCGGTCAGCGCGACGGTCGCGAGGATGAGGTTCAACACCCCCATGGCGACGACCAGCCGTGCGCGCTGAACGGATGTCACGACGTGTTGGGGCTCCCTGCGGCGTTCCGGAGTCCGACGCGGCGGACCGGCGAATGGTATCACCGGAGGGCCCTCAGCCGAGTCGGACCTCGGCTCGGGCGAGGTATCGAGCAGGCCCGCCGCCCGTCACGCTCTCGAACAGGACGAGCCGGTCGATGCGCGATTCCAGGGCGAGGTCGGCGGCCGCTTCCTGAAGAGCACTGGCCGTTGCGGGACCCGACCGGACCCCGTCGGCGCGGGCCAGCGTGAGGTGGGCTCGGAACGGCCGGCCCTCGGCGGGCCAGCCGGCGTCCACCAGGGCTCGATCGAGCCCGGTTGCCAGATCGGCCAGCGGCTCGCGGCCTGCCTCGATCCCCAGCCACAGCGTCCTCGGCCGCCCGACCGGCGGGAACGCACCGGCGCCGCGGACGACGACCGTGAACGGCGGGACCGTGGCGGCCGCACGGCGCATCGCCCGCGTCAGATCTTCGATCCGCGACTCGTCCGTTGGACCGAGGAAGCGGAGCGTGACGTGGAGGCCATCGAGTCGCACCCAGCGAACGCCTCGGCCGGGTGGCTCGTGCGGCCGGATCCGTTCCACGATCTCGGCGATCCGGGCCCTGGCCAACTCCTCGATCGGGACGGCGACGAACAGCCGGGGGCCGGCGCTCACTCCCGGGTTGGAGTCGGCTCGCCTGCCTCGTGCCGGCTCTCGGCTCGGTGGCGTGACCGATCCGCGACGAGCACCTCGCGGGCGCGCGCCGCGCCCCGCCAGCCAACGACGTCGGTCGCCTTGGCCTCGAGGTCCTTGTACGTCGTGAAGAAGTG
>Ga0081539_10005645_pt1 | contig 12574 bp, 11 predicted proteins | sample TabmetS4T2R2_FD_71023 | JGI IMG/M metagenome (GOLD analysis project Ga0081539, IMG submission 71023) | Tabebuia heterophylla rhizosphere microbial communities from the University of Puerto Rico - S4T2R2 | ecosystem: Host-associated > Plants > Roots > Rhizosphere ...
TGCCACGCCAGGGAGAACGCCAGCCCGGCCGCCAGCAGCTTGCCGAACGCGTCACGGACCGCCAGCGAGGTACGGAATCCGCGCTCGACGATGATCGCGTAGATCAGCAGCAGCGCGACCAGCTCGGAGGTGCCGAGGTTGGCGACCTGTCGCTTCCCGGACAGTCGCAGCAGCGCGAGGACGACGAGGTAAACGATGACGGCGCGGACGACGAGGTGCCAGTAGGAGACGGTGGGGATGAGGAGGTCTTGAAGTTCCTTGGACATGCGCAACAGTGTACCCTATTGCAGTTACGTGCATTTCAGCAGTTAGCGGTGGTGCGCAGCACCACGGGTTCGATCATGGGGAACTGATCATGGATCGAGAACTGCTCGGCGCGCACGTCATCTGCACCAACTACGGGTTCTGGTTACCGAACGAGGAGCGCGGTTCAGGTTCCGACTTCGTGCGCTCGGAAGCACTCACGAAGTTCGGACCCGCGAACCCGGTTACACACCGGCGCTCCGTCGCGAGCAAACCGTATGACCGAGAGATCCGTCGTCTCGCGAAGGACGCGCTGCGGTATCCGGAGGTGATTCTGAACGGTGAGCAAGCTTTGTCCGCTGCAACGGGGATCAAGAATGAGATCCAGAAGTACGGAGGAACGATCTGGGCTTATGCGCGCCTACCGGACCACGAGCATTACGTCATTGCGCCGCCGCGCTACGACATCCGTCGGTTCATCGGGAGACTTCGAGGCGCCGCGACAAAACAGTTGCTCGCGGACGGTTTGCATCCGCTGAAGGACTATCGAGACAGGTACGGGAAGATTCCATCCCCGTGGGGGCGATTACCGTGGGTGGTATACCTCTGGACTGAAGATGACATCCTGCGGTCCGTTGGTTACGTCAAGCAAAACCCACTCAAGCAAGGTCTACCCAAACAGCATTGGGGATTCGTGTTCGAGTTTCCAAATCTGAATCCGAAGGATACGAATCGCTCGCGCAAATGAACCCGTCGTGCTGCGCACGACCGCTAACTCGATCTCTCGATTGCACGACGATTCGCGTATACGATCCGATGCATATGCCGAAGATCACCGTTGACGGTAAGCTCATCGACGCCAAGCCGGGTCAGATGATCCTTCAAGCCACCAACGACGCCGGCGTCGCGATCCCGCAGTACTGCTATCACCCCGGGCTCTCGATCGTCGCGTCGTGCCGGATTTGCCTTGTTGAAGTCGAAGGGATTCCGAAGCTCGTCCCCGCCTGTCAGACGCCGATCCGCGACGGTATGGTCGTGCATTCCAACAGCACGAAAGCGGTAGCGAATCAGAAGTCGGTGATGGAATACCTCCTGGTCAACCACCCGCTCGACTGCCCCGTCTGCGACCAGGCCGGCGAGTGTTACCTCCAGGACTACTCGTACCAGTACGGAAGATCCGAAAGCCGCTTCGAGGAAGACAAGGAGAAGAAGCCGAAGAAGGACGTCGGCCTGAACGTGCTGCTGTACAACGACCGGTGCATCATGTGCACGCGGTGCGTCCGCTTCACGCGCGAGGTTTCCGGTACCAGCGAGTTGTACGTCGACGGCCGCGGCAGCAAGGAGGAGATCGACATCTTTCCGGGCAAGCCGCTGGACAACAAGTTGTCCGGCAACGTCGTCGACCTGTGCCCCGTCGGCGCGCTGCTCGACAAGGACTTCCTCTTCAAGCAGCGCGTCTGGCTCCTCAAGAGCGTGCCGTCGATTTCGCCGGTCGACGCGGGCGGCGAGAACATCTACCTCCAGCACAACGAGGGGATCCTCTACCGCGTCAAGCCGCGCTACAACGCCGAAGTGAACACCTGGTGGATCAGCGACGACACGCGCTACAGCTACAAGCCCGTCCACGACGCCAAACGATTAAGCAAGGCCGCCAAGACGCAGTTCGGCACGCAGGTCGAAACGGCGTATCACACCGCCGTCCAGCATGCCGACACCGAGCTGAAGCGCATCATCAAAGAGGGTGGCCCGGGCAGTCTGTACACGATCCTCTCGCCGATGATGTCGTGCGAGGAGGCGTACCTGCTCGGCAAGTACGTGCGGTCGATCGACCCGAAGTGCGCGCTCGTCCTCGGCCCCGTGCCAACCACTGGCAAGAACGAAGAGTTCCGTCACTATCTCACGAAGAAGCTCACGTTCACCATCCAGGCCGAGAAGGTCCCGAATCGCAAAGGTGTCGAGCGCGTCATGCAACTGCTCGGCGGCGAGAAGCTCAAGCTCGACCAGCTCGCGACCAGCAAGACGCTCAAGGCCGGCTGGATCGTCGGCGGCTACCTGTCGAACTGGGTGACCGACGCGCTCAAGCTCCCTAAGGGTTTCAAGGTCGTGCAGGACATCCTGCCCAACAAGCTGACCGACACGGCCGACGTACTGCTGCCCGCCGCGGCGTGGGCGGAGAAGGACGGCTGCTGGGAGAACTTCGCCGGCAAGGTCCAGCCGTTCGTCGCCGCCATCGTGCCGCCCGAAGGCGCGATGCGCGAGGGCGACGTCTACTACAAGCTCCTCGGCCGCAAGGAACTCTTCAACTCCGACGACGTGCGCACGGAAATGGGCGATCCGTTCGCGACCGTAAAACTCCCCGACGAGAACGCATCGGAATCGGCGTTCGAGTTCGTGGAGTTGTAAACGTCCGCGGAAGGAGTCTCCACATGAAACGCCGTTTCGCGCCCGTGCTCACCCTCCTGGCGGCTTGCACACTTTGCGCTGCGTCGGCGGCGCGCATCACTTCGGCGCGTCAGGCAACGCAACCGACGTCGGCCGCTTCGAAGGAAGTGCAAGTCCACGAATTGAAGAAGGCAAAGTGTCGGTTCCGTGCGCCAACGTACTGGGGAGACATTGTCGGAGGTGCTGGCGACTATGCGGTGGAGATCGACGTGAAGGGTCAGGCCGACGAGTCACCGTGCATGTTCATGTTGCGCTGTGGCGACAAACTTACCGGCAATAACCTGTCTGACGAGGAGAAGCGACGGGTTTTCGTTGCCACCGTCCGCAAGCATGCCGTGAAGGACGATCCCGAGGCGAAGCTCACGGAAACGCGGCTCGGAGGGAGCGGGGCAACGATCGTTCTCTGGCGAACGACTGTCACCGACCAGAAACTCCGGGCGATCCATGCGGACGTTTGCTGCGTCCGTCGCGGCGTGGTGTACCAGTTGACGTTCATCGCACCGCCGTCGCGTTACGATGAGATCAAGGGAGAGTTTCAGGATCTCGTACGATCGTTCGAGTTCACGGACTGATGGGTTCACGAGACGTCCCCTGTCGGCGCGACTGGAGAGTAATGCGCTTCGCGCGTGCTTCAACCTTCACAATCACGTTTCTCATCGTGTTTGCGGTCGCGCTTGCTGACGGCTGCGCAAGCTCATCGGGGTCAAAGTCCCAATCCACCGAAAACGGCGCCGTCGTCACCACCTACGAGGACCCGTCCTACGCCATCCGTATCACCTACCCCGGCGACTGGCAGGAACAATCGATCCCCGTCCTGATGCGTCCGAAGGGCACGATCATCGTGCTCGTCGCCCCCTCCGACGTCGGCGGCACGCGCATGCCGCCCACCGTGAGCTTCGTCGGCCAGGACATCTCGCTTTCGCCCGAAACGACCGTCGAGCAGCACCTGGATTCGATGCAGCAGCAGCTCATCGACAAGGGCACCAAGCAGTTCGGCGATTTCAAACTCATCGACGCGTCGCCCGCGATGCTCGCGAACGAGTCCGCCCGCCGGGTGACGTACACCGGCAGCCGGATGGGCGTCTCGCTGAAAGTGATGAACGTGATCGCGGTCCACGGCGGCAAGCAGTACGGCATCGCCTACAGCGCCGACCCGGAGATCTTCGACGAGCACCGCGCCGCGGTCGAGAAGGTGATCGCTTCGGTGCGGTGGATGAAGTGAGGCGCGGGAGCGGAGGACGCGGACATGAAGATTAGTCATTCCGTCGTCGCTGTCGCGCTGGGTCGATCGCGTGAATGCGAAGAATGACGGGAAGGACGCGAGGGTGGTCGAGGAACGCGAGCAGGTGATCGCAGGTGGACCAGGACACGTGCGCATTACCGAGCAGGCGAAGGGACAGCTCACGATACGGGCGTTTACCGCATACTTTGTCCACGGTGGACTGCCCTACATGTTCACGTTCGCGCGACGCTCGACAAGCAGTTCGATCAGGTCACCCCCGCCGTGCTTCGCGTCCTTGACAGCATCCGCTTTCGAGAGTCAAAAGACGGCAAGAAGGACTAGCGTCTCATGGATTGGATTCAAACACACGTCCCTCCCTGGCTGTGGATCGCGCTGATCGTACACGGCGTCTCGCTGGGCACGGTCGCTTACCTCATCCTGCTGGAGCGCAAGGTTGCGTCCTGGGTGCAGGACCGCATCGGGCCCAACCGGGTGGGGCTCGGGTTTGGCATCATCCCGTGGCTGAAGGACAAGAAGATGTTCGGCCTCGGCCAGCCGCTGGCCGACGGGTTGAAGTTCATCCTCAAGGAAGATTACCGTCCGAAGGGCGCCGACCTGGTCCTGTTCACGGTCGCGCCGGCGATCATGATCGCGGTCGTGATCGTCTCGATCTCGGTCATCCCGTGGGGCGGGATCAAGGAAACCAACAGGTGGTTCAGCACGAAAGACATCCCGCAAGCGAGCTGGCATGACGAGGCGGCGAAGCTCGTCCCACCGGGCGCCGAGATCGTTTCCGTCGGACACGTGCTGGACGATCACAACAAGCCGGTCCCGAACGTCGCGGAGGTGAAGTACCGCTACCCCTTCCAGATCGCCGACGTCAACATCGGCGTGCTGTTCGTCCTGGCCGTGCTCTCGCTGGCGGTCTACGGCGTGGTCATCGGCGGGTGGGCGAGCAACAATAAATACTCGTTCCTCGGCGGCCTGCGCGCGACCGCGAACATGATCTCCTACGAGATCCCGCTGGGACTGTGCGTGCTGTGCATCGTGCTGATGTACGGCTCGCTCAACCTCGGCGAGATCGTCGCCCGCCAGACGCATTACTGGGCGGGCATCGTGCCGGCGTGGAACGTGTTCACGCAGCCGGTCGCGTTCCTGCTGTTCCTCGTCTGCATCCACGCGGAAGCCAACCGCGCCCCGTTCGACCTCGCGGAAGCCGAGCAGGAACTCGTCGGCGGCTATCACACCGAGTACAGCTCGATGCGGTTCGCGCTGTTCTTCCTCGCGGAATATGCGGGCATGATCACGACGAGCTGCGTGCTGGTCGCCTTGTTCTTCGGCGGCTGGCACCTGCCGTGGATCGACAAGCTCGACTTCTTCGCCCAGCGCGCCGACGCAGACCCCGCCGTCACCAAGAGCCTGTTCGTCTGCATCCTTCGCGCGGTCGTGTTCTTCGGTAAGGCGCTGGGCGTGCTGTTCCTGTTCATGTGGGTGCGCTGGAGCCTGCCGCGGTTCCGCTTCGACCAGCTCATGGACATCGCGTGGCGCGCGCTCATCCCGATGTCGCTGGCGCTGACCCTGGGCTCGATGCTGCTCGTCTACGCCACGCACGGCCGCACGTACTGGGGATTGACCGGGCTCGATGGGATCTGGTTTTTGCTGATGAACGTGGCGGTTCTGATCGGGACGATGGTGATATCGAAGCTTCTACCGGCGCCGCCGAACACAAATCGGAAGATCCCGGTACCGGGCAGTCGCTTCATGCGAACTCCGCTTCCGAGCGCCGCCGTTTAGCCCCGGCACTCGTGCCGGGCTCTTTCTCAGGTGAGTCGAATGACCTGGATCTCCATGTCCCCCACCGTCCGCCGCCGCGCGATCGCGACGGGCGAAAAACTCTACCAGATGCTGGTCGAGCTCAAGAAGGGCAGCCACCTGCCCGAGCACCACCACGTTCACGAGCAGATCGTCCACGTCGTCAGCGGCCGCATCAAGCTGATCGTCAGCGGCAAACCGCACGAGCTGGGCCCGCGCGACTCGTTCGTGCTCGCGAGCGACGTTCCTCACGCTGTAGATGTTTTGGAGGATGCGCTCGTCGTCGATACCTTCAGCCCGCCACGCGAGGACCTGATCGCGCAGGACCGTGCCGCTGCCGCGCAAACGAAGTAGATGCCATGAAACCATCCGACGTCATCGAACTTCATGAACCCAAGCTCTCCCTCGCCGACGAGTTTTACGTGCCGCAGGTGCTGATCGGCCTCGGGACGACGATGAAACACATGTTCCGCGTGCTGACCGGCACCGACCGCGTGATCCAGTACCCCGAGGAGAAGCGCGAGGACCTTCCGATCGAGGAAGGCGGCATGCTCCTACGCACGTACCGCGGCGTGCACCGCCTGAACAAGGACGAGGAAGGCCGCGTCAAGTGCGTCGCCTGCTTCATGTGCTCGACCGCGTGCCCCGCCCGCTGCATCCACATCGAGGCCGACGAAGCCCCCTGGGACGACCGCGAGAAGTACCCCGCCAAGTTCGACATCGACGAGCTGCGCTGCATCTACTGCGGCATGTGCGAGGAGGCCTGCCCGGTCGACGCGATCGAGCTGACGCACGTCTACGACGTGGTGGGGATGACGCGGCAGGAGATGATCTTCGACAAGAGCAAGCTGCTGAGGGTGTTCGACGAGACGGTGAAGGAAGAGCCGATGTGAGGAGCGCCCCGTCATGCGTATCCGAGTCGCATCACTTGTTGCGCTGACGCTGACGCTTGCGTTGCAGGCACCGGTCGTCCGGGGTCAGGCGACGCGCCCGGCTGCGGACGGCCAAACGGTGCCGGCACAATGGCAGTCGATCGGCTTCCTGCTCGGCGACTGGACCGCGGAGCCGGACGCGACCGGTGCGAAGGGTGCGTTTTCGTTCCACCTCGACCTGAGCGGCCGGGTCGTCGAACGCCGCGGTTTCGCCGAGTACCCCGCTGCCAGCGGTCGGCTGCGCCACGAGGACTTGATGATCCTGTACCCGCCGCCCGCGCCGGGCGGGCCGATCAACGCAATCTACTTCGACAGTGAAGGCCACACCATCCACTACTCGGTCACGACCTCGTTGCAAAGCGTCGTGTTTGAGTCTGATCCGAGCGACCCCGGCCCGAGGTTCCGTCTCAGCTACAAGCAGGACGGCAATCGCCTCGACGGCACGTTTGAGATCCGCGCCCCGGGCAAACCCGACTACCAGCCGTATCTCGCGTGGAAGGCGTCGCGCACGTCGCCATCGAAGTAATTGGCGGCACGCGTTCGCGCGCGCGTCCATCAATCAGATTGTGAAAGCGGCAGCTTCACGCATCTGGTGGCGCTGATGAGAAAGTTGACCTTCGACAAATCGAAGCTGCCGAGCGTTTGACGACAGCGCGCAAAAACAGCCGACGCGACTCTTGTACCCGATCGGGTACAATCGTACGCGATATGGGTACAGGCCTTGCCGACGCGCTGTTCGGGAAAACGCGACAGGGAATCCTCGGGCTATTGTTTCGTCACCCCGACGAGCAGTTCCACCTCAGAGAGGTTGTGCGGCGCACGGGGAGCGGTGTCGGTGCCGTGCAGCGCGAGCTGGCCCAGCTCGCCGCCGTGGGGATCGTGCGCAGAGATCGTCGCGGAAACCAAGTTCTGTTTGCGGTCGATCCGTCCTGTCCGATCTCGGCAGAACTCCAGTCCATCGTGTTGAGAACCGCGGGGCTGGCGGACGTGCTCCGCGACGCGCTCAAGCGACTAGCACAACGGATCGAGGTCGCGTTCGTATTCGGCTCGTTCGCGACAGGGCGCCATGTTGCTAATAGCGACGTCGACGTATTGATCGTCTCGCCCGCGCGGGACGAAAACCTGTTCGCCGAGGTAGCTTCGGCGTTGAAGCCCGTGGAGGCGCAACTCGGACGCGCCGTCAACCCGATCCTTTACACCCGCTTCGAGATCCGCGAAAAGCTGCGTTCGGGACATCATTTCCTTCGGCGCGTGCGCTCCGCGGAAAAGATCTTCCTCATCGGGAACGACCATGAGCTTGACCGACTGGCTCAAGAACGGCTGGCTCCGACAGCACAAGCCAGACCGGTCCGAGATCGTCGAGCTGTTCGAGGTCACAAGGCGCGACCTGCACGATAGCCGCACCCGCGGGCTCAGTGACGACTGGCGGTTCGGCATCGCTTACAACGCAGCGCTCCAGATCTCTCGCGCCGCGCTCCAAGCCTCCGGATACGAGGTACCGAAAGGCGGCTCCCAGCACCTCCGCGTCGTCGAGTCGCTCCGCTTCACCATCGGCGCCGATCAATCGGTCATCGATCGGTTCGACGTCTTTCGCAGGAAACGCGGCACCGCCGTGTACGATCGCGTCGGCGCGATCACGCGAACGGACGCGGACGAGATGACCAAGCTCGCCGCCGACTTGTACGAGCGCGTGTTGAACTTCATGCAGGCAAATCACCCGAAGTTGATCTGACCTCACCATCGTCCGCGGCAAGATCTTGGCTGTGCGAGCGCGACGCTAGGGCGAAAACGGAGCCTGGCGCGTCGCAGCGGCCGGGCCGCAGCGGCCGTCGTCGTCAACGTGACCCGAACTTGAGATCCACAGCCCGATGCGCCGCATCAACTCACGTGCGATCGGTTCATCGACTTCAACTTCGCACTCAACGGCGGGTTTCATCAGCTTCCAGAAGCGATACGGCGTGCGGTAGATGATGACGCGGTGGCACCCGTCCCGCACCCGCGTCACCCTCGCGTCACAGGTCGGCGTCCACGGATAAAGCGCGAGCTTGCCGTAACCGTCGCGTTGCCCAAAGCCCTGCGAATCGAGTCGAAGTTGCACGGGCGCGTCCGCATCGACGGCCAACTGCCGCCTGCGCCACAGCCCCAAGCTGCGAACGCCGCCCAGAGCAACAGGAAGCCGACCGCGAACCGGACCCGTCCGGTCATGAAGTTCAGCGCCACTTGGCCAAGGATGCCCGCTTGTGCAATGAGGGCCGCAACCGCGCGACCACCGCGCGAGTTGGCCGCGTTCGCGTGTTGACCGAAACCCCAGCCCTGGAGCACGATCATCGTCGAGTCGTAAGCGAACCCGCATTCGGGGCATCGACCGTCCGGCGGCAAACCGGTTAGGAGGTAACCACACTCGGGACACCGCTGGAGCGGCGTCCCCAGATCGCTGAGCGGCACTGGCGCTGTCGCTTCAGCACCAACCCCTGCGGCAGCGACGTCACGACCCATGCAGGATCTCCGCGCTACGCAGCGTGTTCCTCAGCAACATCGCGACGGTCATCGGTCCCACCCCGCCCGGCACGGGTGACAAGTGTGATGCCTTCTGAGACACGCCCGCGAAATCCACGTCGCCCACGGTTTTCTTCGTCCCGTCCGGCAACGCGATGCGGTTGATGCCCACGTCGATCACCACCGCGCCTTCGCGCACGTGCTCGGCGGTGATCAAGCCCGGCTTCCCGACCGCGACGACCAGCACTTCCGCGCGTCGCGTGTGCGCAGCCAAGTCCTTCGTCGCGATGTGGCAGATCGTCACCGTCGCCATCTGCTCGGCGAGCAGCAGCGCGATCGGCTTGCCGGCGATCTCGCTGGCGCCGACGACGACCGCCTCGGCGCCGTACAGGTCGATCTCCGTGCTCTTGATCAGCTCGATCACCGCCATCGCCGTGCACGGGGCGATCAGCGTCTGGCCGTAGACGACGTAGCCGATGTTGGCGGGGTTGACGCCCTCGACGTCCTTGACGACGTCGATCTCGTACTGCAACCGCGCCGGCCGCATGTGCGGCGGGAGCGGCAGGTGCATCATGATGCCGGTGACGTCGTCGTCGTCGTTCAGCCGGCGGATCTCGTTCTTCACCGTGCGCTGCGTGACGTCCTGCTCGAGGTGGATCAGGTCGTAATCGATCCCGATCGCGCGGCAGCTCTCGGCCTGGCGCTCGGCGTACAGCTCGCCCGCGGGCGTGCCGCCCACCAGTAGCGCCGCAAGACGCACGGGCTTGCCTTGCTGTTTGAGCTTCTCGACGCGCGCGCGGACGTCGGCTTTGATCTCCTGTGCGAGCGCAGCGCCGTCGATGACCTTCGCGGACATGGGGTGCGATTATAGAGAACGTTGGTCGCGCGATCGATGCGCCGCTCGCGCGGCGTCGCAGATCGGGGAAGCCGCATCGTTCGATTTGCGACGCCGCAAGCGGCGCTCACCGCGCAACCGCGGCTTCCGAGTGCACGGGGAACCTGCACGTCACGGTCGTCCCCACGCCGACCGTGCTCTGAAGTCTCACCGACCCACTGAGCGCGTTGACCGCGTGCTTGACGATCGCCAACCCCAGCCCCGTCCCGCGCCCGACCGCGCCGGAGCGCGCAGGATCGACCTGGTAGAACCGCTCGAACACGCGCTCCTGATGTTCCGGAGGGATGCCGCAACCGGTGTCGGCGACGCGCAGCTCGACGTCGCCGTTCGTCCCAGCACCGCCGACGCTCACCGTCACGCGCCCGCCAGGCGGAGTGAACTTGATGCTGTTCTCCACGAGGTTCCGCAGCACGAGGTTCAGCAGCCGCCGGTCACTCTCGAACTCGACCAGCGTGCCGGCGGCCGCGCGCTCGAAGACGAGTTCGACCAGTTTCTGCCGCGCCATCACCGACATCGTCCCGCGCACCATCGCGAACACGTCCTCGACGCGCACGGCCGCGAAGTGCGGCTTGAGGTCGGCGCTCTCGACGCGCGACAGGTCCAGCAAGTCCTCGAGCATCTCCTCCAGCCGCTTCACGTGGCCGCTGATGATCGCGATGCACTTTTCGGTCTGCGTCGGGTCTTCGCGATGGACCTCCTGCAACGTCTCGAACGCGATCTTGATCGCGGCGATGGGCGTGCGCAGCTCGTGGCTGGCGTTGGCGACGAAGTCGGTCTTCATCTGCACCGTGTTGGACATCGCGCTGACGTCGCGGAGCACAAGCATCACCCCGCCGCCGCGCGTGCGCGTGGCCAAGGCTTGGTAGATCAAACGTTGGCCGTCGCGCGTAAGGCGCACGTCGCTCAGCGGGACGGCCGACGCGTCGGATCGCGCGGCTGTCTCGAACAGGCCGACGAGTGCTTCGTCGTTGAGCACGCCGACCAGCTTCTTGCCCAGCGCCTGCTTCGGCGCGAGCTGAAGCAGGTTCGCGGCCGGCGTGTTGATCAGCGCGACGCGGTGTTCCGCATCGGTGAGCAGGATCGGGTCCGGCAGCGAATCGACGAGCGTCTGAAGCTCGTGGCGGCGCGCCTCCAAATCCGCGAGCTGCTTCTCCGCTTGCTCGGCCAGGTGATTGAGCGACCCGGAGAACTCGCGAATCTCGTCGTCGCCGCGCGGCGGGACGCGCGTGTGCCATTCGCCGCCGGCCATCTTCCCCGCCGCTTCGCTGAGCGCGCGCACGGGGCCGATCCACCGCCTCTGGAGGAGCAGGGCGAGCCACGCCATCAACAGCGCCGCCGTCAGCACGGCCGCGAGCACGATCGCGATCGGCGGCACCGCCAGCTTCGACCACACGCGGCGCGGGTAGCTCAGCCGCACGATCAACCCTTCGGGCCGCTGCGCGTCCAGCGGCTGCGCGACGTAGACCGCGTCCTCCTTCATCGTGCGACTGAACCGCACGGCGCTTCCCGATCCGACGCGCCTTGCCTCGATGACCTCCGGCCGGTCGTTGTGGTTCTCCATCGTCGACGGATCGTGCTGCGTGTCGAACACGACCGTGCCCGCGCCGTCGATCAACGTGACGCGCGTGGCCAGCGCTTCGGCCAACGCGGTGAGCCGTTCCTTCTCCTGCGCGTCGATTGAAAACGCGCCCGTGGGATTGGGAAGTTGTTCTCGAACGAGCTTCGTGAGGCGCGCGAGTTCCTCGATCTGCTGCGCCCGCGCCGCCCGCTGCCCCGCCAGGTAGATCACCGTGCCGCACACCGCCACCACCAGCGCGATCACGCCCGCGAACGTCACGATCAGTCGAGTAAAGAACGGGCGTGTGGCCATCGCGGTTGAACCCATCTTATCGATTGATTCCGGGCGAGAAAATCGTGCGTCCGACATTCTCGCGAAGCGCACCGCAGCCCTGATCAGGCTTGTGAGTTGCCCGCATCACTGCGTGGTGTAGTTTGATCCTCCCCCGACATGCACTCGCCTCAAGACGAAAGGAGCGCCGGCCCCGATTGGATTGGACCCCCCGATTGGATTGGACCCAACGCGTGGGTCGTACAAAGCGTCCGCGTTTTCCCGGTTTCCAGCTTCCCCAAACCAACTGATTGCCCGCCGTGCCACGCCGACCTCGCAGTTCGGCGCCGCGCGCGGCCGCGTTGCGAGGACGAGAACCGCAGCATCATGGGTGAATACGGCGACGACGACGGATCGATCCGGATCACCACGCCCCAGTTCCACGACCTGTTCACCAACGCGGCCGTCGCGTCATAAGCGACCCGCGCCAACCAGGCCACACGCGCGCACCCGCATCCCGGGTAAGAGCCATTGAGTGACGGGCGCTTCCGGAGGTGAGAGTTACCCGGTGATGCGGTGCGCGAAACGTGAAACGTGAAACGCGAAACGTGAAACGTGAAACGTGAAACTGCTCTGCTGAAATGCTGCTGCGGTAGGTCGGGCACTCCTGCCCGACACGGCCCGACGTACTCGTCGAGCCGTTG
>Ga0081539_10005646_pt1 | contig 12573 bp, 8 predicted proteins | sample TabmetS4T2R2_FD_71023 | JGI IMG/M metagenome (GOLD analysis project Ga0081539, IMG submission 71023) | Tabebuia heterophylla rhizosphere microbial communities from the University of Puerto Rico - S4T2R2 | ecosystem: Host-associated > Plants > Roots > Rhizosphere ...
GTCGTCACCGCCCTCGCGATCAACGCCGGCTTTGCTCCAACCATCGCACTCGCGGCCGGCATTCTCACCGGCGGCGCGATCGGCGTCGTGAACGGTCTCGTGATCACGCGACTGAAAGTAGTCCCCTTCATCGCCACACTCGGCATGCTCGGCGTCGCGCGCGGCATCGCCAAGTGGCTGGCCAACCAGCAGACCGTCAACATGCCCGGCACGTGGTTGAACGAACTGCTGGTGATGTTTCCCGATCCGCCGTGGCTGCTGGTCGCGCCCGGTGTCTGGATCGCGATCCTGCTCGCCGTCGCCGCCGCGATCGTTTTGCGTAACACAGTCTTCGGACGGCGCGTGTTCGCCCTCGGCTCGAACGAAGCCGCGGCGCGCGCGTGTGGCATCGCGACGGATCGCTTGAAGGTGTGGATCTACGCGCTCGCCGGACTGCTCTTCGGACTCGCGGGCGTGATGCAGATGTCGCGTCTGCGCCAGGGCGATCCGACAGTCGCGGCCGGTTCGGAGTTAGACATCATCGCGGCGGTCGTGATCGGCGGCGGCAGTTTGAGCGGCGGCGAAGGCAGCATCACGGGTTCGATGATCGGCGCTTTGATCATGGCGTTTCTGCGCAACGGCTGTCAGCAGATCGGTTGGCCCAACTACATCCAGGAGATCATCATCGGCGCCATCATCGTCGTCGCCGTGGCCATCGATCGCTGGCGCACACGAACTTAGGAGACCTATGTTTCGACTGATTCTGTTTTGTGCTTTGCTGTCTTTATCCCCGTTCTCTGTACTCGCGCAAAGCTTAGTCACCGATTGCAAGAACGACTGGCCGAACCTCGCCCGCTACCATGACGACAACACCAAAACTCTTCCACCCGCAAAAGGCGAGCAACGCGTCGTGTTCATGGGCGACTCGATTACCGACTCCTGGGACAATCCTGTTTACGGCGGCTTCTTTCCCGGCAAGCCTTATCTCAATCGCGGCATCAGCGGCCAAACAACTCCGCAAATGCTCATTCGCTTCCGCCCCGACGTGATCGCACTCAAACCGAGAGTCGTCGTCATCCTCGCCGGCACAAACGACATCGCCGGCAACACCGGCCCAACCACGATCGAAGCCATCGAAGACAACCTGCGCTCGATGGCCGAACTCGCCACCGCCAACGGCATTCACGTCGTGCTCGCCTCGGTTCTTCCGGTGAGCGATTACGAAATGCGCGACGGCAAACCGTTGACACAGACCGTGCGTCGCCCGCCAAACCAGATCCTCGCACTGAACACGTGGCTCCAGGCGTACGCCAAAGCCCAGCGGCACGTCTACCTCGATTACTTCTCAGCGATGGTCGACGACAAAGGCTTTCTCAAAGACGAGCTGAGCAACGACGGTCTCCATCCGAACGCGCAAGGCTACGCGGTAATGGCGCCGCTCGCCGAAGCCGCGATCGCCGCGAGTTTGAAGCGCCGCCCGTAACGTTTCCGAAATGCCAGTCACTCTCGAAGACATCGCGCGCGCCCTCAACGTCTCGAAAATGACGGTGTCGCGGGCCATCAACAATCATCCCGAGATCAACAGCGCCACGCGCGAGCGCATTCTCGCCACCGCTCGCCAGATGAACTACCGCCCAAACCAATTTGCGCGCGCCCTCACCACGCACCAGTCTTACTTGATCGGCATCGTCGTGCCCGATCTGATGCACTCGTACTTCGCGGAGATCTGTCGCGGCGTCGAGACCCACGCGCGCCCGGCCGGCTTTCAAAATCTGATTTGCAGCACGGAAGAAGAGTCGCGCAAAGAGCAGGACGAGATCGAAGCGCTGCTCAGCCGGACGGACGGCTTGATCGTGGCGTCGGCAATGTCGGGACGCGAGACAAAGTTCTACCGCGACCTGCTCGACGACGGCGCGAGGATCGTGCTGATCGATCGCGTGCTCGACGGGCTGCGTTGTTCGGCCGTGACGACTGACGACGTGCAAGTCGGCACACTCGCAACAGAGCACCTGATCGAGTTAGGCCACCGCAAGATCGGCCACCTGCGCGGCACAAACGCTTCGACGTCGCTCCAGCGGCTGGCAGGTTACAAGCAGGCACTCGCGAGAGCGCGTCTGCGCGTCAACAAAAACTTCGTTCGCGAATGTGGCTTCACGGAGGCCGACGGATACGCGGCGATGAAAGCGTGGATCGCTGACGGCGAGCTGCCGACGGCCATCTTCGCCGCGAACGATCCGGCGGCTATCGGCGCGATGGCCGCGATGAACGACGCCGGCTTAAAAGTGCCCGATGACGTCGCGTTCGTGGGCGCCGGCAGCATCCACTACGGCGACATGCTGCGGGTGCCGCTGACCACCGTCGCCTGGTCGACTGCGGCGATGGGACAGGCGGCCGCGGAACTGTTGCTCGAACTCGTCAAAGACAAAGCCAAGGCGCGCAAACCTCGGCGGATCGTGATCCCGCCCGAACTGGTCGTCCGCCAGTCGTCGCTGACAAAAAACTGAAAAAAGTCTTGACAGCCCGCTGCGACGGGCGTATATGTTCCGCGTTTAGACAAAATCCCTTCCCGCAGTCTAGCGCCTCTTTTCCTTGAAAACGGCGCGGTTTGTAATTAAGTCCAAAGTAAGAACAAATGCGCAAGATCAATACTCACGATTTCAAAGTCGCCCGGCGCGGCACCACTCGCGAGATCAACCGCCAGATCGCCCTGAACCTGATTCGCGCGCACCAGCCGATCTCCCGGGCCGACCTCGCGCGCCTGATGAACGTGCGCCGCGGCGTCGCCAGCCTGCTCGTCAGCGAACTGCTCAGCGAGTCGCTCATTTTTGAAGGGGCGGTGGGCGAAGCCGTCGGCCGTGGCCGCCGTCCTACTTTTCTCTACATCGATTCGCGCGAGCGCTGCGTCGTCGGCGTCGACATTCGCGCGTCGCGCACTTACATCATGGTCACCGACCTGATGGGCAAACAGCTCGGCGTCGTCAGCAGTTTTCAAACCAACAAAGACGTGAACGTGCTCGTGCAGGAACTCGCGCGGCGGATCAAACAGACGCTCGCCGATTACAAGGAAGTGGGCGCGTGCGGCGGCATCGGTGTCGTCGTGCCCGGCATGGTCGATCCGGCGCTGGGCCGCGTGTTGCACGCGCCGACACTCGGCTGGCGCGACGTGAGTTTGCGCGATCCACTCGCGGCGGCGCTTGGCATTCCGGTGCACATCGAGAACTCCGGCAAGGCGTGCGCGCTGGCCCAGCTTTGGGCCACGCGCAGCGACGTGGTCGCGTCGGCGAATTCGGTGTTTGTGAGTATTTCCGACGGCGTCGGTACGGGCGTGGTGGTGAACGGCGAGCTGCTGCGCGGGCGGCACAACACGGCGGGCGAGTTTGGTCACGTACCGTTGAGCATCGACGGGCCACGCTGCTCGTGCGGCGCGACCGGTTGCTGGGAAGCGTACGTTTCGAATCTCGCGACGCTGTCGCGTTACTTCGGACGCGATCTCGCCGACACCGGACCGCGCGACGCCGAGAGCGCGAGCTTCACGATCGAAGACCTGATTGCGCGGGCGCGCGCGGGCGATGCGAAGGCGCTCGCCGCGATCAACTCGACTGCTCGTTATCTCGGGCTCGGCCTCGCGTCGATCATCAATTCACTCGATCCGGCGCGAATCTTCATCGGCGGCGAAATCACGACGGCGTGGAGCCTGATCGAACCGATCGTGCGCGGCGCGTTGCGCGAAAGAACGCTGACGGAGTTTGGCGGCGCCACTGAAATCCACCTCGTGCCGGCGGAAGAACATCCACGTTTGCGCGGCGCGGTCGCGCTGGTCGCGGCGCCGGCATTTGCGGCCCCGATGGTGGCCTGAATTTTCAAATCACACTGGAGGTCAGAACGATGCGAGGCACAAAGGAAACCCGGCAACGCCTTTTGTGGTCATTTCAAATTTGCGGCGTGTTGTTACTGGCCCTCGTCACTTATCAAACCGCGCCCGCACAAACAGTCTTTGGGCGCATCTCCGGCACCGTGACGGACAGTTCGGGTGCGGTCTTGCCCAATGCGACAGTCACGGTCCGAAACAACGCGACGAATCTCGAACGGACCGCGGTCACCGACGGTGAAGGCTTCTACACCGTCACGAATCTTCCAGTCGGAAACTACACCGTGTCGGTCGAGCAAACGGGCTTCAAAAAATCAGTTCAGACTGGCAACGTCCTGGCCGCTGATACGCGGCTGACGGTCAATATCACCCTCGAGCCCGGCGCGGTTTCCGAGACGGTCGAGGTTTCGACGACGGCTGGCGAGACCGTCAACACAACGTCCGGTGAAGTGGCCCGCGTCGTCGATCGCCGCCAGGTGCAAAACCTCGCTTTGAACGGGCGAAACTACATGCAGCTCGTCACGCTGATTCCCGGCGCGGTGATTCTCGACGAGGATCAACTCGCGCTGACGACGAGCTTGAGCATCAGTCAGGCCTCAATCAACGGCAACCGTCCCAACTACAACAGCCTATCCGTCGATGGCGGCTTCAACATGGATTCAGGCAGCAATAACAGCCAGGTCAACAACGTCGGCATTGACTTCATTCAGGAAGTCAAAATCCAAACGTCAAACTTTTCTGCCGAGTACGGTCGCAACGCGGGCGCCGCCGTCAATGTCGTCACACGCAGCGGCGGCAACGACTATCACGGCAGCGCCTACGAATTTATTCGTAACGACAAACTCGATGCGCGCAATTTCTTTTCTCCAGTGAGGCCGAAGTTGCGCTTCAATAATTTTGGTTGGAACTTCAACGGAAAGATCGTCAAAGACAAACTGTTCTTCTTCGTGGGCCAGGAATACAAATATATTCGACAGGACGCCGCGCCCGTGCGCCGGATCTTGCCGACGCGGGCCGAGAGACTCGGTGATTTTTCGCGACGCCTGGCGGGGTTCGACGGCATCGTTGGCACCGCCGACGACGGTGTGCTGCGCATTCCGACGCAGCCCGCGGCCACCTGTGTAGCGCCGGTCGTGAACTCGAGCGGCGTAGTTACGACTCCCGCGATCCGCACTGGCTGCTTCGCCGGCAACATCATTCCGAGTGGCCTGCTTACAACTGACGGTAAAGCGATTGCCGCGGTGTTCAGTGCGATGGAGAAGCTTGCGGTCGCTTACGTCGACACGCCCACCGCGAACAACGCCACGTTCCAACAGCCGAATCCGTTCGACTACCGCGAAGACAACATTCGCATTGACTACAAGATCAACGACAAGCACAGCATCTATGGCCGGTATCTTCACGACAAGTACGATCTAATCGATCCGTTTGGGACGTTCATCAACTCGCCGCTACCGACCATACCAACCAATCGTCTTCGCCCAGGCTACAGCACGCAGCTCTCGTACACATGGATGATTTCGTCGACTTTGATCAATGAGGCGAAGGCCAACGCTACTTGGAACGGCCAGCGCATACCGCCCGTGGGAGAATTCTGGAAGCGATCGACGTTTGGCTTTGTCTATCCGCAACTCTTCACGGGCGGACGCTTCGACGATGGCATTCCAAACACGACGTTCAGCGGCGCCGGGTCACCGTCCAACTTCAACGGCCCGTCGGGATCGTTGTTGTCGCCAACGACGGACATCGCTGTCAGCGATAACATCACGTTTATTCGCGGCAAGCACTCGATGAAAGCCGGCTTTGTCAACGTCCGTAATCGCAAAGATCAAAACGGGCGATCGGGTTACACGGGCAATCTGGCCTTCAATACCAATGCGACGCGGTCGACCGGCAATTCTTTTGCGGACGCGCTGCTCGGCAACTTCCGTAGCTACAACGAGGCCAACGACGATCCGATTGGGTTCTTCCGGTTTAATCAATTCGAAGCATTTGCCACCGACAGTTGGAAGGCGCGGAAAAACTTGAGTCTCGAGTTCGGCGCCCGCTTCTATCATTTTGGTCCGACTTACACTCAGGCCAACAACATAACGAGCTTCGATCCGGCTCATTACGATCCCGCGCAAGCGGTGACGATACTCGCCAACGGAAACATCGACCTTAGCAAAGGCGGAAATCGTTTCAATGGGCTCATTCGGGCCGGGAACGGAATTCCGGACTCTGACCGCGGCCGCGTCAGCGTCAGCGATGCCGTGTTAGCGACGGTTCCCACCGGCGCGCCGCTTGGCTTCTATCAACCGCGGAACAAGATCGCGCCACGGTTTGGTTTTTCGTACGCGCCGTTTAATGACGACAAGACTTCCATCCGCGGCGGATTCGGCATGTTCTACGACAAGGTCGAAGGCAACCTGATCTTTTCGCAGGTCAATCTGCCGCCGTTTGTGAGCACGCCGAATTTCGACAACGGCAATCTTTCGAATCCTGCCGGCGGCACGCCCGCGAGCGCGGCGCTGCTTGCCGACATCAATTCCATCGATCCGAATCTCGACATCGCCTATTCGATGAATTACAGCCTCGGCCTACAACGCGAGTTGCCGCGCGGCTTCTTTGTCGAGGCTACGTACGTCGGTAATCTCGGCCGCCATCTCATTCGCCAGCCCGACATCAACCAGCCTTCGTTCAAGGATCTGACTGCAAACCTGCCGGCGAATGGCGGCGCAAACGTAAACATCAACGCTCTTCGTCCCTACAAAGGTTACAACCGAATCCTGTACCGGCTTTCCGATGCAAATTCGAGCTACCACGGACTCCAGCTTTACGCTGCGAAGCGAAAAGGCAATCTCGAGCTAACGGGCAGCTACACGTGGTCCAAGGTGCTTACCGACACGAGCGGAAACGGCGACGGCGTCGACGTTGGCGAGGATCCGTTCAACCGTCATTCGAATTACGGTGTCGCAACTTTCGATCGACGGCACATCTTCGTCACGACGTACGACTACCAGCTTTCCTGGTTTAGCAAGATGAAAGGAGTTGGCGGCGCAGTGTTGGCAGGCTGGGAGATTAGCGGCATCACTCGTTACCAGAGCGGTCCGTATCTCACGGTCACTGGGAACACGGCGATTGGAACGCGTCGCGCCGATTACGTTGGTGGCCCAGTGTTGTTAGCTAATCCTGGACCAAACGGCTGGATCAATCCGGCGGCGTTCACTGCTGCTCCCGCCACACGTCGCGGTAACAGTGGCGTCGGAAATGTTCAGGGTCCGAACCTGCAAACGTGGGACTTCTCGATGCGCAAGCAATTCAGGCTTTCCGAGCGCTTCAACCTTCGCTTCCAGGCGGACATGTTCAATGCCTTCAACCGCGTTAACTTTAGAGCGCCTGCGACGGTGGTCACGACCGCGGGTTTTGGCACGATCACGACGGCCGGCCCGGCTCGTAATATCCAGTTCGGCCTGAAGCTGAATTTCTAAACTTATGATCCGCGTCCTCTGTGTCGTACTGCTCAGTACGCTCACAGTAACAGCTCAAGCCAACACGATTACGACCGCGACGCTGCGCGACGACGTGAACGTGTTTCTCGGCCGCGAGCTGGCGGTGCATCTCAGCGCGATCAAATCGCTCGAGCCGCCGCCCGATCGCGTGCTGGGCGTGCCGACGACGGGCGAGTTTTCGTGGGGCACGTTCATGCGTGCGCTCGCGGCTTACGCGGAGTCGACCGGCCAGCGCGAATTGGCCGGACGTGACCTCGCGAAGTGGGTGGGCCAGATCGGGTTGATCGAATCGCGTGGTGGCGGCAAAGCATTTTCGCAGCTCTACGCGGCGCTCGCGTTGCGCCACTTCGGCCGCGACTTGAAGACGAATCCGTTGTGGCTGAGTCTTTCGCCTGACGAGCAGAAGGCGTGGTTGTCGCTGCTCAATCCGGAACGCTTTTACGATCCCAAGACGAATCGCGTCATTAACCTCGCGGAAAATTATCTCGGCGTCGCGGCGCACATCGCGAGCATCGGTTACGAACTCGGCGTGGCGAAAGATCGGGTGTTCCTCGACAAGCTGATCGATCGCGCGGCGGCGCAGTTTCTCGCCGGCAACCTTTATGCTGACGATGCGCCGCCGACGGGCCGTTTCGATCGTTACTCGAATGAGTATGCCCGTTACGTTTGGGTAGCGGCTGAAGAATCCGGCCGCAAAGATGTGCTGGAAAAGTTGCGGCCGTCGTTGAAGGCGCAGATGCGTTTGTGGTGGGACGTCGTGTCCGAAGATGGTTACGGTTACAACTGGGGGCGCAGCCAGGGCGTGGTCAGTTATCAGGACACGCCCGAGATCGCCGGCTTTCTCGCGACGCACCCGGAGTTTCGACCGGCGCCGCTCGCCGACATCGCAGCGTTGTATTACCAGGCGTGGAACTACTTGCTGCACGATTACCGCACCGATACGCACATGCTCAATCTCTTTGCTTACGGGCGAGGGAACTATTCATACATCTCACGCGATCGCGAATGGCAACAAACGACGAGCTTCTTCGGCAAGCTCGCTAATTCGCACACGCCGCTGATGAATGCACTCGAGAAGGAAGGCATCACTACGATTCCGGCCGTGCCCACGTTGCCCGACGTTGCGCGCTTTGAATGGTTTCATCGTTCACCGGCTGGTGTTGGACGCTCGGCGGGTGTTTGGCTGGTACGACAAGGGCCACTGCGGTTTGCGTTGCCGATCACCACGGGTCCAAAGCCGGGAATTTCAGATTACCTGCCGGCGCCGTACGGCCTGGCGGGCTTCGCGGCGCCGGTCGAGCAGATTTATCCGGTGCTGACGCCGCAGATCGAATTGGAGGACGGACGCGTCGTGGTCGCGACTGACGGTGCGGATGCGATCGAGCCCGGTGCGGACGGACGCAGTTTGCGCGTTCGTTGGAACAAGTGGGCCGTTATCGGAACGAAGTCAGGCACGCTTGCGGATGTTGGGCTGACGACTGAAGTGATTTGGCGGATTGAAGGCGACGTGCTCACGCGCGAGGAAACGTTGAGTTCGAACGCGCCGGTTAAGGTACGGCGTTGGTGGCTGGCGGTGCCGTCGTCATACGACCGCGTCGAAACAGAAACCAGCGGTGGTGTTCGCGTGGATCGGTTCAGCTCAAAGGCTGGAAACCTGTCCGTGCAGCGGAAAGGAAACTTCGAGGTGACGACGTCGATCGTTGCCACGGGCGACAGCGCTCTCGGTCGCGGAGTGCGCGGCGCGGTTCCGCTGCACCTGATCTTCGAGTCACACAACCTGGTGGTTAGTGAGAAAAAACCGCTGCAGTTCAAGGTAACTTTGACGTTGAGTTAAGGGGAAGGGATGAAACCGGAAATAAAACAAAACCCGATCACGCCGGAAACCTGTTTTGTGCCGCGCACGCACGAAGGTCACGGACGCCGCACCGCGGTGGCGCCGGGTGCGACGGCCGCTCGCTACTTGCACTACGGCCGCATCACGCTCAACGCCGGCGATCCGGCGCTCGAGTTTGCGAGTAACGAGCACGAGACGGGCCTGATCTGTTTGAAAGGCAACGCAACGGTCAGCGCGGATGACGAGTCGTTTCAGCTCGGCCAGTACGATGCGGTTTATCTTCCGCGCGATTCGCAGATCAAGGTTGAGGTGAATGGCGCTGACGGTTGTGACCTCGCGGAAGTTTCCGCGCCGGTCGCAAAGCGATATCCGACGAAATTCGTGTCGTACAAAGAAGTCAGGCAGAACCCGAAACTCCACTTGATCGCCGGCAAGCCGCCCGCGGAAAGAGATCTGAACGTGCTCATCGGCGCGAACGTCGAAGCGGGCCGAATCATGGCGGGCGTGACTTTTTCGACGCCCGGAAACTGGACCTCGTGGCCGCCGCACGAACACTCGAAACTACTCGAGGAGGCGTACCTGTTCATCGACATGCCGGCGCCATCGTTCGGCGTGCAGTTTGTTTACACCGATCCCAACAAACCGGAGCTGGTCCAGGTCGTGCGCGAGGGTGATTGCGTGTTGATGCCGCAGGGCTATCACCCGAACGTGGCCGCGCCCGGCGGCCAGATCAACTTCCTGTGGATGATGGCGGCGATTCGCGAAGGTGAAGATCGTCTTTACGGGGTGGTGAACGTGCAGCCGGAATATGCGGGCGGTGGATCCGGTCTGGAAGCGGTCAGCGACAAAAAGTAGAGGACCAGAAATGTCTGCGACAGACGACAACTCGAACGGGAAGCACGGCGGCAACGGCACCGCGCAGCATTTGAACTGGTCGACGATTCCCGTGGAGCAGATGGCTGACGGCATCGAGCGACAGATGTTCGTCGGCAACCGTATGATGATCTGTCGGTTTCGCTTCAAACCGTTTTTGGTCACGCCGGAACACGATCATCCGCACGAACAGATGACGATCGTCGAACGCGGGCGCGTGCGATTTTTCGTTGAGGGCAAGGAGCGCATCGCGTCCGCGGGCGACGTGCTGCATTTTCCTTCGCACTGCTGGCACGGCGCGACGATGATGGATGAAGAGGTCGTGCTCATTGATATCTTCTCGCCCTTGCGGGAAGACTTTTTGAGCCACAAAGAGGCACAAGAAGCACAAAACAGTTAGACAACACAGTTGGAGTTCTTTTGCTCTTGTGCTTCTTGGGCCTCTTTGTGGCTATCTTCCGAGCCAGCCGCCGTCGACGACCAGCACGTGACCGTTGACGTAATCGCTCGCCGGTGACGACAGAAACACGGCCGCGCCCGCCACGTCTTCAGCTTCGCCCCAACGGTCGGCGGGAATGCGCTCCAGGATTTGCCGGTTGCGAACTTCATCAGCCTGCAAGGCCGCGGTGTTTGTCGTACGCATGTAACCCGGCGCGATCGCGTTCACGTTGATTCCGTGTTTGGCCCACTCGTTTGCCAGCGCCTTCGTGAGTTGCGCGACGCCACCTTTCGACGCTGCATACGCCGGCACGGTGATACCTCCCTGAAACGAGAGCAACGAAGCGATGTTCACGATCTTTCCGCTGCGTCCGCTTTCGATGAGGTGGCGTCCGGCGAGTTGCGACAGACGAAACACGCTCGAGAGATTGACTTCGAGCACCGCAGTCCAATCGTCTTCGGAATACTCGACCGCCGGCGCGCGCCGGATGGTGCCGGCGTTGTTGATGAGAATGTCGAGCCGTCCAAAGCGTTCGAGAGTTTGCGCGACGAGTGTTTTGGCCGTCTCAGGCCGGCTGAGATCGCCGTTGATCGCGTGCGCGACACCACCCGCGCTTTCGATCCGGGCGCAAGTTTCTGCGGGCGAGCGCGAATTGCCGTGACAGGCGACTTGCGCGCCGGCTTCGGCGAGCGCGACGGCGATGGCGGCGCCGAGTCCGGTTGACGCGCCGGTCACGAGTGCGACGCGGTTGTGGAGTTTAAATTTGTCGAGAATCACGCTTAAAGGTTTGACCATTCGCTGAATTTAGGGCACATTCTGTTTAGCATTCACGCGAGCTGTGGGTCAAGCAGTCACTTCCCACTCGCGATTGGTCTAACCACTTAGGTCCAAAATGGGCAGCATCGAAACGCCAGCTACCGCACAGATCAGCGACTACGCGATCATTGTTAATCCGAAGGACAACGTCGCCGTAGTAAAGACGGCGACCGCTCCGGGGCTCGAAATCGTGTTGCCAAACGGCGCGTTGATCGAGGTGCGTAACGCTGTTCCGCCGGGTCATCGCTTCGCCACGCGCGACATCGCGGCGGGCGAATTCGTGTTGCAGTTTGGACAACCGATCGGCACTTCGCTCGGCATCAGGAGCGGCGAACAGATCACGCACGCAAACATGTCCAACGAGGTACCGATTGTTCGCCAGTTGCCGGAAGACCTGCACACGCCGCCGCCCGATTACATTCCCGAACGCGAGCGCGCCACGTTCATGGGTTATCGCCGCCGTGACGGCCGCGTGGGCACGCGCAACTTCGTGCTGATCGTTCCAACCAGCATGTGCGCGAGTCACGAAGCACAACAGATTTCCACGATCGCCGAGTTCACGCTTTACAACCGCGACAAGTTTCCGAACGTCGATGGCGTGGTCGCGATTCCACACAACAAAGGTTGCGGCTGTCAGGACGGCTCGACGATCGACGTGATGCTGCGAACGTTGTCAAACTACGCGGACCATCCGAATGTCGGCGGCGTGATCCTGATCGATCTCGGTTGTGAAAAGACAAACCTGGCCCAGGTCGAACGATATTTGCTCAAGCGCGAGAAGTCGTTCGATAAGCCGGTGGCGAAGATCGGGATTCAGGAAGTCGGCGGCACTCAGGCGGCGATTCAAAAAGGCTTGCAAGAGGTCGAGCGCATGCTGCCGGAAGTGAACCAGACGAAGCGCGAAGAGTGCTCGGTCAGTGAACTCGTGCTCGGCGTGAAGTGCGGCGGCTCGGATGGCTTCTCCGGCATCTCCGCGAATCCGTCGCTCGGTCGCGCGGCGGACCTGTTGGTCCAGTCGGGCGGCACCGTGCTGCTTACGGAAGTGCCGGAGTTTTGCGGCGCGGAACACTTGCTTGCGAATCGTGCGAAGGATGTAGAGACGGGACGCGCGGTTTATCGCATGGTCGATTGGTACAAAGACTACGCTTCGAAGTTCGGCGCCGTGCTGAATAACAATCCGAGCCCGGGGAACATCGCCGGCGGTTTGCTGAACATCACGATTAAGTCATTGGGCGCAGTCGCGAAAGCCGGTACGACCCGCGTTGAAGGTGTT
>Ga0081539_10005647_pt1 | contig 12572 bp, 14 predicted proteins | sample TabmetS4T2R2_FD_71023 | JGI IMG/M metagenome (GOLD analysis project Ga0081539, IMG submission 71023) | Tabebuia heterophylla rhizosphere microbial communities from the University of Puerto Rico - S4T2R2 | ecosystem: Host-associated > Plants > Roots > Rhizosphere ...
GGTGTTGCCGCGCTATGCTATGCGCACAGGGAGTGTTCCAATGAGTAAACTTGGGGGGATCATAAGGGGGGTTCGCTTACCTGGGGCTCCCCCGCCACTGAAAGCCACGGGAACAACGACGCGGGAGGTCACGCGATGCAGCATCGGACACTCGGTGTACACGGTCCGTCGGTCTCGGCGCTCGGACTCGGGTGCATGAGCATCGGCATTCACGACATCTATACGAGCAGCGTTCGCGACGAGAGCGCGGCTGTGACGCTGATTCATCGCGCGCTCGATCTCGGCGTCACGCTGCTCGACACCGCCGATATCTACGGCGACTCGGAGCTCATGGTCGGCCAGGCGCTGCGCGGGCGCCGCGAGCAGGCCTTCGTTGCGACGAAGTTCGGCTTTGTTAATGCCAGCGGCGCCGTCGGCACGCGCGATCGCACGATTGACGGCAGCCCCGCGCACGTGCGCGAAGCCTGCGACGCGTCGCTGCGGCGGCTCGGGATCGATCGGATCGATCTGTACTATCTGCATCGTGTCGACCCACAGGTCCCGATCGAGGACACGATTGGCGCGATGGCGGAGCTCGTGCGGGCGGGCAAGGTGCGCTACCTGGGACTCTCCGAGGCGACGGCCGCCACCGTGCGGCGCGCCGTGGCCGTGCACCCAGTCGCCGCCATTCAGACCGAGTACTCGCTGTGGAGCCGCGATCCTGAAACGGTGCTCCTGCCGACGCTCCGCGAGCTCGGGATCGCGCTCGTCGCCTACAGTCCGCTCGGTCGCGGGTTCCTCGCGGGGCGCTTCCGCACGATCGACGACCTGGCGCCGGACGACTGGCGGCGCGGCAACCCGCGCTTCCAAGGCGAGAATTTCGCGAAGAATCTGGCCGTGGTCGAAGAGCTGCGGCGGCTGGCTCGCCAGAAAGGGTGTACGCCGGCCCAGCTGGCGCTGGCCTGGGCCATGCGCCATGAACAGGTGATTCCGATTCCGGGCACGAGCAGCATCGGCCGCCTCGAGGAGAACGTCGCGGCGCTCGACGTCCACCTCACGCCGGACGATCTCGATCATATCGAGACGCTGTCGCCGAAAGACGCGGCCGCGGGGACGCGCTATGATCCGGCGTCGCTCGCGCTGATCGATGGGTGAAATCAAGTTCGCCGTTCGCGTGCTTCGCAAGCAGCCGGGATTCACCGCGGCGGTCGTCGCGACGCTGGCGCTCGGCATCGGCTCCGCCGTCACCGTCTTCAGCGTCGTCGACGCCTGGCTGCTGCGCCCGCTGAACTTTCCTCGGGCCGACCGTCTCGTGATCGGTCTGGGCGCGACGCGCGAACGGCCAGCCGATCCCGCGATCTTCTCGCTGTATCGGGACTACCTCGCCTGGAAAGCGCGAACACGATCGTTCGAGCGCATGTCCGCCGCCTTCCGCCGGGCCTATCTCATGACCGGCGGCGGCGAGCCGACGACGGCGCTCGGTCTGGCGGTGACCGGCGATTTCTTCGCGACGCTCGGGGTGCAGCCGTTGATCGGACGGTCGCTCTCCGATCGTGATCTCGCCAATCCGGCGGTGGCGGTTCTCAGCTACGGATTGTGGTCGCGTCAGTTCGGCGCGTCGAACGCTGTGCTCGGCACGCGCGTGACGCTGAACGGCGTGCCGCACGAAATCGTCGGCGTCATGCCGCGCGAGTTCGACGTGCGGCTCCTGGATCCCGGTGCCTTCGAGCTGTGGACGCCACTCGAGACGGGCGAGACGGCCTACCGGCCCGGCGGCGCCGGCCCTGTCGCGGTGGTCGCGCGGCTGCGCGACGGCGTCAGCCTCGACACTGCCGCCGCCGAAGGCGAGGCGATTCGGCGCGAGGTCGAATCTGCGTATACGACCGACGTCGCACGCTATGTCGTGCAGCTGGCGTCGCTGCAGGCCGACAACACGCGAACCGTTCGGACGACGCTCGTCACCGTCTCGGGCGCGGTGGGGTGCCTGGTGATGATTGCGTGCATGAACGTCGGCACCTTGCTGCTCGGGCGAGGGGTGGCCCGGACGCGCGAGGCCGCGATCCGCGCCGCCATCGGATCGGGGCGGGCGCGGCTGGTTCGGCAGTTTCTCGTCGAGGCCCTGCTGCTCACGGCCGCGGGCGGCCTGCTTGGCGTGGCGCTCTCCGCCGGCGCCGTTCGCCTCTTCGAAGCGGCGAATCCGCTTGGCATTCTGCCGGCGCACCCGGTGACCATCGATCTGCGTGTGCTCGGCTTTGCCGTCTTCCTGACCGCGGCGACCGCGATCGCTTGCGGGGTCGTTCCCGCGTTCCGGACGGCCGCCGTCGATCCCGGAGATGCCTTGCGTGACGGCGGCGAGCGCTCCTCGGGCACACGGACTCAACGCACTCAGGCAGTGCTCCTGGCCAGCCAGCTGGCCGGATCGGTGGTGCTGCTCGTCGCCACGACGCTGCTGGTGCGAACGTTCGTCCGGCTGCAGCACGAGCCGCTCGGCTTCGACGCCGCGAACCTCACCGTCGTCAGCCTTGCGCTGCCGATCGACGAGTACGGCTCGAGCGCGAAGCGGAATGCGTTCGTCGAACAGGTCGCGGAACGATTGGCGGCGCGTCCCGCGGTGGTAAGCGTCGCGGCCGGTACGTCGCCGCCGCTCTCGAGCGGTGCTCCCGTCTCGGTCCGGGCGACCGCGGACGACATCGGGGATCCCTTGCGGATCAGCGCGCAGGAAATCTCGATCGGCTTCTTCAAAACGCTCGGCATCCCGCTCATCGCCGGCCGCGACTTCGGAGCGGCCGATACGCCAACCGGCCCGGCGGTCGCCGTGCTGAACGAAGCGGCGGCGCAGATGATGTTCGGCGCGACAGCCGGCGCCGTCGGCCGCCGCTTTCGAATCGGCTCCCGGGCGTGGCGCGACGTCGTTGGCGTCGTCGCCAACACGAAATCCAGCTTCTACAACACGCTCGAGTGGCTGGACAAACCGGTGATCTATCTACCTGCGCCGCAGGCGTTCAGCACCATCGCCGATCCCACGGTACGAAGCTTCGGCGTGCACCTGCACGTGCGGTCGCGGCGGCAGCTTGCGATGAGTGAGGTCAGAGACGCCGTGTCGTCCATCGGCGCGCGGGCCGCGATCACCAAAGTGACGACGGCGTCCGACGCCGTGTCCGAGGCAACCAGGCAGCCGGCATTCCGAGTGGTCTTGCTCGGCTGGTTTGCCGCGGCGAGCCTGGTGCTCGCCGCGATCGGCGTGTACGGTCTGGTCTCGCAAGGCGTGGCGCAGCGCATGCGCGAGATCGGCATTCGCCTCGCGCTCGGTGCCGGCGGCATCGAGATCATCACCGCGGTGACACGGCAGGCCGTGATTACCGCGGCGATGGGCGCGGCCGGCGGCGTCGTTCTGGCGTTCGCGCTGTCGCGAACGCTCGAAGCGGTCGTCTATGGCGTTCGCGCGACCGACGCCTCATCGTTCGCCGTTGCCGCGTTCGTCCTGCTCGCGGTTGCGGCGATCGCCGCGCTCCTGCCGGCGCTTCGTGCGACGGGCGTCAATCCCGTGCAGATCTTGCGTCGAGAGTAGATGCCGTCTTACGGCACCAGCGTTCGTCGTCCAGAGAGCAAGTGGATCAGGAAGAGCACGATCGCGATGACGAACAGTACGTAAGCGATGTTCGTCGAGACCGCGGCAACGCCCGACACACCGAGGAGGCCCGCGATCAGACCCACAACGAGAAACACCAAGGCATAGTGCAGCATGATCAGCTCCTTGCTCAGGTTCGACCTGAGCTTGGATATGGCTGAAGCATGAAGAGTGCCGTCTGAAGGCAAGGGTGGGAGAATATGCTGCCCTCCGTCCGTCTCATCCGTTTATGAAGAATCGTTTGCGGCTGGCCCTCGTGGGCTGTGCGGTCGTCACGATCTCCCTGAATCACGGAGCGTCCCTTCACGCGTGGGGCAGGGAGGGGCATCGAATCGTCGCGCGCATTGCCGCGAGAAATCTGTCGGCGGAGGCGCGGCCGAAGCTCGCGAAGATCCTCGGGACGACTACGGCGAACCTCGAGCTCGCGATGGCCAACGCGGCGACGTGGCCCGACGAAATCGACAAGAAGACCACCGGCACCGGCGACTGGCACTTCATCGACGTCCCGGTGACCGGCCCCTTCGGCACCAGCGGTCTCTGTCCGAATCACGCGTGCGTCACCGACAAGATCGACGAGCTGCGCGGCCGTCTCGCCGCCAACCAGACCGGCTTCAAGCTGGCCGTCCCGCCGGTGCCGTTCCGGCCGATGACGTCGCAGGAAGTCGCGTTCCTGATTCATTTCGTCGGCGACGTCCATCAGCCGCTCCACGCGGCGACCAACGGCGACCGCGGCGGCAATTGCGACAAGCTGACGCAAAAGATCGTGCACAGCGACCAGACGGAGACGACCGAGCTCCACAAGCTCTGGGACGTCGACGAGGTCATGGCGGTGATGGCGCGGCACGGCAATGCCGAAGCGCAGACGGTGAGCGCGTTGTTTCAGCGGTTCAAGAGCGGCGGTTTCTCGGTGGCGCAGGCGTCGGCCGAGGACTGGGCGGCCGAGTCGAACGATCTGGCGAGGTCCGCGATTTACACCAGGCTCCACATCCCGCCGCGCACGGCGCCTGCCGGTCAATGCGCCGTCGGCATCACGCCGGTGGCGGCCGGAGGCGGGTACATCAACACGACGGCGACGATCGCCGAGCAGCGCCTGCTCGCCGCCGGCATTCGACTCTCGAACCTGCTCAACGCCATCTGCGCGGGCAACGGCTGCAAGGTCGTTTCCTAGACGACGAGCAGACGAGACGACGAGTAGACGACGAGTAGACGAGACGACGAGCAGACGACGAGTAGACGAGACGACGAGTAGACGAGACGACGGTTACGGCCGCAAGGAGCTGAAAACGAAGTCACGCTTCGCCTGGGCGTGGCACTCCTGGCACTTTGCGCGCCGGCTCGTATCGAGCTTCGCGGTCTTGTCGTCACCATCGAAGTGCTCGAAGCCCCACCCACCGGTATCCTTGTAGATCCTGGCGTCTTTCATCATCACGTCGAGGCTGCGGCGGTCGCCCTCGAGCGTGAGACCCCTGGTCGGACCCTCGCCCGCCTTGGTGAAGACCCCTTCGTCGACGACGATCGATCCATCCGGGAACGCGCCGGTGCGGTATCCCTTCATCGCCTGGTCGTTCGCGTAGTAGTGGTGGATTCCGCCGCGCGTCGCGAACGACGAGTGCTCGGGCCCGATCACGATCGACTTCACGTGATGCCAGGAGCGAAAATCGCGCGGATACGGCACGTTGGGTAGATCGCTCGCGTGCGCGAGCGCGGCGGTCAGGCCCACTATCACAGCGGCTGTCTTGAATCTCATTCGACGATTGTCGCCCGGTCGGCCGGGTGCGGGAGGCAGTCTTTGACAAGGCGGCCGCTCGAGGTGTCGAACGGACACTTTTCGTCGACCAGTCTCCGCCGACTGCGCGCAAGATGGAAGGCGCAAGATGGAATGATGACGAGCCGCTTTCGCCGATACGCCACGATTGGGCTCGCCTGGACCGCGGCCGGGTTGTTTTAACTCCACGCAGGATTTCGTGCCGCGGCTCTACCGCTCCGAGCAGGTGCCGTGGCACAACGTCTTCGTGGGCTGGATGGCGGCGATGTACGTCTGCGCCGTCTTCACGCCGGCCGTGCTGTGGGGCGGGCGCCGCTGGCCGATCGAACGAGCGAGCCGGTGGAAACACGTCGCCGTCCACGCCGGGCTGTCGGCGATCTTTTCGCTCGTGACCGCCGCCATCGAGCCGCCGGTGCTGAGCGCGCTCGGCGTGCTTCCACCAGTGACTCGAACCGCGGCGCTCACCGCGGTCATCTCCGCGTTCGTGGTCAATGGATTTCATGGCGGCGTGATTCGCTACTGGGCTGTCATCGCCCTGCAGGCCGTGTATCGATCGCACCGCAACGCGCAGGAGCGCGAGCGTGAGTCGCTGCGCCTCACCCTCAAGTCCTCCGAGCTCGCCGCGCAGCTGTCGGCGGCGCAGCTCAGCGCGTTGAAGATGCAGTTGCAGCCGCACTTCCTGTTCAATACGCTCGGCGCGATCACGTCGCTCGTGAGGCAGCGCGAGACGCAGCGCGCCGAGGCGATGATCGCCCGCTTGAGCGACCTCCTCCGGTTGACGCTGGACGACGTCGACACCCAGGAGGTCCCGCTCTGGCGCGAGCTGGAGTTCCTGCGGCTGTATCTGGAGATCGAGCAGGTACGTTTTCAGGATCGCCTGCGGGTGCGGATCGCCGCGGATGCCGAGCTGGCCGACGCGCTCGTCCCGCACATGGTGCTGCAGCCGATCGTTGAGAACGCGGTGAGGCACGGCCTCGGCCGCAGCGAGCAGGGCGTGTGCATCGAGGTGGAGGTCTCGAGGGCGGGAGACGTGCTGACGCTGCGGGTCACCGACGATGGGCCTGGCAGCCCTTCGGGATTCGAAGGCCGCGGCATCGGCTTGAGCAACACGCGGAGCCGTCTCGCGCGGCTGTACGGCTCCCACGCCGCGCTCGTCGCCGAACACGTCAGCCCGCGCGGCGTGAGCGTCGGGCTGTCGCTGCCGTTTCACGTCGATCGCCTGGAGGATCGTGAATGCGTCTGACCGTCTTGATCGTCGACGATGAGCCCCTGGCGCGCGAGGGGCTGCGGCTTCTGCTCGACGCGGATCCCCACGTCGGCGAAATCCTCGACGCACGCAACGGTGCTGAAGCCGTGACCACGATTCGCCGCCAGCGTCCGGACCTGGTGCTGCTGGATGTGCAGATGCCCGGCATGGACGGCTTCGCCGTCGTCGAGGCAATCGGCGCCGAGCACATGCCCGCGGTGATCTTCGTGACGGCGCATTCGCAGTACGCCATCCGGGCCTTCGAGATCAGCGCCGTCGATTACCTGCTCAAGCCGGTGACCGCGGATCGCTTCCGCCTGGCGTTCGAGCGCGCCCGCCATCGCCTACCGTGCCTGCCGGCCGCGCCGACGGCGGAATCGACGCAGCAGATGCGCTCGGTGCTGGAGGCGGTGGCCGTTCCGCAGCGTCCTCTGACGCGGCTGGCCGTCAAGTCGGGCACACGAACGATCTTTCTACCGATCGAAGAAGTGGACTGGATTGAAGGGTGGCAGAACTACGTCCGCGTTCACGCCGGCCGGGCGGTTCACCTGCTGCACGTGCCGATGAACACGATCGAAGCCTCGCTCGATTCGGCGACGTTCGTGCGGATCCATCGGTCGCATATCGTGAACGTCAAGCGGATCAAGCAGGTGTGGTCCCCGGCGCCGCGGCAGTACGTCGTGGAGCTGATCTCTGGCGAGCGCGTGCAGTCAGGCCGAACCTACGGCGACCGGATGCGCACGCTCCTCTCGAATCCGTTTTAGCGGTGCGGCGGCCTCAGCACCTCTTTGTCGATGAACTCGGCCCATGCCTTGGCGCCCGGCGAGGTGAGCTGCTTCCGCTGCGGTCCCATCTCGCCGTAGGTCTCCTGCGAGCCTTCGGGGATGAAGACGGGATCCCAGGAGAAGGCGTACGAGCCCCTGGCACGATCGGCGACGTGACCGCGCGTCTCTCCGGTGTAGATGCGTACGCGGCGGCCGTCACAGTAGCCGAGCAGCGAGCGGGCGACGGCGTTGCGCGGATCCGTCGGGCTCAAGAAGCCGCACATCCGCTCGCCGATCGCGTCCCAGACGATGCGTCCGACGCCGCCCGGCAGGCCGGGCAGCGCGTCCATGAAGAGCCCGCTGTGTTCGACGATGCACGGACAGCGGATCTGCTCGTAGGCTTCGATCGTCTTCTGCCGGACGATCCGCTCGATGTCCGAGTGCAGGATCTCCTGCAGCGGATAGCGGAACATCGAGACCATCAGGCGGTCGCCGAGCCGACGCGCGGCGAGGTACGCCTCGAGCTCGTCGATCTTGAACTGGTTGGTGGTGACGAAGAAGACCTTCACAGCAGGGATCTCATGAACGATTCGACGCTGGCGGTCTTGTCCAGCGGGTCGAGCTCGATGACCTCGACGTCCCACTGCGCCAGCAGCTTGCGCTGAATCTCGCCGGCGCCGAAGGCTAGCAGGTAGGCGCTCGGCGTCCGCTGGCCTTCGCGGCCGGCGCGCCGCCGCAGCTTGTGCAGCCGGTACAGCAGGTAGCGGATGTTGATGTCGCCGAGGCTGTAGCCGAGAAAGAGCAGCGACTTGCCCAGCGTGTCGGCGCGCAGCTTGATGTCGAGCGCCGACTCGAACTCCAGACGCTCGAAGTAGCTCGACTCGGTGAGCACCAGGCTGGCGTCGTCGCTGAACGTCCCGTGGAACTTCACGATCAGCGTCGCGTCGGGCGGGGCGGTCGCCAGGTCGTCGATGTTGGCGATGGTGTGGTACGGCGCCCCTTTCAGCTCGAACGCGCGCTCGATGATGCGATCGTAGTTCGTCGTGTAGATGGCCGGCGCGTGGAGATCGACCAGCAGAGAGTGCACCTTGGACGCGCGGATGGCCTCGTCACTCGGATCGAACAGGCGATCCATCTCGCTGCGCAGTGGCCCGATGCTGCCTTTCTCGACGACGTAGTACTCGGCGAGCTGGAGGGCGTTGCCGTTGCTGCGGTAGACCTCCGGCTCGTAGCCGAGTTGAATCGCGATGGTATCCAGCAGGCTGGACCACGATGGCAGGCCGAGCGGCTGCGAGAGGCCGGAGCCGACGAATGGAATCAGCCGCCCGCCCTGCAGCAACTCGCGGAGGAGGTCTCGTTCAATCACGCCAGTGCGACGGATTCTACGCGACCTACGCGACCTACGCGACCCACGCGACCTACGCGACCCACGCGACCCACGCGACCCGCCTTCGCGCTGCGCGCTTCGGCGAGGCAAGCCCACGCGACCCACAGGGCCGCAATCCAACCGGTCCGCTCCCGCGTAGATTGGGCTGACTGGCCACCGGCCTGACGAGGAGCGGTATGAACAACGAGCAGACGGTCAAGGAGCTCTACGCGGCGTTTCAGCAAGGCGATCTCGCGGCGATCCTGAGGCTCGTGGCAGACGACGTCGACTGGCGGAACGACGGCGTCGCATCGAGCGAGTGTCCCTGGAACGGCAATTTCAGCGGGAAAGCCAATCTGCCGGGATTCTTCGAGGTCCTCGCCGAGCACCTCGACTTCAAGGTGTTCGACCTGAAGGCGGTCGCCGCCTCAGGGCCGAACGTCGCCACCGCCTTGCGCATCGAAAGCGTCGTCCGCAAGACCGGCCGGCCGTTGAAGAACGACGCCGTGCACTTCTGGACGTTCAACGAGCGTGGCCAGGTCGCCCGCTATCGTCATTTCAACGACACCGCGGCGGAGTTGGCGGCCTGGCGCGCCTGACCCGTCTTCGCGCTTTGGCAAGGCAGGCACATCTGACCTACGCGACCTGTCCGACCTACGCGACCCACGCGACCCACGCGACCCACGCGACCCACGCGACCCACGTGACCCCATCTGACCCACGCGACCTTTGCGGCCGCGACTGGCGAAGCGAGGCGGCCTTTGCTAGACCTCGAGGAGGTCGATCAACTCGTCGAGCGAGACGGCCCGTTCGGCCGCGGGCAGCGCCGCCAGCCGGCGGTGATAGTCAGCGGCGTTCTTGAACCGCTCGGCGCGCGGACGTCCGTCGGCGGCCCGTGACACGAGCGTGTAGGGGTGCGTGGGCGGACGGATGGAGCGGCGCCGCCGCGGTTTGGCGATCGATCGCCGGGCGATCATCGAGACCTGTATCGGCGCCAACCCGGCGCGAGTTCACTCCTTGACCGCCGACAGCTTCGACACGGCGATCGCGAAGCTCCTGATCGCGCCGTGGTCGGGCCCCTTGCTCGTGCGGACGGCCTCGAACAGCTCGTAGGCGCGCGGCAGGAGCGAGACGTACTGGGTGCCCGGCAATTCCATCTCCAGCATGACCAATGCCTTGTCGGCGGCCGCCGAAGCCTCCGCGGCCGTGCGCTCCCAGTCGTTCTCCTCGCCTGGCTTCTTGTGGAACGACGACGTCGTCATCAGCGCACGCAGGATCTGCTCGGCCCGTCTCCAGTCATAGAGCTTCGCGATGAACTCACGCAGCAGCTCGCGGGCCGCGGCGCTACTCGGGCCGGCGCCCGCCAGCTTCGCTCGCAGCTCGGCATTCTCTTTCGTCAACCTGGCGAGCTGCTCGAGCACTTCGGCCCCGGCTGCCTGGTCGCCGCGGATCCATCCGGTTCGCGGTTTGGCCGTCATCTGCTTCGTGAGCGCGATCGAGACCTGGCCGTAGAGCGTATCCTTGGAAGTCCAGGTGCTGATGTAGCGCTTCATCACCTTCTCCTTGAACCGCTGCAGCGCCTCCTGCTTGGCGCCCTTGTCCGTCCGATCCGCCGGCCACGGCGCCGACTCGGTGATCACGAACCCGAGCACCGGCACGTTGCACTCGATGGCGTAGTCGTACTCTTTCTCGGTGAAGCTGCGATCGCCGTCGATCGACCCGTAGCGGTGCGCCACGATGACGATGTAGTAGTCCGAGCTCTCGATGTGACGCTGGATGATCGGCCACTGCTCCTGGTCGGCGGCGCTGAACATCTCCATGCCGACGGGGATGTGGCCCATTTCGAGAATCGCCTTGACGACCTGCTCGCGCTCGGCCTTGAGATCTTCGTAGGTCGAGCTGACGAAAACCTGGTATTTCATGTCCGTCCTCGCCGCGCCAGCAGCAGCGCGCTCAGCCCTGACACGATCATGACGGCCCCCCAGTACAAGTTCACGTTGAGGCCGAGCACCGTCGCGCCGACGAGGGCACCCTGCAGCACGAGGATGACGCCGTAGATCGCGAGCAGCAGGCCGATTGGATAGCGCAAGTCCAGCATTGACTCACCAGAAGTAAAGGTTCAGCGCGAGCACGCAGAGAAGGATGACGCCGGCGAGCGTATGAGGCCGGCGATACCACGCCGCTTCATCCTCGGCGTCGTGCGGCGTCAGTCCGTAGACCAGTCCTCGCAGCTCGCCGGCCGGTTTGGCGTCCGTCATCAGGCTGATGACGGCGGTGACGACGAAGCAGGTCGTCCACGCGACGATCGCGCCCCAGAAATTCTGCGCCATGTCCGAGGGATAGGAGTGGACGACGGCAATCTTCGGCAGCAGCGACGCGGCGCCAACGCCTGTCAGCTCGTAGTGGAGCGCGGCGGCCATCGTGCCGGAGACGAGCCCCCAGAAGGCGCCGTGTCCGGTCGTGCGCCGCCAGAACATCCCGAGCAGGAACGTCGCGAACAGCGGCGCGTTCACGAACGAGAACACGAGCTGCAGCATGTCCATGATGTTGTTGAAGCGCATCGCGGCGTAGGCCGTGGCCATGCTCACCAGGACGCCGAACACCGTCGCCATGCGGCCCATCCACAGATAGTGCGCGTCGCTCTCGCGCGGCCGCAGGTAGCTCTGATAGATGTCGAAGGTCCACACGGTGTTGAACGCCGTGACGTTGCCGGCCATGCCCGACATGAAGCTCGCGAGGAGCGCAGTGAGGCCGAGCCCGAGCATGCCCGCCGGGTAGTAGCGCGACATCATCAGCGGCAAGGCCATGTTGTAGTCAAAGGTGCCGTTGGCGAGCGTCGGCAGGAGCGGCGCCGCGCCCGCGTTCGGGTGCAGCGTCAGGCCGAGCGCGGCGATGCCCGGCACGATCACCAGGAACGGAAAGACCATCTTCGGCCAGGCGGCGATGAGCGGCGTGCGCCGCGCCGCGTTCATGGAGTCGGCGGCCATCGCGCGCTGGACGACGAGGAAGTCGGTGCACCAGTAGCCGAACGACAGCACGAAGCAGAGCCCCATCACCATGCCGAACCACTCGATGCCCATGGGGTTGGCGTCGGCTCGCCCGAGATCTCGCCACGCGTGCACGAACGTGTCGGGGACGCGCGCGGCGAGCCCCTGCCAGCCGCCGGCGTCGCGCAGCCCGAGATACGCCACCGGCGTGAAGCCGAACACGATCAGGAAGAACTGCAGGACCTCGTTGTAGATCGCGCTGGTCAGTCCGCCGAGCGCGATGTAGAGCAGCACGACCAGCGCCGATACGGCGATGCTGCCGTGGATGTTCCATCCGAGCAGCAGCGCGAGCAGCGCGCCCATCGCGTACATGCTGATGCCCGAGGAGAAGACCGTCATCACGGCAAAGGTCAGCGCGTTGAAGCCGCGGGTCTTCTCGTCGAACCGCAGCTTCAGGTATTCGGGGACGCTGCGCGCGCGCGAGCCATAGTAGAACGGCATCATGAAGACGCCGACGAACAGCATCGCGGGGACGGCGCCCACCCAATAGAAGTGGCTGGTGAGCATGCCGTACTTCGCGCCGCTCGCGGCCATCCCAATCATTTCCTGCGCGCCGAGATTCGCCGACAGGAACGCCAGCCCCGCCACCCACGCCGGCATCGACCGGCCGGCCATGAAGAACTCGGCGCTGCCGACCATCTGGCGGCGCAGCAGGAAGCCGATGGCCAGGACGAACCCGCCGTAGATCACGATCAGCAGAATGTCGATCGGCGCGAGATGCATGGCGCTAGTATTGTCCGGTATGAACCGCCGCGAATTTCTCGAAGGTGTTGCTGC
>Ga0081539_10005648_pt1 | contig 12572 bp, 14 predicted proteins | sample TabmetS4T2R2_FD_71023 | JGI IMG/M metagenome (GOLD analysis project Ga0081539, IMG submission 71023) | Tabebuia heterophylla rhizosphere microbial communities from the University of Puerto Rico - S4T2R2 | ecosystem: Host-associated > Plants > Roots > Rhizosphere ...
CATCACGTAACCGCTCGGCCGCAACGACATCCATACCTCAACGACAGCAACCCGAACGCCCGAAGTCACCATCACTCACCCGAAAGTGACAAAGCACTACTAGGGCAGCAGCAGGATCTTGCCGAGGTGGTCACTGGAATCCATCAACCGGTGGGCCTTCATCGCTTCGGCCATCGGCATCGTGGTGTGTACGACCGGGCGGATGGCGCCGGCATCGACCAGGGGCCATACATGACGGCGTACCCCCTGCACGATCCTGGTCTTTTCGGCGATCGGCCGCGCGCGCAAGGTGGTCGCCGAGATAGCCCCGCGCTTGGCCATCAACGCACCGAGGTCGAGCTCGCCCTTGCGGCCGCCCTGCATGCCGATGATCGCGATCCGGCCGTTCGGCTTGAGCGCCTGGATGTTCCGGTCGAGATACTTGGCGCCCATGATGTCGAGAATGACGTCGGCGGACTCCTTGGTGAAGTCGTCGGTCGTGTAGTCGATGGTGACGTCCGCTCCGAGAGCTTTGAGCCGATCGTGCTTCTCGGCCCGCGCGGTCGCCACCACCCGCGCACCCATCGCCTTGCCGAGCTGGATCGCGAACGTGCCGATGCCGCCCCCGCCGCCGTGCACGAGCAGAGTCTCACCCTTGCGGAGCCTCGCGATGTCCACCACGTTCGACCACACCGTGCACGCCACCTCGGGCAGCGCGGCCGACTCCTGTACCGACATGCCCAGTGGCACCGGCAGCAGCTGCCCGGCCGGCACCGCGACCTGCTCGGCATAACCGCCCCCGGCCAGCAGGGCGCAGACCCGCTCACCCGGGCGGTGGTCGCCCACACCGGGGCCGGTCGCGCTGATCACACCCGAGCATTCCAGTCCGGGGTACGGCGATGCGCCCCGTGGTGGCGGGTACTGACCTTGACGCTGCAGCACGTCGGCCCGGTTCACCGCGGCGGCCGTGATCTGCACGATCACCTCACCGTCACCGGGCGTGGGGTCCGGCACCTCGGTCCACACCATCGAATCCGGCTTGTCGATCACGATCGCGCGCATATGTTCAGTCTGCACGTCTGGCACACTGAACACCGCCGCACGGGAGGGCTCGCCTAGTGGCCGATGGCGCCGGTCTTGAAAACCGGTATGGGGAAACTCATCGTGGGTTCGAATCCCACGCCCTCCGCATGCGGTATTTCATCAGCATTCCCAGCTCGGGTGACTTCGCGGATCCGCAAGTCGTCACCGCTACCGCGAGGCTCGCCGAGCCCCGCATCTCCGCCGGCACCTCGGAACACTAGGCTTCGCGGCATGGGTTACGACCCCGTCAAGCACTGGTCGAGCCTCCACGCCCGTGCCGACCTGAGCAGCGTCGGCCAGTCCGCGCTGCCGGCCGATCTCAACGCCTATCTCTACCGTGCTCTGGAGCGGCGCGTCCGCCGGTTCGTCCGGCGCCATCGCCTCCTGGCGGGCGTTCGGACGGCCTTCGACGTGGGTGCGGGCACCGGCTACTGGGTCCGCGTGTGGCACGAGCTCGGGGTCGAGCGGGTGGACGGCTGCGACCTCGTGCCCGCGGCGGTCGAGCGGCTGGAGGCGGCGTTCGGCCCGCGCGGCGACCGGTTCAGTACCGTGGACATCGGCGCCGCGGACGATTCGCTGCCTGCCGGCACCTACCAGTTCGTATCGGTCATGAACGTCCTGCTCCATCTGACCGACGACGAGGCCTTCGAGCGCGGCCTCGGTCGGATCGCGGCCCTGGTCGCACCGGGCGGCCACCTCCTGCTCGTCGAGCCGATCCTGCTCGACGACTCCTACGCCCGTCCGGCGACGCCCACGCAGTCGTCGAGGGCCCGCGTCTTGGATGCGTACCAGGCACCGCTCCTAAAAGGTGGTCTGACCCTCGTCGAGCTACGTGGCGCCCTCGCGATGGCGAGCAACCCGATCGAAGCCGGTTCGAAGGCCGCATACGAGCGGTACCTGCGCTGGTGGCGGTGGGTCGCGAAGCGTGCCAAGACGTCGCCGAGCAGCCTGCGCTGGATCGGACCGCTCATGCTCGAACTCGACCGCCTCGCGCTCGCCACCGGAGCGGCTCCGTCCAGCAAGATCGCGGTGTTCCGCCGGCCGGAAGCCTGACCGGTACGGTCAAGCGAAGCCGACCCGGCGGATGGCGGCTAGTTGACGCTCAAGCGGCCAGCGACACGTTGCGGCGTCGCTCGCTGAACACGTGCTTCAGCAGGGCGTCGAAGTGCCACACCTGGTCCGGCTCGCTCAGCCGCATCCGGAAGCGCTCGCGAACCCCGTCGACGGCGGTTGCGCACATCTCGACGGCGGACTCGCGGGCGTCCGGGCTCCACGTGACGTTACTCAGATGCCGGAGGTTCGCGTTCAGGTGCAGGTGCAGGCGGTGCAGCACGCGCGTCTCCCTGGTCACCACCAGCCTGCGGTACGTGAGCACCATCAGGAACTCGCCGGCCATCGGGGATTCCGGCCGGGAACAGCGAGTCACCAGGATGGTGGAGTCGTCCGGCTCGACGCACCGCCGAAAGATGGGCATGTGCCGACTCACCGTAGGGATCGCCACGCCGGCTTCCGCGGCGGCCGGGAGGAACGTACGGGAAAACACGTCCATACGGCGTTTAACGCCGACCGAACGGGGAAGGCGCGGCCACTTTCCGATGAATATCGAATTACAAGAGTTCGAGCACCGTGGCGTTGGCCATTCCGCCGCCCTCGCACATCGTCTGCAGGCCGTAGCGCACGCCGTTCTGCCTCATGTGGTGCACCATCGTGGTCATGATCCGGGCCCCGGAGGCGCCGAGCGGGTGGCCCAGGGCGATCGCACCGCCGCGAGGGTTGAGGCGGGACCGGTCCGCGCCGGTCTCGGTCAGCCACGCCAGCGGAACGGACGCGAACGCCTCGTTCACCTCGTACACACCGATCTCGTCCAGGGTGAGCCCAGCCTTGGCCAGCGCCTTCGCCGTGGCCGGGATGGGCGCGGTCAGCATGATGACCGGATCGGCGGCCGCGACCACCGCGGTGTGCACGCGTGCCAGCGGCCGCAGACCGTGTGCGGCGGCCCAGCGTGACGTGGTGACGGCGAGTGCCGCCGCGCCGTCCGAAATCTGCGACGCGGAGCCGGCAGTCACCACTCCGTTGGCCTTGAACGGGGTCTTCAGCGCGGCCAGCTTCTCGATCGTGGTGTCCCGCCGGATTCCCTCATCGAGCGCCAGGGCCGGCAACGCCGCGATCTCCGAATCGAAGTCTCCGGCATCCTGCGCCTTGGCCGCCGCGGCATGGCTCGCCAGTGCGTACTCGTCCAGCTGCTGACGAGAGAAACCCCAGCGCGCGGCGACCATCTCGGCACCGACGCCCTGGTTGAAGGTCACGGTCCCGAAGCGCTCCAGGACCAGCGGACCGTACGGGTCCTGGCCCTGCGCCGACGAACCCATCGGCACCCGGCTCATCGACTCGACGCCACCGGCCACCACGAGGTCGGCCTGCCCGGAGAGCACGGTGGCCGCGGCGAAATGCACGGCCTGCTGGCTGGAACCGCATTGCCGGTCGAGCGTCGTGCCGGGCACCGAAACCGGCCAGCCCGCGGCGAGCACGGCGTTGCGCGCGACGTTCCAGGACTGCTCGCCGACTTGCGACACGGTGCCCCAGACCACGTCGTCGACGTTGCCCGGATCGAAGCCGACCCGCTCGGCGAGCGCCCGCAGCACGTGAGCCGACAGATCCACCGGGTGCACACCGGACAGCCCGCCGTTCCGCTTCCCAACCGGCGTGCGTACCGCCCCGACGATCACCGCGTCCCGCATGACCCTCCTAACCCGCGATCTTGGACTTGTGGTGGGGCTTTTGAGGCCTATATAGCTTTTGTGGGGCACCACAACTCCAAGATCGGCGCCCCCGGTGGAAGAGATGGCGCCTAGATGAGGAGCGTGGCGGTGCGCACCATCGCCAGTGCGAGCAAGCCGGCCAGGACGGCGGCGCAGCCGATGCCCTGGACCAGATTGCGTTTCTGCTTCGGCGCGTACGCCAGGATCGCCGCGACGATGCCGCCGGTGACCAGGCCGCCGAGGTGACCCTCCCACGAGATGTTGGCGATCGTGAACGTGAAAATCACATTGATCACAATGACCGGCAGGATCGGCGCGACGCTCATGTTGAGCCGCTTGAGAATCACGAAGGTGGCCGCCATCAAGCCGAACACCGCGGTGGACGCGCCGGCGCTGGCCTGATTGGGCGCCGCCAGCAGGTACGCCGCGACGTTGCCGCCCAGCCCGGCCAGCAGGTAGAGGCCGACGAACCGCAGTCGGCCCAGCACCGCCTCGAGCTCCCGGCCGAGGATCCACAGCGCATACATGTTCAGCAGCAGATGCAGAACGCCGTAGTGCAGGAACATGGCGGTCACCAGGCGATACCACTCGCCGGCCGCGATGCCGTGCAGCTCGCTCTCGCCGGGCCCGTACGTGGCGTATCCGATCACCGAGCCCCAGTCGGTAAGCGGCGTGCTCTGCCCGAGCAGGCCACCCCAGCCGCCGCCGGCCACCGCGCCCATCCCGCCGGTGATCGCCGAGATGATCATGGCCACCACGTTGATGCCGATCAGCGTGCGGGTGGCGGCACCGGCCCGGCCGGCCAGGCCGCCGCCGAACGGGGTACGGGCCGACCGCTGGGTGCGGCGCCCCTCCGCGACACACTCCGGGCACTGGTGACCGACCGACGCCGCGTTCATGCAGTCCGGGCATATCGGCCGGTCACAGCGTGTGCACCGAACGTAGGTCTCCTTTGCCGGATGGCGGTAACAGACCGGTGCCGTCACGGGAGACTCGCTCATGTCACAACGGTACCCGCGGGGTACCTAGCCGGTGACCCGCTCGATCTCCACCCGCTCGACCACGACTTCCTCGCGGGGACGGTCGCCGGGACCGGTGGGCGTGTTGGCGATCGAATCCACGACCTTCGCGGAGTCGTCGTCGGCCACCGTTCCGAAGATGGTGTGCCGGCGGTTGAGATGCGGGGTCGGGCTGACCGTGATGAAGAACTGCGAGCCGTTGGTGCCCGGCCCGGCGTTCGCCATGGCGAGCAGGTACGGCCGGTCGAATTGCAGCTCCGGGTGGAACTCGTCGCCGAACTGGAAGCCGGGGCCGCCGCGACCGGTGCCGGTGGGGTCACCAAGCTGGATCATGAAGCCGGAGATGACCCGGTGCGAGATGGTCCCGTCGTAGTACGGGCCGCTGCCCTTCTGCCCGGTACGCGGGTCGATGTAGTCCTTCGTGCCCTCGGCGAGCTCTACGAAGTTGCGCACGGTTGCCGGAGCATGATCCGGGAACAGCTGCAGCCGAATCGGGCCATGGTTGGTGTGCAGGGTGGCGTAAAGCTTCTCTGCCACGGGTACTCCCGTCTCTGGACAGTTGTCTAGCAATTCGGATCCTCCCCCATGTGTCTGATTCCGGCAGCGCGGGGGTACCCGACAGGGCAACATGACGTGGGAGCGAACCACAGGAGGTGGGCACTGGTGTTCACAACGATGCGACGAAAGCGCCGCAGCACGAAGATGAGGAACGAGCTCGGGCAGAGCATGGACCACTTCAGGCGTGCAGCAACCCTCGCCGCGCAGGAGACCAGCGCGACCGTGGGGCCGAGGTTCACCGCCGCGCGCGGCCGGATGCAGCCGGCCGTGAGCCAGGCGAAGGGCGCCGCTTCGACCGGCTGGGACAGCGCTCTGGCGACCATCACCCCGCTGTTGACGGCCGCGGTGGAGAGCGTGCGGCATGCCGGCGTGGAAACCAAGAAGTCGGCCAAGGCCAGCAAGAAGAACGCCCGGAAGCTCGAGCGGCGCACGAACAAGGCGCTGGGCCGCGAACAGACCGGACGGCGGGCCAACAGGTTGGTCGGTCTGGGCCTGGTCGGTGCCGCGCTGGGCGCGGGCGTCGCGTTCATGCTGCGTCGCCGGAAGGCCGCACAGTGGGACGAGTACGACCCGAGCGCACCGATCAAGTCGACGACCGAGCAGGTCAGCGGGGCCGATGACGCCGCGTTCGAGCCGAACTCGAGCACGTTCGAGTCAGCCTCCAGCCCGGCCGCGACGGCCGACTTGGATCCCACACTGACCGTTGACAGAACCGACCAGACCTCGTCGGCGCAGCACAGCCCGAACGTGGCGCGGATGGCCGGCGGCCAGAACAAGGACTGATCCCCGGTTCATGAATCGCCGGTGTGTATGACATCGGCGGCGAGCGGAGCGCCACGGTCGGCGGTCCGCTCGTCGTCGTACGCCTATCTTCCGCTCTGCTGAGCACCTATCACCGACTGCCGGGCTTTCGCCGCGTCCAGTGACGGCCCCTGCGGCAGCAGGGCGATGAGCTGAGCGGGCACCTGCTGCGGGGTCACCGCGCCATACCCCAGTCGGCCCAGCAGTTCACGGTCGGCGACCGCATATCGCCGGCCGTCGTCCGTGACGATGCTGACCGTGCCGCTGCCGGCCGGGGCATTCGGTGACGCCGCGGCAGCCACGAGTGCGCCCTTGCCGCGCGCGACGTACACGAAATCCGCCTGTACCCCACCCGGCACCGCGGCGTCGTCCCGCACCGCCGCGCCGGTCGGCACACCGGGGTCGAGCCGGAGGCCGCCCTGTGAGCCTCTGTCCATCGGCAGGGTCATGCAGACCCGCTCGGCCGGCACGGCCAGCTCGGGCACAGTGGCCGGAACGTCCTGCACCTCGCTGAGCCGGGCCCGGGACGGCGGCAGGTTGTTGAAGGAGTGGTCCAAGGTCCGCGGCGCGTACGACGCCGGCTCGGCCTGCATCAGCCGGGCCTGAACCTCGGTCACCGCCGCGGCGCCGTCGGCCATCGCGACCGACCACTGGCTGCCGTCGGTGAGCAGCTGGCCGATCCGGTAGCCGTCTATACCGGACCGGCCACCGAAATCGGGGATCGCCGGGGCGGCCAGGTCCGGTCCGAGCGGGACGGAGTTGATGAACGCGGCCGCCACCGGGAGGGGCTGCTGCGCGTTCCAGCCGAGTGCACGCAGGCTCGCGGTGGCGCGGTCTTCCGGGATCAGGAAGCGGCGGTTGCCGTACAGCAGAAAGGTCCTGCCCGTGGGGTCTCGTACCAGGAGCGCGCGCGGTGCTTCGCCCGCGCCCGGTGCCGCGGCGATCGTGCCGTCGGTGAGCGGTTCGCCCACCAGCAGGGTGCTCTGAGGCTCGCCGCCGGAGGTGGCCGGCGGCTTCGCCGAACAGATCGACCAACCCCCGGTACGCAGGTCCTTCTTCGCCGGCAGCGAATCCGGGGCGTCCGGGATACCGAGCGGATCACCCAGCGGTACGGTCGCGAGCCGCTCTCGCGAGGTGCTCACCATCTTCGGCACCTGGGCGTTCGCGATGAGCAGCCCGGACGTGTAGTTGAGCACCGGGTGCAGCCGGTCGTCCGATTTCAGGTAGACGTACCGGGCGCCGGAGCCCCTTTCCAGAAAGATCACCGACTCGTCGCGCAGCTGCACGTCGCTGTTTCCGGTGAGCAGGCCGTAGATCGCCGTCCCGCCCACCGCCAGGCCCGCGATGACCAGGCTGACCACCGCGGTGGTGCCGGCCCGGCGCAGCGGCGAGCGGTACGGGTCGGGGTCGTGGGTGACCAGTGCCGCCACGACCCGCTGCAGCGAGAACTGGTACGAATGGAGTTGATCCTGGCGGGACGGCACCCCGCCACCTTAGGGGCATCGATCGATGCTCGGGGGGCAGACCTCAGAGCCAGCCGTTGCGGCGGAACGCGCGGTACAGCAACACCGAAATGACCAAGAGCAGCGTCCACAGCACGGGATAGCTCAACGGCCAGCTCAGCTCGGGCATGTGCGTGAAGTTCATGCCGTAGATGCCGGCGAAGGCCGTCCAGACCGCGGAGATACCGGCCCACGAAGCGATCTTGCGCATGTCGTTGTTCTGGTCGACGGTCACCTGGGCGAGGCGGGCCTGCAGGATCGAGTTGAGCAGGTCGTCGTATGAGGTCACCTGCTCCACGGTGCGGCTCAAGTGGTCCTGCACGTCGCGGAAGTATCGGCGGATCTCCTTGGGAACCACTCGGTTCTGGGTCGAGGTCATGGTGGCCAGCGGCCGCTGCAGCGGTACCACGGCCCGCCGGAACTCCACCAGCTCCCGCTTCATCTGGTAGATCTGCTGCACCCGGCTGCCGCTGTCGCGGGAGAACACGCTCTCCTCGATGATGTCGAGATCGGCCTCGACCTGGTCGGCCACCTCGAGGTAGAGGTCGACCACCCGGTCGGTCACCGCGTACGCGACCGCCCACGGGCCTTGCTCGAGCAAGGCCGGCCGCTCCGTCTCCAGGTTCGCGCGTACCGGCGCCAGCTCGGAGGCGTCGCCGTGCCGAACGGTGATCACGAACCGTTCCCCGATGAAGATCATCATCTGGCCGGTCTCGACCACCTGGGAGGACTCTGTGAGCTCGCCGTGTGGTACGTAGCGGGCGGTGCGCAGGACCAGGAAATGCACCGCGCCGAACTGCTCCAGCTTCGGCCGCTGGTCGGCCTTCACCGCGTCCTCGACGGCCAGCTCGTGCAGGCCGTACGTGTGCGCGACGGCGGTCATCTCCTCCAGCGAGGGCTGGTGCAGACCCAGCCAGACGAACGCGTTCTCCCGCGAGTCGGCCTTACGCAGCGCCTCGTCCGGCGTGAACTCGCCGGGCTCGCGCTTGCCACCGACGTACAGCCCGCAGTCCACCACGGCGCTGCTCGGGTTGCCCTGTCCGGGAGTGTCCCGCCGGCCGTCGACGGTGCCCAGGAAGCGGTTCATCGCCCGAACAGGTGCCGTCCAGGCGCGGGACAGCGAGCGGTTGAAGCCAGTGCTGTCGCTCATGGTCACCTCCCCACGCTGATCTCCTCGATCGCCGCGGCAAGGCGCCGGATGCCCTCGTCGATCTGGTCGACGGTGACCGCCGAGTAGGCCAGCCGCGCCGAGTGCCGACCGCCGTCGAGCAGGAAGTCGGTGCCCTTGACGATGGCGACGCCCCTCTTCATGGCCACCGGGAACAGCTGGTTCACGTCGACGCTCGCCGGCAGGTCGACCCAGAGGAAGTAGCCGCCTTCGGGCTCGGTGAAGATCGCGCCGGGGATGTGCTTGCGGATCGCGTCGCCCAGTGCCCTGGCCCGCTCGCCGAGGGCCCGGCTGACCGTGGCGATCGAACGGTCGATGTCTCCGGAGACGCAGAACTGGTAGACGATCGCCTCGGACACCATGCCCGGTGAGATGTAGAGGTTGGTGGCTGTCTTGGCGATCGCGTCGATCAGCGCAGCCGGACCGACCAGGTATCCGACCCGGACGCCCGGGCAGACCGTCTTGGTGAAGCTGGAGGCGTGCACGACCACGTTATCGGTGTCCATGGACAGCATCGACGGCAGCGCCTCGCCGCGGAAGCGGATGTCGACGTACGGGTCGTCCTCGAAGATCATGAAGCCGTACTGGAGGGCAAGCGCCAGCAGCTCGCGGCGTTTCGGCAGAGAAAGGGTTACCCCGGCCGGGTTTTGGTAGTTGGGAATGACGTGCGCCAGCTTGGGACGCAATCCGGACTCCAGCAATCCTCGAAACTCGTCGACGTCCATGCCGTCCGGCTGGATGGTCACCTGGTGCACCTTGGCGCCCAGGTTCTGCAGGCTCAGCAGCGTACGGTCGTACGTCGGCCTCTCCACCACCACGTCGTCGCCGGCCGCCACCAGGTGGTTGAACAGGAACGCGTCGGCCTGCAGCGAACCGTTAGTGACGATGACCTGATCCGGCGAGACGCCGTGTCTGTCCGCGATCCACTTGCGCAGGGGCACATAACCGACGGAGGTCCCGTACGCCGTCATCCCGGCCGGATCGGCGTCGAAGGCGCGCTCCGCAGCAGCCTTCAGCCCCTCCACGTCGATGATGTCCAGGGAGGGGGCGCCACGGGCGAACGAGATCAGCTGGTCAGCGGTCATGCGCACAAGCTTACGAGCCGCCTCGATACGATTATCCCCGTGCCCCTACCCGTTGCCGGTGCTCTCGTGGTGGACGATCGCGGCCGCATCTTCTTCCAGAAACGCTCGCCGGAACGCAAGCTTTTCCCGGACACATGGGACTTCGTGGGCGGCCATCTGGAACCCGGCGAGGCGCCGGAGGAGGCGATGCGGCGCGAGGTCGAGGAGGAGACCGGCTGGCAGGTCGTGGTGGTCCTCGGAACAGTCGGCGAATGCACGTATACCGGCGACGACGGCATCGACCGGATCGAGACGGATTATCTGGTCCGCGTCGACGGCGACCTCGAGCATCCGCGGCTGGAACCGGGTAAACACACCGAGTTCCGGTGGCTCGCCGAGGAGGATCTGCACGTCCTCGACGTCAACGAACCAGTGGACGGCGGGATGCTCAAGCGGATCGCGCAGCAGGGATTCGCCATGCTGCACGTGATCGGCATGTGAGGCGCACCGTTATCCTCGGCAGAACCCCTGGTTTTGGAAGGACACTCATGATCGGTCTGGTCCTCGCGGCCGGAGCCGGCCGCAGGCTACGCCCATATACCGACACGTTGCCCAAGGCACTCGTGCCGGTTGACGGCGACATCACGATCATGGACATATCGCTACGGAACCTGGCCGCGGCCGGGCTCACCGACATCACGATCGTTGTGGGTTATCGCGCGAACGCGGTCGAGAAACGTAAGGACGCGTTCGAGCAGAAATACGGCGTAGGCCTCACCCTCCTCCACAATGACAGAGCCGAGGAGTGGAACAACGCGTACTCCCTCTGGCTCGCCCGTGAGCACTTCGCCCAGGGCGCATTGCTGGTCAACGGCGACACTGTGCATCCGATGAACGTCGAGCAGCTCCTGCTCGCGAGCCGTGGACCCGGAATCCTGCTCGCCGTTGACAGCCTCAAGAAGCTTGGTGAAGAGGAGATGAAGACGACCTTCTCTCCGGATGGACAGCTCACCAAGATTACGAAGTTGATGGACCCGGCCGACGCGTACGGCGAGTACATCGGCGCCGCGATCATCGAGCCGGCGGCCGCGGAGGGCCTGGCGGACGCGCTCAGGACCACCTGGGAACGCGATCCGAGCCTCTACTACGAAGACGGCTTCCAGGAGTACGCGAACCGCGGCGGCGAAGTCCGCGCAGCCGAGATCGGTGACGTCTCGTGGGTCGAGGTGGACAACCACGACGACTTGGCGAAGGCGCGGGAGATCGCATGCCGCTACTAGCCCGTTCCGTGCAGACCCCGCTGCACATCGACGTCCGGCGCGGCGCGGTCAGCAACCTGGGCAGCATCCTGGCCGACGGGCGCATCTCGGCCGGCGGTGACGTGGCGGTCGTGGTCGGGCCCGGTCAGGGCCAGCGGATCGCCGACATGATTCAGCCCTCCCTCGGCTCGGCCGACATCTACCCGATCGAGGGCGGGACCCTGGACGCCGCGCTGGAGCTGGGCGACAAGCTGCGCTCCCGGCCGTACGACGCGGTCATCGGCATCGGCGGCGGCAAGACCGTGGACACCGCCAAGTACGCCGCCACCCGCTGGGCGCTGCCGATGGTCTCGGTGGCGACCAGCCTGGCCAACGACGGTGTCGCCTCGCCCGTGGCAAGCCTGGTCAACGACGGCATCAAGGGCTCGTACGGCGTGCACATCCCGATTGCCGTGATCGTCGACCTGGACTTCGTGGAGAACGGGCCGGAGGCGGTCAACCGGGCCGGCGTCGGCGACGTGATCAGCAACATCAGCGCGCTGGCCGACTGGGAACTGGCGAGGCAGATCCGTAACGAGCCGGTGGACGGCCTGGCCGCCTCGCTGGCACGGATGGGCGCCGAAGCCGTGCTGTGCGCTCCCGGCGACATGAACGACGACGCCTTCGTCACGGTGCTGGCCGAGGCATTGATCTCCAGCGGCTTGGCGATGGCGGTGTGCGGTAGCAGCCGGCCGTCCAGCGGCGGCTGCCACGAGATCATGCACGCCACCGACGCGCTCTACCCGGAGACCGCCTCGCACGGCGAGCTGGCCGGGCTGGGTGCGCTGTTCTGCACGTTCCTGCGCGGCGATGAGCGACGGTTCGCGCAGATGTCGGAGTGCCTGATCCGCCACCGGCTGCCGCGCCTGCCCTCCGACGTGGGCCTGGACGCCGACCAGTTCGTTCGCATCGTGGACTTCGCCCCGCGGACCCGCCCCGACCGGTACACCATCCTCGAGCACCTAGGGATGACGCCCGATGGCATTCGTCAAAGACTGGCCGAGTATGTCGACGCCGTCACCCGAAGCTGAGCGGGCGCCCACCGCGGCGGACTTCCTGGCCGCCAACCGTGGCGGTGGCCTTTTCAGCGAGGCGGTCAGCCAACATCTCGGCGCGCGGATCGCGGTCTTCGCCCACAAACACAAGGTGGCGCCGACCGTGCTCACCGTCGCGAATCTGGGCTTGGGCTGCCTGGTCTCGTTCGCGGTGATCGCGGCGGCCTGGCCGGTGGCGGACGGCCGGATCTGGGCCTGGCCGATCGGCTTGATCGCGCTGATCGGCTGGCAGATGGCGTACGCGCTCGACTGCTCGGACGGCCAGCTGGCCCCGGGCACCCGGCAG
>Ga0081539_10005649_pt1 | contig 12569 bp, 10 predicted proteins | sample TabmetS4T2R2_FD_71023 | JGI IMG/M metagenome (GOLD analysis project Ga0081539, IMG submission 71023) | Tabebuia heterophylla rhizosphere microbial communities from the University of Puerto Rico - S4T2R2 | ecosystem: Host-associated > Plants > Roots > Rhizosphere ...
TGTCCTTCCGGCGATCGAGATCGTGGACAGCAGGATCGCGGAGTGGCGGATCCGGCTGGCCGACACCGTAGCGGACAACGCCTCGTCCGGCCGGCTCGTGATCGGCGGGCGGCTGACCCCGGTCACCGCGGTGGATCTGCGCCTGATCGGGGTGATGTTCTACCGCAACGGCATGCCGATCGACAGCGGCGCCGGGGCGGCGGCGTTGGGCAACCCCGCCTACTGCGTGGCGTGGCTGGCGAACAAGCTGGGTGGGCTCGGTTCCGGGTTGCGCGCCGGCGACATCGTGCTGCCGGGGGCGCTGCACCGCATGGTGCCAGTGCGCCCTGGGGACGTCTTCCGGGCCGAGTTCGCCCATCTCGGCGACGTGACGGTCCGGTTCAGCCGGGACGGGGCGCCGGCGTGACCGATGCGCGGGCGATGGCCGACCGGCTGATCGAGGCCGAGCGGACCCGCATGCCGCTGACCCCGTTCACCCATGCATACCCGTTCCTCGATGCGGAGACCGCGTACAGGGCCCAGTGGCACGTGGTGGAGCACCGGCTGGCCGCTGGGGAGGAACTGGCCGGGGCGAAGCTCGGGCTGACCAGTCGGGTCAAGCGCGACGCGCTCGGGATCAACGAGCCGGTGTACGGCTGGCTGACCACCGGGATGCTGATGCCCCCGGACCACCGGGTGCCGGTGCACACGCTGATCCACCCGCGGGCAGAGCCGGAGATCGCGTTCCTCCTCAGGGACGTGCCCGAACCACCCGCCACGATCGCCAGCATCCTCGCCACGACGGAGGCCGTGCTGGGCGCGGTCGAGATCATGGACTCCCGTTATGCCAGCCGGTTCCGGTTCGCCGACTCGGTCGCCGACAACGCGGGTGCGGCCCGGGTCGTGCTCGGCTCGCTGGCTCGAAAGCCGGCCGAGCTCGGCGACCTGAAGCTGGTCGGGTGCGTGTTCCGATCCGGTGGGGAGGTGGTCGGCACCGCAGCGGCCGGCGCTGCGATGGGCCATCCTGCGGCGGCGGTGGCGTGGTTGGTGAACACGTTGGGACGCGACGGCCACTACCTGCGGGCCGGATCGGTGGTGCTGTCGGGTGGGCTCACCGCGTCAGTCGCGCTGCGGCCCGGATCGGTCGTGACGGCGGAGTTCGACGGCCTCGGCACCACACACGTGATCGCCTGAGCGACAGAGAGGAGCACCACACGGGATGGCCGACGTGACCGTCCTGCCGGACGGCGTCCGCATCTCGGCGGCCAACGGCGAGACCGTGCTCGCCGCACTCGGCCGCGCGGGTCTGCGGTACCGCATCGGCTGTAGGCGCGGCGGTTGCGGCATCTGCAAGCTGCAGATGGTCGCCGGTGAGGTCCGTTATGAGCGGCCGGTGGCCGACACCGTACTGAGCGACGACGAGAAGGTCGAAGGCATCTGCCTGAGTTGTCGTGCCGTCCCCATCACCAACGTGATCGTCGAACTACAGGAAGGCGACCGGTTGCGCAGGGTCCTGCCCTACGGCTTCGCCTCCGGAAGCACCCAACGGTAAAGCCCCCGAAAGTAGACCGCCGGAAGGAGCGACAAGATGAGCGTGATGCGGCTGGGGTTCGTGCACATCCGGGTGACCGACCTCGAGGACGCCCGGAACCATTACTCGAACACACTGGGCATGAGCGTCGTGCACGAAGAACCCGGCAAGTTGTGGCTGAAGTGCTGGGACGAATGGGACCACCACTCGCTCGTGCTCGAGGAGGGCGGGGTCGGCCTGGTCAAGCTCGGCTACAAGGTCGAGAGCGCCGACGACCTGGCCATGTACGAGAAGCGGGCGCAGGCGTTCGGGGTGAGCACCGGACGGGTGTCCAAAGGGGAGAACCTCACCGTCGGCGACGGGGTGCGGCTGACGCTGCCGTCCGAACAGAGCGTCGAACTGTTCAACGAGATCGAGTTCTCCGGGACCGAGACGGGGTCGCTGAACCCGGACCCGTGGCCGCGCGACCGGCGCGGGATCTCCGCGCACTGGATCGACCACGCTCTCGTGCCGGCTGAGGATCCTGGACTGGTGGAGCGGTTCTTCATGGAGGTGCTGGACTTCCACGCCGCCGAACGTGCCATTACCAACCCGGCGCACCCGGAGGTGCTCGGCTCATGGATGGCCTGCGGCGAGTCCCCACACGACTTCGCCGTGGTCAAAGGGCCCAATGGAAAGATTCACCACTTCGCGTTCCACCTGGAAGACTGGAACGCGATCCTGCGCGCCGGCGACATCATGAGCATGGACGACGTGTCGATCGACTACGGACCCACTCGGCACGGCATCACCCGCGGCACCACCATCTACTTCTTCGACCCGGCAGGCAACCGCAACGAAGTCTTCGCCGGCCTGGGCTACCGAACCTTCCCAGACTTTCCCACCGTCAACTGGACCGAGGACCAACTCGCCAAGGGCATCTTCTATATCCAGCGCGAACTCAACGACACCTTCCTCACCGTGTGGACCTGAACCGACCGACCCGACGGCGCGGGGCCCCGGCCGGCGACCGGAGCCCCCGGGGTCGGCCGTCAGCCCGAGTGTCCGTTGCTGTCGTCGCCGTTGTCGCGGAGCCGCGCGGCCAACTCCGCTCGTGAGCTGACGCCGAGCTTGGCGTAGATGTGGGTCAAGTGGAACTGAACGGTTTTGATGCTCACGAACAGCTCCGCGGCGACCTGGCGGTTGCTCAGCCCATCGGCGACCAGGCGCGCCACAGCCAGCTCCTGGGCGGTGAGGCGGGTCGGGTCGAACGTCCGCCGCTCCGCCGGGATGAGGCCGCACGCGACCAGCTCCCGTTCGCACCGTTCGAAGTACGGGCGCGCTTCGAGGGTGGTGAAGCGGTCCGCCGCAGCCTGGAGGTGGCTCGCGGCCACCCGTCGTTTGCCGTGCCGTCGGAGGGTCTGGCCGTAGGCCAGCTCAACCAGGGCCCGCTCGAACGGCAGCGGAAGCTGGCCAAGTTGGTCGACGGCCTCGTGGAAGGCATCCTCGGCTTCCGTCGTGTTGCCACGAGCTGATTCCAGCCGTCCCCGGACGCGAGCCAATCTGGCCACCTCGATCGCCCGGCTCCGGTCGCGGGCCATGGCCTCGCGGGGTCGCAGGAAGGCTTCGGCCTCATCGAGGAGCCCCGCGCTGACGAGGGCGTCGGCGTACATGTCCCGCCAGGGCCAGAAGCCAGGTTCGTCGATCGAGGCCGTCGAGGCAATCTGGAGCAGGGGAGACAGACATCGCAGTACGGCGTCGGCGTCACCGCGGGCGGCGGCGAGGTGGGCTTTGGCGAGGGCGGCACCGATCATCATCAGTTCGTAATCACCGGTCTGCGCCACCGCGAGCCGGACGTGCTCCTCGGCGGCCTGCCAGTCGCCGCGGGCCGCGGGCACGATTGCCGCGGCCCACCGGACCAGCGGCCGCAGCCAGGCATGGCCGCTGTCGCCGAGAAGGGCGACCGCGCGCTCGGCATTGAGGAGCGCTTCATCCCAGCTTCCCGTCGTGTAGTCGGTGACCGCCAGCCAGGCGTACGCCCACAGCGAGATCCGGACCGTTCCACGTCCGAGCGCGGCGGGCGCGGTCTCCATCAGCTCGGCGCGGGCCCGGAGGACGTCACCGTGGGCCAGCAGCAGCCACCCGTGTGCCATCCTGATCCGCGGCGGCAACGCGCTCTCATCCGGCGCCTCGATCTCGGCGAGAGCGTTCTCGTGTACGGCTAGGCCGTCGGCGAGCCGGCCCTGCCAGGCGAGGCCGAGGCCCAGTACGGCCTGGGCTTCGGCGCGTACCGGTTCGCCCGGCCCCGCGAGGTCGATCGCCCGGCGGGCCCACGTCACGACATCCGCCGCCCTGAGCCGGCCGACCGCATGCAGGGCCAAACGCTGCGCGATCGTGGCGGCGACGCTGCGGTCGGCCACCGGGTCCGCCCGCTCCCACGCGCGATGCAGCAGGTTCTCCGCCTCACTGGACCGCCCACGGACGACGGCGAGGTAACCGAGCGCGGCGTCCCGCATGGCGCCTGCCGGAAATCCCATGATCTCGCGCGCGAAGCTGCTCGCCTGGCCGAGGTCGCCGGCCCCGACCATGGCGTCAACGGCCTGCAACAGGCGGGACTCCCGCTGGGCCCGACCGGGGCTGAGCCGGCTCGCGTCGACCAGGGCCGACGCCGCGCTCGCCCATGATCCGGCGTTGAACTCTCGCCGCCCGAACGCCTCCAGCTCGGCGGCCAACCGGGCGTCGGGAGTGCCGGTCGCCGCGACGCGATGGCGGAGCGCGGCCCCCCGGTCGTCGAGCAGCTCGGCGGCCCGGGCGTGGAGCGAGCCCTCCGGAGTGAGTCGATGTGTCCGTACACCGCGGCCTGGACGAGCGGGTGCGGGAAGGTCAGGTCCCGTTGGTCCAGTTCCTCGCGGTACCGGAGCAGGTCGACCAGGGTCGCCTCCTCCAGGGCTTGGAAGGCGTCGTCGACCTTGCCCAGAGCCGCGGCGGTCACCAGGGAGGCGGCGCTCCCCAGCACCGCGGCCGCCTCGACCAGCCGCCGGGCCGCGGGACCGCACGACTCCAACCGGCGCGTGACCAGCGCGGCGAAGGCGCGCGGCGCGGGCAATACCGGCTGCCAGTCCTGCCACCGGTCGGCGGGGACTTCCGTGAGCAAGGTCCGCACATACAGCGGGTTTCCCCGCGTATGGGCGTGCAGCCGTTGCGCGGTCCGGTACGGAAAGTCCCGCAGGCCCAGCGACACGGCCAGCGCGCGGACCTGCCGTGCGTCGAGCGCTTTCAGCTCGATCGTCGTGCCGGTCTGCCCGCTGGCCAACCGGCGCAGCCCGTCGGGCAACCGGATGAGGTCTTCCGACCTCGCGGTCAGGAGCGTCAGAACCCGGTCAGCCACCAGCCGACGCAGCACGAACAGCAGCGCCCGGAGCGAGTCGAGGTCGGCCCACTGCGCATCGTCGATCACTATGACGACAGGACGCTTGAGATCGCCCAGCAGGTCGAGGATCAGCCCGCCCACGCTGATCGGTTCGTCGAGGGGCAGCGCGCGCTCACGACCGGCCAGGATGCGCGCGCGGCTGATGCCCGCGCCGCGGCTCAGCTGGTCCACGATCCCGAACGGAACGAGCGCCTCCCATGGCTCGCCACTGGCGCGCAGGACCTGAAGGTCCTCCTCGCCGTTCAGGAACCGATCGATCAGCGCGGTCTTGCCGATTCCGGCCGGACCGTCGATCAGGACAACGCGGGGTGAGCCCGCACGGGCGTGGCCGAATTCGGCCCGCAGGGTGCCGAGCTCGACGTCGCGTCCCACGAATACGTCTAACGAGTTGTGCGTTGGCGCCGCCATTGCACCTCCGCAGCCCTGCCTCCGCTTTTGGGCGCCGGTCTCGTGGCTGGTTCACCGGCCGACGTTCGTGTGGGCCACGCCTTCATCCTTGGCCAACCACACCGGGCGTCGACTCGTCGTTTCGCTGAGCAGAACATCATTTCGCTCGCCAGGACATCATCTTCGACGGTAGTCGCGCTCGGGGATCGATGTCGAGGGGCGTCCAGTTCAACCCAACCCCGCTCTTGGACAATGACCTGCCAGCGGAAGAGATCGACGCCCGTCACCCTCCTTGTGTGATGCTAGGCATTCGTCCAGTGCGAACCCACCGGTGGTAGCGGGAGGCTACTCGCGGCCGTCGTTTTACACCCGTCGCAGCGGGCGAGCTCGAACTGCTTGAGTCGTACGCGAATCAGATGGAAGGGACTCCAGTGGATCCGGCAGAGATCAAACGGGTGGCGGTCCGCGAGGTGAGCAGGCGGGGGGTGCTCCGAGGCGCGGGTGCGTTGGGTGTGGGTGCGTTGGGACTGTCCCGGGCAGACCCGGTATATGCGGCGACGACGGGGTACGACGAAGCGGTCGGAGTCAATCCAGAGCGATATCAGCCGCCCGCCGGCTTGGCGAAACCGTCCCCGGCCAAGGACGCCGCACTGGCATGGATCAATGACAATCAGCGCGCGGTGGTACAGCTCAACGATCGAATCTGGCAGTTCGCCGAGCTTTCGTTACGGGAATGGCAGTCGTCCCTCGCCGTGGCGGAGTTCCTCAGGCAGCACAATTTCACGATCGACTGGGGCACGGCCGGGTTCCCGGCGGCGTTCACCGCCACGTTCCGGCATGGAACCGGCGGTCCCGTGCTCGGATTCAACGGTGAGTACGACGCGCTTCCCGGGCTGTCCCAGCGGGCGGGTGCGGCAACGCACGATCCGTTGATCTACAACTATGATGCGTACGGCCCGACGTACGGTCCAGGTCACGGCGACGGACACAACCTGCTGGGTGTCGCCAGCGCCGCAGCGGCCATCGCCACCGCGCGGGGCGTGCGCCAGCAGAATCTGAACGCGACATTGAAATACTTCGGCTCGACCGGTGAGGAGCAGCTCGTCGGCAAGGCCTACGCAGTTCGGGCCGGCGCGTACAACGGTCTGGACGCATTCATGGACTGGCATCCGCTCCCGGTCACCTCCGTGGACTGGAGCCCGTTCAGCGCCCTCCAGTCGACCACATTCACGTTCCTCGGCGCCGCGGGACACGGCGGATCCCCGCTCGGCAACCGCAGCGGACTGGACGGCGCGTTGCTCCTCGCGACCATGAGCGAATACCTGCGGGAGAAGAACGTCGGACCCGCCGGGCGTATCCACTACGCGGTGATCAATGGCGGTGGCGCCCCCAACGTGACGCCAGACATTTGCTCAATCTGGTACTACGTCCGCGAGGGCAGCCCCGCTCGGCTCAGGGTGCTGCACGACAAGTTGATGACGTGCGCCGGCGCGGCCGCTTCGGCAAGCCAGACCAGATTGACCTATCGCCTGAACTCCGCCGTCTGGAACCTGCTGGGCAACAAGTCCGCGGCCGAGCTGGTCTTCGACAACATGCAGACCATCGGCCCGCCCAGATTCACCTCCGACGACGTCGCACTCGCCAAGTCGCTGCAGCGCGCGCTCGGCCGGCCCGAGATCGGGCTACCGGACAGCATCGTGCCATTGACTCCACCACGCCCCACCAACGTCGGCGGACCGTCGTCCGACGCCGCCGACGTCAGCTGGATCACGCCACGCGTCGGGTTTTACGCGGCATGCTGGCCGCCCGGCGTCCCCAACCACAATTGGGCGGCCACCGCCTGCACGGCCCACAACATCGGACACCAAGGGATGCTTTCCGCCGCCCGCTACATGGCGGCGACAGCCGTTGATCTGATCACGCAGCCGGAGGTCCTAGCCAAGATCAAACAGGAGCACCAGCAGCGGAAAGCCGGTGTCGAGTGGCGAAGCCTCATCCCCGACGACGCCCAGCCACCGATCTACCAACCACCTCCGGACTTCCTCAGACGTACCGGCCAGGGTTGGCCGCCCAGGGGCATCACCTGGCCGGTCGAGCCGATCATCGCCCATGAGCAACTCGGAACCACCGGCCCGGAATTGCCGCCGGTTACGTGAGACCGTGACGTCCTGGCTGTGTGTTCGCCAAAGGTAGCGGTGCGGCTCCCCGCCGGGCTGTCACGTTCGCCCTCGCTTGCGGTTGAAGGACGCCTTGACTGTGCTCGACTGTCGGCATGCTGCTCGTCTTGGACCTGCTGGGCCTGTTCGTCTTCGCGACGTCGGGCGCGCTCATGGCGATCCGCAAGGATTTCGACGCCGTCGGCATCCTTCTCCTGGCCGAACTCACCGCGACAGGGGGCGGCGTCATACGTGATCTCATCATCGGCGTGATCCCGCCGGTCGCGTTCGCCAATGTTGGATATCTGGTAGTGCCGGTCATCGCGGCGGTCGTCACGTTCTTTGCGCATCCCGCCTTTGAACGCCTGACAACGCCAGTGCTGATCTTCGACGCGGCCGGGCTCGGGCTGTTCTGCGTGACCGGCACGCTCAGCGCACTTGACCACGGGCTGGGATTACTACAGTCCGCCGCCCTCGGCGTGACAACCGGGGTTGGCGGCGGCTTGTTGCGCGACATTGTGGCACGCGAGATTCCCGCGCTGGTACGACCGGACTCCGAGTTGTACGCGGTGCCCGCTGTGGCCGGTGCCCTGATGGTCGCCGCCGCTGAGCCTCTGCACCAGTCCCAGTCCACGATTGCGGTGAGTGCGGCAGTGTCTGTTTTCGTCTTCCGACTCATCGCCTTGCGGCGCGGCTGGCACGCGCCGCGCGCGTGGCACCGCCGCGTGTGATACGCCTGACCAACGCGAGACCGGTTCCTCTACATTGCTGCCGCTATCGCGGGTGCCGACCGCCGAGCCCTGCCTCGTGAGCCCGGATGATGGCGTGGGCCCGGTCGGCGACCTGCAGCTTGGTGAAGACGTTGGAGACGTGGTTGCGGATGGTTTTCGGGCTCAGCTGAAGCCGCCGCGCGATTTCCGGGTTGGTCAGGTGCTGCGCGATCAGAGCGAGGATCTCCCGCTCCCGGGCCGTCAACTCGGGGAACTCCTCGGCGGGTGGACGAGCCCGGCCGGTACTGAAGTATCTGATCAGTCGGTTCGCCATGCCCGGCCCGAAGATGGCGTCGCCGCCCGCCACTGCCCGGATCGCGCGCAGGATCTCACCCTTGAGCGCCCCCTTCAGCAGGTAGCCGCGCGCGCCGGCCTGCAACGCGGCGAACAACGAGTCGTCGTCCTCGAACATGCTGAGCACGAGGATGCTGATGTGCGGGCTGTGGTGGGTGATCCGCCTGGTTGCCTCGATGCCACCGACCCGCGGCATCTTGATGTCCATCACGATGACGTCCGGCTGCAGCGCGGTGGCGAGGGAGATCGTCTCCTCGCCGTCGGCCGCCTCGCCGATCACCTCGACCTCGTCGGTCGAATGCAGCAGAGCCCGCAGCCCGGCACGGAAGTGCGCGTGGTCGTCGGCGATGAGTACCCGGATCGGTTCCATGGCCTATCCCTTCATCCCCGCCGTGTTGGTGACGACCTGGCAGGGCAGTACCGCGCTGATCAGGGTGCCGTGTGGTGGTCGGTTGGCGACGGTGAGCGTGCCGCCCAGCTCGGTGGCGCGTTCGTACATCGACGCCAGGCCGACTCCGCTGCCGCGGTCGGTGCCGATGCCGCGGCCGTCGTCGGCGACCTCGAGGAGCAGGTCGCGAGACCGATGGAGGGACAGGTGCAGCCGGCAGGAGGAGGCGCCCGCGTGCCGCGCGCTGTTGCGGACCGCCTCGGCCGCGATGCGGTAGGCCGCGACCTCGACGGCGGCCGGCAGCGGCGGAAGATCATCCGGGGCGTCGACGTCGACACGGAGCCCGCTCGGCTGGTCGCCGAGCATCCGCAGCGCGCCGATCAGCCCGAGGGCGTCCAGGGACGGAGGGCGTAGCTCGGATCCCAGGCGGCGGACGTCGGCGACCGCCTCCTGGGTCTGCTCGATCAGCCCGTCGAGCAGGTGCCGGGCCTGGATCGGGTCGCCCTCGATCGCGTCCCGGGCGGCGTCCGCGGCCATGGCGAGGGCGGCGATCTGGGGCCCGAGCTCGTCGTGCAGATCCCGGCGGAGCCGGCGCCGTTCCTCCTCCCGTGCGGTGACCAGCCGCTCCCGCGAGCGTTGCAGGTCGGCGGACAGCCGGACGGCCTCCTCGGTCAACCGGGCGGCATGCACCGCCACGGCGATATGGTGCGCCAGGTCCTCGAGGAGCCGCCGCTCGCCGCCGGTGAAGCCGTCCTCACCGATACGCGGGCCGAGTACCAACTCACCCACGGGTTCACCGCGGTACACCAGGGGCTGGCGGAGGGGATCTCGGACCGGGTCGCCGGCGACTGCGGCAACGGTGGTCGACGCACCCTGCCGGAGTTCGATCGCCACGTACGGGAGCTTGAGCGCGTCGCGGACCGTGCGAACGGCCGCGGGTAGCACGGCGTCCGGCGTGAGGGTGGATTCCAGCCGCTGACCCAGTTGCGAGATCACCGCGTACGGCTCATCCCGCTGACCGTAGACGAGGCGGTTGACGGCCCGCTGAAGCCGGTTGCGTACCGGGGCGAGGGCGATGGCAATCAGGCCCACCGCGACCAGCGACGTCATCAGGTTCCCGGGGGTCTGCGCGGCGGTGCCCAGCGCGCCGACGACAAGCACGTAGAGGCCGATGACCCCCCCGGTCAGGATGCCGTAGACCAGCGCGCGACTGATCACCAGGTCGATGTCCAGCAGCCGATGGCGCAGTATGGCGATGCCGATGGTCACCGGCACGATCAGCAGGAGCAGGTACGAGACGAGCGAGTACCCCAGCAGATAGGCCAGCACCTGACGCGCGGTCTCGGGTTCGGGCGCGGCGTGCATGGCGGAGAGGGTCACGTTCGTGGCGAGGAATCCCGCGAACGCCACAACGATGCCGAGGACGACCCACTTGATCTGCTGCTGCTCGCGCGAGGTGGGAGTAGTCCGATATCGACGGACCTGGGAGTAGATCACCGTGGCTCCCGCGCTCAGCCACACCACCGACTCGACCACGACCTGCCACGCCGCCGGATCGGTGGTCCAGGCGGGGACGAGGTGCTCGGCCAGCTGCCAGCCGATCCATCCGGCGGCGACCCACCGGGCCCATCCGGGTACGAATCGGCCGTCCGGGAAGACGTACAGGAACAGCCCGAAGCACGCCGCTCCCAGGAACTGCAACGCCGAAACAAGCACCTGCAGGCCGGAATGGGCGAGCGTCAACGCGGAGAAGGTGAAGCCGAACGTTGCGGTCCCGAACAGGAGTAGTGCCAGCGACGCGAACACCGCGACGCGATCGGTCGGTCGTCGCCAGACGATGAGCGCCGCGACGGTGCTGTACACGGCTGCGAAAGCGATGTCCATGGCGACGGTGCCGGCGGCGTAGAAGGCCGGACTCAGCCCAACATCGGACAACGCCGCGAGCCCAGCCGGCGGCAGCTGTCCCGTGGCACACACGGTTGCCGGACATGGATTCTGCAGCAGCGCGAACTCCACCGGAACGCCGGCCGCCAGCAGGCCCAGGACCAGAGCTGCCAGCAACCCCCAACCCAGCCGTACGGCGGGCACGGATCGGGACCGCCGATCCGCACCCTCGCCCGTTCGTGATCGGCATACCGTCGCTCGGGCTCGCGGCAGCGTAAGAAAACGGCTCACGCGGGAACTCCTCGTCCCGAGTGTCGCACCCCTCGACGGCCGCGGGTGGGACCGTTTCACCCCGGCTGCCCTCGTCTCCGGTCCACGGTATCGGTTCCGGCTTCGCATCCGGGTGTCGCTCGTCGGACCGGGGTCATCGAGGCGGCGGAGCGACGGCGGCCGCCTCAGGCCGGGTCCGCGGCTCGGTGCCCACCGTCACGGCTTCTCCGGTAGTCCGATGCCCCAGACGTCCGCGGGTGAGGGCAACCGCGAGCAGAGCGAACACCACAATGACCGCGCTCGGGATCCAGAAACCAGCCAGCTCCGCCTTCCACGTCGGCCCGGCGATCGCGAACGTACGGCCGAACGCGGTCGTGGTCGCGTCGAAACTGGAATGCCACAGCCCCACCAGCAACACGCTGCTGCCCGTCACGTTGTACATCCACATCATCACGACCCGGCCGAACATTTGAAGCGCCGCCAGCACGATCAGATAGATCAGGATCAGACCGAGCTCGGACAAGCCAAGGTGGGAATCGACGATCAGCCCGGGAAGGTGGTAGAGCGCGAACGGCACCGTCACCAGAACGCTGGCCTTGAGCGGCCCGAACCTGTCCTGCCACCGCGCCTGCAGGAAGCCCATGAAACCGATCTCCTCCGCCACGATCGCGAAGAGGATGAGCACCAGAAGTTGGGGGAGCACGCTGGTAAACAGCTGGGTCCAGCGGGACGTGAGCACCTCGACGAGCCCGCCTCCGAAGACGACCGTGGCGCACGCCAGGACCGCGATCGGCACACTGAGCAGGGCCACCAGATACCACCGGAGACGGACGCGCCAGCGCAGGCACCGACTCGCCAGCTCGCGCACGCCCGCCCGCCCGCTGATGGCGGCGACCACCAGGAACGCGGGGAGTGCCACACCAAGAATCGGTCCCAAAATCCCGTACAGCGGCATGCGAACCACTGGTAGGACGTCGTCGCGTGTCATGACGGGCACGCAGACGATCGGGATGTTGACGGCGAACATCATGATGAGGAACGCCGTAATCGGATGTCTGGAGACAGCGTGTCGAAGCCGGGATGGTTGGATGGTGTCGGCTGAAGTAGTCAAGATCTCTCTCCTCATCGTGTCGCCGCGGCGCGGCAGGGTTTGCCTGGCCCACTGCGAGGACACGACAGGAACCGTCCCGCCGTCATGAGGCGCTGTCCCGGTCCGTCCGGGAGGAATGTCCCAGCCCCTATGATTTTGAGACGTCAGACTTCGAACCGAGGTACTCCCTCCAGCCACCCAGCGCGGTGATCTCGGGATGCGTCTTGGCGGTGGCCTCGTCGAAGAGGATGCCCGGCACGACCCGGCCGTCGATCAGCTCAACCGGCCCGCGGTACAGCCCCGGCGGCTCGCCCTCGATGACCCGCAGCAGCGTCTCGATCGGGATGGCGTACAGCTCGCCGGAGATGCTCGCCCCGCCGTCGTCCGCCCGGTACATCCCGGGGTGCACGT
>Ga0081539_10005650_pt1 | contig 12568 bp, 7 predicted proteins | sample TabmetS4T2R2_FD_71023 | JGI IMG/M metagenome (GOLD analysis project Ga0081539, IMG submission 71023) | Tabebuia heterophylla rhizosphere microbial communities from the University of Puerto Rico - S4T2R2 | ecosystem: Host-associated > Plants > Roots > Rhizosphere ...
CCGGCACGAGATCGGCGAAGCCGCGCCCGCCGCTGCCGGCGCCGGTGGTGAGGTCGTACGACACGGCCGACTCGAAGAAGAACGGCGGGTTCAGCGGCAGGCGAAGATTCGCGCCGGTGCCCTCCATGAACTGCGAGATGCCGTAGCCGCCGCGCGCGACCCACTTGTCCGTCAGCTTCCAGGCCGCGCCGAGTCTCGGCTCGAAGCCGCCGTAGAACGGTTTGTAGAGCGCGCGGTCGTCGATGCTGCCGTCCTTCGCGAAGATCTGGCGTCCGGTCACGAGGTCGAAGTTGGTCTGGCGGTTGTCGACTTCGACGAGCGGCGACGTGTAGGCCCAGCGCACGCCGAGATTCAGCGTGAGCCGTTCGGTCGCCTTGAGATCGTCCTGCACGAATACGCCGATGCGGTTCTGCAGGTGCGTCCACGGATTGGCCGGGTCGCCGCCGCCGCGGCCCTTGCTCGACGCGAGATCGAGCAGGAAATCGGCGAATGGATAGCCGGTGAACGCGCCGTTGTAGGCGATGAAGCCGAGCACGCCGTTGTTGCCCGCATAGAAGCGCCGCTGGTTGTAGTGGAGCCACTGCCCGCCCGTCTTGAGCGTGTGGCGGCCTTTCAGCAGGGTGTACTTGTCGTTGATCTGGAACGTGTCGGCGCGCGTGTCCGAGTCTGTGGCAATGATGCCGGGCGTCGTGAGACCGCTCGCGAATTGGATGTTGCTGAGGCCCGCGATGCTCTGGCCGCCGGCGATGCCATAGGTGGCGTTCGCGTTCCCGATGCCGGCCCAGTCGTCGGTCACCAGACTCACGCTCGTGCGGCTGTAGCCGAGCACCACCTCGTTCATCGCCGCGGCGCCGAAGATCCGATTCCACGTGCCGCCGACATTCCAGAACGGTTGATCGTTGAGCTGCGTGAGCACCAGCGGGAAAGGGTTCTTGTCGCGGCGATCGTTGTAGCTCGCGAACGAGTACCGGAACGCGTACCGGTCGTTGTTCGACTGCGTCCAGTCGACCTTCACGTCGCCCTGGTGCGCGCGGACGGCCAGCTCCGTTTCGCCGACATAGTTGCCCGAGATGCCGCCCGGCACGGTCCGGTTCGGCAGCGGATAGTTCGTCGTGTTGCTCAGCAGCGCGCTGGCGAACGGGCTGATGCGATTGGCGGGAATCTGATTGCCGGGAAAGGGCAGACCCGTGCGCGGGTCGCGGATGACCGTCGACACGCTCGACAGATCGCCGGTGCGCCACGCGGCGGGCGCGACCGACGCGGTACCGAAGCCCGGCGCGTCCTGCCGGGAGCCCTGATAGTCGCCGAAGAAGAACAGCTTCTGCTTGACGATCGGTCCGCCGAAGGTGCCGCCCGCGATGTGCTGCTTCCGCTCCTGCTTGGCCGCGCCGGATCGATTGTTCTCCCAGGTGTTGGCGTCGAAATCGCTGTTCCGGTAGAACTCGAAGGCGTTGCCGCGGAACTGGTTCGTGCCCGACTTGATGATCGCGGCGACAACGGCGCCGCCGACGTTTCCCGATTCGGCCGTGTAGTTGTTGGTCTCGACGCTGATTTCGGCCAGCGCGTCGGGACTCGCCTGGTACGACACGCGGTTGTCGATCGTCTCGTTCACGTCGAAGCCGTCGATCGTGAAATTGTTGGTCTGCTCGCGGTTGCCGTTCACGAACGGGCGGTTCGAGTTGATCGCGCCGATGTTGGTGAAGCCGCGCGGGTTGTAGGTCGTCGTGCCGGTCAGGAGCAGCGTCAGCTGCGCGGTGTTGCGTCCGTTCAGCGGCAGCGTCTGCGCCGTCGTACCCGAGATCACTTCGCCGACCGTCGCCGTCTCGGTCTGCAGGATGGGGGAGACGCCGGTCACCAGCACGTTTTCCTGGACCTGGCCGACCAGCATCTTCATGTCGAGGCGCGCCACCTGGTTCGCCTCGAGCGTCAACGAGTTCGTCGTCACCGTCCGGAACCCGGCCAGCGTCGCCGTCACCACGTAGGTCCCGACCGGCAGCGAGCCGATCGTGTAGTTGCCCGCCGCATTCGTCGTCGTGACGTAGGGGACGTCGGTCGACTGGCTCTTCGCGGTAATCGTCACGCCCGGCAGCGCGCCGCCGGTTTCGTCGGCGACCAGTCCGGTAATCGTCGCGGCGCCGGTCTGGGCACCCGCGAACGGCGGGTATGACGCAAACAGAACGATCCACAACACGGCAACGCGCCGGCCTGCAGTGGTCATCAGCACTCCTCTCTCGACAGCGAAGGTCTTTTAAATCAATCGCTAGCGAGATGTCAAAATGGTGTAAACGCCGAGCCAGAGGTCCGGCTGAAGCCGGACACTACATACGCGGCAGTCGCAGCTGGATGCGGGCCTCGCCCAAGACGATTTCGTCGCCGTCGCGCAGGCGGACGCCGCGCGCGCCGGGCGGCACGGGAATCGTCCGGCCGCCGCGCACGATGCCGGTGCCGTGGACGCTGCGGTCGTCGTGCAGGCGATGCTCGCCGGCTTCGTCGACGGCGATGTGGGCGTGGCGGCGCGACACGGTCTGATTGGCGCCCGCGGTCCCTTCGACGAACACGACGTGATTGGTTCTCAGCAGCTGCTGGCGGTCGTCGCGCACCTCGACGCCGCGGCCGAAATCGACGCGCGGCAGCGTAAATAGATAGGTCCCGCGCTCGGCTTCTCCCCGCAGCACGGTGATCTCGAGACGCGCCGGCGCCGGCGCGGGAGGCGGCGGTTCCGGCGCGGCGGGCTCGACGTCGACGCGATCGAAGGCGACCGAAAACTGCGGGTCGTCCCACTGGCGTCCCGCGCGAGCGACGTACGCAGTCTCGATGCGCAGCCCGGCGACGTCGCAGCCGGCCGTGCGCAGGCGATCGAGAATCCGATCGGTCAGTGACGGGACGGTTGTGAACAGCGCCTCGAAGCGCAGTCTCGATTCGCGCCCGGGCGCCAGCACGGAAATCGTCACGCGATTGAACGGGAACAAACGGCTGCCGCGGCTGCCCGGCTGCACCTGACGATAGACCACGTCGACGATCGCATGCGCGATCTCGAGCGGCTCACGCGCGGCCGGCTCGCCGCTTTCACCGCCGTCGACGGCGTTCCCAGCCGCGCGCGTCAGCGCTCTTGCGATTCGCGACTCCAGCGCCCGCGCCTTGTCGACAATGTTCAGAATATCCATGCTCACTCCAGCAAGCCGGACAGTCCGGCGGCCGTGACGATTTCACCGGCGGCCGGTGCCGCGGTCCTGCCGCCGTAGCCGCCGTGCTCGACGATGACGGCGAACGCGATCCGCTTCTTCGCCGCGCCGTACGGGGCATAGCCGACGAACCAGGCGTGCGACGCCGCGCCGTTGACTTCCGCCGTGCCCGTCTTGCCGGCAATCCTCCACGGGTGATTGCGCAAGCTGGCCGCGGTGCCGCCGGTGACGACATCGCGCAGGTCGCCTGCCAGCAGACGTGCCGCGCCCGGCGTCAGCCACGGGCTCGCGTTGGGCGGCGCCGCCTGATCCCAATGCGTGTCGCGCAGCACACCGGACGCCGCAATCGCGGCCGCCACGCGCGCCATGCGCAGCGGCGTCGCGCGCACGTCGGCCTGACCGTAGCCGACCTGCGGCAGCGTCTCCCGCACGCGCGCGACCGTCTTCCCCGGCGTTACCGGCGGGGTGAGCGCGATCCCGAGCTTCGCCGCGCAGTCGACGAGCGGCTGCGCGCCGAGCTTCAGCGCGAGCTGCGCGAAGTAGGCGTTGCACGAATGCACCAGCCCGTCGTGCATGTCGATCCGGCCATGCGCGTGCGCATCCAGCACGTCGTCGCGCACCGGATGGCTCCAGCCGGCGAGCTGGGCGCCGACCCGGCCGTCGGAGAGACGGGTGCACTCGAAGGTCGTCTTCGCGAGATCGACATCGCGTGCCAACGCCGCCGCCGCCGTCACGAGCTTGAAGGTCGAACCGGGCGGATAAAGGCCGTAGCGCGCGCGATCGAGCAGGGGATCCGCGTCGCGGTCGCCGTCTTCACCGCCGGCGTTTGCTGCGTCGGCCGTCGGCCACGGGTAACTCGCGCTGGCGAGCACCGCGCCGCTGTCGGGATCGATGACGACCGCCGCTGCTTTGCCCGCTGCCTGCCTGGCGCGCGATTCGACGATGGCGGCGACGCGGATCTGCAGACCGGCGTCGATCGTCAACCGGACATCGCGAGATCGATCCCGCATCGCCGCCACCGCCGGATGACTAGGCTCGTAGCGATGGCGAAGCAGCGGCACGACGTCGTGGTAGTCGCGCCGGATCGTCGACATCGCGCGGCCGCCGTCGTCCACCGTCGACACCACCGTCGCGTGCTCGTCGAATCCCCGCAGTGCCGCTTCGGCGTCGCGCTCGACGTAGGACGTGTTCGAGGCGCTCCAGTTCGTGCGGTTCCTGGCGTCGCCGAGGAGGTGGAAGGCGCGGCCGCCGAGCGGATAGCACCGCTCCGCCGGCGACGGACAGACGTCGGCCAGCGCGATCCCGAGCTTCTGATACGCGGGGCGCGCACGGTCGAGCACCGCGGCGTCGCTCGTCGCCAGGGGCAGGCCGCGGCGATCGTAGATGGTGCCGCGCGGCAGCTGCCGCGCCACGTCGAGCACGCGCGGGTTGTAGGCATAGCGCCGGCCGCCGTCGGCCTGGACGCCGAGATGTGGCCGGATGGCGTAGTCATCCGCGCGGACCACTTGAATGTCCATGACGACCGCGAGCAGCGAGAGCGCGGCGACCACGAACGCCGCGCTCATCAAGCGCACGGGAAGATCGAACGACTTGAAGTCGCCAGCGGGACAGCGCTCGCCGGCAATCGACGCAAGGATGCCGAATGCCGCGAAGTTCGCTGCCATCGCCGAGCCGCCGTAGCTCAGAAACGGCGTCACGACGCCGGTGAGCGGAATGACGCCGAAAACGCCCGCCGCCATGACCAGCGTCGGGACGATGACGAACAGCGTCAGGGAGAGGGCGAGGAAGAAACCGTAGTCCGTCGAGGCCGATCGTGCGATGCGGAAGCCGCGCCAGGCGATCAGCGCATAGGCAGCCGCCAGCACCATCACGCCGACGACGCCGAGCTCTTCGCCAACCGCCGCGAGGATCAGATCGGTGTGGCCGGCGGGAAGGTAACGCGAATCACCGAGGCCGATGCCGGTGCCGACGGCCCCGACCGTGGCCATCGCCCAGAGCGCGTGGGCGACCTGGTCGCCTCCCGCCGCGGAGTTGTCCCACGGCGAGCGCCACATCAGGATGCGATCCGACAGCGTTCGCGAGACGTGCGTGAGATGTCCGAAGTAGAAGCCGGCGAGCAGCACTGCGAAGCCGATCAACGGCATCGCGATCCGACCTCGCGCGACGGCGTAGACAACGAGGAACACGCAGCAGAGAAGAAGCGCCGGTCCCAGATCTCGTTGGACGGCGAACAGGAGAAGCGCGACCCCGACGCCTGCGACCACCGGCAGCGCGTACTCACCTCGCGGGACATTGATCCAATCCGGCAGCGTGCGGCTGCGAATCGTCCGGCTGCGCAGGCCTCGCAGCAGCTCCCATCGCCGCGCGAAATAGCCGGCCAGAAAGAGCGCCAACAGAAGGCGAATGGCCTCGATCGGCTGGACCGGCCCGAGATTGACTTTCGCGCCGCTGTGCCCGGGCCCGCCGCCGAACACGATCAGCAGGGCGCAGAGCCCAATCGCGCCGAGAAGTGGCACGAAGCTCAGCTCGCGCAGTACAGACCTCCTGAAGTCGATCGTCGAGAGCACGAGCATCAGGCCGAGGCCGGCGAGCGTCCCTTCGGTGTAGCGGATGAACAGTGGAGCGTCTCGAAGCGGATCCGGCCGGCTCAGGAGAATGGCGAAGCCGATGCCGGTAATCAGGTGCGCGGCGGCGAGCAGCACATAGTCGCCCTCGATACGGCGCAGCCGCCAGAACAGCGCGATGACATGGAAGCCGAGGAGGTAGAGGCCGGCCCAGAGCAGAACGTCCCCACGGAACTCCGCGCGCGTGCGGACCACGAACGACGGCTTGATCGCCGCAACATGTCCCGGCCATTTCGCGCGGACCGCGCCGCCGACGCTCGGCGCGGGCGATCCGCTCCCGCGCTGCGCGGTCAACGCGTGAAACCACTCATGCGCTGCCGCCCGACGATCGCTGGCGTCCGGAAACGCCGCGGCAAGTCCCGGTTCCAACTGTTCCGCGCGCTCGACCGCGTTCAGATTGACGAGCACACTCGCCGGCGTCTCGGCGCGATCCAGCGCGGCGAAGCGGCCAAGGTAGGCGAGCGCAATCGCCAGCGCGACAACGTAGGAGGTGGCAAGGAGAATTGGATGCTGGATGCCGATGATCGAGCCAGGTCCAAAAGCGCCCGCCCGGCTGCCACCGCGCGCCGCGGCCGGCGTGAAGGTTACGGCCACCGCGCGTCGTCCGACGAGTCTGACTCGTTCGTCAGCTCCGTCACACGCTCCTCGACCTGTTTCAGGCTGCGCTGCGTCATGCGCAGGCTGCGGGCGGCGTCGCCGTACCCCAACACCTTCGAGTACCGATCCGCCGCTTCGCGATAAGCCTCCACTGCGCGCGTCAGATACTCCTGCTCCTTGTCGCTGCCGGCCAGGGTCCGCGCCGTCTTCACGAACGTATCGCCGCGTGAACGATAGCCGTCGGCGAGCTGCACCGTCTCGCGGTCGGTCGGCGTGTAGCCGAGACGCTGCGCCTGCTCCAGGGCATCGGCGCCGCGGTCGACGTCCTCGAGTCCGTAGATGAACGTGCGCATCAGGCCGAGAAACGGATCGGGCCAGTTCGGCCGGAGCTCGGCCGCCTCGCGAAACGCCGCGACGGCGTCCATGAACTCGTGCTGCGCGTCGCCGGCCTGGCGGCGAGTCTTTCGCGCCTCGCCGTTGATGCGGTGCAGGTGGCCCTCGCTGTAGCGCAGGGCCGCGCGAATGCGATCGTCCGACGAGATGCTCGCCGCCCGTGCCAGCGCCGCGCGAGCCATCCGCCAATGCGCTTCGCGGACCGTCGGCGTCGGCGTCCGGTAGTTGCCGATCACCCGATCGGCGACCGTGGTGCTCTGCCGCACGAGCGCGCGCTCGAGGCCGACCAGTCCGATGTGGAGGCCGCTGCGTGCGCTCAGGCGGTCGTACTGGTTCCAGGCGTCGGCGAGCTCGTCGAGCTCGCGCGTCCGCACGTCGGCGGCCAGGCGTCCGGCCCGAACGCCGACGGAGTACTCGTTGAGCACGATCGCCATGACGATGAGCAGCAGGACCGTGCGCAGCCGGCGAAAACGCGGGCGTCTGCTGGCAGGCGGAAGCGGCGGCAGCGTGACGGTCGCCGGCGGAACGCTGACGCGCGGGACGGGGATGCTGCGTCGCGTAGCCTCCGAATCGACGGCCAGCTCGGGCCGCGTGCGTCGTGTCGCCGGCTCGTCCTCGGGCGCTTTCGGCCAGCCCTGTTGTTCCGCGACCGTCGGACGCCCCGCCGTCAGCGATTCGAGATCAGCGCGGATCGCGGTCGCGTCGGCGTAGCGATCGGCGAGCGACGGCGCGAGCAGCTTCGAGACGACGGCGCGCAGCGCCACCGGGCAGCCGGGCCCGATGGACGTCACCGGCCGCCGCGATCGGATGCGATCCTCGAGGCGGCGCGTGTCCGGCGCGACGAAGGGCTGCACGCCGCTGGCCATTTCGAAGAGCAGCACGCCGACGGCCCAGAGGTCGACGTGCGCGTCGATACTGCCGCCCGACTCGAACCATTCCGGCGAGAGATACGCGAAGGTGCCGAAGTCGTTCTTCGTCACCTTGCGGCTCAGCGACAGCGCCTTCGCGATGCCGAAGTCGAGCACCTTGATCTGATCGCCGGCGAGCACGCGGATGTTGCGCGGCTTCAGATCGCCGTGCACGAGCGATCGCAGCGGCTGACCGTCGATCGTCATCTCGAAGCCGTGCGCCGCTTCGAGGAACTCGCAGAGCTGCGTGGTGACGGCGACCGCGCGCTCCGGCGCGAACGGCCCGCGCGCGATGGCATCGGAGAGGTTCTCGCCCTCCAGATATTCCATCGCGATGTAGAAGTAGCCGCCGGCGGTGCCGTGCTCGTAGACCTGCGGCACGAACCGGCTCGCCGCGCAAAAGCGCTCCTGGAGCTGCGCGCCCCACTGTTCGGCGTCCAGAATCTCGCGCGCCTCGCGATCGGTGCCGGTCGGCACCAGCTTGAGCGCGACCTGCCGTCCGCATCGCGTGTCGGTGGCGAGAAACACCGTGGCCATACCACCGCGGCCGATCTCGCCGGAAATCTCGTAGGGGCCGACGCTGTTGAAGACGGTCTGCATCAGCGTGCCGGGATGATCCAGTTCTTGTGCGCGATCGTCTCCGCGTCTTCGCCGAGCGCCCGAAACAGATCGATCGCGGCGCCCTTGAACACGTTGCCGTTGAACACCGGTTGAGCTCGCGGCTCGACGATGAACGCGGCGCCGGCCTTCTCCGACAGGCCGTTGTGCGCGAACAGGTTGTGGCTCACGCGAGGCGAGGCGCCGGCGCGGATCGCCAGCGCGGCGCCCGGATTGTCGTGGATGCGGCTCGCCAGGAGCGTCAGGCTCGCGCCCTCGCCCATGTCGACCGCCACCTTGGCGGCGCCCGTGATCTCGACGTCGACGATCGAGACGTCCGAATTCTTGGCGAAGATGCCCGTGCCGAGCGGCGTCGCGGCGTCGCCGACGATGCGGAAGCCGACGAGCTCGGCGCCCGACACGTTGTCGGCGACCACGGCCGGGTCGCCTTCCGACGCCGTGCTCGGCAGGCGGATGATCGCGCCGCCCGTCACTCGGCTGAGGACGCGCACGTCGTTGGCCAGGACGAGCCGCTCGCGATATTCACCCGGTTCCACCACGATCGAAGCTCCACGCGGCGCGCTCGCGATCGCCGCGGCAATCAACTCGGAAGGTGTGACGACAATCGGGCCGGCGCCGTTCGCCAGAAGGCTCGGGAGGTTCGGAAGCGCGGAGGGAAGTGCGATCGCCTGCGGCCAGCTCCACGACAGCGGATCGTGCCCGGCCTGGCGGAGCGCGGCATAGCCCAGGACGAGCGTCAGCAGGACCACGAGCGCAGCGCGCACAAGGCGTCCCGAGCGGCGCCGCACCGGGACCTCGGCGGACTGTGCCGGCGCAGCAAAGCGATCGCCTTCGACATAGACGACGGTGACGTTGTCCTTGCCGCCGGCATCGTTCGCCGCCTGGATGAGCGAGGCGACGACCTCACGCGGCCGGCCCGCGCCGCGCGCAATCAGCTCGTTGATCGTCGCGGAGTCAACCAGGTCCGTCAGTCCGTCACTGCAGAGCAGGAGCGCCGCATCCGGCTCGAACGCGATCTCGTGGATGTCGATGAAATCGGCGTCGAGCACATCGTGCGCCTCGGAACCGACGTCGCGGTAGACCTCGTTCCGCCGCGGATGGCGCATCGCCTCGATTTCCGAGATCTCGCGCGCGTCCTCGCGTTCGCCGACCGGCGAGTGATCGCGCGTCGCCTTCTCGATGCGTCCCTCCCGCAGCTTGTAGAGGCGCGTGTCGCCGACATGGCCGATGGTGGCGTGACCATCCTCGACGACGGCGACGGTCAGGACGCACGCCATGCCCTGCCATTCGGGGCGCAGCGCCGCGACGCGGCGGATTTCGTTGTTCGCGACGGTGATGGCCTCGCGCACGCGATCCGGCACGGTGCCGGTCTCGCGCTCCAGACGCGTCCGCAGCATCGTCATCGCGACGTCGGCTGCCTTGCCACCAGCCGCCTGGCCGCCGACGCCATCGACGACGATGAAGAGGCCGCGCGCGAGATCGACGTGAAAGCGATCCTCGTTGACGTCGCGCTGGAGGCCCGGGTGGGTATCGCCGGCCGCCCTCACCGCTGCTCCATCCAGACGAGCGACATGACCACGCCGGCGAGCATGGCCAGCAGCAGGTAGCGCGCCCACAGGAGGAGCGTCATCAGCCCACCTTCTTGAAATCGACGAAGACGATGCCGGCGAGCCCGAGCTTCGCGCCGTCGGGCAGCGCCGTCTCGGCGCCGTTCTCGCGCTTGGTGCCCTGCGACTCGTCGAAGCCGCGCGGCACGTGACGGCCGTTCAGCGTCGTGCCGAGCGAGCTGAGGTCGATCAGGAAGAACGCGCCGCTCTGCGGATCGCGCCGGATGCGCAGGTGCTCGCGCGACACGTCCGGAGACGCCTCGACGCGGACGTCGACGGGATAGGCGATGCCGCCGCGTCCAATCGTCACCGAGTCCTTCGTCACCTCGTAGGTGTGGTCCCCGGCGTCGTCGTGATAGGTGAGGCGCGCGAGCGACCGCGGCACGTTGAGGGCGGTCGTCGCGCGATTCGCCGTTTGTTCCCTCGCGGTCGTGCGCTGTCCCGCCGTGACCGTGGTGATGCGCCGCGTCCGCTCGCCGACGCCGAGATCCGGACGGGCGGGCAGGACCAGCTCGGAGTCGACGAGGAGGTCGCCTTCGGCCATGTCGCCGTCGGGGTCCGGAAGGAACGTGACCTGCCAGTCGCTCGCGCTGCAGACGTCAGGGGCGATGTCGCCGGTCCATCGGGTGAACAGGCGCCGCATCGACGCCCGGCGGTTCAGACGCGCGAGCTCCTCGCCCAGGGCGCGCAGCGTCTGCTCCTGCAGGATCGGGATGATGCCCTCCAGCCGGGCATGCTCGCGCGGGTGGAGATAGACCGTGTAGCGGCTCGGCGCCAGCGTCGAATAGCGGAGTGGCTCGAGGTTGCGCCGCATGTTGTCGACGACAGCGGCGATGACGTCGCGGGCGGCGCGCTTCGGCGGTTCGGGAACGGTGGCGGCGCGGCTCAGGGCCATGGACTCAGTACTTTGACGGGATTCAGCTCGCTTAGTTCGACGGTGCCTTCCGGCTGATAATGTGGCGGCCGTCCAGCGGTTGTCGTTGGGAAGTTCCAAGGTTTTTGCAGATTTGCGGGCATCGTGAGGGTTCAATTCGCGGAGTTCACGCTCGACACCGAGGCACGCCGGCTCAGCCGGGATGGCGTCGAGATCCATCTGTCCACGAAGGCGTTCGACCTCCTGCGCCTGCTCGTCGAGCACCGCCCCAACGTGATGGACAAGGCGAGGCTGCACGCACAGCTCTGGCCGCGCACCTTCGTCGTCGACGCCAATCTGACGGTGCTCGTGGCGGAGCTCCGGCGGGCGCTGGCGGACAACGCGCGCGAGCCGCGGTTCATCCGCACGGTCCACACCCTCGGCTACGCGTTTTGCGGCGACGCCGCCAGTTGGAAGAATCAGACGGCGCGGTGCTGGCTGATGTGGAACGAGCGGGCGATCGTGCTCGCCGAAGGCGAGAGCGTCATCGGACGCGATCCGGACTGCGCTGTCTGGCTCGACGCCTCCGGTGTGTCGCGGCGGCATGCGCGAATTGCCGTCGAGCGGGGCGGCGACGTCGTGGCGGTGGAGGATCTCGGCAGCACGAACGGCACATTCGTCGACGGCTCGCCCGTGCAGGGCTCGGTGCCGGTCCGTGATGGCAGCGTGATTCAGGTGGGCCAGGCCGACCTGACCGTCCGCATCTGGTCGGCGGAGAAGTCGGCGGAAACCGAGCGGATCAAACGATGAGCGATCGCAACGCCCGGATTGTCTATTCGACCGGAGGGGGACGGGTCTGTCCCACGTGCGGCTGGCCCGCGGATCAGTGCAAGTGCAGCAGTCAGTTCTCGCGCGATGCCGCGCTGCCGGATCGGATCGTCGCCAAGCTGCGGATGGAGAAGAAGGGCCGCGGCGGGAAGACCGTCACCGTTGTGTACGATCTCCCGCAGAATCAGGCCTTCCTGAAGGAGCTGGCGAGCGAACTGAAACGGGCGTGCGGCGCCGGCGGCGCCGTCGTCGAGAATACCGTCGAGATTCAAGGCGACCTTCGCGACCGGATTCGCGCGGTGCTGACCAAGAAGGGATGGACGGTCAAAGGGTGAAGAAGATCGTTCGCATCGTCAGTAGGGGATCTGCCCGCGACTGAAAAATTCACGCGTTCGAAAAAAGATCGTCGCACTCGCTTGACATAACGCGATCGTTGCCTAGATTGTGCGATGCTGCGCGCGCCGGACGCGGGCAAGCGAGCTTCGGTGGTTCGAACAGTTCGGGGAAACTCGAAGGGTTCGAAAGAGGAGGGTCAAGACTCTCGAATAGTGAAACGCGGAGCGGGGCTGTCAGCGAAAACGCGCAAGCGAATTCTCAGGCGGAAACGTAAGGCGGTTCACTGAGCGAGAATCGAGACTCTTCGAAACAGGAGGCGTGCAAACGTCTCCGACCAGCGGGTTGGCTGGCCTGTGTCTGGGGCGCTCGGCGTTTGTACTCTCGCCTTCGCGCTGTAGTCCGCCTTTAGGCGGACCTCGAGAGTCCGGCTAAAGCCGGACTCTACATGCGGCGACCTTCACGCGAACAATTCCTGAACAGGTTGGAAGCCGACCCGCTGGCGAGCTTGAAGACTCGGTGTGTTGCGCCATCGGAGATGTAGAGGGAACCGTCGCTGTCGAGTGCCAGGCCAGCGGGCTGGACGAGCTGGGCAAATTGGACAGCGCCAGGCGAAGTCTGACTT
>Ga0081539_10005651_pt1 | contig 12568 bp, 13 predicted proteins | sample TabmetS4T2R2_FD_71023 | JGI IMG/M metagenome (GOLD analysis project Ga0081539, IMG submission 71023) | Tabebuia heterophylla rhizosphere microbial communities from the University of Puerto Rico - S4T2R2 | ecosystem: Host-associated > Plants > Roots > Rhizosphere ...
CCGCCGCCTTCGGATTTCTGCAGCAATACCAACATGATCATGGCAACCACGATCATGAGATGAATGACGATCACGACAGTCTGCATGCGGGTCGGTCCGAGCAAGGCGACGGGCGCGCCACGCGCGCCGATGCCGGTCATATGGGAAGCCGGGCGCGTCTCTACACGATCCCCCCTGGCAATTCCACCCTATGGGCAACCGCCCCAGAGCCGAGGGCAGCATGCACTGGCCGCATTCGTAGTTTTCCCGATGCAAGGGCGCTGAACGTCGCGTCGAGATTGAGCAAGTTTCAATCCTTTGCGATTAGCCTCAGCGGGTTCCTCTTTCGGCGGGTCCCGATGAACGGCTTCAAGCTCAAGGTTCTGGTCGCCGACGATTCGAAGCTGGTGCATGACGTCTTCCATCAGATTGCCGCGCACTCGCGATTCCGTTCGATGTGATCTCGGCGCAGGACGGCGATCAGACCTGGGACGCCCTCACCAAGGGCGGCGTCCATGTCGCCTTCATCGACGTGAACATGCCGCAGATGAGCGGCATGGAAGCCATCAACAAGGCGCGCATGTTGGGCAACAAGACCTTCGTCACGCTGATGTCGGCCAATGCCAACCAGCGGCGCATGCAACTGGCCTTGCAGCTGCGCGTCTACGAGTTCCTGGCAAAGCCGTTCCGCCCCGAGGACGTGCTCGCGATCCTGAAGACCTATTGCCGCGTCACCGTGCCGAGCAGCGCGTTGGTGGTCGACGACTCCGCAACCGTGCGCCGCATCATCAAGAAGGTGCTCGCCAACAGCATTTTCAACATCGACGTGACGGAAGCCGGCAACGGCGAAACCGCGCTCGACGACTGCGACCACGACGAGTTCGATGTCGTGTTTCTCGATTGCAACATGCCGGGCCTTGCCGGCACCCAAACTCTCGAGCGCTTGCTCGAGCGCGACTCCGGCGTGAAGGTGATCATGATCTCCGGCGAGCGCAACGAGGAGCGGCGCAAATGGGCGCTCGAGCGCGGCGCGTTCGCGTTCCTCTATAAGCCGTTCAATGCGGCCGACATCGACCGCGAGCTGCACGCGCTGTTCGGATTGCGCCGGCCGGTGCTCGCCGGTGTCGAGCCGATGCGCTTTGCGCGTGCACAGGCCTACGCACCGACTGACGCTGATTGGTAACGCCCACGGCTCACGCCGGATCGAGGCCTTTGGCTTTGTAGGCCTTGGCGGCTGCGGGGCTCGACAGAAACTTGATCAGTGCGTTGGCAGCCTCCGCCTCCTTGGTTTTGGCGTCGAGACCGGCCGAGAACGTCGTGATCACCTGAAATTCGGGCGGGAACGGGCCCGCCACCTCGACACCCGCTACGTCCATCAATTCCGGGATCTGCTGAACGCCGATCTCGATCTCGCCCTTGGCGATCAACTCGCCGACCACGCCGGAGACGCCGAGGAGCTTGGGCTTCACTTGCTCGGCAATGCCGAGCTTCTCGGTGATCCCGATAAACACCGAGCCGGTCGCGCCACGTGGCGAGTAGCCGATCGTCTTGGCCGCGAGCAGTGTCTGCTTCAGCGCCTGCGCGGTTGACACATCTGGCTTCGGCGTGCCGGCCTTCACGCCAAAACCGGAGCCGCTTTTCGCGAGATCGACCTTGCTCCCGGCCGCGAGGCGGCCTTCCTTCAGCAGGTCGTCGATCACTTGCCCGGTCAGGACCGCGACGTCGCCGCCGATCTTGCCCTCGAGCATGTCGGTCTTGAGAACGGCGGCGGTGCCGTAGGTGACGGTGACCTTATGCCCGCTCGTTCGTTCGAACTCCGCGATGATGCCAGGCAGCGCCATCTTCACGCCGATGGTGCTGATCACCTTGATCTCGGCCGCGTTGGCAATCGTCGTCAACACCATGAACGGCGCGGCCATCAGGACGCGCCAAAGCCACGCACGCATGGTCATTTTTACCCTCCCGCACCGAGCTTCTTTTCGGCAAGTCTCGCTCAGCGGGGAGGCTCTGGCTACCGATAAGCAGCCGCGATCGCCAAAAATTCCGCCGCCTTCAGGCTCGCGCCGCCGACCAGCGCGCCGTCGACATTGGCAACCGCCATCAGCTCGGCGGCATTGCCGGGCTTCACCGAGCCGCCATAGAGGATGCGGATGCGATCCGCCTCGCCGTCGAAGCGCGCCTTCAGCTGCTCGCGGATGAACCCGTGCACCTCGGCGACGTCGGCCGGGGTCGGCGTCAGTCCGGTGCCGATCGCCCATACCGGCTCATAGGCGATGACGAGCCGGTTCGCCGTCGCGCCGTCCGGCACAGAGCCGGCGAGTTGCGTGCCGACCACATCGAGCGCGCTCCCGGCAATGCGCTCGTCCTTGGTCTCGCCGATGCACAGGATGGCGGTGAGACCTGCACGCCAGACGGCTTGCGCCTTCGCACGCACCTGCGCGTCGGTCTCATGGTGATCGGTACGCCGCTCCGAATGGCCGACGATCACCGCGGTGGCGCCGGCGTCGGCCAGCATCTCGGCCGAAATATCGCCGGTATGGGCGCCGGAGGCCTGCGCGTGACAATCCTGGGCGCCGATCGCGATCGGCGCCCCGCGCGCCGCTTCGGCGAACGCGGCCACCAACGTGGCTGGCGGACACACCGTCAGGTCGGCCCTGCCGGCAAGCTCCGGAGCGCCAGCAATCATCTTTCCGAGCTCGGCGACCGAGCCCTTGAGCCCGTTCATCTTCCAATTGCCCGCGACCAGCGGACGGCGTTGCCCCTGCGACATGGTGACCCCTGTTCCTAAATGCCGCCAAGCGGTTAGCAAAGTGGCCGCAAGGTCGCCAGAGCCGCGGATTGTTGCGGCGCAGGTCGCGGCTCACTATGATCCGCGCCCTTATAGCCGGTTCCCCATTGCGGCATGATCCCGAAAGGTGGAAACCGGTTTTCGGACAAGATCATGCTGAAGTAAGAGCTGACCGCTCTCATCCGATCCGAGGACCTGAATGCTTCGCGGTATGCGCAAAGCCTCCAGCAACTGGCTGGGGCGAATTGTAATGGCCGTCGTGCTTGGCGCGATCGCGGTGAGCTTTGCGATCTGGGGCATCAACGACATCTTCCGTGGCTTCGGCCGCTCGACGGTGGCCAAGATCGGCTCGACCGAGATCGGCGTCGACCAGTTCCGCCAGCTCTACAATGACCGCATCCAGCAACTCGGCCGCGAGCTCGGCCGTCCGGTGACGCCGGAGATGGCGCGCCAGTTCCGGCTCGACCAGGCGCTGATCAATCAGCTGATGAACGACGCGGCGCTCGACCAGCGCGCCCGCCAGTTGCGGCTCAACGTCGCCGACGCCGAGGTGGCCCGGCAGATCATGGCCGATCCGCGCTTCAAGGGACCGTCCGGCCAGTTCGATCGCGCGCAGTTTGACGCGCTGTTGCGCAACAACGGCTATAACGAGCCGCGCTTCACGGCCGAGCGCAGGCGCATCATTCTGCGCCGCGAGCTGCTCGACGCGGTCGGCGGCGACCTCGATCCGCCCAAGACACTCGCGCAAGCCTATAACCGCTTCGTCAACGAGCAGCGCGCTGCCGATTTCGTCGTGCTCACGCGCGACAAGGTCGGCGAGATCGCGCCGCCGGCGCCGGACGTGCTGTCGAAATATTTCGAGGACAACAAGTTCCTCTTCCGCGCGCCCGAATATCGCGGCCTCGTCTTGATGTCGCTGACCCAGGCCGATCTCGCCAAGCCGGACGAGGTCAGCGAGGCCGATGCACGCCGCTATTACGAGCTCAATCTCTCGCGCTTCGGCACTGCCGAACGGCGCCTGCTGCAGCAGATCGTGTTTCCGACCGCCGAAGAGGCAAAAGCCGCAGCCGAGAAGCTCGGCGAGACGGTCTCGTTCGAGGCGCTCGCCAAGGAGCGCGGCCTCGACTTGAAGGACATCGATCTCGGTCTGCTGACGAAGTCGTCGATCATCGATCGGGGCATTGCGGACGCGGCGTTCGCGCTGAAAGAGGGCGAGGTCAGCCAGCCGATCAAGGGTACCTTCGGTACCGTGCTGATCAGAGCGGTGAAGATCGAGCCCGAGCAGGTGAAAAAGTTCGAGGAGGTCGCCGCAGAGATCAAGCAGACCATCGCGCTCGACCGCGCCCGCAACGAGCTCGGGTCACTGCGTGACAAGATCGAGGACGAGCGCGGCGGCGGGCTCAAGCTGACCGAGATCGCGCAGAAGCTGAACCTCAAGGCACAAACGATCGCCGCGGTCGATCGCGGCGGCCTCGATCCCGAGGGCAAGCAGGTCGCGGGCCTTCCGACTGGCGCCGACGTGCTGACCGCGGCGTTCGCCTCCGATGTCGGCATCGACAGCGAGGCGGTGCAGCTCCCGGGCGGCGGCTTCGTCTGGTTCGACGTCACGACCGTGAAGCCGGCGCGCGAGCGCGCGCTCGATGAGGTCCGCGCCAAGGTCGAGGAACGCTGGCGCGACGAGGAAGTGTCGAAACGCCTGAAGGCGAAGGCCGCCGAGATGGTCGAGAAGCTGAAGGGCGGTACGCCATTCGCGGATGTCGCGTCGGCTGACGGTCTGACAGTGCAGACGACCTTCGGCCTGAAGCGCGCCGGCAATCGCGCGACGCCGCTCTCGACCAGCGCCATTTCGGCGGTGTTCGACACACCCAAGGACAGCGCCGGCAGCGCCGAGGGCGCGAGCCCGACCGAATGGGTCGTGTTCCGCGTGACTGATGTGACGGTCCCGGATTTCGATGCCGCCTCGGGCGAGGCGAAGCGCATGGCGGACCAGATTCGCCGCTCGCTCAGCGAAGATATGCTGGTGCAATACGTGCAGCGCCTGCAGAACGAGATTGGCGGGACGGTCAACCAGCGCGCGTTGCGCCAGGCGGTCGCGGGCGGCGGCGCCGGCGACGAAAACAACTAACGCCGTGCAGGTCGAACCGAGCGCCGATGCATTCGCCGCGCGCTATGCGCGTGGCGAAGCGCAAGTGCTCTGGACCACGCTCGTTGCCGACCTCGAGACGCCGGTCTCGGCCTTCCTCAAAGTGGCCGGCGGCCGCGCGCGCAGTTTTCTGTTCGAGTCGGTCGAGGGCGGCGACACGCGCGGACGCTATTCGATCATCGGGCTCGAGCCCGATCTCGTGTGGCGCGCCAACGGCACACGCGCCGAGATCAACCGCACCATCCGCGCGCGTGAAGATGCCTTCGTCCCCTGCCCGCAAGAGCCGCTGCAGAGCCTGCGCGCGCTGATCGCCGAAAGCCGCATCACGCTGCCTGAGAGCCTGCCTCCGATGGCGGCCGGCCTGTTCGGCTATCTCGGTTACGACATGGTGCGGCTAATGGAGGAGTTGCCCGCGCCCAAAGGCGATCCGATCGGCATTGCCGACGCCATCATGATCCGTCCGACGATCGTGATCGTGTTCGATGCCGTGCAGGACATGGTCACGATCGTGACACCGGTACGTCCGGAAGCCGGCGTGTCGTCCTCCACGGCGTTCAGCCGCGCGACCGAGAGACTCTCGGCAATCGTAGACGCCCTCGACCAGCCGCTCGACAAGGAAGCCGCCGGCATGCCGGCCGGCCCGCTCGACGTGCCGCTGAGCTCGAACACCACGCCGGACGCGTTCAAGGCAATGGTCAAGCGCGCCAAGGACTACATCGCCGCCGGCGACATCTTTCAGGTCGTGCTGTCGCAACGCTTCGAGGCGCCGTTCACGCTGTCGCCGTTTGCGCTCTACCGCGCGCTGCGGCGCGTCAACCCGGCGCCGTTCTTGTTTTTCCTCGACTTCGGCGGCTTTGCGATCGCGGGATCGAGCCCGGAAATCCTGGTGCGGGTGCGCGACGGCACCGTCACGGTGCGGCCGATCGCCGGCACGATGCCGCGCGGCGACACCCCGCACGAGGACAAGGCCTATGAGGAGCGTCTGCTCGCCGATCCGAAGGAGCGCGCCGAGCACCTGATGCTGCTCGATCTCGGGCGCAACGATGTCGGCCGCGTCGCCGAGATCGGCACCGTGAAAGTCACCGACCAGTTCTTCATCGAGCGCTACAGCCACGTGATGCACATCGTCTCCAACGTGGAAGGTCGGCTGTCGCGGCGCCACGACGCCGTCGATGCGCTCGCGGCGGGATTCCCCGCTGGCACCGTGTCGGGCGCGCCGAAGGTGCGCGCGATGGAAATCATCGACGAGTTGGAGAAGGAAAAGCGCGGGCTCTATGCGGGCTCGGTCGGCTATTTCTCCGCCGCCGGCGAGATGGACACCTGCATCGTGCTGCGCACGGCGCTGATCAAGGACGGCGTGATGTATGTGCAGGCCGGCGCCGGGATCGTCGCCGACTCGAACCCGGACTTCGAGCAGCAGGAATGCATCAACAAGTCGAAGGCCCTGTTCCGCGCCGCCGAGGAGGCGCGCCGCTTCGCGAGCGCCGCCAAGCGCGGGCAGTGAGGGAACCGGGGGGCGACAAGGAGTCAGATACACAATGAACGAATGAAACTCGCGGCAACAGGACTAAACAACATCGCCGTGGCGACAATTATCACGCCGATCATCGCGCCGTTCGCTGGATTTCTTTACGGCACATCGATCGTTTCGGCCACGCGATGGTGGCCGTTGGTCGGTGTGATTTGGTTTTCGGTCGGTCTCGCTATACATTTCATTGCACAGGCTGTCCTCGGGAGACTTCGGCCATGACCGATCTGCAAGTCTACCTCATTGTGGCGCCGCTGGTGCTTCTTGCCGTTCTGGGTGGGGGCGCGTTCGTCTTTTTGCGTTTCGTCGACCGACAGCACCCTCGAGCGCACTAGCAACATCATGAGCCACGATCATCACGAGCATCGCTGGAAGCACGATGGCGTGCGCGTCATTCCCGGCAACGCGCTCGATCCGAACACCGCGCAGACGCCGGGCATGGACCGCAAGGCGGCGATCAACTTCGCGCGCGTCGGCGCGCAGAAGATCTGGGCCGGCACGGTGTCGATCCATCCCAACGCCAAGACCGGCGCGCATCATCATGGCCCGCTCGAAAGCGTCATCTATGTGCTGCGCGGCAAGGCGCGCATGCGCTGGGGCGAGCACCTCGAATATGTCGCGGAAGCCGGCCCGGGCGATTTCATCTACGTGCCGCCCTACGTGCCGCACCAGGAGATCAACGCCTCGACCGACGAGACGCTGGAATGCGTGCTGGTGCGCTCCGACAACGAAGCCGTGGTGGTGAACCTCGACATCGAGCCGGTCGAGAAGCCCGAGAACGTGGCCTGGGTCGATCCGATCCATAAGGGGTGAGATCAGGCCTCTCAATCGTCATCGCCCGCAAAAGCGGGCGACCCCAGTAAACGCCGTCGTTTCGATACGGCCTTGCCGCGTCTACTGGGTGCCCCGCTTTCGCGGGGCATGACGACCGCGGGGCGCTGGACAGCCTCTCGCGCCTGGCTGATGATCCGCCCCGGGGGAAACGCCGGGGCTTCACCAGATGATCGCGCGTCTGATCGGCGGGCTTGACCGGCTTGTCGCCGCGATCCTCGAGGTCGGCCAGTGGCTGCTGTTGCCGGTCGTTGCCCTCCTCTTTCTGCAATGGCCGTTGCGCGACATCGTGCAGCACTATTCGCGCGACGCGAATGATCTCGGCCAATGGCTGTTCGCGCTCTACGTCGCCACGGCGTTCACGGCCGCGACGCGCGCACACACGCATCTTTCCGCCGACGCGCTGGCGCGCCACTACCCGGAGCGCGTGCGCGCCTGGCTGTGGCGCTGCGGCGCGCTCATCAGCCTGATGCCGTGGGCGCTGTTCGTCGCGATCGCCGGCGCCAAGATCGTCATTCCGTCGCTGCTGGTGCGTGAAGCGTTCGCCGACACCTACAATCCGGGCTACTTCATCATCAAGCTCGCCATTTGGCTGCTTGCCGGACTGATCCTGATCCAGTGCGTCGTCGACATTTCGCGATCGCGGAGCACGTGATGCCGCTGCTCGGCCTCGCACTGCTGCTGTTGGTCGCCTGCGGCATCGTGTTCACCGGCCTGCCGGCGGCGATCATCCTGATCGGCGTGGCGAGCTTGGGTGCGGCCGTCGGTGTCATGATGGGCGCCGTGCCGTTGTCGCTGCTTTCCGCCCTGCCCGGTCGGCTGGTCAATCTGCTCGAGAACGATCTGTTGCAGGCGCTGCCGCTCTACGTGCTGATGGGGCTCCTGCTCGACCGCCTGCCCGTCGCCGAGGCGCTCTATAAGACCAGCCTCGCGATCCTGCCGCGCGGCCCGGCGGCACAGCTCGTCTCCGGCATGGGGCTCGGCGCGCTGCTCGGACCGATGAACGGCTCGGTCGGCGCAAGCGTGCTCGGTCTCTCTCGCGTCGTCGCGCCGCGTCTCGCGGCGCATGGCGTGGGCGAGCCCATGCGGGCCGCGCTGGTCGCGGTCGCGTCGACGCTGGGCGTCGTGATCCCGCCCTCGCTGGTGCTGATCCTGCTTGGCGACGCGATGCTCAGCGCCCATACCATCGCGGTCACCGCGACCGGCCGCATCGATCGGGTCATCAATACGCAGGATGTGTTTCACGGCGCGCTCGCGCCGGCCGGCCTGTTTCTCCTGCTGTGCCTGATCGTCGCCTGGCTGACCGGTCGCCGCCTGCCCGCCGCAAAGCAGATCGCCGACGACCGGCCGACGCGCGGCCAGATCATTCTCGCCATCGTGGCGGTGAGTTTCCTGCTCGTGCTGCTCGGCGGTGTGGCGCTCGGCAAATTCTACGCCGTCGAAGCCGCCGCCATGGGCGCCTTCGTGCTGTTCGCCGGCGGACTGCTCACCGGCCGGCTGCGCGGCGCCGCGCTGCGCGCGCTGCTGACGCAGGCCATGGCGATAACCGGCGCGCTGTTCGCGCTTCTCATCGCCGCCACCACGCTGACGCTGATGCTGCGCATCCTCGGCACGGACAAGCTGGTCGCCGATTGGGTCACGGCCCTGCCGGGCGGTGATCTGACTGTCGTGGCGATCGTGCTCGCGGCGATCGGATTGTCGGCCTTCGTGCTCGACGCGTTCGAGATCATCTTCGTGATCGTGCCGATCGTGATCCCGCCGCTACTCATTCGCGTTGCCGACGCGCGCTGGGTCGCCGTGCTGGTGCTGCTCACGCTGCAGACGAGCTTCCTGCTGCCGCCCTTCGGCTACGCGCTGATGATGGTGCGCGGCACGCTGCGCTACGCCGGCTCGCTCGCCGCGCTCACGCGCGCGCTCGCGCCGTTTCTCATCGCGCAATGGATCGTGCTGGCGACCGTGCTGCTCATCCCGCAGCTCACGCACCTTGGCGAGAAGGAAGGTGATCGCAGCCGCGCCGCCCCGCCGGTTTCCACAGAAGAACTCAATCGCCGGCTCGACAATATGCTGACCCCGATCCCCGACATGGAGCCGCCGAAGTGAGCGATGCCTTGACCCCCTCCGCGCCGCCCCGTAAGACGCTCTAAACCTTTGGCCGGGCGGATGATTGTCCTGATCGACAATTACGACAGCTTCACCTTCAATCTCGTCCACTATCTCGGCGAGCTGGGGGCGGAGGTGGTCGTGCATCGCAACAACAAGGTGACGGCCGGCGACGTGATGGCCGCCGATCCGGACGCGATCGTGCTGTCGCCCGGCCCCTGCACGCCGAACGAAGCCGGCATCTGCCTCGAGCTCGTCGAGAAGGCGGCGTCGACCATTCCGATGTTCGGCGTCTGCCTCGGACTGCAGTCGATTGGCCAGGCGTTCGGCGGGCACGTTGTGCGCGCGCCGGCACCCGTGCATGGCAAGCTTTCCGAGGTCACGCACCGGGGCCAGGGCGTGTTTCGCGGCATCAACGGCCCATTCTGGGCGACGCGCTATCATTCGCTGGTGGTCGATCGCGCCACCCTGCCGGACAATCTCGCCGTGACCGCCGAGACCGACGGGCTGGTCATGGGCGCTGCGCACAAATCCTATCCGACCCACGGCGTGCAGTTTCATCCCGAGAGCATCGCCTCGGAGCACGGCCATCTCATCCTGAAGAATTTTCTTGAGCTCGCCGCCGACTGGAACACCGCGACCGGCCGGCGCAAGGGAAGCGACAAGGCGCATTAGGGGAGCGTCATGGACGAGTTTAAGACGCTCATCGGCAAGGTCGCGACCGGCGCGACGCTCGCGCGCGAAGAGGCCGCGCTCGCCTTCGACCGCATGATGTCGGGCGAAGCGACACCCTCGCAGATGGGCGGTTTCCTGATGGGCTTGCGCCTGCGCGGCGAAACCGTCGACGAGATCACCGGCGCAGTGACGACGATGCGCGCCAAGATGACCAAGGTCGCGGCACCGCCCGAGGCGATCGACGTGGTCGGCACCGGCGGCGACGCCTCCGGCTCCTACAACATCTCGACCTGCGCGGCCTTCATCGTGGCGGGGGCCGGCATTCCGGTCGCCAAGCACGGCAATCGCGCGCTCTCCTCGCGTTCGGGCGCCGCCGACGTGCTCGGCGCGCTCGGCGTGAAGATCGACCTGCGCCCGGACGAGATCACGCGCTGCATCTATGAGGCAGGCATCGGCTTCATGTTCGCACCCGCGCATCATCCGGCGATGAAGCATGTCGGCCCGACGCGCATCGAGCTCGGCACGCGCACGATCTTCAACCTGCTCGGGCCGCTCTCCAACCCGGCCGGCGTGAAGCGCCAGATGGTCGGCGTGTTCTCGCGCCAGTGGGTCGAGCCGCTCGCCAATGTGCTGAAGAATTTGGGATCGGAGCGCGCCTTCGTGGTGCACGGCTCCGACGGGCTCGACGAGATCACCACCTCCGGCGCGACGGCGGTCGCCTCGCTCGAGGACGGCAAGGTGACGACGTTCGAGATCAAGCCCGAGGATGTCGGTCTGAAAAGCGCACGACGGGAAGAGTTGCGCGGCGCCGATGCCGACACCAATGCCAAGGCGTTGACCGAGGTGCTAAAGGGGCGCAAGAGCGCATTCCGCGACGTGGCCCTGCTCAATGCGGCTGCCGCGATCGTGGTCGCCGGCAAGGCCAAGGACCTGAAAGACGGCCTCGCGGTCGCGACCAAGTCGCTCGACTCCGGCGAGGCCGAGGGGCGGCTGGACCGGCTGATAAACATCTCGAATAGCTGAGCGCGCATGATCCCGAAAAGTGGGAACCGGTTTCCCGCCTGCGCGAAGCCTGGGCATGGTCTCACTATGGACATCGATGCTTCGGCGGGCGTAGGCAGGTCGGATCAGATCATGCGCAACAGGATGACATGATGTCGGATATCCTCGCGAAGATCGCAGCCTACAAACGCGAGGAGATCGCGGCGGCCAAGCGCGCGCGGCCCTTAGGGGACGTCGAGGCGGCGGCGAAGGCCGCGCCGGCGCCGCGCGGATTTCTGGCGGCGCTCGAGCGGCGCATCGCGCGCGGCGACTACGCGCTGATCGCCGAGATCAAGAAGGCAAGTCCTTCAAAAGGGCTGATCCGCGCCGACTTCGACCCGCCCTCCCTCGCCCTCGCCTATGAGGCGGGCGGCGCCGCGTGCCTCTCGGTGCTGACCGATGCGCCGTCGTTCCAGGGCAAGCCGGAGTTTCTCACCGCGGCGCGCGCCGCGACCGCGCTGCCGGTGCTGCGCAAGGATTTCATGTTCGAGCCGTATCAAGTGGCCGAAGCGCGCGCCTGGGGCGCGGATTGCATTCTTGTCATCATGGCCTCGGTCAGCGACGGCGAGGCACGTGCGCTCGAGGACGCGGCGTTCGGCTACGGCATGGATGTGCTGGTCGAGGTCCATGACGAGGACGAGCTCGACCGTGCCTTGCGGCTCAAGTCGCGCCTGATCGGGATCAACAACCGCAATCTGAAGACCTTCGAGACGACGCTCGCGACCACTGAGCGCCTCGCGCCGCTTGTCCCGAAGGACGGGATCGTGGTCGGCGAAAGCGGCATCTTCACCGGAGACGACCTCGCCCGCCTTGAGAAGGTCGGCGTCTCGGCCTATCTGATCGGCGAAAGCCTGATGCGTCAGCAAGATGTTGCCGGCGCGACCAAAGCGCTGCTCGCGCGTCACCCTCAGTCTCGGATGTCGGCCGCCGGATAGCGGCGGGTTAGCAGAGATGGCGAAACTGACGCATCTCGGCCAGCGCGGTGAAGCCCGCATGGTCGATGTTTCGGACAAGGCTGCGACCGAGCGCGTCGCGGTTGCCGAAGGGCGCGTGGTGATGAGCGCCAAGACGCTCGATCTCGTGCTCGCGGGCAACGCGAAGAAAGGCGACGTGCTCGGCGCCGCCCGCATCGCCGGCATCATGGCGGCGAAGAAGACCCACGAGCTGATTCCGCTCTGCCATCCGCTCGCACTGACCAAGGTCGAAGTCGACATCGCGGCGGACCAGAAACTGCCCGGTCTTGTCGTGCGTGCGACAGCCAAGCTGAAGGGGCAGACCGGGGTCGAGATGGAAGCGCTGACTGCGGTCTCGGTCGCGTGCCTCACGATCTACGACATGGTGAAGGCGGCCGAGCGCGGCATGCGCATCGAGGGCATTCATCTCATCGAGAAGCGCGGCGGAAAATCGGGCGTCTATCGGGCGAACGGGGTCTGACACATGGCACTGCTGCCGGTCGCCGAAGCGCTCGCACGCGTGATCGAAG
>Ga0081539_10005652_pt1 | contig 12566 bp, 10 predicted proteins | sample TabmetS4T2R2_FD_71023 | JGI IMG/M metagenome (GOLD analysis project Ga0081539, IMG submission 71023) | Tabebuia heterophylla rhizosphere microbial communities from the University of Puerto Rico - S4T2R2 | ecosystem: Host-associated > Plants > Roots > Rhizosphere ...
AGGATCTCCTCCATCTCGAAGGCCGCCGGGATCGTCTCGATGAGCACCGTCGCCTTCACCGTGCCGCGGTCGAGGCCGAGCTCGCCCTCGACGAACGCGAAGACCTCGGCCCACAGGCGCGCCTCGAGGTGGGACTCCATCTTGGGCAGGTAGAAGTACGGCCCGGTGCCCTTGTCGAGCAGCGCCCGCGCGTTGCGCAGGAGGTAGAGGCCGGCGTCGACGAACGCTCCCGCCACGGGCTTGCCGTCGATCCGCACGTGCTTCTCGACCAGGTGCCAGCCGCGCGGGCGCACCAGCAGCGTCGCGACCTCGTCGCCGACGCGGTACTCGCGCCCGTCGGGCCCGGTGAACTCGATGGTCCCGGCGATGGCGTCGCTGAGGTTCTGCTGGCCCTGGACGACGTTGGCCCACGTCGGCGAGAGCGAGTCCTCGAAGTCGGCCATGAACCCGCGCGCGCCCGAGTTGAGCGCGTTGATGACCATCTTGCGGTCGACCGGGCCGGTGATCTCGACGCGCCGATCCTGGTAGTCGGCGGGCGCCGGAGCGACCTGCCAGTCACCCTCGCGGATCTCCCGCGTCTCGGGGAGGAAGTCGAGCATCTCGCCGGCGGCGATCCGCGCGCGGCGCTGCGCGCGCACGGCCAGCAGCTCGCGGCGGCGCGACTCGAAGCGCTCGTGCAGCGCGCCGAGAAGGTCCAGCGCGTCGTCGGTGAGCACGCCTTCGACGGGCGCGGGGGCGAGGACGTCGACGCTCAAGGCTTCCTCCCATGGATCGATGCGGCCAGCACCTCCATCGGGTGATGGACGGGCAGGCCGGCGTGGACCGAGATCTGCAGCGCGCACCCCGGGTTGGCCGCGACGACCGCCTCGGCGCCGGTGTCGAGCAGGTTGCGCGCCTTGCGCTTGCCCAGCTCCGCGGCCGGCTCGGGGTTGAGCAGGTTCCACACCCCCGCCGAGCCGCAGCACAGCTCCCACTCGGCGGGCTCGCGCAGCTCGACGCCGGGGATCGCCTGCAGCAGCGCCCGCGGCTGGGCGCGGACCTGCTGGGCGTGGGCGAGGTGGCAGGCGTCGTGGTAGGCGAGCACGAGCTCGATCGGATGGCGCTCGGCGCGCGGCTCGTGCTCGGCCAGCAGCTCGGTGACGTCGCGGACCTTGGCGCTGAACGCGGCCGCGCGCTCGCTCCACTCGGGGTCGTCGCGGAAGAGGTGGCCGTAGTCCTTCATCGCCGAGCCGCAGCCCGCGGCGTTGACCACGACCGTGTCGCAGGACTCGAAGGCGGCGATCGTGTCGCGCGCCTCGCGCCGCGCGTCGATGCCGGTGTGCAGCTGAAGCGCGCCGCAGCAGCGCGGGCGCTCCGGCGCCCAGACCTCGAAGCCCTCGGCGGCGAGCACGCCGACCGTCGCCGCGTTGACGTTGCCGAAGAAGACGCGCTGGACGCAGCCCTGCAGGAAGCCGACGCGCCCGCGCGGCGTGCCGAGCGCCGGCGTGTGCTCGGGCAACTCGACCCGCCGCGGCCGCGACGGCGCGAGCTGGGCCAGGGTCTGCAGCCGCGGGAAGCGCTTGAGGAAGCGCGCGGTCGGCCCGGCCAGCGGCGCGAAGGGCGCCACCCACTTCATTCGCTCCGGGTGGGGGAACATCGCGAAGATCGCGCGCCGCCGCAGGCGCTCGGAGCGCGGGCGCGCCCACCGGCGCTCGACCTGCCCGCGCGTGTCCTCGATGAGCTTGTCGTACTGCACGCCGGACGGGCAGGCGGTGACGCAGGACATGCAGCCCAGGCAGTTGTCCCACGCGTTGACCTGCGCCGCGGTCATCGGCCCGTCCTCCTCGTGGCCGGCGCGCATGAGCAGGATCCGCCCGCGCGGCGAGTCCATCTCCTCGCCCCACAGCACGTACGTCGGGCACGTCGGCAGGCAGAAGCCGCAGTGCACGCAGTCGTCGATGAGCTCGGGCGGCGGCGGGTTGAGGGTGTCGAAGGCGCCGCCCGCGCGCTGCGGGGTGGTGTTGATGGTGTCGGTCACGTCAGCAGCAACCCGGGGTTGAGGATGTCATGGGGGTCGAAGCGGGCCTTGATCCGCCGCATGAGCGGCTCGGCGGTCAGCGGGCCCCAGGGGTCGACCGCGCGGCGCAGCTCGGCGGGCGCGTCGAGCAGGACGCACGCGCCCAGCCGCGTGCGCAGCTCGCCGATCAGCTCGGCGTCGGCGGACTCGAAGCGAAGCCACGCCAGCGCGTGGGCCGCGCGCGCCACGCACAGCGCGCCGTGGTCGCGGGCCGCCGCGAGCACGTCGCCGAGGCGCTGCTGGGTGCTCGACACCCGCAGCACCACGGGCCCGCGCTGCCCGGCGCGCTGGGCCGCCCACACGGGCTCGTCGGCGTGAACCACCTCGCCGTCGATGCTGCGCGCGCGCTCGCGCGCCGACGGCCCGCACAGCTGCACGAGCACGGCGCCGCCGCCGCCCTCCCAGCGCAGGTCCAGGCGCTCGGCCTCGAGCGGGAGGTGGGTCAGCTCGGCCGCCGTCGCGGCCAGCGCGCGCGGATCGTCGGAGCGCACCACCACGGTCAGCGACTCGCGCGGGGCCGGGTGCAGCCGGAGGCTGACCTCGGTCACCACGCCCAGGGTTCCGTACGCGCCGGTCATGAGCTTGGCCAGGTCGTACCCGGCCACGTTCTTGATCACCTTGGATCCCGCCCGCGCGAGCGAGCCGTCGGGCAGGGCGACCTGCACGCCGAGGACGAGGTCGCGCGGCGCGCCGTAGCGGTGGCGCAGCGGGCCCGAGTCGCCGGTGGCGATGATCCCGCCGATCGTGGCGCCCTCGTCGGGCGGGTCGAGGGCGAGCATCTGCCCGGCGCCCGCGAACGCCTCGCGCGCGGCGGCCAGCGGCACCCCGGCCTGCACGATCGCGGTGAGGTCGCCCTCGTTGTGCTCGACGATCGCGTCGAGCTCGGCGACGCTGAGCTCGGGCGCGTCGATGGGCCGGCCCCACTCGAGCTTGGTTCCGCCGGCCACCACGCGCACCGGGCCCGACTCGCGCAACGCGGCCGCGACCCCCTGCGCGTCCATCAGAACCGCTCCGCGAGGCCGGCCTTCTCCAGCGGGTGCTCGCGATACGGCCCCGGCACCTCGCCGCACAGCCGCGGGGTGGGCATGACCTTGCCGGGGTTGGCCAGCCCATCGGGGTCGAACGCGCAGCGCAGCTTCTGGAAGGCGTCGAGGTCGGCCTCGGTGAACATCTTCGGCATGAAGCGCTTCTTGTCGACGCCGACGCCGTGCTCGCCGGTGATCGATCCACCGGCCTCGACGCAGGCGACGACGATCTGCCCCGCGAGCTCCTCGGCGCGCTTGGCCTCGCCCTCGGAGTGGCCGTCGTAGCAGACGAGCGGGTGCAGGTTGCCATCGCCGGCATGGAAGACGTTGGCGACCTGCAGGTCGTACTCGCGGGCGAGCTCGGCGATCCGGTCCAGGACGTCGGCCAGGGCGGTGCGGGGGATGACCGAGTCCTGCACGTAGTAGTGCGGCGAGACGCGCCCCATCGCCGGGAAGGCGGCCTTGCGCATCTTCCAGAACACCTGGCGCTCGGCCTCGTCGCGGGCCACGCGCACCTCGTGCGCGCCGGTCTCCTCGCACAGCGCCCGGACCTCGTCGAAGCGCGCGTCGCACTCCTGCTCGGGGCCGTCGAGCTCGACGAGCAGCGCGGCGCCGGCGTCGAGCGGCCACCCGGCCCGCGCCATCTGCTCCGACGCGCCGATCGAGAGGTTGTCCATCATCTCGATCGCCCCCGGAACGACCCCCGCCGACACGATCGCTGAGACCGCATGGCCCGCGTGGCCGGGCGAGTCGAAGAAGGCCACCAGCGTGCGGACGGATTCCGGCGTCGGCACGACCCGCACGGTGATCTTCGTCGCCACGCCGAGCGTCCCCTCCGATCCGACGAAGACCCCGCAGAGGTCATAGCCGGGCAGGTCGAGCTCCTTGCCGCCGAGCGTCATCGGCGACCCGTCGGGCAGCACGACCTCCAGGCCGCAGACGTAGTTCGTCGTGAAGCCGTACTTGAAGCAGTGCGCGCCGCCGGAGTTCTCGGCCACGTTGCCGCCGATCGAGCACACGATCTGCGAGGACGGGTCGGGCGGGTAGAAGTGCGACGGCCCGACGGCGGCGGAGATCGCGATGTTCGTGACCCCCGGCTCGCAGACCACGCGCTGGTTGGGCAGGTCGACCTCGAGGATCCGCCGCAGCCGCGAGAGGACCACGAGCACGCCGTCCTCGATCGGCAGCGCGCCGCCCGATAGCCCGCTGCCCGACCCGCGGGCCACCCACGGCACCCCGGCCTCATGGCACGTGCGCACGACGGCGGCCACCTCGTCGGCCGTGCCCGGCAGCACGGCGGCCCGAGGGACCGCCGCGTATTGCAGCAGCCCGTCGGACTCGTACGTGCGCAGCGCGTGGTGCTCGGTGACGACGTGCTCGTCGCCGCAGATGCGCCGCAGCGCCTCGATGAGCCTCAGACCACCATCCACGAGAGGACGCTTGTGCTCTGGAGCAGGACGAGGACGCACATGATCAGGATGAGCACCAGGCTCCATCCGAGGACCTTACGGAAGATCACGCCCTCCTCGCCAGCCATGCCCACGGCCGCCGCCCCGATCGCCAGGTTCTGGGGCGAGATCATCTTCCCCAGGACGCCGCCGCTGGAGTTCCCCGCGGCCATGAGCGTCGCGTTGAGGTCGGCCTTGTGCGCGGCGCTCACCTGGAGCGCACCGAACAGCGCGTTGGACGACGTGTCCGAGCCGGTCAGGGCCACGCCGAACCAGCCCAGCAGCGGCGACAGGAACGCGAACGCGCCGCCGGCGCCGGCCAGCCACTGGCCGATCGTGATCGTCTGGCCCGACAGGTTCATGACGTAGGCCAGCGCGAGGACCGATGCGACCGTGAGGATCGCCCACTTGAGCTGATCGAGCGTGCGCAGGTACGTGCGCGCGGCGCGGGCGACGTTCTCGCGCAGGACCACCATGGTCAGCAGGCCGCACACCAAGAGCAGCGACCCGGCGGAGTTGGCCCAGTTGAACTTGAAGGTCTGCGACGTCGGCGCCTCGCCCTTGCCGTTGAGGACGTCGAGCCCCGGCCACGAGAACTCCTTCGTGCGGTGGTCCAGGAAGTCCTTGAACGGCAGCCAGCTGATCTGCGCCAGCGCGAAGACGGCGATGATGATCAGGTAGGGCGCGTAGGCGCGCGCGACCTCCCCGGGCGGGTCGTGCACGGGCTCGCCCTCGGGCGTGACGTCGGCGCGGCGCTCGGCCTCCTTCGCGAAGCGCCGTTGGTCGACGTGCTGCTCGCCACCGGCCATGGCCGGCCGCGCGCCGCTCGGTGCGGCAAGCACCTCGCCGGGCTGCCAGACGCGCAGCAGCGCGACGATCGCCGCGGCGGAGGCCAGCGAGGCGACGATGTCCGTCAGCTCGACCGACAGGTAGTTCGAGCACGCGAACTGGCCGATCGCGAAGGCGAGGCCGCCCACGACCGCCGCGGGCCATGCTGCTCGCACGCCGCGCCGGCCGTCGACCATGCCGACCAGGATCAGCGGGACGAGGAGGGCCAGGAACGGCGTCTGTCGGCCGACCATGGCGCCGAGGTCGTCCTTCGGCAGGCTGGCCACTTCGGACAGCGTGGTGATCGGCACCGCGATCGCGCCGAAGGCCACCGGCGCGGTGTTCGCGACGAGCGCGAGCGTCGCGGCCTTGAGCGGGCGGAACCCCAGTCCGATGAGCATGACCGCCGAGATCGCGACCGGCGTACCGAAGCCCGCCAGCGCCTCCATGAGGGCGCCGAAGCAGAACGCGATCAGGATCGCCTGGATGCGCTGGTCGTCGCTGACCCGGGCGAACGATCGCCGCAGGACCGCGAAGTGCCCGCTGTCGACCGTCATGTTGTAGATCCAGATCGCGTTGACGACGATCCACATGATCGGGAACAGGCCGAACACGGCGCCTTCGGCGCCGGCGTCCATCGTCTGGCCGAACGGCATCGAGTAGACCGCGAGCGCGACGATGATGGCGACCGCCAGTGAGGCCATCGCCGCCCACTGCGCCTTGACCTTCAGCCCGCCCAGCAGGACGAACAGCGTGACCAGCGGCAGTACCGCGAACAGAGTCGACCACCCGAGCGAGTTGGCGACGGGGTCGTAGACCTGCTTGTACATGAGGCTCTCCTCCTCAGCGTGGGAACGCTGACGACGGGATACCCGTGTCGGCGAGGTTCTAGGGCGCCAGCTCGCCGCGCAGCGCGCGGCCGTAGCGCTCGACCGAGCGACGGACGACCTCCTTGGCGTCGCGGCGGACGATGCGATCCCACCAGGCGCCGTAGATGACGTCGAAGTCGTAGGGCTCCAGGGCGTCGCCGATCCGTCGCACGCTCGCCTCAGGGAGGGGGATGATGTTCGGGTAGCTGTACATGAAGCCGACGTGCGCGCGGTCGGGGATGACCTGGACGATGTCGCCGCTGAGCAGCGCGCCGGCGCCGCCCGCGCCGGCGGCCCAGTGCAGCACGGCGCCGCCGGCGAAGTGCCCGCCGCAGTGGATGAGCGTCAGTCCGTCGCCGAGATCGCGGCTTTCGCCGTCCCACAGGTCGATCGCATCGCCGGGGCGGGTGATCCAGCGCTCGTCGTCGGCGTGGACGAGGACCGGGCAGTCGAAGCGCGCGCCCCAATCGGCCATGCCCGAGTAGTAGTGCGGGTGCGAGAGCGCGATGGCGGCCAGGCCGCCGCGGCGCTCGATCTCGTCGGCGACCTCGTCGGCGAAGTAGGTGGTGCAGTCCCACATGACGAAGCGCTCGCCGTGGGGGACGAGCAGCGCGCGCTGCCCGATGGCCAGCGCGGGCTCGGTGCCGACACCGAGCAGCTCGGCGTCCTCGCGCAGCTCGTTGCGGTGGGTCGCTCTGAGCTCGTCGTACGTCGTCCAGTGCTGACCGGATTCGGGCACGTACTGGCGTTCGTCGGTGCAGATCGGGCAGTGCTCGGGCGGCTGGTCTGCGTCGGGGAACTGGGCGGCGCAGGTGGGGCAGACGAAGCGGGGCATGGCGCTCAGGGTCTCAACTTGCCGCCAGGCACGCGATCCCGCCGAGGATGGCGACCGCCGCCGTCGCGCGGCGCGCCGGATCGCCCTCGCCGAGCAGGCGCGTGCCGAGCAGCGAGGCGATGACGATCGAGGCCTCGCGGCCGGGCGCGACGACGCTCACCGGCGCGAGCGTGAGCGCGACGAGCACGAGGATGTAGGCCAGCGGGCTGAGCAGCCCGACCGCGAGGATCGCGCGGCGGTCGTGGGCCAGCGCGGTGCGCAGGCCGGCGCGGTTGCGCAGGGCGGGGCCGGCGAGCACGATCGCCCGCGTCACCTCCGAGCCCCAGTAGTAGGCGATCGTCGGCTGGGCCAGGTCCTCGACCGCGTGGGCGTCCCAGAGCGTGTAGGCGGCGATCGTCACGCCGGTCAGCAGCGCGAAGGCGATCGACGAGCGCGGCGAGTGGCGGTGCCCGCCGGCGAGCGAGAGGACGCCGAGGACCACGAGCGCGGCGCCGGCCAGCGCGATCGGACCGGGCCGCTCGCCGAGGATGACGACCGCGGCGAGCACCGAGAGCGCCGGCCCCGTGCCGCGCGCGAGCGGGTAGACGACCGACAGCTCGCCCTCGGCATAGCCGCGCTGCAGCGTGGTGAAGTAGGCCGAGTGCAGGCAGCCGCTGCCGGCCATGAACGCGATCCCGACCGCGGTGACCTGCTTGTCGCTCAGCACGATCTGGATCGCCGCCGGCAGCGCGTACGAGCCCGCGGCGACCAGGCCGGCCAACCACACGAACGGCAGCCCACCGCGCGCCTGCTTGGCGAAGAGGTTCCAGGAGGCGTGCGCGACGGCGGCCGCGGCGATGAGGGCGAAGGCGGTGGCGGTCACGAGCCGGAGCCGAACCCTAGGCGCAGCGGCCGACTACGGTGCGCCGATGACCAGCCCACCGATCATGCACTGCGCGATAAACGCCGACGACGTCGAAGCGTCGCGCCGCTTCTACTCGGCGTTGTTCGGGTGGACCTTCGAGCCGTACGGCCCGCCGGGATTCATGCGGATGCAGACCGAGTCCGGCCAGGTGGTCGCGTTGCAACAGCGCCGCGACCTCGGCGGCGTGCGGATGACCGGCTTCGAGTGCACGGTCGCCGTCCCCGACCTCGACGCCATCGCCAGAGCCGTCGAGCCACATGGCGGGCGCGTGGTCATACAGCGCGCCCGCATCCCCGACGTGGGGGATCTGCTGTTCTTCGCCGACCCCTCGGGGATCGTGGCCGGCGCGATGCAGTACGACCGTCCGGGCGGCTGACCGTGGAGCGGTTGCAGTGGCGCGGTCGCGAGGTTGCCTGGCAGCGGATGGGCTCAGGTCCGCCGCTGGTCTTCTGCCACGGCACGCCCTTCTCGTCGCGGGTGTGGGCACCGTACGCCGAGGCGCTGGCCGAGGACTTCACCACCTACCTATGGGACATGCCCGGTTACGGGCAGTCGTCGAAGGCGGCGGAGCATCCGGTCGACTTCGGCGTCCAGGCCGAGCTGCTCGCCAACCTGATCGGCGCCTGGGGCCTCGAGCGCCCGCACCTCGTCGCCCACGATTTCGGCGGCGCGGTGTCGCTGCGGGCGCACCTGCACCACGGCGCCGCGTACCGCTCGCTGATGCTGGTCGACGTCGTGGCGATCCCGCCCACCGGCTCGCCGTTCTTCAAGTTCGTCCAGCGCCATCCCGAGGTCATGGCGCAGCTGCCGGCGTACGTCCACGCCGCGATCCTGCCGGCCTACATCCAGGGCGCCAGCCATCGCGGACTGCGCGACGAGGACGTGCGCGAGCTCGCGGCTCCGTGGACGACCGAGGAGGGGCAGGCCGCCTTCTACCGCCAGATCGCCCAGACCGACGACCGGTACTTGGAGGAGATCGAGGCCAGGCTGAGCGACCTGGCGATCCCGGTGCGCATCGTCTGGGGCAGGGACGACGGCTGGATCGCGCCCGAGACTGCCGAGCGCCTTCGCGACCTCATCCCCGGGGCGACGCTGCGGCTCGTCGACGGCGCCGGCCATCTCGTGCAGTACGACGCGCCCGTGGCGCTCATGAACGAGCTGCGGTCGTGGCTCGCGGCGCAGACGTAGCGCGCGGGCCCGCCGTGGTGACGGCGAGCCCGCGCGGGTCGGGGGGCAGGGCTATCGGGTGATGCGGCCGATGAGCGTCAGGCGCTCGTGGTCGTTGGCGTCCTCGGTCGAGAGGTAGACGCCGTGGCCGGTGGCCTTCGCGTAGGCGCCGGTGCCGTACTTGACGACCCAGTGGGCCACGCCGGTGAAGGACGACGCGGGCAGCGGGCCGTTGCCGTCCTGGCACGAGACGCCGGAGAACGCGAGCACGAGGCGATCGGGCGTGCCGGCGCCGAGCGTCATCGTCCCGTCGACCGGGGCGCACACGCCGCCCTCGCCGTTGGGGAACGCGTCGGCGACGCGGACGTTCAGCGCGCCGTTGTAGGCGCCCTTGCCGAGCGTGCCGCGGAAGGCGCCGTCGACGATCTGCATCGGGCACACGCCGCCGGGGCACGCACCGGTGTCCTGGACGGTGTCGTCGCCACGAACGACGAGGCGCTCGGTGGCCTTCTTGCTGGTCTGGGCGTTGGCGACCGTCGCCGTTGCGGCGAAGGCCAGGCCGGCGAGGACCACGGCGAGCAGCGCGATGGCGGCACGCAGCGGCCGGCCCGGTTGGGCGGATGTCATGACTGTCTCCTTGTTCTGGGTGTGGGATCAGGCGAGCAGCTCGCGGTAGTCGAAGTGCTCGAGCTGCAGGATCGGGCGGCCGTCGGCGTCGAACCAGGCGGCGCGCGGGCGGTCGTAGTAGAGCTCGATGCCGTGACCGTCGGGATCGGCGAGGTAGACCGAGACGGTCGCCGCGTGATCGGTCCCGTGGTCGATCGGCCAGCCGTGCTCGACGATCTGGCGCACGGCCCGCGCGAGCTCGGCGCGGTCGGGGTAGCGGAACGCGACGTGGTAGAGGCCGGTGTGGCCCGGCGGGGGCGGGGTCGCGGCGCCGCTGTCCAGCGTGCTGAGCGCGACGTGGGCGTGGTAGTCGCCGGCGGCGAGGAACGCGGCCTCGTGACCGATCTCGCGGGCGTCGGCGGTGACGCCGAAGCCGAGGACGTCGCGGTAGAACGCGATCGCCCGATCGAGGTCGGCGACCTTGAGGTGCACGTGGCCGACGCGAACGGCCGGGTGGATCGGGTCGGTCTGCATGGCCGGCATTGTCCGCGCGAGGGTGCGGCCTGCCATCGGTGGGATCACCTATCCGGCCTGCGCAAGAATCGCGCGCGTGGACGCCACGTCGACGCCGCTGGTCGGCCGGGCCGCCGAGCGCGAGGCGATCGCCGGCGCGCTCGCCGCCTTCCGAGCGCGGCCGGGCGGCATCGTCGCGGTCGAGGGCGAGCCGGGGATCGGCAAGTCGCGCCTCCTCGCGCACCTTGCCGCCGCCGCGGAGGGCTGCACTGCCCTGCACGCGCGCGCGTCGGAGTTCGAGCACGACCTGCCATATGCGTTGTGGACCGAGGCGCTCGATCGCGCCGTGGGCGAGCTCGGCGAGCGGGCGCTGGCGCGGCTCGGCCTTGCGGACCCGGACGCGCTCTCGCTGGTGCTGCCGGCGATCGACGGTGCCGCGTCGGAGCGGCTCGGCCGCGTTGCGGTCGACCGCCATCGGACCCACCGCGCGCTGCGCGACCTGCTGGAGCGGTTGGCCGCGGCTGCGCCGCTCGTCCTCTGCCTCGACGACGTGCACTGGGCCGATCCCGCGTCGGTCGACGCGCTCGCCGCGCTGATCCGCCGCCCGCCGCATGGGCCGGTGCTGCTGGCGTGGGCGGCACGGGAGGGCCAGGTCCCCGCGCCGCTCGTCGCGGCTATGGCCGCGGCGCTGCGCGAGGAGCGGGCGACGCCGCTCTCCCTCGCCCCGCTCACCGAGGCCGAGGCCGCCGAGCTGGTCGGGGCCGCGGCCGCGTCGATCTACCCGCGGGCCGGTGGCAACCCGTTCTACCTCGAGCAGCTCGCACGGGTCGCCGGCGGGATGGGCGCGGCGGCGATGGCCGGCGACGGCTCGGTCCCTGCGGCCGTCGCCGCCGCGCTGGCGAGCGAGCTCACCGAGCTCTCGGGCGCCGCGCGCGAGCTCCTCGACGCGGCCGCGGTGGCCGGCGATCCCTTCGACGCCGATCTGGCGGCCGAGATCGCCGGCCTCGCCGAGACGGCGGCGCTGGAGGCGCTCGACGAGCTCCTCGCGCGCGCTCTCGCGCGCCCCGACGCCGCGCCGCGCCGGTTCGCCTTCCGCCATCCGGTCGTCCGCCACGCGGTCTACGCGGCGGTCCCCGCCGGCCGGCGCCTCGGCGCGCACGGCCGGGCGGCGGCGGTGCTCGAGCGCCGCGGGGCCGGCGCCGTGCAGCGCGCCCACCACGTCGAGCACGCCGCGCGCGCCGGGGACGCCGATGCGATCGCGCTGCTGACAGCGGCGGCGGAGCAGCTGCACTCGCCCGCGCCGTCGACCGCGGCGCGGTTCTACGCCGCCGCTCTGCGGCTCGCGCCCGAGGCCGCGCCGACCCGCACGGGCATGCAGTCGCGCCTCGCCGACGCGCAGGCCGCCGCGGGCGACCCGGAGGGCGCGCGGCGGACGTTGCTCGACGCACTCCCGGCCGCCGAGGCCGGTGAACGCCTGGCGCTGATCGTCTCGCTGGCAAACCAGGAGTGGTGGCTCGGAGGCCACGAGGATGCGCGCCGTCGCCTGCACGTCGCGCTCGGCGAGCTTCCCGCGCAGCCCTCACCGGACCGCATCCGCCTTCGGCTCGCGCTCGCGCTGACCGCGTTGCTGGCCTGCGAGCTGCAGGAGGCCCAAGCCCATGCCAGCGATGCGCGCGACGATGCGCGAACGGTCGGCGATCCGGTGTTCGAGCTCGCGGCGCTCGCCGTCGGGGCGCTCGCCGGCGCCTCGGACGCGGCCGGCGAGGCGGCCGATCGCGTCGTGGAGTCGACCGCAGCGTTGGAGCGGCTGACCGACGAGCAGCTGGCCACGCGGCTGCCGGCCTTCTGGATGCTCGGCCGGGCGCGCCGCACGCTCGGACGCTTCGCCGAGGCCCTCGTCGATCTCGACCGCGGGGCGCAGATGGCCGCCCGCACCGGCCGCGAGCGCGTCGTGCTGGTCGTCACGGTCGAGTCGGTCGCGACGCTGGTGGAGCTCGGTCGCCTCGAGGAGGCGGCGGCCGCGGGCGAGGAGGGCGTCGAGCTCGCGCGCCTGGCCGGCAATCCGCGAATGCTGATGTGGGCGCAGAGCGCGCTGTCGGGTGCGCGGCTTGCGCTGGGCGACGTCGATGGGGCGCTGCGCCACGCGCAGGAGGCGGCCGAGGGCGATGTGCAGGCCGACTTCCACGCCGCGGGCCAGCCGGGGTGGTGCCGGGGCGCGGCGCTCGCGGCCGCCGGGAACCCCGAGCGCGGCCTGCTGGCGATGCTCGACGGGTTCGGCGGCGAGGGCGTGGCCCGGGGGCTTCCCGCCGACCGGC
>Ga0081539_10005653_pt1 | contig 12565 bp, 14 predicted proteins | sample TabmetS4T2R2_FD_71023 | JGI IMG/M metagenome (GOLD analysis project Ga0081539, IMG submission 71023) | Tabebuia heterophylla rhizosphere microbial communities from the University of Puerto Rico - S4T2R2 | ecosystem: Host-associated > Plants > Roots > Rhizosphere ...
CCTGCGCGGCCGCCGCGGCTACATGTGCGTGGCGGAATCCGGCGACATGCTGTTCGCCGGCCTCGACGTGCGCGTCGAGCGTGGCGGCGGGTACCTCGCGCAGGGGTACTACGCGTCGATGGGATTTGGCGTGCCGGGCGCGCTCGGCGCGCAGCTCGGCACCGGCGCCCGGCCGCTCGTCCTGTGCGGGGACGGCGCGTTTCAGATGACCGGCCCCGAGATCGCCCAGGCGCCGCGTCACGGTCTCAACCCCGTCGTGCTGGTGCTCAACAACGGCGGCTGGCAGATATTCCGTCCCGTGGTGACCCGCACGGACCTGCTCGAGATTCCCCCGTGGCCGTACGCCAAGCTGGCGGAAGACTGGGGCGGCACCGGGTTCCAGGTGACGACCGCACTCGAGCTGCGCGAAGCGCTCGCGGCCGCCGCGCGCCTGCGGTCGTTCGTGCTCATCGAAGCGCACATCCGGCCGGATGACCTCTCTCCGGTCTCGCGCAAATACATCGCGGCGTCCGCGCGCCGCGGCCGCGTGGTCGCGACGTGATCACGGTCCACCGGACGTACGACGAGCGCGTCCGCGACTTCCGCTGGACGGTGCCCGAGGAGTTCAACTTCGGGGCGCTGGTGGACGCCTGGGCCACGGACCGGAGTCGCGTCGCCCTCTACTGGGAGGACGAGGCCGGGCATACCGCGCGGCTGACGTTCTGGGACGTGAAGCAGGCGTCCAATCGCTTCATGAACGCGCTCGCGGGTCTCGGGGTCGGGCGCGGCGATCCGGTGCTCGTCATGCTGCCGCGCGTCCCCGCGTGGCAGGTCGCGATGGTCGGCGCGCTGAAGCTCGGCGCGCTCGTCATTCCGTGCACGGCGTCACTGCGTGCGAAGGACATCCGCTATCGGGTGCGGCACAGCGGCGCGAAGGCGATCGTCACGAGCCTCGAGCAGGTGCCCGAGGCCGATGCCGGCCTCGCCGACGTACCCGGCCTGACCGTCCGGCTCGCCCTCGGGGGCGCGCCGCCCGGATGGCGCGACCTGGATGCGACGCTCGCCGCCGCCGAGCGTTGCCTGGCTGCGCAGCTCCGCCAGATGCACGAGCTTGTCGGCCGTCGACAAGGGCGTCCTCCGCGAACGTTGGTGGGCCCAGCAGGGATCGAACCTGCGACCAGCCGGTTATGAGCCGGATGCTCTAACCACTGAGCTATGGGCCCGATGGATGGTGGACAACTTCGAGTATATCGGCTCGTCTTTGCACAAAGACATCGACACCGCCGCCCTTTGTGGATAACCCCGATGACCCGCCAAAGACGCCGCGGCTATCATCGGAACCGGTCGCGTCCGCGACGTTCGCCTCCACTTCGACGCAGCGAAGGGTGATCCGCTTGACCAAGGTAATCTCCATTGCCAACCAGAAAGGCGGCGTCGGCAAGACAACGACGTCCATCAACTTGGGCGGCGCGCTGGCAGAGCTCGGCTACCGGGTCCTGTGCGTCGACATGGATCCGCAGGCAAACCTGACGGTCGGTCTCGGCATCTCACTCTCGGACGTCCGCGTCTCAATGGCCGACGTCCTGTCCGAGGATCGGGTGCCGTTCGACGAGATCGTGCGAACGAGTGAGATGCCCGGATTGTCCGTCGCACCAGCCACGCTGGAGCTCGCCTCGACCGAGGTGGAGCTGTTCACCGCCATCGGCCGGGAGATGGTCTTGCGTGATGCGCTGGCCGGCTGGGCCGAGCGACAGTTCGACGTGATCATCATCGACTGCCCGCCGACGCTCGGTTTGCTCACCATCAACTCGCTGGTCGCATCGAGCCGGGTGATCATCCCGGTGCAGACGCAGTACTACGCCATCAAGGGCCTGACCGCGCTGATCAAGGTCATCAACACGATCAAGCTCAAGCTCAATCACGACCTCGAGATCCTGGGCCTGCTGGCCACGTTCTTCGACGGGCGCACCGTCCTCGCCCGCGAGATGCTGGCCAATCTGCGTGAGCTTGGGGACCATCGGGTCTTCAACACCATGATCAAGAACACCGTGAAGCTCGGCGAGGCGCCGTTGACCGGCAAGCCGGTGACCGAGTACGCGACGAACTCAGCGGCCGCGCGTGCCTTCCGCGAGCTGGCACGGGAGGTGATCGAACTTGGCTAGCAGCAAGGGGCCCGCGTTCCGCGAGAACATCCACCGGCTGTTCGACGAGGCGCAGGCGGCGGACCTGGGCCCGGGCATCGTTTCGCTCATCGAGTCGCGTGCGACGCACGCGCAGATCCGCGAGCTTCCAGTGGCCAAGATCCTGCCGAATCCCGCGCAGCCGCGCCTCTCGTACGAGGAGGACTCCCTCACCGAGCTGGCGGACTCGATCCGCGAGCACGGCGTGCTGCAGCCGATCCTGGTGCGACCGGCCGGTTCGCAGTACGAGCTCATCGCCGGCGAGCGTCGCTGGCGCGCGTCACGCCCCGCGCAGCGCGAGTCGATTCCGGCGATCGTGGTCGAGTTCGACGAGGAGACGGCGCTCGAGGTTTCGATCATCGAGAACCTGCAGCGCGAGGATGTCACGCCTCTCGAGGAAGCGGCCATGTTCCGCAAGATGACCGCGCTGGGCTATTCGGTGCGACAGCTGGCGCAGAAGATCGGCAAGGACAAGGGCTACGTCGAAAACCGCATGCGCCTGGCCGATGCGCCCCCCGAGATCAGGGAGCTGGTGTCCGTGCGCAAAGACACGCTGAGCCATGCGTACGAGTTGATGCGCATCGGTGACGAGCGAACTCGGCGCCGGCTGGCGAAACGCATTGCTGCCGGCGAGCTGACGCTCGCCAAGCTGCGGGTCATCACCGGCAGCGCGTCGGAATCGAGCGAGGGCGACAAGCCGCGCCGTCGGGCGCGGACCGTGGCGGGCGAGGCTGCGGTCGCCAAGGCAGCCCGTGCCGCTGACGACGCCCTGATGGTCAATCGCGGGAAACTGGCCGACGCCATCGATGAGCTGGTGGAGCTCCTTCGCCACCCTGACGTGATCGAGCAGATCCCGGACACGAACCGGGACAACATGGCCCGCAGCCTGACCGTCACCAAGCTGAAGCTCGAGAACGCCATCGCCATCATCCGCGCCACGCGGGAGGCGGCCAGCTAGCGTCCTCAGGGGGTGTAGGACATCACCTCGCGGGAGTCGACAAGGAAGTCGGCCAGCTTTGCGCGAGCGTCTGGGTCGATCCGGCGGACGCCGGTGACGGCGCGGGGCAGCTCGAAGATCGGCGCGGCAAGCATCCCGGCGGTATCGATGCCGACGACGTGGTCCGGTCCCCCACCCACCAGAAAGGCGCGCTGGAAGCCCTTTTCATCGAGGCCCGCTGCACGGCAGAAGGCGGCAATGGCGGTCCCCACGCCCTTTCGCTTCGCAAAATCCATGAAGAGGTCGGCTGCCCAGCGATCGATCTGCTCGTCTGCCTGGGCCTCGACCATCTGGCGGTAGTCCCGTTCCGTGCCGCTCTGCATGGACCGATTCTAGCGGGGCCCACCGGGCTGCCGAGGACGCGCTGACCAGGCTCGGCCGGCGGCGATTCGGCTATCCTGCCGGCGAATGCTCAACCAGCCGGCGGACCCCCGAACCGAGGACACCATCGTCTTCAGCCTGCTGCGCGGGCCGCGAGAGGCCTCGGAGCCGCCGCAGGTCGTCGGCACCGCGACGTTCCGCGACGGCCGGACGACGGTCGATGCCCCAGAGGCCGTGGCGGTGGCAGTCGAAGAGCTGCTGCAGCGGCCCTTCGTCGATCGAGTCCAGGCTGACGAGCGGCCGCGGGGCTATCGGCGCAGCGGACGCGGCATCGTTGACATGCTAGTTCCAGGGATGCCGGAGCACTTCATCGCCAGGATGCGAGGGCTCTGGCTGGCCTACCCCGACGGGACCGTCGTCACTGCGCAGGAGGCATCGGCCCAGCGCCCGATCGGTCGAACGCCCGTGCTTGAGCGAGTGGAGACCGGTCCGGCAGTGGTCGATCCGGCGGTGCGGCGGGCGACCCTGGCCGAGAGCACGGCCATCCTCAACACGCGCCCGCTGGTGCAGGCAAACGACCCGCTCACCGGATTGCGCCCGCCCGGCGAGCGGCCCGACCTCTCGCGCACCGACTGCGGCTGGATCTGCTGAAAGGCATAGATTTGCACATGTTTAAGCCGATGATCTCCTCGGCACCGCGACCCGTGGCTATGATGCGGCCATGTCGCTGAGACGCTACCTCGTGCTTCCCATCACCATCGCGGTGGTGGGCGTCATCTATTGGCGCTTCAGTTACGAGATGGCCGGCACGGTGATGCTTCTCGTGTTCGCCGGCGCCATGGCGGTGATGGGATGGATCCTGTTGCCGACGCTGGACAACATCGGCCCGACCGCGCCAGTCGATCCCGATTTCGAGGATCCTGGGCGCTAGGTCGTCAGGATGCCGGGCACGAAGATGCCGGGCAACTGTGGCTGCCCTAGCGAGAGACTCGCTAACACAGGTGCCCGGCTCACCAGTTACAACGGATGCGCCAGTCGCGCGTTAGTGCGGCGGACTGTCCGATATCGGACACTCGCGCGTCAGGCCGCTCAACGGATCCCCATGTCATAGCTGATCTGGACGTCGGGTGCGCCGTCCGCAGCGACGGTCAGCTCCTGCTCCGCTGCCGTGCCCATCAGCCCCTCCACCGGCTCCGGCATCAGCGTGTAGCGCCCCGGGGGGAGCGAGAACTGAAATTCCCCCACCTCATCGGAGGTCACGCTGGCCACCTCGTGGCCACCCGGGTCGATTACCCGGATCACGGCGCCACCGACCGGTCGATCCCCGCAGCCGGACTGCGGTGGCTCGGTCTCCACCGGGCAGGTCGGACCTGCCGAGACCGTGCCGCGCACGTCCACCATGCCTGCCGCGTGCCGCATGCAGCCTGCGACGACAAGGACGCCGAGGAAGGACGCGGCGATGGCAGACCTTTGCATGTGCCCCGGACGCCGCGAAGGCTGTGACGGTTCCCTGGCCGGTCTGACGTCTCGTCGAATCGCTCCACGCCGATGCGGTAGCGTTGCGACGTGACCCGCGAGACCGAAGACCTGAACCGCAGGCTGCTGCGCGCCCGTGACGCCATGGACCGCGCCTATGCAGAGCCCCTGGACGTGCGCAGCGTCGCTGCAGTGGCACACGTGTCTCCGGCTCATTTCATCCGGACCTTTCGGTCGGTGTTTGGTGAGACGCCGCATCGCTACCTGCAGCGGCGTCGAGTGGAGCGATCGATGTTCCTCCTGCGCGAGACCGAGCGCAGCGTGACCGATGTCTGCTTCGACGTCGGCTTCACCAGCCTCGGGACCTTCAGCCGCACCTTTCGCGCAATCGTTGGTGAGACGCCATCTGGTTATCGCCGCGGCCATGGGCCGATCGTGGCGCCCCACTGCGTCCAGCTCGCCGCCATGCGCCCGCTCGCGGCGGCCGGTGACATGCGCCAATCGAGCAGTTTTGGAGAAGCCCCGTTGCCCATGACGGCGGTAGGGTGACGGCAGCCAATGTTCAAGACTACGAAGGAGACTCACGGGATGATCACCCGCCTGAACGTCACGTCGATCTACGTCCTCGACAAGGACGAGGCACTCGATTTCTACGTCAATAAGCTTGGGCTCGAGAAGGGCAACGACATCCGCCAGGGTGACTATCGCTGGCTGACGATCCGCGTCCCAGGCGAGAACGGCACAGAGATCTCGCTGGAGCAGCCCGGCGCGCCGCTGCATGACGAGGCCACTGCGGCGCAGCTGCGCGAGCTCATCACCAAGGGAGCGCTGGGTGGCCTGGTGCTGATCACCGACGACGCCCGCGCGCTCTATGAGACGCTGAAGGAGCGCGGCGTCACCGACTTCACCCAGGAGCCCACCGACCACTTCTATGGCACGGACATGGGCATCCGCGATCCATTCGGCAACCCGATTCGGATCCTGCAGCAGGGCAAGGTCGCCGAGCAGGCGACGGCCTGACCGCAGCCTGATAGCGAAGGAGCACATGCATCATGCCCACCAAGTCCACCCGCGCATCACGCGAGCACGAGAGGGTCTTTACCGAGGCCGAGCGCGCCGCCGTGGCGGCGACCGCTCGCGAGCGGAAAGCCGCAACGGGCCGCAGCCCTGAGGAGGAGCGCGCGGAGGGTCTGAAGGACCTCCGCGAGAGCATCGCCAAGATGCCGCCGGACGACCGCGCGATGGCCGAACGCATCCATGCAATCGTTTCCGCGGCGGTCCCCGGCCTCGTCCCCAAGACGTACTACGGAATGCCTGCGTACGCGACCGAAGGCAAGAACGGCAAGGTGATCTGCTTCTTCAAGCCGAAGTCGAAGTTCAGGGTCCGCTACTCCACCTTCGGCTTCCAGCCAGACGCGATGCTTGACGACGGCGAGATGTGGCCGACTGAGTTCGCGGTCATCGAGCTGACACCCGCGGTGGAATCGCGTATCGCCGAGCTGGCCAAGAAGGCCGCTGGTTGAGCCAGGAGCCGATGCCGGACTGGGGCGCCATCGAGGTTCGAGGCGCGCGTGAGAACAACCTGCAGGACATCAGCCTGGACATCCCGAAGCGCCGGTTGACCGTGTTCACCGGCGTTTCCGGATCCGGCAAGAGCTCGCTCGTGTTCGAGACGATCGCCGCCGAGTCGCAGCGGCTGATCAACGAAACGTACAGCGCATTCATCCAGGGCTTCATGCCGACCCTCGCGCGGCCGGACGTCGACTCGCTCGAGGGACTGACCACGGCGATCATCCTCGACCAGGAGCGGATGGGCGCGAACGTCCGCTCCACGGTGGGGACGGTCACCGACGCCAACGCCATGCTGCGCGTCGTCTTCAGCCGCGTCGCACGACCCCACATCGGCGGCCCCCAGGCGTTCTCGTTCAACATCCCGTCGGTGACCGGAGCCGGCGCGGTCAAGATCGAGCGCGGGGCGGGCACCACCGAGAGCCGCTCGTTCAGCATCGCCGGCGGCATGTGCCCTCGCTGCGAGGGCATGGGGACCGCCTCCGACATCGACCTGACCCAGCTCTACGACGCCAGCCGGTCGCTGGCCGAGGGCGCCATCACCGTGCCGGGCTACACGGCGGACGGCTGGCCGACGCGGCTCTTCAGCGAGTCCGGCTTCCTGGATCCGAGCAAGCCGATCCGCGACTACACGGAGGCCGAGCTGCACGACTTCCTCTACCGCGAGCCGACGAAGGTCAAGCTCAGCGGGATCAACCTCACCTACGAGGGCCTCGTTCCGCGGATCCAGAAATCATTCCTGTCCAAGGACGTCGACGCCATGCAGCCGCACATCCGCGCGTTCGTGGAGCGTGCAGTCACGTTCAGCGCCTGCCCGGAGTGCGGCGGAACGCGGCTGAACGAGGCGGCGCGCTCGTCGCAGATCGCCGGGGTCAGCATCGCTGACGCATGCGCGATGCAGATCAGCGACCTCGCAACATGGGTCCGCGGCCTCAACGAGCCCTCGGTCGCGCCGCTCCTCGCCGCCCTGGCCGAGAACCTGGAGTCGTTCGTCGAGATGGGGCTGGGCTACCTGAGCCTCGACCGGCCATCTGGGACGCTCTCGGGCGGAGAGGCGCAGCGCACCAGGATGATCCGTCACCTGGGCTCATCGCTCACCGACGTCACATACGTGTTCGACGAGCCGACCATCGGGCTGCACGCGCATGACGTGGAGCGCATGAACTCATTGCTGCTGCGCCTGCGGGATAAGGGCAACACCGTCCTCGTGGTCGAGCACGACCCGGAAGTCATGCGCATCGCCGACGAGATCGTCGATATGGGACCGGGGGCAGGGCCGCGAGGCGGGACGGTCGTGTATCAGGGTCCAGTTGCGGAGCTCGCAGGCTCAGCCACTGCCACCGGCCGGCACCTGGAGAGGCGACCGGAGCTCAAGACCGCGCCCCGCGTCGCCACGGGCTCCATCCCGATTCGGAACGCGCGACTCCACAACCTGGCAGACGTTTCGGTGGACGTCCCGTTGGGTGTGCTGGTGGCAGTCAGCGGCGTCGCGGGGTCGGGCAAGAGCTCGCTCATCCATGGCTGTCTGCCACGTACGGATCCATCGGTGACCGTGATCGATCAGTCCGCGATTCGCGGCTCGCGCCGTTCCAACCCAGCAACCTACACCGGCATCCTGGATCCCATCCGATCGGCATTCGCGAAGGCGAATGGCGTCAAGCCAGCCCTCTTCAGCGCCAACTCCGAGGGCGCCTGCCCCAACTGCAACGGACTCGGCAAGACGTACACCAGCCTCGGCTTCATGGCCGAGGTCGTCAGCGTCTGCGAGGTGTGCGAGGGCCGGCGCTATACCGATGACGTACTGCATTACCGGCTTCGCGGCAAGAACATCGTGGAATGCCTCGCAATGACGGTCGATGAGGCGCGTGAATTCTTCACCGAACGGCCGGTTCGAATGATGCTCGACCGACTTGCCGATGTTGGGCTCGGCTACGTGTCGCTGGGCCAGGCGCTCGACACGCTGTCCGGTGGAGAGCGCCAGCGCCTGAAGCTCGCCATCGAGATGTCCGAGGACACGGAGGTCTACGTGCTGGATGAGCCGACCACCGGCCTGCACATGCAGGACGTCGACAACCTCATCGGGCTGCTCGATCGGCTGGTGGAGTCGGGACGGACCGTGATCGTGATCGAGCACAACCTCGACGTGATCGCGCGCGCCGACTGGGTCATCGACCTTGGGCCTGGCGCCGGTCACGATGGCGGACGGGTGGTGTTCGAGGGCCCGCCAACGCAGCTCGTGGACGCCGACGGTTCGCTGACGGGACAGCACCTTCGCCGCCGACTCGCACCTGTCGCTGTCGCCTGACCCGGCTGGCGGCCGTCGTCGCTGATCGCGGGAATCTCCCGTCCGCCTGCTTATACCTGCAGCGGCACCTGTTCGCCACCGTACGATGCGCAAACCGTGGTTGAGTTGACAGATCGAGCATCAACGGCCGATTGGTACCTGTTGCTGGCTGACATCTCCGGCTATACGGCGTTCATGAGCAGCGTCGAGCAGGCCCACGGCGTCGATTTCAGCCATGGCATCCCGGCCGGCTTCGCCGTGCTCGGTGAGCTGCTCGATACGGTGATCGAGGGAGTGCAGCCGGTGTTCGCCGTCGCCAAGCTGGAGGGCGACGCGGTGTTTGCCGTGGCACCAGCGGCGGCGCTTGACGGAGGGGGCGAGGAGCTCCTTCGCCAGCTCCAGGCGCTCTACGAGGCATTTCGTGCGCGACGCGAGAAGGCACGTGACGCGAGAGATCACGTCTGTACGGCCTGTCCCGTCGTCGGCAGCCTCGACCTCAAGATGGTCATGCACCGGGGCCAGGTCGTCCGCCAGTCGATCGGCACGCGGACGGAGTTCCTCGGGCCGGCCGTCAACGTGGCGCATCGGCTCCTGAAGAACACCATCCACACCCGACTCGGGTATCGGCCCTACCTGTTCGTCACCGACGCCGCCGCGAATGGACTCGGCCTTGCGGAGCCGGGTGTCGCCCATCGCGAAGAGTACGCGGACATCGGACCCGTTCCCGGCCGCGTGGTGGCACTTGGCGCGGGTCTGCCAGGGGACGCAGCGGCCCTCGGTTGAGCGCGTCCAACCTGCGCGGGAGGATGGCTCCGGCGGTAGGATTCGAACCTACGACCAAGCGGTTAACAGCCGCCCGCTCTACCACTGAGCTACGCCGGAACATGCTCCGGCCATCGGTGCCGGGGTCCGGCGGGATGATAGCCGTCGCTCGACCGATGGGTCAAAGGAACAGGATCGCCACGGTTGACACCGTGGATCAGCTGCCTGAAGGCGATAAGCCGGCGAGCGCCGCCTCGGCAAGCGGAACCTGCAGTGGCGCAAGGAAGGCCTCGCCGTCGACCGCCAGTGTGAGCAAGCGGCGCGCATCGGAGGTCCGGCGCTGCGCAGCCGCGATCATGCCGGCGTGGTAGTCAAGGCGCGGATCCCGGGTGCCGAGCGAAAGGGCGGCCTGCGCCTGACGTGCGGCTTCGTCGAGACGACCCGCTTTGAACAGCACCCATCCCAGCGCGTCGTGCGCGTAGACGTCGTGCCGCCGTCGCAGATCCGCGCGAGCGCGCGACAGCGCATCGGCCAGGTCTCGCTCATGGTCGGCGGCGAACAACACCAGCTGGCGGTCGTAGACGTAACTGAACCTGCCGCCGGCGCCAGCCATCCTCTCGATTCGTATGTACAGCCGCTCGGCGGCGCGTTGGTCGCCGCTCAGCGCGTACAGATCACCAATCGTGGCCAGCAGCTCTGGGTCGGGCAGCTGGGCCCCGGCCACTTGCTCCAACAGTGCGATCGCCTCGTCGCGCCGACCCTGTGCTTCCCGGACGCGAGCGAGCCCTTCAAGGGCGGCAGCGTAGGTCGGCGCATCCGCCAGCGCCCGCGCGTAGGCCGCCTCCGCCGAGTGGACATCGCCAGCTGCGCGGTAGAGCTCCCCGAGCTGGAACGAATAGAACGCCGTGGTTTGGGACGCCGGCTCACCGGAGACTGACTCCACGGCCTGTCGTGCCAACTTGATGGCCCGGTCGCGCTCGCCGGTGATGAAGGCAAGGTGCGCCAGGCGGCTGAGGACGGGAGCGGTCGGCGCACGTCGCTCGAGTTGCGCATAGGCCGATCGAGCCTCGTCTATCTTCCCCAGCTCCAGGGTGGCGTCGCCGATGGTGGCCAGTGCCTCGAGATTTCCACGATCCAGCCGGCGGATGGCTCGTGCCTCGGCGATCGCGCCGCGGAAGTCATGCACAGCCATCAGGATCGAGCTTCGAAGGATGTGCGCCGCCACGAAGGTGGAGTCGATCTCGATGGCGCGATCGGCGGCCCATAGGGCGCGCTGGTAGTCCTTCAGGTCTCCCGTCAGGCGCGCGCGCCCGACGAACGTCGTGCCGAGGTTGGTGGCTGAGAGGTAGTCATGCGGATTAGCCGCCACGTTGGTGCGCCATGCGGCGATGGCGCGATCGAAACGTGTGAGGACCAGGCCCGAGGCCCCAGTGGCCGGCGGATTTGGCGGTGGCAGGTCAGGCGCGGAGGCCGAGTGGGAGGGGATGGCAGCTGGTGCGATTGCCGGTGGCCGCGTGCCCGACGACACGATGTAGCTGGCGACGACCACCAGCAGGCTCGCGGCGAGGATACCGAGGGGCCTCGGCGTGACGCGGAGACCGGGGCGGGTTGTGGTGCTCATGACATCTCGTAGATGGAAGGCGGTCGAGGGGCGGCCGGACGGCCGCCCCTCGAGATCGGTCAGTGCGGAGCGGCGAGGTACGGGAAGGTGCCCTGCATCGCGACTGTGTCCGCGTGAACGCCAACGCAGTCGGTTGCCGCAGGATTGTTCAGGACGATCTGCAGCTCGGCGTCGATGACGTCATCGGTCGGGGCACGCCCGTTGAGGATGTTCGTCCCCGCCGAGCTCGTGTCGTAGGTGATGACGTCAGGGATGAGCGCCGCTGCCAGTCCGTTGGCAGCCGCAGCCGAGTAGCCGCCCAGCGCCTGCAGCACCGCGGAAACGTGCGCGCGGTACGGATGGCCGGCATCGTCCTGCAATGAGGGCCGCGTCACGTTGAACGCCTCCTTGCTGGCTGACGTGCCGGTGGCCGGGACGGCGGGAAGGCCGTTGAACACGGTGTTGATCGCCGGTCGGCCCATCTGGTCGACGATGGCCCAGCCACTGGCGGTGGCCTGCCGCGTATCGGCCCAGACGCCGATGTTCGTCCCAAGCGCACTGTCCGGCACCCGCAGCACGATCGCCAGGGTGTCGAGCGGCGCGAAGAAGTCGCTGGTGGCCTGGCAGAAGGTTGGCCCGCTGCTGATGCCCACGGTGTTGCGGAAGGCAATCAGGTCGAAGAAGAAGGGATCGGAGCGCTGTCCGGCAAAGGCCCTGACTCCGGACCGTCCCAGGGTGATGCCCTTGGCATTGTTCGTGAAGCCAGAGGCAACCGCACGGCCCTCGCCGGAGGCGTTGACCGCCGCAGCACCTGTGTAGCGCTTCACGACGTAGTGCTGGATACCCGACGCATCCGCATCACCGAAGGTGGTGACGTACGAGATGTCCTGGATGAAGTCGCCGTTGTTATCGATGTTCAAGCGATATTGCACGTTTGTGCCGTAGCCGCCGAATGGGTCGATGGTCGGGATGTTGACCGCCGGGTTGGTGGTCATCGCGAGGACCGTTCGCCCGCCGGCAGCCGGGAAGACGTACACGTCATTGATATCCCGATCGCCCTTCAGCGATCCCGCTGACAGTGAGCCGAGTGACGGCGCATCAAGGTGGTCGGCGGCGCCAACGCGAACGGCGGCTGAGCCGACGAGAAGGGCGGCCAGGGCGAGCAGCCCGACAAGCGGAGCCGTAATGGCGCGCATGGTCAGAGTACGCATCTGAGAGGTGCTCCAAGTTCGTAAGAGAGGAATGCGCCATCGGGTGGCGCAGGTGGGCAGGCGGAAGCAGCAGCAGGACCGATAGGCCTCTTCCCTCCGGTGAGTGGGAGCCGGCGGCTCGGCGCCGGTACGGGACTTCGGAGGGAGTACGCGTCAGCAAGGGCTTCGCATCACGAGAGGTCCATT
>Ga0081539_10005654_pt1 | contig 12559 bp, 9 predicted proteins | sample TabmetS4T2R2_FD_71023 | JGI IMG/M metagenome (GOLD analysis project Ga0081539, IMG submission 71023) | Tabebuia heterophylla rhizosphere microbial communities from the University of Puerto Rico - S4T2R2 | ecosystem: Host-associated > Plants > Roots > Rhizosphere ...
CGGCATCGTCACCGTTCCACTCACCAACCGCCAGAACGAGATCGAAGGACAGATCGACGAGCTCGATCGCCGCGTGCGCTCCGCGGCGGTGCTCTTCAGCCTGCTCGGCGCCGCCATCGGCTACTGCATGGCTGAGCGGATTGCCGATCCGGTCAACCGGCTGACGCGCGCCACTCGCCGCATCGCTCGAGGCGACCTCGACGCGCGCATCGCCGCGACGTCATCCGACGAGCTGCGGCGGCTCGTCGAGGACTTCAACCAGATGGCCGCCGATCTGAAACGCCAGCGAAGCGAGCTGGAACGAACGCAGCGGCTGGAGGCCTGGGCCGACATGGCGCGCCAGGTGGCGCACGACATCAAGAACCCGCTGACGCCCATTCAGCTGTCGGCCGAGCACGCCCGCCGCGTCAACGTCGATCGAGGCCAACCGCTGTCGCCGGTGCTCGACGACTGCATCAACACGATCCTCGCGCAGGTCCGGCTGCTGCGTCAGATCTCGGCCGAGTTCTCGAGCTTCGCCTCATCGCCCACGCCACGCCCCGAGACGACGCCGGTCCGCTCGCTCGTCGACGAAGTCGTCGAGTCGTACCGGCTGGGACTGTCCGGGCGCATCGCGATCGACGTGACGTCGAACGGCGGCGCTGGACTGGCGATGATCGATCGGACGCTCTTCTCGCGCGCCCTCGTCAACATCATCGAGAACGCGCTGCACGCGATGCCGGGCTCGGGACGGCTGACGATCGACATCAGCGAGCAGCAGCGATCGGTCGTCGTCGAAGTCACCGATACGGGCATCGGGATGGACGAGGACGCGCTGCGTCGAATCTTCGAGCCCTACTTCTCCACCAAAGCCACGGGCACCGGGCTGGGGTTGACGATCGCGAAGCGGAACGTCGAGTTGAACGGCGGACGCATCGACGTGCGCAGCCGCCGCGACGTCGGGACGACGGTCAGGATTGAGTTGCCCGCGGCATAGCCGCCGGCGCGTCGGTCGTTTGCGGTAACCCGCGCCCGCCGCGGTGCTTGAAGCGCGTGATGGCCATGCCGATGAACGCCGAGGCGAGATACGAGTAGGCCATCACGACCAGCACGCCGCGCGGGTGCGTCCAGATAGCCACGATGCCGATCGCGATCAGCAGCAGTACCGTATACGAACGGCGGCTCTGCAGATCGAATGTCTTGAAGCTGCGAAACCGGATCGTGCTCACCATCAGCGCTGCCGGCACGAGCATGAGCGCGAGCGTCGGCAACGCCGTCCAGTAGTCGTACAGTCCCCAGGGATAGGCGTACACCGTCGATGCCACGACGCCGGCGGCCGGCGGACTCGGCATGCCGACGAAATAGCGGCGATCGCCACCGGTCCCGCTCTGGATGTTGAACCGCGCCAGGCGCATCGCGGCCGCGCTGACGTAGAGGAACCCGGCGGCCAGGCCGTAGCGGCCGAGCGGCGTCAGGCCCCAGCTGTACGCGAGGATCGCCGGCGCGAGCCCGAACGAGATGACGTCCGCCAGTGAGTCGAACTCGACGCCGAACGCCGTTTCGCCGCCGGTCATCCGCGCGATCCGGCCGTCGAGCGCGTCGAGCAGAAACGCGAAGCCGATGTACGGCGCCGCGGTCTGGTAGTCGCCGCGCATCGCATAGACGATGCACATGTAACCGCAGAACATGTTGCCGAGCGTGAAGAGGCTGGGCAGGATGTAGACGCCGCGCCGGAACCGCGGCCGTGAGCGATCGGTCGCGCGCCGAAAGAACCTCAGCCGAGGCGGTGACGGATCCGTCAGACCATCAGCCATGAGCCAGCGCCATCAGCTCAGTGTAGCACCGCGATCACGGTCTCACCGCCGCGCACGATATCGCCGACCTTGACCTCCACCGTCGCCGTCGGCGGCACGAAGATGTCCATGCGCGAGCCGAATTTCATGATGCCGAATCGATCGCCGGCGCGCACGTCGGCGCCGTTCTGCGCGCGGCAGACGACGCGCCGCGCCAGAATGCCGACGATCTGCCGGGCGACGATCGTCTGGCCGTTCTGATCGATCCAGATTTCGCTGCGCTCGTTGCTCGAGCCGGCATCGTCCCGATAGGCCGGCAGGAACTTGCCTGGAACGTAGCTCACCTTGGTGATGCGTCCGGACGCGGGAATGCGGTTGACGTGCACGTCCATGGGCGACAGGAAGATGCTGACCTGATTCCACGCGCCGGGCGGCGCGCTGGCGGGCACGGCCGGCCCGGCGACGATGACGCGGCCGTCGGCCGGCGACAGGACGTGCCTCGCCTGCAGATCGCGCGGGGGAACGCGATCGGGATCCCGGAAGAAGAACGCAAAGAACAGCGCGAGCGCCGCGAACGGCAAGGCCGCCAACCAACCGGCCGCCGCGCCGAGCACGACCGCGAGCAAGAGCGCGCCGCCAATGAATGGCAGGCCCGCGGAATCGAGCCGCAATCAGCCGCGCGCCTGTTCCTGGCGGTGGCGCCGCAGAATGTCTTCCATCCGATCTTTCAGGAGCAGCTTGCGCTTCTTGAGGGTGACTTCTTCGACTTGTTCGGGCTCTGAGAGGTAGTGCTTTTCGGTGAGTTCGTGGAGGCGACCTTCGAGTTGATGGTGCTTTTCGGCGAGAGAGTGGAATTCTTCATCCGTCTTCAGCAGTAACTCCTTCAGATCGGACGTCTCAGCGTGCATACGCCACCTCCTTGGCCATGAATGGCCCGAACCTACCACAGAGACCGGGCTGTTTCAAGGTCGTCATTGCGTTGTCACAGGTTGTGTGAGCCACGCCGCGCAATCATGTTCAAGCCGTCTCGCGACAGAATCAGGGCGTCCTCGACGGGATTCGAGTAGTAGGCGCGGCGAACACCGATCGTCGTGAAGCCGAAGCGCTCGTACAGGAGCCGTGCGGGGTCGTTCGACTGCCGCACTTCGAGCGTCGCCCAGCGCGCGCCCATCGCGGCGCCCTCCTCGAGCACCCGCGTCAGGAGCGCCGAGCCGATGCCGCTGCGCCGCACCGACGGCAGCACCGCCAGATTGTTGATGTGGAGCTCGTCCATCACGCGCCAGAACGAGCAGAAGCCGACCACCGTTCCCTGCTCGTCTCTCGCCAGGAAGCAGAAGGAGACGCCGCGGTTCTCGAGCTCCGAGACGTACATCTCCCGCGTCCACGGGTTGCTGAAGGAGGCCTCCTCCACCGCGAGGACGTCGTCAATCTGGTCGGGTGAGCTCAGAGGCTCGATCTGCACGCGCATGCTCTCTCGCCACTTCCGCATCGGGGCGCCGGATATATAAAGGTTGGACGCCGAGGGCTCCTACCGGGTCTCTTCGCACGCGCGCGGCGCCGATCAGGCCGAGCGTACCCGCCAACGGCAGGACGTCGACGACGCGCGCTCCGAACACGCCGGCGACGATGACGTCCTGGTACAACAGGGCGCCCTGGCCGGCCAGCACTGTCGGCGACACTCCGGCCGCCGCCCATCGAGACAACGTCGCCGCCGGAGCGCCAACCGTCGGCCCCTCCACCTGCTTGAGATGATCCAGATCGCCCGTCGACGCAACCGCGACATCCTCGTCGGGCCGGCGCTCGTAGAGGGCCGCGAACACTTCGCGCCGATAGGCGTCAGTCCAGACTCCGAGCCTCCAGCCAACCGCCAACTCTGGCGCTGCCTGAAAGGCAATCGCATCAAGCGCTGACACGCCAACCAGCGGCCGCTGCCGCACGAACGCCAACCCCTGCATTGTCGCGATGCCGATGCGCAGACCCGTAAACGATCCCGGGCCGGATGCGACGACGAACAGGTCGACGTCGCCGATCGCACGGCCGTTGGCGGCGAGCAGCGCCACGATCTCCGAGGGAAGACGCTCGGCGTGAGAGCGCGACGAGTCGCCGAGGCGCTCGTCGACGATGCGTCCGCCGTCGAGCAGCGCCACGCTGCCCTCGCGCGTCGTGGTGTCCAGGGCCAGTACGATCACGTTAGACTCTTAAGCATATGTCAGCGGCGGTCACGCCCGCGATGCGTCAGTACCTCGACGCCAAACAACAGCATCGCGATGCGATCCTGTTGTTTCGGATGGGCGATTTCTACGAGATGTTCTACGAGGACGCGCTGGTCGGCGCGCGCGCTCTCGAGCTGACGCTGACCTCGCGATCGCGCGACGCCAACGGCGGCGGCATTCCGATGTGCGGCGTCCCGCACCATGCCATCGACGGCTACATCGCGCGCCTCGTCAAGAAAGGCTTTCGCGTCGCGATCTGCGATCAGGTCGAGGACCCGCGGAAGGCCAAAGGGATCGTCAAGCGCGAGGTCGTGCGCGTCGTCTCACCCGGCACGCTGACCGACGCCGCCTATCTCGACGCGCGCGAGCCGGCGTTCATCATGGCGGTGGCCGCCGCGCGCGATCCGATCGGCGTCGCGCTGATCGACCTGTCGACGGGCGAATTCACCGCCGCGGAGTACGCCGGCGCCGACGGGCGTCAGGCGCTGGTCGACGAACTGTCGGTGCTGCGGCCGCGCGAGCTGATCGCCGCGGCGTCCGAGAACGGCGGCCCGCCGGCGCTGCCGCGCGAGCTGGCCGACGCCGGCCTGCCGACCACGACGGTGGATGCCTGGACGTTCGATCTGGAGTCGGCGCGGCGCACGCTCGCCGAGCAGCTGCGCTCGCAGGGGCTCGAAGGCTTCGGCCTGGACGGACGAACCGCGGCGATCGCGGCGGCGGGTGCGCTGGTCCATCATCTGCGCGCGACGCAGAAGGTGGATCTGGCGCACGTCCGATCGATCGCCTATCGGCAGCGCGCCGATGCGCTGCTCGTCGACCCGATCACGCTGGAGCATCTCGAGGTCGTCGAGGGCTCCGACGGCGGACGCGACGGCTCGCTGCTCGACGAGCTCGATCGCTGCATGACGTCGGTCGGCAGCCGGATGCTGCGGTCCTGGCTGCTGCGGCCGCTCGTCGCGCTCGAGCCGATCCGGGATCGCCTCGACGCCGTCGAGGAGCTGGCGTTTCGCACCACCGAGCGCGGCAAGTTTCGCGAGACGATCAAGGCCGTTCAGGATCTGGAGCGCTTGACGGCGCGGGTGGCGCTCGGCAACGCGGGGCCGCGCGATCTGGTCGGCTTGAAGCAATCGCTCGCCGTCGTCCCGAGGGTTCGCACGGTGCTGACCGATCTCCGCGCGCCGCTCATCCTCTCGCTGGTGTCCGGGCTCGACGACCTCGCCGACGTCCGCCATCTGATCGAGACCGCCATCGTCGACGAACCGCCGGCGCTGGTGCGCGACGGCGGCTACACGCGCGACGGCGTCGACCCCGAGCTCGACGAGCTCCGCACCATCAGCCGATCCGGCAAACAGATCGTCGCCGAGATGGAAGAGCGAGAGCGGGCGCGGACCGGCATCGGCTCGCTGAAGATCCGCTACAACCGCGTCTTCGGCTACTACATCGAGGTGTCGAAGTCGAACCTGCGCGCGGTACCGCCCGACTACCACCGCAAGCAGACCATCGCCGGCGGCGAGCGCTTCATCACGCCGGCGCTCAAGGAGTACGAGGACAAGATCGTCGGCGCCGACGAGCGCATCCTCGAGCGCGAGATCGAGCTGTTCGACAAGCTGCGCGCGGCGATCGCGGCGGAAGCGCCGCGCATTCAGGCGACGTCGCGCTCGCTCGGCGCGCTCGACGTGCTGGCCGCGCTCGGCGAGGGTGCGGCCGTCAACAACTACATCAAACCGCACGTCCATGAGAGCGACGAGCTGGTGGTCGTGGACGGCCGCCACCCGGTCGTCGAGCGCAAGACCGCGGCCGCGTTCGTTCCCAATGACATCACGCTGAATGCGACGACGCACCAGCTGGTGATCCTGACGGGCCCGAACATGGGCGGCAAATCGACGTATCTTCGGCAGACCGCGCTGATTTCGCTGATGGCGCAGACTGGCTCGTTCGTGCCGGCGCGCGAGGCCAGGCTGCCGATCGTCGACCGGATCTTCGCGCGGGTCGGCGCCTCGGACAACATCGCGCGCGGCCACTCGACCTTCATGGTCGAGATGCAGGAAACGGCGAACATCCTGAACTGCGCGACCGCGCGCAGTCTGATCGTGCTCGACGAGATCGGCCGCGGCACCGCCACCTTCGACGGCTTGAGCATCGCCTGGGCGGTCGCCGAGTTTCTCGCCACCAACCCGAAACTGCGGCCGAAGACGCTGTTCGCCACGCACTATCACGAGCTGACCGACCTCGCCGACGCCACGCCCGGCGTCGTCAACCTGCACGTCTCGGTGCGCGAATGGAAGGACGAGATCGTTTTCCTGCGCAAGATCGTACCGGGCCGATCGGATCGCAGCTACGGCATCCACGTGGCGCGGCTGGCCGGACTCCCGCCGCCGGTGATCGGGCGCGCGCGCGAGATCCTGGCGGCGCTCGAGCGCGATGAGCTCACGCGAGGCGGCCGGCCGTCGCTGAGTGGAACGCCCACCGAGCCGCAGCGCCAGCTTGGTCTGTTTCAAGCGGCGCCGCCACCGGACGATGGACTTCGCGACAAGGTGGCGGCGCTCGATCTCGATCGCATGACGCCGATCGACGCGCTCACATTCCTCGCGGAGATCAAGCGAGACCTATGAGCGCGGCGCCAGCCACGACCGCCGCCGGCGCCAAGCCGCCCATTCGACGGCGCGACGTTCTTGCCTCACTGAGTCAGCCCAAAGTCGCGGTCATGCTGATGCTCGGCTTTTCGTCCGGGCTGCCCTTCTTCCTGACCGGCAACACCCTCGGCTACTGGATGCGCGACGAGGGCACGACGCTGTCGGCGATCGGCTTCCTGTCTTGGGTCGGCCTTGCCTACTCCCTGAAGTTCCTGTGGGCGCCAATCATCGACCGTGTGGACGCTCCTGTGTTCGGCCGCCTGGGTCGCCGCCGCGGCTGGATGGTCGTCACGCAGCTGCTCATCGGCGCGGGGCTCGCCGCGATCTCGATCACCGGGCTCACGGCCGGACTGGCCACGCTTGGCATCCTCGCGCTCATGGTCGCCTTCTCTTCTTCCACGCAGGACATCGTCGTGGACGCGTGGCGCATCGAGGCGGCGGCGGACTCCGACGAGCTCGGGCTGCTGTCGGCGAGCTATCAGCTCGGCTACCGGTTCGCGATTCTCGTCAGCGAAGCGGCGATCCTGATCATGGCCAACCATTGGGGCTGGCGGATCTCATATACGGCGATGGCTCTCCTGATGGCGATCGGCGTGACGGCGAGCATGGTCGCCACGGAGCCACTGCGGGCGATGAAGGCGGGCGAGACGAAATCCGACACCGCACCGCTCTGGACGGCACGCGGCTTCTTCGACGCGGTCGTCGGGCCGTTCACCGAATTCTTCCGCGTCTACGGCTGGCTGGCGCTGCTGATGCTCGCCATGATCAGTTTCTACCAGCTACCCGAGTACATGATGGGACCGATGGCGAACCCGTTCTACCATGACCTCGGGCTGTCGAAGGATGCGGTCGGCGCGGTGCGCGCGTCGATCGGACTCGTCGCCACGCTGGTCGGCATCGCCGCCGGCGGCTTCAGCGCGGTTCGCTTCGGCTACATGAAGACCTTGATCGCCGGCGTCGTGCTGAAGATCCTCGTCATCGCGAACTTCGCGACGATGTCGTATGCCGGACCGGATCTGCGGGTCTTCGGTGCTGTCATCGCGGCGGACAACTTCGGGATCGGCTTCGCCGGCGTCGCTCTGGTCACCTACATGTCGAGCCTGACGAGCATCGGCTACACGGCGACGCAGTATGCGCTGCTCAGCTCCGCGTACACCTACGTCGGCAAGTTCGCGAAGGGCTTCTCGGGCGTGATGGTCGAGCGCCTCGCCGTCGGACGGCCGCTGCTCGACGCCTACGCGCTGTTCTTCATCGCCGCCGGCCTGCTCGGCGTACCTGCGCTCATTCTGTGCATCGTTCTCGGGCGCGCGACGCGTGACACCAGGGGCTAGCCGGCGCCGCGCCGCGCGGGCCTGGACGGTCGCGGCCCTCCTGTTGTTCGCGATCGCGGGTGAGCGGCCGGCGCTCGCCGCATCCCTTTTCGATCCGCTCCTCCGCTTCGAAGTCCTCCGCACCGACCATTTCCGGATCTACTTTCACCGCAGCGAGAGCCGCATTGCGGCACGGCTGGCCGTCATCGCCGAGGAATCGTGGCGGGCGCTCAAAGGTGATGTCCGGCCGCTCGGCATCCGGCCGCCGGCACTGACGCACGTGGTGCTCGCCGATCAGCTCGAGCTGCCGAACGGCTACGCGACGCCGCTGCCCTACAACACTATCGTCCTGTATCCGGCGTGGCCGATGGGCTCCGAATTCGACGTCGACGACTGGCTCCGTCTGGTGTTCACGCACGAGTTCACGCACATCGTCCACCTCGATCGATCGGAGTCGTGGGCGCGCGGATTGCGGCGCGTCTTCGGCCGGACCGGCATCGCGTTCCCGAACCTGTTCCTGCCGACGTGGCAGATCGAAGGGCTGGCGACATATCAGGAGAGCGCGATCACCGGCGAAGGACGGCTTCACGCGGGTGACTTTCGCGCGATCGTCGACGAAGCGGCCCGCGGCCGGCGCCTCGAGCCGCTCGATCGGGTGAACGGCGGACTGACCGACTGGCCCGGAGACACGGCGTCTTACGCCTACGGGGCGGCCTTCCATCAGTACCTCGCGGAGCGGTTCGGCAGTGCGGCCCTGGGAAGGCTCGCCGATGTCACGGCGCGGCGCATTCCGTACACCGGCTCGCGGGCGTTCTCGAAGGTCTTCGGATCATCGCTTGGCGATCTCTGGAAGGATTTCGAGGCCGCGCGGACAGCCGCTGCCGGTGCCATCGCGATGGATTCGGACATCTCGCGGGTGACGCGAACGGGCTTCGTCGCCGTCGCGCCGCGGTTCGATCGTGAATGCCCGGAGTGCCCGCTGACGATCGTCTATGCCGCGCGAACCGCCGACGACTTCCCCAGTCTCAATCGCGTCGCGCTCGGCGGCGACGGCGATGGCCCGCGGCGGCTCGCGACGCGCTTCTACGGCACCACGACAGGCGTCGGCGCCGACGCGCTCTACTTCGACCAGCTCGAGGTCCGGAACAACGTCGGTTTGTCCGGCGATCTCTACTCGTGGAGTCGAAGCGACGGCCGGGTGCGCCGTCTCACGAACGGCGAACGCCTCCACGATCCCGATCTGTCGCCGGACGGCGCGACGATCGCCTGCGTCCAGGAACGCGGCGGCCACCGCGACCTCATGCTGGTCCAGCTCCCGCCAATTGTCACGAGCCAGGCACCGAGTTCTGGGTCGTCGCGACAAGTCGGTGCCAGGCTCGTGACAAATGGCGCCAGCTCGAGCATTTCAACGCTGATCTCTGAAGCCGACACGCAGTTCAACAACCCACGCTGGTCGCCGGACGGGCGGTCGATCGCTGCCGAACGTCATCGACTGGGCCGCGATCCGGAGATCGTGATCGTCGACGTGGCGAGCCGCGCCGTTCGCGTCGCGGCGGCGATCCAGGGCACGCGCGTCGTCATGCCGGCATGGCGGCCTGACGGACGTGCGATCGTCGCGGCCGCGGCGCCCGACGATCAACCGTTCAATCTGGTCGAGTTCACGATCGGCGATCCGCCGGCACGGCGGCAGTTGACGCACGTCAGCGGCGGCGCCACGTGGCCGGACGTCTCGCCCGATGGCAAGACCATCGTGTTCGTTGGATACACGACAGACGGCTATGACATCTTCACGATGCCCTACGCCGACGCGCGTTCGAGCGCGCCGACGCCCTTCACGATGACGCCTGCTCCGGTGCCGCAAGCGGCGACCGCGCCCGCGATCGACGCCGCGCCGTACTCGCCACTCCCAACGCTCGCGCCGGTCTTCTGGGAACCCGTCTTCGAGTCGGACAGCGCGCAGCTCCGACTCGGCGCCACGACCGCGGGCCGCGATGTGCTCGGCTATCACTCGTATGTGGCATCGGCCACCTGGTTGGTCTCAGGCCCGTCGAACGCCGTCGATCCGGGACGGGCCACGCCGGACTGGTTCGTGTCGTACGCCTACGACCGCTGGCGTCCGACCCTGTTCGTCGCCGCATCCGCAGAGACATCGTTCCGAGCAGGGCCGGCGAACGCCGACGGCACGCCGTCTTCCGCGACGCGCAAGGAGCGTGAGCTCACCGCGGGCATGCTCCTTCCGATCCGGCGCGCGCGCGTCAGCCACGCCGCGCGCGCGAGCGTCTTCCGCGCAGTCGACGACTACGACTTCGGCACACGCCAGCTCTCACGCAACCGAACCGCATTTCGCGGCTCGTGGCAGACGACGACTGCCCGCAGCTACGGCTATTCGATCAGCCGCGAAGACGGCATCGCCGCCGGTGGGACGCTGGAGCTCGTCAGGCGGGCGTTCGGATCGTCGGCCGACGCCACTGTCGCGACCGCTGACGTTCGGGCCTTCCTGCCAGGCCTCGCGCCTCACCACGTCGTGGCGCTGCGCGCCGCCGGCGGCGTGTCGAGGGGCGACGAAATTGCCGGACGGACGTTTCTCCTCGGCGGCGGCTCCGGGGATGCGAGCGCCGCCGATTTCGGCAGCGGCGCCATCAGCCTGCTCCGCGGATTCCCGTCGGACACGTTCGCTGGCAGCCACGTCGCGCTCTTCAACACGGAGTATCGCTGGCCGATCGCGCGGCCGCAGCGCGGCGCCGGCACCTGGCCGCTCTTGCTTCACACGCTGCACGCCGCAGTTTTTGCCGACGCCGGCCACGCATGGACGCGAAGCTTCGACGCCGGCGCGATGAAGGAGTCGTTCGGCGCGGAGCTCTCCGCCAACCTCGTCTTCGGCTTCTCGTTTCCACTCACGGCCGCCGTCGGCGTCGCCCGCGGCCGCGACGGCAGCGGTCTCGAGCCGTCGCGCACGGTGATCTACGCGCGCGTCGGCCGCTCGTTCTGAAAGGCGTTGACCATATAATGTTGCGCGCATGAAGAAGAAGTCCCGATTCCTGCAGACGCCGATCGAGCCGTTCGCCGTCGAAGCCGGACTCTCCGCCGACGAAGTCGTCGCGCGGATGGAACGGATCTCCTTCCAGGGACGCAATCTCGCCACGGCCCGCCGCATCTGGGAAAAGATGCTGCGCGACGACGTGACGATCTTCATGGGGATGGCGGGCGCGCTGTCGGCCGGCGGGCTGCGCATGGTGGTCGCGCACCTGATCGCCAACCGCTACGTCGACTGCCTCGTCTCCACCGGCGCGAATCTCTACCACGACCTGCACGAAACGCGCGGCCAGCGCCACTACCTCGGCTCGGCGCACGCCGACGATGCGGCGCTCGCGCAGGATCGGATCGACCGCGTCTACGACACCTACGCCAGCGAAGAGGAGTTCATCGGCAACGACAACTGGATTGCCGAGTTCGCGTCGACGCTGGAGCGGCGGCCCTACACGAGCCGCGAGTTCCTGCACCTGCTCGGCGGTCACCTCTGGAAGACCACCAAGCGCGAGGGCATCCTCACCGCGGCCTACAAGGCGAACGTGCCGATCTTCTGCCCGGCGATTGCCGATTCATCGATCGGCATGGGTCTCTCGCAGGCGCGGCAGAAACATGCCGGCGCCGGCTACATCGACATCATCGGTGACATCGTCGAGTCGGCGAATCTCGTGATCCGGCGGCCGCGCACGGCGTCGGTGGTGCTCGGCGGCGGCACGCCGAAGAACTTCATCAACCAGGCGAGCGTGCAGGCCGAGTTCTACAGCGACGAAGTTGCCGGACACCGCTACGCGCTGCAGATCGTCACCGACGTGCCCCACTTCGGCGGCGCGTCGGGATCGAGCCTGGAAGAGGCCCAGAGCTGGGGCAAGCTGTCGGTGGAGTCGGACAAGGTGTCGGTGCAGGCGGACGCGACGATCGCGCTGCCGGTGCTGGTGGCTGCGCTCTCGACGACTGCCGCGTCCCTGCTCGCCAAGCGCAAGAAACCGACCTTCAACCTGGCGTCGCGCGTCATGACGATCGACGGCCAGACCGTCCCCAGCGAACGCTTCGAGGAAGTGAATGAGTCTGCCGTTTGAGTACGACCAGCTGGCCGTCGGCGAGTTCGGCGGCACCACCCCCACCACAACCGATTTCGAGAACGCCCGCGTCGTCATCCTCCCGGTTCCGCTGGACCGCACGACGTCCTACGTCGCCGGCACGCGCAACGGCCCGCACGAGATCCTGGTCGCGTCGTCTCACATGGAGCTGTGGGACGAAGAGACGCAGACCGACGTGCACAGCGTCGGCATCTTCACATTGCCGGAGATGGAGTTCCCGTACGCGTCGATGGACGAAGTCGTGCGCGAGATTCAGCGAGTGGCCAGCGAAATCGTCGAGCGCGGCAAGTTTCCGATCGTGCTCGGCGGAGAGCATTCGATCACACCGCCGGTCGTCGCGGCAATCGCGAAGAAGTATCCGGGCCTCTCGGTGCTCCAGCTCGACGCCCATGCCGATCTCCGCGAGTCGTTCATGGGCACGCCGCACAACCACGCCTGCGCGATGCGCCGCGTCCTCGATCACGCGCCCTGCGTGCAGGTCGGGATTCGCAGCCTCTCGCCCGAGGA
>Ga0081539_10005655_pt1 | contig 12558 bp, 15 predicted proteins | sample TabmetS4T2R2_FD_71023 | JGI IMG/M metagenome (GOLD analysis project Ga0081539, IMG submission 71023) | Tabebuia heterophylla rhizosphere microbial communities from the University of Puerto Rico - S4T2R2 | ecosystem: Host-associated > Plants > Roots > Rhizosphere ...
GGCGGTCCGACCGGCGCGCGGCTGAAGCCTGCCTCCTCGGCCGGAGGGACCGGCGACTCATTGACCGGCTCGGGGTACCCGGGCGGTGCGGACACGAACGGCGCCGGCGCCACCGCGTCGGGCGCGACCGAGGTGGGCGTTGCCGGGTCGGCCCGCTCGTCGAAGTCGAAGTCGAAATCGAGGTCCGGCTCACTCGGCTGCGGTGCAGCGGTGGGCATGGGCGCCGGGCGCGGCGCGTCGCCGAAGAGGTCCAGGAAAGGTGAATCGATGTCCAGCGATGGATCAACCATCGGGCCGCCGCGCGCGCGTACCGGCTGCGGAGCTTGGAAGATGGCTACCGCACCGTGTCCGGGACTCGCCAGCAGCTCCTGTTCGTAGGTGTCGAGATCGTCGGGAATGTCCGAGGCATTAGCCGAAGAGTAGTTGTCCGAACGCACACCGTTACTCTGCCTGCCCGGCGTGGAGGTGCCCGCGCGGGGATGCCCCGGCGAGGAGGGTTCGCTCATGCGAAGGCCCCGCTCGGATACGCCGCAGGACTGGTGAAACCGGTCATATCAGCTCCTCCCGAACCCTGATGCGACTGGCGACGAATCTCGGATCGCGTTGCTCGACCGCCGGCTCCCGGGTGCGTCGCCAGTCGGTGAGCGCGGTACGGATGACCATCCGCGCGGGACGGTCTGGATCGACATGACGGAACACGTACGACGTCGTCACCATGGCCAAGGCGATCTCCCAGGCCGGGAAGGGATCGAAGTCAAGCGTGATGAGGTAATGGAGAAACATGAATAAAGGGACAAGCAGAATGAACATCCCATACTGCGCGTATGGTAAGTGAATGGGCAGCGTATAGCCGGGTGGCCCGAGGTAAACCAGGCGGGCCCGGTAGATGTCGTCGTCGGTGCGCAGCCGCATATGTCCGCCCGCGGCCTCAGCTGAAGATCAGTTTGATGAGGTAGTCGCCGAGGAAGAACAGCGTCGCGGCGCCGGCGATGAAGGCCAGCCCTACGATCGCGATGGCGGAGCTGGTCAGCACCTTCGAGATTTCACCCCGGCTGGCCCGGCCGATGAAGATGACGCCGAGCACCGCGAGCAGGATGGGCGCGATGTTGCTGGCGAAGAAGGACACGACTCCCTGTGTGTCGATGCCCTTGGGTTGAGGGGCCGCGAGCGTACCCTGCTGGAGCGCCGCGGCGATCTGCCCGGCGAGCTCAGTGGCGATCATCGGTAAACCTCCTGGGTGTACGGCCTGAGGATGCCGCACACACTGCAGTTGTGAAGCTTGACGGCAACGTCCATATGGTGCTACTTCCAGCCACCCACGTCGAGTGAGTGGTTAGGACGTCACTGTCCTTCGAGAACCCTTCCGCTTCTTCGGTCCCCCAAATGATGCCTATTCCGAAGGGTACGGCGGCGTCCTTCTTACCTACAAGCTGCCTGATTCGTTACCCAAGGTAAAGGTGTGACCGAACGTGAGTCACGGGCATCGTACATGCGTACGAACGATGCCCAGCAAGTACCGTCTAGTCGTGACGCAAGGGGACCGACTGTTCCAGCAAGATCACCCGGTCGTGGTGGGCGTCCTCAACGTGACGCCGGACTCGTTCTCCGACGGAGGCCGTTACACCGATCTTGAAGCCGCGGTGGAGCACGGCATCGCGATGCATCGCGACGGCGCCGACCTCGTCGACGTCGGAGGCGAGTCGACCCGCCCGGGTGCGGAAAGGGTCGACGCCGAAACGGAGACGGACCGGGTCGTACCGGTCATTCGGCGGTTGGCCGACGCCGGCGTACCGCTGAGCATCGACACCACCCGCCCCGCGGTCGCGGCCGCCGCGCTGGCCGCGGGCGCCGTGGTCGTCAACGACGTCTCCGGCGGCCTGGCCGATCCCGGCATGGCGAAGGTGGTCGCAGAGGCCGGCTGCCCGTGGGTCCTGATGCATTGGCGCGGCCCGTCGCGCACGATGGGCCAACTGGCCACGTACCGTGACGTCGTGGCGGAAGTGCGGACCGAGCTGCTCGACCGGGTGGCGGCCGCGACCGCGGCCGGCGTCGACCCCGCGCGGCTCATCCTCGACCCCGGTCTCGGCTTCGCCAAGAACGCCGAGCACAACTGGGAGCTGAGCGCCCACCTCGACCAGTTCGTCCGGCTGGGCCACCCGGTGCTCTTCGGCGCCAGCCGGAAGTCATACCTGGGCCAGCTGCTGGCCGGGCCGGACGGCACGCCCCGGCCGGTCGACCAGCGCGAGGCGGCCACCATCGCGACCAGCCTGCTGGCCGTCGCGGCCGGCGCATGGGGCGTCCGCGTCCATGACGTACGCGGAACGGCTGACGCGCTCGCCGTGTGGCGCGCGACCGGCCGTCCCCGGCTGGCGGCTGGTGTTCCGTGAGCGCAAGAGACCGGATCGAGCTGCGCGGTCTGACGGTTCGCGGTCGCCACGGCGTGTACGACTCGGAACGGGCGCACGGTCAGGACTTCCGGATCGACGTCACGCTGGAACTGGATCTGCGGCCGGCCGCGGCCACCGATGATGTCGCGGACACCGTGCACTACGGCGAACTGGCCGACCGCCTCGCTGCCGTGGTCGCCGGGGAACCGGTCAACCTGATCGAGACGCTCGCCGGCCGGCTCGCCGCGGTCTGCCTTGCCGACCCGCGGGTGGAGGTGGCGACGGTCACCGTGCACAAACCGCAGGCGCCGATCGAGCACGAGTTCGCCGACGTGGCCGTCACACTGCGGCGGGGGCGTTCGTGACGCGGGCGATCCTGTCGATCGGCAGCAACCTCGGCGACCGCTATGCGCACCTGCGCAACGCGGTCGACCGGCTGGGCCGGAGCGTCGTGCTGGTGTCCGGGGTGTATGAGACACCTCCGTGGGGGGACACCGAGCAGCCGCCGTACCTCAATGCGGTGGTTCTGGTGGTGGATCCGCAGGCCGGGCCGGCCGACTGGCTGGACCGGGCCCGGGCCGGCGAGACCGCCGCCGGTCGCGTCCGCGATCCGGCCCGCCGGTTCGGCCCACGGAGCCTGGACATCGACGTCATTGCCGTCTGGGCCGAGGACGGCAGACCGGTACGCAGCGACGATCCCGAACTCACGCTGCCGCACCCGCGTGCACACCAACGGGCGTTCGTGTTGAAACCATGGCTGGATCTGCAGCCGTACGCCGAGTTGCCCGGCCACGGGCGGCTCACCGATCTGCTCACCACGCCGGCGCTCGCGGCCGACGCCGCCGCCATGACTCCCCGGCCGGATCTGCCGATAGAGTCGGACGTGTGAGCAGCAACTCCGGCGGGCCCCGCCCGGACCCGTCGTTGCGGCCGACCAGTGCCTCCGTGCTGGTAGTGGCCGGGCTAGCCGCCGCGGCGGCCGGGTGGCTCGTGCTCAGCGCGTTCTACTCGGAGATGCCCGCGCTGCCGTGGCTTCCGGTCGTCGTGGTGGGCGCGCTCGCGGTGGCCGAGTTCTTCCTCGCGCAGAACACCGCCGCCCGCGTGCAGCGACGGCCCGGCGCGCCTCCGGTGGACGCGTTGGCCGTCGCCCGGTATGTGGTTCTGGCCAAAGCGTCGTCGCTGGCCGGGGCGCTCTCCGCCGGCTTCTCAGCGGGCCTGCTGGCCTGGCTCGCGCTGGAGCCGACCAAGGCGGCCCGGGATGACGTGCCGGCCGCGCTGGCGGGGGTGATCGTCGCGCTCGCGCTGGTGGGCGCCGCGCTCTGGCTGGAGCGGGCCTGTCGCGTTCCGGACCAGCCGGATCGGACCGACGAGGACGATTCCGACCGGCCGTCCGATCGGCGCTGACGGCGCGCCGCTGGTACTTGAACCGAGGCTCGCCTATTTCCGTATGCTGATCAGGGGAGGGCGCCCGCGACTTGATCCGGGCTGACAATGTTGCCGGCCGCCTTGACCACACGAGGAGGCGCGGGACATGGCGTACGACGAGACGACCTACCGGCGGCAGCCCGACGACGGCGCCGACGAGCCGACCACCTATCGGATGAACGGCGCGGGCGCCACCGATTACCGCAACCGGCGCCGCGATCTCGACCCGGACGACGAGGGCGATCGGCGGACCGACATCACGACTGAGCCGCTGCGGCGTACCTATGACGACTACGGGCGGGACCGGCTGGGCATCCACATCGGCTGGGAGATCGTCCTGTTGCTGGCCGTCGCGGCCATCGCTTTCCTGCTCTACCGGCTCGATCCGGCCAGCCTGAAGCGGCCGGCTCTGGATGCGCTGCTCATCTCCGGCACCGCGATCGGCCTGCTCACGTTGGGCGCCGGGCTGAGCATGCGGGCCGGCGTTCCGAATCTCGCCGTCGGTTCCATTGCGCTGGCGGGCGCCGTGCACTTCGCCGAGAACGGCGACCAAGGCGTGGTGGAGGCGGCCTGGCCGGCACTCGCGGTGGCCGCCGCCGGCGGGCTCGCCGTCGGTTTGATGATCATCGCGCTGCATCTGCCCGGCTGGGCCGCATCGCTGGCGGCAATGCTCGGCGTGATCGTGTGGATTCACCTGCGCGTGGGCCCGGTTGCCCTACAGGACCGGTACGACCCGTCCAACCACGCGTTCTACCTCTTCGGCGGATTCGCGTTACTGGCCGTGATCGGCGGGGCGCTCGGCACCGTGCAGCCGATCCGGCGGACTCTCGGCCGGATGCGCCCGCACGGCGATCCGGCCCGCCGCCGGGGCGCCGTCGCGGCGCTGCCGGTGATCGGCTCGCTGATCCTCTCGTCGGCGTTCGCGGTGACGGCCGGCATGCTGATGGCGGCGCAGTCGTCGCGGCCGATCGTGCCGAACACCGGCCTGGAGTGGACCGGGATCGCGTTCGGCACGGCATTGCTCGCCGGCACCAGCGCATTCGGCCGGCGCGGCGGAGTCTTCGGCACCCTGCTCGCGGTGGCCGGCATGGCGATGTTCCTGGACTACACCACCCACCGCGATCTGCGCATCTCCCTGTACGCCATCGGGGCATGCGCCATCGGCGGCGGACTCATCGTCACCCGCCTGGTCGAGACGTTCGGCAAGCCGCCGGCCGCGGACGGCGTCGGGGACGACTGGAACGCCGCACCCGCCTCCGGCAATCCGAACTGGAACCCGGATCTGCCCGACTCGTGGGCGCCGACCGTGCCGAATCCGGCTCGCTCGGACCGCTGGGACGACGGCCCGTGGGCGGGTACTCGATAATGTGGCCACATGACGGATTCGACGTTTGCCGAGCTTGATGCGCTGCCCACGGAGGAACTACGCGAGCGTGCCTTTGCAAGGGCACGCTCGCGCCGGGACGTAGGGTTCTTCTGGTCAATCTTCAAACACCTGCCGGACGCCGACGAGGCGTCGGCGCTCGATGGCGCGCCCAACTCGGTCGGTCCCACTGTTGACGAGTTCGTCGCGCTCTGGCGTGAGCTGACCGGTCACGGGTACGCCGACCAGGAGCCGCTGCTTCGCGCCGCCTTCATCGACTACCTGCAGAAACGGTAGCGCTACATCCAAGCACGTCGTTTGGGGAGGCGTTCCCGCAGGGAATAGTGGCGTATGGCTCTCGGCAACCGGTACAAAACGGCCCCGGGCGCGGGCACGGTGGCCGCACTCATACTCGTTCTGGTCTTCGGCAGTCCCTGGTACGCGGACTGGGTCGCCAAGAACACCAACCCCAGCACGGCCGGAGGCTGGTGGCTGCGGCTGCTCACCTGGCCGCATTGGACGTTCGACTCGAGTGACTCGCTGCGCACGATCATCGTCGCGGACCTGAAGGCGATCCTGCTGATCGTCCTGACGCTACTGTTCCTGTTCCTGCTGCCCGGCTCGCAACTGGCACGTGCCCGTGGCACGATCAGCCAGCTCTTCGCCGGCTGGGCGGCATACATCTTCGCGGGCGGTCTCGCCGCGCTGCTGACCACGTTGTTCCTGGCCAACCCGTCACTGATCGGTGCGTTCCGAGCCGCCGGAGACGGCGCCACGTACGGATTGTTCGTCGGCTGGATCGTCGGCCTCGCCACCCTGGGCGGTCGGCGAGGGACGCGCTGAATTTGATGGCCTCGCTGTCGCTCGGCGGCTCGCGCCTTAATAACCGGTGAGTTCGGGCACTGCCCGCACCGGCTGCACACCCCGCAGCCGCCACGATCGGCACGTCAACACACCGGCGGCGCTCGCGGAGCTGGCTGGCCGTTATGCGGTCGCGGCCGCTTCGTTGGGTACTTCGAAGATCGCCGACCGGGACACCGTGCCGATCGGCCGGTCCCCGTCGACCACCATGACGTTCAGCGCGTCCACGGTGAGCATCGCGGCCAGGGCGTCGTACAGCGTGCCATCTGCCGGGACCCTGGGTAGCCGTTCGATGTCCTCGACACGGCCCAGCGGCCGCACCGCGTCCTTCAACGGCGTGACGGCGAGCCGCCGGATGCCCCGATCGGAGCCGACGAACGTGCTGACCGCCTGGGACGCCGGGTTGCTGAGCAGCTCGGCCGGTGTCGCGAACTGCAGCAGGTGGCCACCCTCACCAAGTACCGCGATCCTGTCGCCGAGCCGTACCGCTTCGTCGATGTCGTGGGTGACCAGCACGATCGTCTTGCGTACGGTCGCCTGTAGACGCAGGAACTCTTCCTGCAGCCGTGCCCGAACGATCGGGTCGACGGCCGAGAACGGTTCGTCCATCAGCAGCACGAGCGGATCGGCGGCGAGGGCGCGCGCCACGCCCACCCGCTGGCGCTGGCCGCCGGAGAGCTCGTGCGGATAACGGCCGCCGTACCGGGCGGGATCCAGACCGACCAGATCGAGGAGCTCGTCCGCGCGGGTCCGGGTCCGCCGGCGGTCCCAGCCCAGCAGGCGCGGGACCGTGCCGACGTTCGTCCGGATGTTCTGGTGCGGGAACAGGCCGACATTCTGGATCACGTAGCCGATGTGCCTGCGCAGCTCGACCGGATCCTGGTCGGCGATGCTCCTGCCATCGATGCGGATCGTGCCCTTGGACGGCTCGATCAGCCGGTTGATCATGCGGAGCACGGTGGACTTGCCGCAGCCGGACGGCCCGATCAGCACGGCCAGCTCGCCCGCCTGCACGTCCAGGCTGAAGTCGCCGACCGCGACCGTGCCGTCCGGATACACCTTGCCGACGTTCTCCAGCGTGATCGACGCTGCGCTGCGGCCGGCATCGTTGATCGCGGTAGCGTCCACCTATGTCCTTCCTGTCGAGGGCCCCGGTGCCGGCGTGGCCCTTGGCCGCACCCACCGACGAGGGGCCCGGAAATCCGTGGATCTCCTGGCGCTATCTCCACGACAACGCCGGTGCGCTGCTCTCCGCGCTGGAGTACCACGCAGGTCTGACCGCACGCGCGGTGATCTTGGCACTGATCGTCGCCCTGCCGCTCGCAGTCGTCGCCTACTGGATCAGACCGCTGACCGGGCCGATTCTCGCACTCTCCGGCATCCTCTACACCATCCCGTCGCTCGCGCTGCTCGCGCTAGTGGCGCCCGTTGTCGGCACCACCACCGACACATCCGTCCTGATCGCGCTCGTGCTGTACGCGTTGCTGGTGCTGGTGCGCAACGCCCTCGCCGGACTTACCCAGGTTCCCCCCGAGGTACGCGACGCGGCCGCCGGCATGGGGTACGGGAAGTTCGGGCGGCTGTGGCGGATCGAGTTGCCGCTCGCGTTGCCCGGCATCATGACCGGGCTCCGGCTGGCTACGGTGTCGACGGTCGCCCTGGTCACGGTCGGGTCGCTGATCGGCAAGGGCGGCCTCGGGGACCTGATCCTCGGCGGGTTCCGCAACAACTTCTTCAAGGCGGAGATCCTCGCCGGCGCGGTCATGTGCGTGGCGCTGGCGCTGGTGCTCGACCTGGTGCTGGCCGGCCTGACGAGACTGCTGACCCCCTGGATGAGAGAGCGCCCGTCGTGAACTACTTCCAAGAAGGATTCGTCTGGCTCAACGACCCACTGAACTGGACCAACCCCGGCGGTCTGCTCGATCGGCTGCGGGAGCATCTGGAGATCAGCCTGTGGGCGGTGCTGCTCGGCTGCGCGGTCGGCTGGCCGATCGGGATCTGGCTCGGGCACCGGGGCCGCGGCGGCGGGGCGGTGGTCACCGTGGCGAATCTCACACTCGCGATTCCGACCCTGGCGTTGCTCACCATCCTGCCGCTGACCCGGCTGGGTTTCGGCAAGCCGCCGGTCGTGGTGGCGCTCGCGGTGTTCGCGGTGCCACCGCTGCTGGCGAACGCGTACACCGGGCTGCGCCAGATCGACCCGGAGACCCGCGATGCCGCGCGTGGCATGGGGCTGTCCGGCGGTCAACTGCTGCGCCGCGTCGAGCTGCCGCTGGCCGTGCCGTATCTGGCCGCCGGCCTGCGGACGGCGGCCGTGCAGGTGGTAGCGACGGCGGCGCTGGCCGCGTTCGTCAACGGTGGAGGGCTCGGTGAGATCATCAGTGCTGGCTTCGGGATCGGAATGAGCAACGGCGGTGGCGGCCAGATCGTCGCGGGCGGCCTCGTCGTGGCGGTCCTGGCGCTGCTCGTCGAGGCACTGCTGGCGGTCTTCCAATGGCTGGTCACCCCACGCCCACTGAGGGGCGTACGGCGGAGCCGGGTCGCCGCTGCGGTACCGGCTGGATAACGGACCCGTCATCGTTCTGGAAAGTTGTCACACCCGGCGGGTAGACCTGGCACTGACATCACACGGGCATCGCCCCTTGACTGCCCGTCGGACACGCGGCACGGCCGGACGGCCTGCCGGGACACAGAAGGCGGCGGTATGCGTCGACACCTGCTCCTGACGGCGAGCGCCCTCACGGCGGCCGTCATCCTCTCCGGTTGCGGAGGCGCCGGTTCATCCGGTACGGCGGCACCACCCAGCTCGGCGGCGGGCGCCGGCTGCGCCCCGGTGGCCGGCGACAAACTCGTGGTGCTGACCGACGACAAGCAGCTGCAGAACACTGACAATGTCATTCCCGCGATCAACAAGAAGGCGTCCTCCCCGCAGCTCATCGCGGCGCTCGACAAGGTGTCGGCCGCGCTCGACACCACGAAGCTGATCGACCTGAACAAGGCGGTGGACGTCGACCGCAAGTCGTCCAAGGCTGCGGCGCAAGAGTTCGCCACGGCAAACAGCTTGACCGGTGGGATCACGAAGGGGTCCGGCGGCAACATCACGGTCGGGGCGGCCAACTTCAGCGAGAGCGCCACGTTGGGCGAGATGTACGCCATCGTGCTGAAGGCTGCCGGGTACACGGTCAAGGTCCAGCAGATCGGCAACCGTGAGCTGTATGAGCCGGCGCTGCAGAAGGGCGACATCGACGTCGTCCCGGAGTATGCGGCGACGTTGGCCAGGTTCCTGTCCGGCAAGGTCGAGGGCAAGAACGCCAAGGACCCGTCCTCGCCCGATCTCGACACGACGGTGAAGAATCTCAATGCTCTGGGCGGGAAGGTCGGACTGGTGTTCGGCAAGCCGTCCTCGGCGCAGGACCAGAACGCGTTCGCGGTGACCACCGCGTTCGCTGACAAGTACGGCGTGAAGACGCTGTCCGACCTTGCCGCGAAGTGCTCGGGCGCGGCGACCATCCTCGGCGGCCCGCCGGAGTGCCCGCAGCGGCCCTATTGCCAGCAGGGTCTCGTCTCGACCTACAACTTCCAGGCCGGCAAGTTCGTCTCGCTGGACGCCGGCGGCCCGCTCACCAAGACCGGCCTCAAGCAGGGCACGATCAGCGTCGGGCTGGTGTTCAGTTCGGACAGCGCGCTCGCGGCCGGATGACCCCACCTTCCCCGCGATCTTGGAGTTGTGGTTGCCCATTTGGGGCTTGAGGACCGGTTCGTTCCAACCACAATTCCAAGATCGCGGGGGAGTCTATTTGTCGATGTCGCCGACCACGAAGAACATCGAGCCGAGGATTGCGATCAGATCCGGCACGAGACAACCGGGGATGAGCGTGGTGAGTGCCTGCACGTTCGCGTAGGACGCGGTCCGCAATTTGAGCCGCCACGGCGTCTTCTCGCCGCGGGACACCAGGTAGTAGCCGTTGATACCCAGCGGGTTCTCGGTCCAGGCGTAGGTGTGGCCCTCCGGCGCCTTGACCACCTTCGGCAACCGGACGTTGACCGGCCCGCCGATCCGGTCCACCCGGTCCAGGCACTGTTCGGCCAGATCCAGCGACACGTACGCCTGGTCCAGCAACACCTCGAACCGCGAGTGGCAGTCTCCGGCGGTCCGCGTCACCACTGGCACGTCCAGTTGGTCGTACGCGAGATAGGGCTCGTCGCGGCGCAGGTCGATGTCGAGCCCGCTCGCCCTCGCGACGGGTCCGGACGCGCCGTAGGCGGCGGCCTGGTCCGCGGTCAGCACGCCGACACCGACAGTCCGGGCCAGGAAGATCTCATTCGTCCGGATCAGCCGCTCGAGGTCGGGCAGCCGGCGGCGCACCTCGGCGATGGCCGAGCGCGCGCGCCGCGTCCAGCCCGCCGGCACCTCCTCCTTGAGACCGCCCACCCGGTTGAACATGTAGTGCATGCGGCCGCCGGAAACCTCCTCCATGACCGCCTGCAGAGTCTCCCGCTCGCGGAACGCGTAGAACATCGGCGTGATCGCGCCCATCTCCAGCGGGTACGACCCGAGGAACATGAGGTGGTTGAGCACCCGGTTCAGCTCGGCGAGCGCCATCCGCAACCAGACCGCCCGCTCGGGGACCTCCATGCCCATCAGCCGTTCGACCGCGAGCACGACGCCCAGTTCGTTCGCGAACGCCGACAGCCAGTCGTGCCGGTTCGCCAGCACGATGATCTGCCGGTAGTCCCGGACCTCGAACAGCTTCTCCGCGCCCCGGTGCATATAGCCGACGATCGGCTCGCACGCCACCACCCGCTCGCCGTCCAGGGTCAGCCGCAGCCTGAGCACACCGTGCGTCGATGGGTGCTGCGGGCCGATGTTCAACACCATGTCGGCGGTGTCCAGCCCGGCGCCGGTACCGACCGTCATCTCCCGCAGGTCGCTCACTGAGCTCAACGGTTCGCTCCCTCGTGCGATCGGTTCTGTCCGCTGCGCTCGCCCTTGGACGCCGCCCCGCCAACTCGGTCGCTCACGGCGCTACCTTTCGTTCGCGACTGCGGGGCTCGCAGGCTTCGCTTGCTCTCTCCTCGCGCTCACAGGTCGATAATCCCACGGGGATCGATGCCGATGCCGTGCAGCAACCACCAGTGGCCGCCCAGCCCGGCCGGGTCGAGAAGCTCGGCGGAGGCGCCCGCGACGCTCAACGCCCGCAGGTATCCCGCCGGGTCCGTGCCGGCCCGGGCCAACGGCGGCCGTGCGCCGTCGACCCCGAGAGCTTTCAGCGCCGTCCGCTGCTGGATCAAGACGTACGGCGTACCACCGGCCGTCGCCACTGAGTCCATCGCGACATGTGCCGTGACATCCCGACGTCCATCCGGAACGGGCGGCACCTGCCGACCGCCGAGGAACCCGGTGAGCGTGCCGAACACCGGCCGCTCGTCCCGCAGATGCCCGTAGTCCACCGTGAGGGCAGCACCGCGGCGGACCCGCGACACGGCACCGGCCCACGCCCGATCCCGCGGCCAGCCGATCTCTGCCCGCTCACCCGGAACGGCCCCGTCCGATGGGTTCGAAGCCGGAACGGTCCCGGCGGCACGGGGTTGGGATCCGCCGCGTGCTGCGCCGGTTTCGGCACACTGCCCGTGGCCCTTCGCGGCGTCGCCGATGCTGCCGGGCCACCATCGGGCGAGCCACTGGATGTCCGCGGCGTCCAGGCCGTCGCGCAGCGTTTCGACGCCGGTCGCCGGATCGACGAGGACCCGGCGCAGGCCGTGGTCGCCCAGCTCCGCCACGTCCAGCGGCACGTTGTCCAACCATTCCGTGGCCAGCAACAGGCCGACGATCCCGTCCGGAACGTCCCGCCGCCACGCGATGCCGTGGTCCAGCCCGCCCGGCCGGGGAGCCAGCTCCACGGCCGTGAGTCGTAGCCGCTCCGAGAATTCGCAGGCGGCTCGGGCTCGGACCGCGGAGAGCAGCTCGCCACGACCGGCGCCGACGTCCACCACGTCGAACGGGTCCGGGTGGCCGAGCGCCGCGTCCACCCGTTCGATGAGGCCTAGCAGCGCGCCCGCGAACAGCGGTGATGCATGGACGCTGGTCCGGAAATGCCCGGCGGGCCCGTTCGGGCTACAGACGTAGAACCCGTCCGGCCCGTATAGCGCCGACTCCATCGCCGCACACCAGCTGATCGCGCCCATCCTTTCACCATAGGCATCCCGCCACGGTCACCGCGATCTTGGAGTTGTGGTTGGAACGAATCGGTCTATAAGTAGCAAAAGGCTAACCACAACTCCAAGATCGCGGGGAAGGGTGGGGAAGGGTGGGCACGGGGGACGGGAGGGACCGGCGGGGTGCCGGGATCTGGAGGGCATACTTGCCTCGTGAGTGGGGGTGCCCTGGTCGTCGGTGTCGTGGGCGCGGGCCGGGTGGGTGCCGTTCTGGGCGCTGCCCTGGCTGCGGCCGGGCACACCATGGTCGCCGTATCGGCCGGCTCCGATGCTTCGCATGCCCGGGCCGCCCTCCTGCTGCCGCAG
>Ga0081539_10005656_pt1 | contig 12557 bp, 12 predicted proteins | sample TabmetS4T2R2_FD_71023 | JGI IMG/M metagenome (GOLD analysis project Ga0081539, IMG submission 71023) | Tabebuia heterophylla rhizosphere microbial communities from the University of Puerto Rico - S4T2R2 | ecosystem: Host-associated > Plants > Roots > Rhizosphere ...
TGTTCTGAAGGTCTTCCATGCCGGCGGCCAGGATCTGGAGATCATCTTCAACCTGACCGGAAGCACGCCGCATCCTCTGTTCGACACCCAGATCGCCGCCATGGCGCTCGGGCTTGGCGAGCAGGTCGGCTATTCGAACCTGGTCGAAAGCCTGCTCGGCGAGAGCCTCGACAAGGGTGCCCGGTTTACCGACTGGGCCCGACGCCCGCTCGACAAGCGCCAGATCGATTATGCGATCGGCGATGTGACCCATCTGGCGGAGCTTTTCCCCAGGATGCTCGAGCGGTTGCGCAAGACAGGGCGCGGCGCCTGGCTCGACCAGGAGATGGAGCGGCTCGCCGATCCCCATGCTTATGCCAATGACCCCGCGCTTGCCTGGAAGCGGGTGCGAATTCCCAGCCGCAAGCCCGAGGTGCTTGGCCGGCTGAAGGCGCTGGCTGCCTGGCGCGAACTGGAGGCACGCTCGAAAAACCTGCCGCGCGGCCGCATCATGAAGGATGAGACGCTGGCGGATATCGCCCTTCACCCGCCGGCAAATCAGGAAGCCCTGACGCGCGTGCGTGGCCTCAGCCCGGCCTGGAAGGCCAATGATATCGGCGCCCGGCTGATGGACGCCCTGGCTGCGGCCCATCCGCTTCCCGCCTCGGAGCTGCCGCCGCGCGAAGATCGCCAGCCCGGGCTCGGCAAGGAAGGGGCACTGGTCGCGGACCTGCTCAAGCTGCTGCTCAAGATCCGCGCGAGGGAGAGCAATGTCGCGGCAAGGCTGATCGCCCGTACGGAGGAGCTCGAACAGCTTGCGGCCGGGCGGCGCGACGGCCTGGGCATCCTGGAGGGCTGGCGCTTCGAGGAATTCGGCCGCGATGCGCTCGACCTTGTCGAAGGCCGGCTGGCGTTCGGCATCAAGGACGGGAAATTGGTGATGACCCGGACCGAGCCGGTGTCATGAAGTTCCCCGTGGTTGCAGCCATCCTCCTTGGAGTGAGTGGCTGCGCCACTGCGCCCGAAAGCTCAGCCCGGAGCTGCGACGCGTCCCAGGCTCAGGCGCTCGTCGGCCAGCCGGCCGGGAGCGAGGTTGCCGCCCAGGCGCAACATCTGTCGGGCGCCGGGACGGTGCGCTGGCTTCACCCTGGCGATATCATCACCATGGAGTTTCGCGCCGATCGGCTGAACCTCGTGCTCGACGCACAAAACCGCATTCAGTCCATCCGTTGCGGATGAAGTGATTCAAGCCGTTTCGGTCTGTCTCGCTGCTTCGACCCTTATATCGCTCGAGCCGCTGTGAAAGATCGGCTCGAAGCCGCCCACGATCATGCGCTGCATGTCGAACGGAATATCACCGCCCGGCTTCATGCGCGGGTCATCCATGATCTTCTTTTCGGCCGCGTCGCGGACCTCCTTCGAGGGCCAGACGATCCAGGAGAAGACGATGCTCTCGCCGGGCTTGGCGTTCACGGCACGGCGAAAATCGGTGACCTTGCCGTCCCTGACATCGTCTTCGAAGCATTCGACGATCTCGAGCGCGCCGTTTTCCCTGAAGACCGGCGCGATCGCTTCGGCTGCCTGGCGATAGGCTTCCTTCTTGCCGGGCGCGACCGGAATGACGAATCCGTCGATATAGGCCATAGCGCTCTCCTTGTCTGAAAAGTGCGCGGCGCCGTGCTGTGTGAGTGCATGGCGTTCACGCGCCGCGCATTGCCTGCATAGGCCGGTGCATGGGACCATGCCATGACGGACCGCCCCATATGCCGCAGAATAAAGGCGGATCGGCTTGTTGGCGCCGAAACGGGTTCAGTCGACCAGAACCTCGGCCTTGCATCCCAGCGCACCTGCCAGAGTGCGCAGGCGGCGATCCACCGCTTCGCCATAGAGGCTCTGATCCTTGGCACCGAGCGTCAGCTGCAGCGTTCGATCATGGCGTGACAAAGTGCTGCGCTCGAGGCTCGAGGCGACACCGCCGCTGAGTCGCTGCCCCAGCCGCATCGCCAGCCCCCAATGGGCCGCGCGCTCGAGCTCCTCGTCGCTGCACAGCTCGGCGACGTCATAATCGGCGAAATGGCCGGGACCGCCAAAGTTGGAGAAAAGCGCCTGGGCAATCATCACACGGCCGGGACCGTCAACTCCCACCCAATTGCCATGCAGCGCCATGTCGACGCCGCGCTCGGCGCGAAAATCCGGATGTGCCTGCCAGGCAACGTCGGCGAGCTGACAGGAGGCAAGCCGCAGCCGCGATCGTTCCACATCGTCGTCAAAAGCCGGGGCTATCCAGCGGTCGAGCAGGGCGCCATGCTCGGCGAAGCGGCCGAGCCCGCGTCCCGCGTCCCGCGTGGCCTCGATCAGCGGGTCGCGGTCCCGGATGGCATCGGCCAGATCATCGTACAATAGGCCTTCGCGAATCCCGAAACTCGACACGATCAGTTCGCTCGGCCCGATCGAGTCCACCAGCGTCTCGAGCAGAAGGTTGGCATCGGGAAGCGTCGGGAGACGGGCACTGGAAAGCTGTGCGATGCTCTTGACTTCCGCTTTGTCCAAAGCCGCGATCGCCGGCGCGAGCAGGAGCGGTCGCTCCGGGGCCATGCTGTAATGGTGCATGATCGGCAGCGGATATTGCGTGGTCAGCATGTCCAGCCTGGCCAAAGCACGCCATGACCCACCAACCAGATAGAGCGGGCGCCTGCGTCCGCGTTTTGCGAATCCTGCCGCTTCGACTGCTTTGGCCACCTTCTTGGCCAGACCTGCCGATCCCTTGCGCAGGAACGGCTCGAGCCGAAGCACGCCGAAGGGAAGCGACGCGCTGTGATGAACTGCGCCGTCGGCCACGTCGGCCAGTTCCAGGCTGCCGCCGCCCAGGTCGGCGACGAGGCCGTCCGCGTCGGGAATCGCGGAAATGACCCCGAGCCCGGCGAGAATTCCTTCTTCCTCGCCCGACAGAAGCTCGGGCCTGAAGCCGATCGCGCGCACCTTGCGAATGAATTCGTCGCCATTCAGTGCATCGCGGACCGCCGCCGTGGCCACCACCCGCGTGCGCACGACACCCATCTCCCGGGTCAGCTGTCGGTAGCGCCGCAGGGCGGCGAGCGCCTTCTCCTGCGCTTCCTCGGTCAGGAGGCCGGTATCGGCGAGCCTTTGACCAAGACCCGCCATCACCTTTTCATTGAAGATGATCCAGGGGATGCGTGTCGCCCCCGCATAGACGACCAGGCGGACCGAATTGGATCCGATGTCGATGATGGCAATCGGCCGCGCCGTCACGGCCTGTCCGAGAGCAGAACCAGACCTAACGGCCCCTGCGGAAGCTCAGCTTCGGTACGGTGCCGCTGGTGCGCAGCGCCGCGCCGCGGCCGGACAGGGACGGATTCGTCATGAAGTAGCGATGCAGGTTGAATGGCTTGTCGTCCCCGGGTCGCAATCGTTCGTAGCTGCCGTCGGGCAACAGCCGCCAACTCTGCTCATTGTCAATCAGATTGGCAACCATCACCTGATCGAGAATCTGCGCGTGGACCGTCGGATTTTCGATGTTCAGCATATATTCGACGCGGCGGTCGAAATTGCGCGGCATCCAGTCAGCGGAGCTGACATAGACCAGAGCATTGCGGTTCGGCAGCGTGGCGCCGTTGCCGAAACACCAGATGCGGCTGTGCTCCAGGAAACGCCCCACGATCGACTTGACGCTGATATTCTCCGACATGCCTGCGATGCCCGGCTTCAGGCAGCAAATGCCGCGCACGACGAGCTCGATCTGCACGCCCGCGTTGCTGGCGGCATACAGCTTGTCGATGATGGCCGGATCGACCAGCGAGTTCATCTTCGCCCACAGCACGCCCGGACGGCCGGCGCGCACATGCTCGATCTCGGCATCGATTAACTGCGTCAACCGGTCGCGCATGTCGTGCGGCGACAGGACCAGCAGCTCCAGGTCGCGCGGCTCGATATAGCCGGTGATGTAATTGAACAGCTGGGCGGCATCGCGCCCGACACGGGGGTCGGCGGTGAAGAAGCTGAGATCGGTATAGATGCGCGCTGTGACAGGATGATAATTGCCGGTGCCGACGTGGCAGTAGGTGCGATAGCCCTTGTCTTCGCGCCGCACGACCATCGACACCTTGGCGTGGGTCTTCCAGTCGATGAAGCCGTAGACGACCTGCACGCCGGCCCGCTCCAGCGCATTGGCCCAGAGCAGATTCTGCTCCTCGTCGAACCGCGCCTTCAGCTCGACCACGGCCGTCACGGCCTTCCCGGCCTCGGCCGCATCGATCAGCGCGCGAATGATCGCGGACTGCTTGCCGGCGCGATAGAGGGTCTGCTTGATGGCAATGACTTCGGGGTCCTCCGCCGCCTGCCGCAGGAAGGCCACCACCACCTCGAAGCTCTCGTAGGGGTGATGAACGACGATGTCCTTGGTCCGGATGGCGGCGAAGCAGTCGCCGTCATGCTCCTTGATGCGCTCCGGAAAGCGGGGCGAGAAAGGCGGGAACTTAAGGTCCGCCCGATCTTCCTCGACCAGGGCCTCCAGGTCGGCGATGCCCAGGAACCCGCGCGATTCTGTCAGCAGTGCTTCGCCGGCATCGAGGCCCTCGCGCACCAGCTGCTCCAGCTCGTCGGGCATGTCGGCCTCCAGCTCGAGGCGGATCACGCGTCCGCGTCGCCGGCGCTTGATCGCGCTCTGGAAGAACTGGACGAGATCCTCCGCTTCTTCCTCGACCTCTATGTCGCTGTCGCGAATGATGCGGAACGCGCCGCCGCCGCGTAGCTCGTAGCCGGGGAACATCATCGAGGTGTGCTGCCGGATCAGGGTCTCGATCGCGACGTAACGCGCGCTTTCCCCGGGCAGGCGGATGAAGCGCGGCAGCGTCGTCGGCACCATCAGCAGCTCGCGGATCGGCTCGCCGCCCGCAATCCGCTTCAAGTCGAAGATCAGCGAAAAGCCCTTGTTGGGAATGAACGGGAAAGGATGCGCCGGATCGATCGCCTGGGGCGTCAGTACCGGGAAGATCTGCTCGCGGAAATGATTGTCCAGCCATGCGGCCGCTTCCGCTTCGACCGGCTCGCCGCCGAGCACGTTGACGCCAGCTCCGGCCAGCGCTTCGCGCAGCTGGTTCCAGACCTCCTGCTGGCTCGCCGTCAGCCGGTCCGACTCGTCGCCGATCGCCGCCAGCTGCTGGGCTGGGGTCATGCCGTCGGCCGAGCGCTCTTCCACGCCCTGCAGCTGGTGGCCCTTGAGGCCGGCCACGCGGACCATGAAGAATTCATCGAGATTGTTGCCCGATATGGACAGGAACCGCAGCCGCTCGAGCAACGGGTGCTCTTCGTTGCAGGCTTCCTCGAGCACGCGCCGGTTGAACGCGAGCCAGCTCAGCTCCCGGTTAAAATAGCGCGCCCGCGCTTCCTCCGCGGGCAATGCCTCGGGTTGCTCTTCGACTTGTGAAGCCAGTGCCGGGCTATCCATTCCGGTCCTCCGCTCGTGCGCGTCTGATCACTCCAGCCTCCATCAGCGCCCTGCGCGCCACCGGCACCGTCATGCGGCGGTGGGTCGAGAGCATCGCCTGATCGAGCAGATCGACCACCTGCTGCACGGCAACATAGGAGCGCTCGATCCGCGGCACCAGATAGCCGGTGAGATCACTCGGCACGACGATACCACGATCCGCCAAACATTTTGTGACAAGGTCGGCGATCAGCTCGTCATCGGGGTTATCGATGCTCACGTGGGGCGTCGCCGCAAGCCGCGAACGCAGGTCGGGCAACTCGATCTGCCACACAGGCGGCGGCGCTGCAGCGACGATCAGCAGCGGTCTGCGCCGAATCTGGGCGTCGTTCCAGGCGTGGAACAGCTCCTCCTCGTCATGCGCTTCGGCATCGTCGAACAATCGGCCGCCGGTGTTGCGCACGAAGATCCGGCCGAGCAGGCTGCGTCCCGACTTGCGCGGGCCAGTCAGCAGGGTCGCCATCACCGGCCAGACCGACCAGCGGCGCAGATGCTCGAAAGCCTTGCGATTGGCATCGGCAATCAGGAAGTCAGTGTCGCTATCCGCCACCGGCCAGTTGAGCGGCAGGGCGAACTGATCCACGGCGCCGCCTATTGCCCCGACCGGGAAATCCGGATCGTCCCGCCCGATGGCTGCACGACCCATCCCTGGGCCTGGAGCGCGGCCTGCAGTCCGACCAGATCGCCCGCGTAGGTGACGCGCATCAGCGACGTGCCGCCAAGCGCGATGCTGGTCGTCAGCGCCGAGGAGACTCCCGGAATGCGCGCAACGGCCGATTCCGCCTGGGTCACCGCCCCCGCGCTCGGCGTGTCGACCCGAATCGTGAAGGCCTGGGCCACTGCTGCAGGCGGTGCTGCGGTGGTGGGCTGCTCTTCTTCCCCTTCGTTCGTCGCCTGCTCGATCTGTTCGGCCAATGCCGCTGAAACATCCGTCTCCGCAGCGTTGAGCGAACTGTCGCGGTTCAATTGGCCGTTCTGCAAGGCGTTGGCGTAGATCGCATCGATGCGCTTGACGCCCTCGTCCAGCAATTTCGGAACGAGGTCGCTGCGCTCCACCCGCAGCGTGGCAGAGCCCAGCAGCTGGTTGTCGGGCCCGTGGCGCGCCCAGAACGTGGCGATGACCGGACCGCCAGGATAGGTGCGCTGCAACGTCACGACCGGCGTGACAATATCCGAGGCGCCATATTGGTCCAGCAGCATGTGCCACCAGTGCCGCCCCGGGCGATTCGCCTGGCTGCCATTGAGCAGCAGCGGATCGATGCCACTGCCGATCGGACGAACGTAGTCGACCGGGCTGTTGCCGGTCCGGAACCGGGCCCACGCCTTCTGCCATTCGGTGCGATATTCGAAGCTCGCGCTCGATGAGGCCGTCAGCATCACCGGGATGACCAGCATCGGCGCCGATCGGCGGACCTCGCCCACCGTCCCGCCGAGCAACGGTCCGGTGCGGCCGCGATCGAACAGCACACCCAGCGTAGCAATGTAGCGATTGGGGCTCATCTCCTCATGCTCGACCTCGATCGCTGAGACGATCGAATCCAGCTGGGAATCGGGCAGGTTGGGTGCCGCGCTCTCCGGCTGGCCATGGGTCTTGGCCCACAAGGCCCTCCAGCCCTTCTGCTGCGCCTCGCGCCAGCCTGCGTTGCGCGCCTCCTGGACGGTCTTGCCGAGCACGTCCACCTTGATCTCGTCGACCTCATAGGTGCTGGAGCTGTCGATCGGCGTGACGCCGCGCTCGGTGCCTTCGAGCTGCGCATAGAGCGCGCCTGCTCCAGCCAGCGTGAGGGCAAGAAGGAGGACAGCGGGGCGGGAGAGACGAACGCGCAGCTTCACACGCGCCTTTTGGCGAGTTGATCGTGGAAATCCAAGCGTGTTGTGGCTACGCCGAGCCGCATGAGCGATGGTGACTCCTATACGTATGCAAAGGCAGGCGTGTCGATTGCCGCCGGCAATGCGCTGGTCAAGGCAATTGCGCCGCTCGCCAAATCGACGGCACGGCCTGGAGCAGATGCTTCGCTCGGCGGTTTCGGCGGTTTCTTCGACCTGAAGGCGGCAGGCTACAGGGATCCGCTGCTGGTCGCCGCCAATGATGGGGTCGGTACCAAGGTCAAGCTCGCCATCGAGCACGACCGGCACGACAGGATCGGCATCGATCTGGTGGCGATGTGCGTCAACGATCTGATCGTCCAAGGCGCCGAGCCATTGTTCTTTCTGGACTATTATGCTTCCGGAAAGCTGGACTCGCAGGTCGCCGAGCGCGTGATCGCGGGGATCGCCGAAGGCTGCCGGATGGCCGGCTGCGCACTCATCGGGGGCGAGACCGCCGAAATGCCCGGCCTCTACGCGCGCGGCGATTATGATCTCGCCGGCTTTTGCGTCGGTGCCGTCGAGCGCGGCGAGGCGCTGACCGGCTTCAAGGTGGCGGACGGCGACGTCATCCTCGGCCTCGCATCTTCGGGCGTGCATTCGAACGGCTATTCGCTGGTCCGCAGGCTTGCCGCGGACAAGGGCTGGAAGCTGGATCGCCCTGCCCTGTTCGACCAGGATCATCTGCTGATCGACCTGCTGATCGAGCCGACCCGCATTTATGTCCGCTCGTTGCTGCCGGTTGTCAGAAGCGGCCTGATCAACGCGCTGGCGCATATTACGGGTGGCGGCCTGCTCGAAAATGTTCCCCGCGTTCTGCCCGACGGCCTCCACGCCAGGATCGACTCCGACAGCTGGCCTCAGCCGCGGCTGATGGCCTTCCTCCAGGCGCAGGGCAATATTGAGCCGGAAGAGATGGCGCGCACTTTCAACTGCGGTATCGGGATGGTGGTCGTCGTTTCCGAGGCGGAAGCAGAAGCGGTCGCTACAGCCCTCACGCTGAACGGTGAGACCGTCTATCGCGTCGGCCGCATCCAGGCCGGCGCGAAGGGCTGTACCGTCGCCGGTTCGGCGGGAAGCTGGGGCGCACGCGCGCAATGGAGCGCGACCCACCATGGCTGACCGGGTGAAGGTCGGGGTCCTGCTCTCCGGCCGCGGCTCCAATTTCGAGGCGATCTCCGAGTATAGGCGCAAGGATCCGGACCGCGCCTATGACATCGCGCTGGTCGTCTCCAATGTCCCGGAGGCGCGCGGGCTGGTGCTGGCCCGCCGCTTCGGCATCCCCATCTGGACGCAGACCCACAAGGGCATGGAACGCGCCGCGTTCGACATGCTGGTCGATGCCGAACTGCGCCGTCACGACGTCGAAGTGGTCGTGCTGGCCGGCTACATGCGCCTGCTGTCCTGCGAGTTCGTGGAGAAGTGGGCGGGCCGCGTGCTCAACATCCACCCCTCCCTGCTGCCCGCCTACAAGGGCCTCGACACCCATGCACGGGCCATTCAGGCCGGCGAGGACTATGCCGGCTGCTCGGTCCACATCGTCACGGCCGAGCTCGACGACGGGCCGGTGATCGGCCAGAAGAAGGTCAAGATCCTGCCTCGCGACGACCCCGAAACCCTCGCCGCGCGCGTGTTGCGGGAGGAGCACAAGCTCTATCCCGAGGCGCTCGACCGGTTCTGCCGTGAGATTCTCGAGGCGCGTACCAAAGCCTAAGCCTGATCGGCAAAGGCTTTCGCCCGGCTCGACAGTGCGCACCCCCTCTCGCGCAGCGCAGCCAGTCCGACCCTTGCTTCCTCATCATTCACGACATTGCCGGTAAAAGTCGTGCTGCTGTTGTTGAAGCGGAGGATGATGTTGCGCGTGCCCCAGCTCTTGCGGAAGTCGACCGAGGCGATGTCGCCATAGGGCCTCCGGATCGCGCGCATCACCTTGTAATTGATGGTGTCGTCCTCAAGGATGAGATGCGGCGACAGGTTCGATGTTGTCAGTGCGATCCAGGAAGGCAGCCAGGTAAGGCCGGTGAAGGCTGCTTTGAGCTTGATCTCCATGCGCACGAATTGTGCGCCTGGATGAACAGCAGGGCAATATCAGCCGACGATCTCTTCCGGCTTGAAGAAGAAGTCGATCTCGATCTTCGCGTTTTCGGGGCTGTCGGAGCCGTGCACCGAATTGGCTTCGATCGATTCGGCATAGATCTTGCGGATCGTGCCTTCGTCGGCCTGCGCCGGATTGGTTGCACCCATGATCTCGCGGTTGCGGGCGACGGCATTCTCGCCTTCGAGCACCTGCACGACGACCGGCCCGGAAGTCATGAATTTGACCAGGTCGTTGAAGAACGGCCGCTCGCGGTGCACCGCGTAGAAGCCCTCGGCCTGCTCCTTTGTCATGCGGATGCGTCGGGAGGCGATTACGCGCAGGCCTCCTTCCTCGAGCATCGCGGTCACGGCGCCGGTGAGATTGCGCCGCGTCGCATCGGGTTTGATGATCGAAAAGGTGCGTTCGGTCGCCATGCCGGGAAGACTCCAAGGATCGGGGGAAACGGGTTCGCGCGCTCCCTAGTGCCGGGGTTCGCAATGCGCAAGCAGGGCTATGGGCCTTGCACCCACTTGCCATTTTCCTGCCGCCAGTAGCGCCGCTCGAGTCCTTCCCTGCCGCCAAGCTGGCGCCAGACCTGGCGCGCCTCCTCGGCGCCACCGTTGTCGAAGAAATAGAAGGTGCGATCGAACTGCAATGCTTCATCGCGCCATCGTCCATCGGCCAGTGCGATGTTCCGTGCTTCGTTGCCCGCATGCGCTTCTGGCGCGAGCAGGATCGGCTGCCGCTCGGGATCATCGGCATCCGCCTTGCCGTGCGGCAGGAAGGAATCGGCCTTGTAAGTCCAGAGGAGCTGATCGAGCCGGTCGAGCTGCTCGGGCGCGGCGACGATCAGCAGCCGCTCCCTTGTTTCCAGCAACCGCTCGCAGATCCGCGGCAGCACCCGCTCGAGCGGCGTAGCGGTCAGCTGATAGAAATCGACGATCATCACGCAAACACCGTTCGGGCACCGTTCGGGCTGAGCCTGTCGAAGCCCCTTCCTTTCACTCCTATCGTAAGAACAAAAGAACGACCTTCGACAAGCTCAGGCCGAACGGTAAATGCCTTAGCTCTCGAAATTATCCGCAATGAATCGGTCCAGTAGCGCGACGCCGAAGCCGGTCGCGCCCTTATCCCAAAGCTGGCTTGCCTTGTTCGCCCAGACGGTGCCGGCAATGTCGAGATGTGCCCATTTCACGCCCTCGTCGACGAAACGGGCGAGGAAGCAGGCGGCGGTGATCGACCCGGCCTCGCGCGGGCCGACATTCTTGATGTCGGCGATCGGGGAATCGAGCAGCTTGTCATAGGCATCGCCGAGCGGCAGCCGCCATAGCCGATCGCCGGTCTTCTGCCCCGCCCGGATCAACTGGTCCGCAAGGCCGTCATCGTTGGAAAAGATGCCGGCATATTCGTGCCCAAGCGCGACCAGCATCGCTCCGGTCAAGGTGGCGAGATCGACCATGATCCGCGGCTTGTACTGGCGTTGTGCCCAGGTCATTGCGTCGGAAAGCACCAGCCTTCCTTCGGCGTCGGTGTTGATCACCTCGATGGTCTGGCCCGACAGGCTGGTGACCACATCGCCGGGCCGCTGCGCCGTGCCGCTGGGCATATTCTCGACCAGGCCGCAAATGCCGACTACATTGGCCTTGGCCTTGCGCAACGCGAGTGCCTTCAGCGTTCCGGCGACGGCCGCAGCGCCGCCCATGTCCCACTTCATCGCTTCCATGCCGGCGGCCGGCTTGATCGAGATGCCGCCGCTGTCGAAGGTCACACCCTTGCCGATGAGCACAACCGGCGGCGCGGCCGGATCGGCCCCGCCGGCCCAGCGCAGCGCCAGCAGCCGCGGCGGCCGGACCGAGCCCTGGGCAACGCCCAGCAGCGCGTTCATGCCGAGCTCCGCCATCTGCTCCTCGTCGAGTACCTCGACGGCGATGTCCAGGCCTTCCATGGCTTCGCGGCAGCGTTCGACGAAGCTTACGGGGAAAACGACATTGGCCGGCTCGGTGACCAGTTCACGGGTCAGCGAAATGCCGTCGAGCAGCGCCTGCTTGGCCGCCCATCTACTCGCCACGTCCGGATCGGTGCTGACGACCACGACATTGGTGAGCGTCGGCTTGGCTTTCTTGGCGAGCTTCGTGCGATAGATATCATACTGCCAGCTCCGCGCGGCCGCGCCGAAGGCGAAGCGGGCAGCCGCCTCGCCGTCGAGGTCGAGGCCGGTGAGATCGATCACCAGCGTCGATTCGCCGGATTTCAGCAGCTTGGCGGCGAGCGCGCCGCCCGCCTTCTCGAACAGGATGTCGTCGTCGCGCCGGCTGCCCAGACCTACGAACAACAAACGCCGGATGCCGTCACCCTCATCGATGAAGGTCTCGACGACGCTAGCCGCCTCGCGCTCGAAGCGTTGCGCCTCGGCCGCACGGGCCGCCAGCGTGCGCGCCGGCTCGGCCAGTCCGCGCAGCCGGTCGACCAGCATGTCCTCGCTCCAGACCGGAATGGCGAGTGCGAAGGAACCCGCCGGACGTTCAGTGGCAAAACTCACATTCATCAAGCGCAGGACTCCTCTCATCCGGAACGCGCCGAACGCCCATTGCAGCGCTGCGCGTCCGGTGCAATAGGCAGGGCTGCTCGCGCGTCCTTCTGCGGGTGGGGAAATGTGAAAAAACTGAGACTGATCGCCCGCACAGCCCTGCCCCTGCTCGCATGCTTCCCCGCTGCGGCCATTGCCCAGCAGGCGCCGGCTTCCAATCCATCCGACACGACCGGGACGGAGCGCCGGGTCAGCTTCAGCGCCGACCAGCTGATCTATGACAGCGACAACGATATCGTCACGGCAACCGGCGCGGTCCACATGATCAGCGAAGGCGACGAATTGTACGCCGATACGGTCATCTGGAACCGAAAAACCGACGAGGCCCACGCGCAGGGCCATGTGCGCGTGATCAACGCCCAGGGCGACGTCGCCTACAGCGAGAGCGCCACGCTGACCAACAATCTCAAGAACGGCGTCGTCGAGAATATGCTGCTCGTGCTCCAGAACGGCGGCCGGCTCGCGGCGCAGCATGCGGCCCGGGGCAATGGCACCACGACGCTTTTCCGCGCAGCCTCTTCCCCCCGCCCGGTCATCGACGACAA
>Ga0081539_10005657_pt1 | contig 12557 bp, 13 predicted proteins | sample TabmetS4T2R2_FD_71023 | JGI IMG/M metagenome (GOLD analysis project Ga0081539, IMG submission 71023) | Tabebuia heterophylla rhizosphere microbial communities from the University of Puerto Rico - S4T2R2 | ecosystem: Host-associated > Plants > Roots > Rhizosphere ...
GACGATCGCGCGCGCGCCCTCGAAGGCGCTGGTGATCATTCCGCAGACGCTCTCCGAGATCACCGGTCCTCTGTTCGGTCATGACGAGCTCGGCGGCGTCGACAACGATCTGACGCGGCAGCACGAGGGACAACCGATCGGCGAGCGCATGGTGGTGTCGGGCCGCGTGATCGACGAGAACGGCAAGCCGGTGCGCGGCGCGCTGATCGAGCTGTGGCAGGCGAATGCCGCCGGACGCTATCGCCACGACATCGATCAGCACGATGCGCCGCTCGATCCCAATTTCTCTGGCGCGGGCCGCGTGCTCACCGATGACGACGGCCGGTACCGGTTCATGACGATCAAGCCGGGCTCGTATCCCTGGCGCAACCACAACAACGCGTGGCGACCGGCGCACCTGCATTTTTCGATCTTCGGGCTCGGCCTGCCGCAGCGTCTCATCACCCAGATGTACTTCCCGGGCGATCCGCTGCTCGAGTACGACCCCATGTATCACTGCGTTCCCGACGACAAGGCGCGGCGGCGCCTCATCGCGTCGTTCGACTGGGAGAACGCGATGCCCGAGTTCGCGCTCGCGTATCGCTTCGACATCGTGCTGCGCGGCCGCGAAGGCACGCCGTTCGAGAACGATTTCGCCGGACTCGAGCAGGGCGAATGACGCGCATGCACCACCGCACACCGCAACTTCCCGATCGTCTCCGTTCATGAGCCTGCTCGCGACCTCCAACCAGACCGTCGGCCCGTACGTTCACATCGGGTTTGCACACCTCTTCCGCAACGAGCTCGCGCCCGCCAACACGCCCGGCGAGCGCGTGGCGATCACCGGCAGGATCGTCGATGGCGACGGCAAGCCGATGAACGATGGGGTCGTGGAGATCTGGCAGGCCGACGCGCACGGACGTTATGCGCATCCCGAATCGCGGGGCAATGCCGCGAAGGACGCGTTCAAGGGCTGGGGGCGCACTCCGACCGATCGCGACGGCCGGTTCCACTTCAGCACCATCAAGCCGGGACGCGTTCCCGTCCCCGGCGGCGCATTGCAGGCGCCGCATCTCTCGGTGCTCATCTTCTCGCGCGGATTGCTGCGGCATCTGTGGACGCGCATGTACTTTCCCGACGATGCGGCGAACGCGGAAGACCCCATCCTGCGCCTTGTTCCGCACGACCGCCGCCCGACGCTGATCGCGCAGCGTCAGGGTGCGGGACTCGTGTGGAACGTCGTGCTCCAGGGCGCCGACGAGACGGTGTTCTTCGACTTCTGATGAGCCGGCTTCTCGATGCGCTCTTCACCACCGAGCGCATGTGCCGCATCTTTTCCGATGCGCAGGCGATCCAGCGCATGCTCGATTTCGAGGCGGCACTCGCCCGGGCGGAGGCGCGCGTCGGGATCATCCCTGCCGGTGCTGCGGAGCCGATCGCCGCGTGCTGTCGCGCGAGCGAGCTGGATCTCGACGCCATCGCCCGTGCCGCCGCGGCGGCCGGGAACCTCGCCATACCGCTCGTGAAGGAGCTCACCGCGGCGGTGGCGCGCCGCGATGGCGACGCCGCACGCTTCGTGCACTGGGGCGCGACCAGCCAGGACGCAATCGATACCGGCCTCGTGCTCCAGATGCGCGATGCGCTCGACGTGATCGAGAGCGATTACGCGCGCCTGAGCACGATCCTCGACGAGCTCGCCCTGCGCGAGTGCGAGACGCTGCTTGCAGGCCGCACGTGGCTGCAGCAGGCGCTGCCGATCCCGTTCGGGGTCAAGGTCGCGGGTTGGCTGTCCGCCGTCGAGCGCGACCGCGAGCGCATCGCACGTGCACGCGAGCACGCGATCGCGCTGCAGTTCGGCGGCGCCGTCGGCACGCTCGCGTCGCTGCGCGACGAGGGCATGCAGGTCGCTGCCGCGTTGGCCGAGAACCTCGAGCTGCCGCTGCCGGACATTCCGTGGCACACCCAACGCGATCGACTGGCCGAGGTGGCGGGCGCGCTCGGCATCGCGGTGGGCACGCTGGGCAAGATCGCGCGCGACGTCTCGCTTCTGATGCAGACCGAGATCGGCGAGGCATTCGAGCCGTCGGCACCCGGGCGCGGCGGCTCGTCGACCATGCCGCACAAGCGCAATCCGGTGAGCGCCGCGTCGGTCCTCGCGACGGCGGCGCGCGTGCCGGGGCTGGTCGCCACCATGCTCTCCGCGATGGTGCAGGAGCACGAGCGCGGCCTGGGCGGCTGGCACGCGGAGTGGGAAACGCTGCCCGAGATCTTCCGGCTCGCGCACGGTGCGCTGTCGCAGGTGATGCAGGTCGTATCGGCGCTCGAGCTCGATCGCGATCGCATGCGTGCGAACCTCGACATCACCCGCGGGCTCCTGGCCGCGGAAGGAATTGCGCTCGCGCTCGGCGAAACTCTCGGCAAGCAGCAGGCGCATCGCATCGTGGAGGACGCGAGCCGCGAGGCGGTGCGCTCGCGACGACCTCTGCGCGAAGTGCTCGCCGCGCGCGCCGAGGTGCGCGATCGTCTTGGCGAATCCGAACTCGACCGCCTGTTCGATCCGCGAAATGCGATGGGTGCTTCGCAGCAGTGGATCCACCGCGTGCGCGAAGCTCGCTCCCGCTGACCTTCTCATCACCAACATGGCCACGTCGTTCGTCGATCTTGGGGGCACCCGCTTTCGCTGTCGCATCGATGGCGAGCCCGCCGCCCCCGCGCTCGTGCTGTCGAATTCGCTCGGCACCGACCTCCACATGTGGGACCCGCAGATTCCCGAATTCGCGAGGCGCTTCCGGGTGATCCGCTACGACACGCGCGGGCACGGCGAGTCGGCGGTGACCAAAGGCCCCTATTCGATCGAGCAGCTCGGACGCGACGTGCTCGGCGTGATGGACGCGCTCGGGGTGGAACGCGCGCACTTCTGCGGCCTGTCGCTCGGGGGCATGACGGGCACGTGGCTCGCGGCCAACGACGGCTACCGCATCGATCGGCTGGTGCTTGCGAACACCGCCGCCCGCATCCCGAACGCCGAGGCCTACGACACGCGCATCCAGAACGTGCGCGCCGGCGGCATGCAGGCGGTGGCGCCCGCAGTGATCGAGCGGTGGTTCACGCCGTCCTTCATCGCGCTGCATGGCGAAGAAGTCGCGCGAACGCGTGCCATGCTGGAGCGTTGTCCCGCCGAGGGCTACATCGCGGCGTGCGCCGCGGTGCGCGACATGGATCAGCGTGGCCACTTGAAAGCGATCACGCGCCCCACGCTCGTCATCGCGGGAATGCACGACGTGCCGACGCCGCCTTCCGAAGCGCGCGCTCTGGTGGATGCGATCGGCGGCGCGCAGTACCTCGAGCTTCCGGCGAGTCACCTTTCGAACATCGAGGCGGCACCACTTTTCACGGCGGCCGTGCTCGACTTTCTCTACGCCTAGGACGGCTTCATGGACGAACGCGAACGCTACGCCAAGGGAATGGAAGTGCGTCGTGCCGTGCTCGGCGATGCGCACGTCGATCGATCGCTCGCCAACCGCACGCCTTTCAACGAGGAATTCCAGGATCTCATCACACGCTACGCCTGGGGCTCGATCTGGACGCGTCCCGGCCTTCCGCGACACACCCGCAGCCTGTTGACACTCGTCATGATGATCGCGCTCAATCGCGAGGAAGAGTTCCGCATGCACGTGAAGGCGGCGGCGAGCAACGGGGTCACCCCGGACGAGATCAAGGAGGTCATCCTGCAGGCCGCCATCTACTGCGGCGTGCCCGCGGCGAATCACGCATTCCGGGTGGCGCAGGAAGCGTTGCGCGACTCCGGCGCCCTGCCCGACTCCGCCCGCTCACCGGGCTAGCTTCGAGCGTTGCGAAGCTCGCGCACGCAGTAGTCCGCGAGCGCCTCCAGCACCCGCGCGTCCTCTCCGGCCGGGGGCGCGAGATCGACCACGATCCCCGGATGCTCGGCCGACACCGCGGCGGCAAGTCGTGGCAGGTCCTCGCGCAGATGGCCGCCATAGCCCAGGAACAGGGGCACCACGCGGATGCGACGCGCGCCGCGCCGCACGAGCTCGGCGACGGCCTCGGCGAGGTCGGGCTCCATCCGCTCGAGATAGGCGAGCGTGACCGCCACGCCGGGAACCAGCGCCTGCACCCGCCCAAGGACCGCCTCGAACGGCTCGGCCCACCGCGCGTCGCGCGAGCCGTGCGCGAACAGCACCAGGCCGTCCATCAGCGCAGTCTCCCGCGGCAAGCCATATGCGTACGCGCCATAACTAAGGGAGAAAGACTTCCTTCACGGAATAAACCTCGCCCGGTATGGTCCAGGGTTCGGCGCGACAGCCCGGGGCGGCTCACGCCCTCCATAACCACCAAGATCACGGCATGTATCGCTACGACGCATTCGACCGGCAGCTCGTACAGCAGCGCGTGGCCCAGTTCCGGGACCAGACCGAGCGCTTCCTGCGCGGCGAACTGACGGAGGACGAGTTCAGGCCCCTGCGCCTGCGCAATGGACTGTACATCCAGAAGCATGCGCCGATGTTCCGGATCTCGATCCCGTACGGCCTGCTTTCGACGCGCCAGCTCCGCAAGCTTTCTTCCATCGCGCGGAAGTACGACCGCAGCTACGCGCATTTCACCACGCGCCAGAACGTGCAGCTCAACTGGCCCGAATTGCCGCGCGTGCCGGACATCCTGGCCGAGCTTGCCGAAGTCGAGATGCACGCGATCCAGACTTCCGGCAACTGCATCCGCAACATCACGAGCGACCATTTCGCCGGCGTCGCCGGCGACGAGATCGTCGACCCGCGCCCGTACTCGGAACTGGTGCGCCAGTGGGCTACGTTCCATCCGGAGTTCTCGTACCTGCCGCGCAAGTTCAAGATCGCGGTGTGCGGTGCGACCTCGGATCGCGTCGCGACCATGGTGCACGACATCGGCCTGTACGCGGTGCGCGGCGCCGCGGGTGAGGTCGGGTTCCGGGTGGTGGTCGGCGGCGGCCTCGGCCGCACGCCGATGATCGGCCACGTCGTTCGCGAGTTCATTCCCGAGGCCGAGCTGCTCAACTACCTCGAAGCCATCCTGCGCGTCTACAACCGCTACGGCCGGCGCGACAACATCTTCAAGGCGCGCATCAAGATCCTGGTGAAGGAGCGCACGCCGGCGAAGTTCACCGAAGAGGTGGAAGCCGAATACGCGCACCTCGCGGGCGGCCCGGCGACCGTGCCGGCGAGCGAGATCGCGCGCCTCGCCGCGCATTTCGAAGCGCCGCCGTACGAGAACCTTTCCGGCGACGATCATGCGTATCTTGCCGCTCGCGCGGACAACCGGCCGTTCGACCGATGGGCGCAACGCAACGTGTTCCCGCACAAGGTGCCGGGCTACGCGGTCGTCACGCTGTCGCTCAAGAAGACCGGCATTCCTCCCGGCGACGTCACGTCTGACCAGATGGACGCGATCGCCGATCTCGCGGATCGCTACAGCTTCGGCGAGCTGCGCGTCTCGCACGAGCAGAACCTGATCTTCGCCGACGTGAAGCAGTCGGAGCTCTTCACGCTCTGGCAGGCGTTGAAGGAGCTGGGCGTCGCCACTCCGAACATCGGGCTCATCACGGACATCATCTGCTGCCCCGGCGGGGATTTCTGCTCCCTCGCCAACGCGAAGTCGATTCCGATCGCCGAGGCGATCCAGCGCCGCTTCGACGACCTCGATTACATCTTCGACATCGGCGAGATCGACCTCAACATCTCGGGGTGCATGAACGCGTGCGGCCATCATCACGTCGGCAACATCGGGATCCTCGGCGTCGACAAGGGCGGCTCCGAGTGGTACCAGGTCTCGATCGGCGGATCGCAGGGCCACGAGGCCGCGCTGGGCAAGGTCATCGGGCCGTCGTTCGCGGCGCACGAGATGCCTGACGTCGTGTCGCGCCTGATCGACGTGTTCATCGAGCGCCGTCACGACGACGAGCTCTTCAGCGATACGGTGCGGCGCATCGGCATCGATCCATTCAAGGAACGGGTGTATGCCGAAGCTCATCAAGCATGAGGCCGTGATCGACGACGACTGGGTCGTCGTGCCGGCGGACGCCACGCTCGAGGCGCTGCCGCACGGACCGGTGATCGTGCCGCTCGCGCTGTGGCTGACGGCACGCGACGCGTTGCGTACCCGGGGCGCGGTCGGCGTCTGGCTCGGACCCGCCGACGACCCCGCCGCGCTTGCACAGGATGTCGACGCGCTGCCCGTGATCGCGGTCGATTTTCCCAAGTTCGGCGACGGCCGCGGGTTCTCGACGGCGCGTCTTGTGCGCGAGCGGTACGGCTACCGCGGCGAGCTCCGCGCGATCGGCGACGTGTTCCGCGACCAGATGTTCTTCATGCGCGAAGTCGGATTCGACGCGTTCGCCGTGCGCGCGGACCTCGATCCCGAGAAGGAGCTCGCCGGGTTCCGCGTGTTCGATCGCGTCTACGCCCATAGCGTGCGCACGGCTCGCCCGTGGTTCCGCGAGCGCGAGCGGGCGCTGTCGGCCGGCGAATGACGGAGCAGCGGCAAGCGGGCAAGGTGTACCTGGTGGGTGCGGGTCCGGGCGCACCGGACCTGCTCACCGTGCGCGCCGCTCGGCTGATCGAGCGCTGCGACGTGCTGTTCCACGATGCGCTGGTGCATCCCGAGGTCGTCGCGCTCGCGCGCCGCGCCACCATCGTCGCGGTCGGCAAGCGCTGCGGCAGGCATTCCACGGCTCAGCGCTTCATCAACAAGCGCCTCGTGGACGCCGCGCGCGAGCACCGCATCGTGGTGCGTCTCAAGGGCGGTGATCCGATGCTGTTCGGACGCGCGCAGGAAGAGATCGCCGCGCTCGAGGTTGCGGGCGTCGCGTACGAGGTGGTGCCTGGGGTGACCGCCGCGCTCGCCGCGAGCGCCGATCTCGGCATCTCCCTCACGCAGCGCGGCAATGCACGCAGTGTCGTGCTCGTCACGCCGCGCAGCGGTGAAGGTCACGATCCGTCGGAGTGGGTGCGGCCCTTGCTCGCCGCCGACGCCGCCGCAATCTACATGGGCGTCGGTCAGGCCGACGAGATCGCCGCGCGTCTGATCGCCGCCGGAATGCCGGCGAGCACGCCCGTGGCGATCGTCGAAGACGCATCGTTGCCGGACGTGCGCCGCACGTTCGGCACGCTGCAAACACTGCCGACGATCGCGCGCGACGCGGTGCGCGGGCCCGCCCTCATATTCGTCGGGCCGCAGTTCGTCGCCCAGGCATCGCGCGCGGAGCGAGGCTCGAGCCGGATCGCCGCCTGAGCGGTTAGAATTGCCGCGCGCGAATCTTCTCGCGCGCCGGCAATCATGCGTCTTCCGCTGTTCGATCTTCCCCCTGCCCTAGCCCAAGCCTGGATCGCCGACCGCCTCGCGCGTCCCGTTCCGGCGGATCTTCGCAATCTTTCCGACGGATTTCGCTTGCCCGGCCGTGACGGCGATCCGACGCCCGCGGCGGTGCTGGTGCCGATCGTGAATCGGCCCGAAGGCTTGCAGGTGCTGCTCACGCAGCGCAGCGCCGATCTTCCCGATCATCCGGGTCAGATCAGCTTTCCCGGGGGGCGCATCGAGCCGGAGGACCCGTCGATTCCCGCCGCTGCGCTGCGCGAGGCGCACGAGGAAGTCGGCCTCCCTGCGGATCGTGTCGCGATCCTGGGCGAGCTCGCGACTTATGAAACCGTGACGGGGTTTCGGGTGACGCCGGTGGTCGGTTGGATCGAGCCGCCGTTCGATCTCCACCCCGATCCGATCGAGGTCGCCGATGTGTTCGAGGTCCCGCTGTCGCATCTCCTCGAGCCCGCGAATCAGCAGCGTCATTTCCGCATGCTGGGCGAGATCCGGCGCGATTACTGGGCGATACCGTATGGGGACCGGTACATCTGGGGCGCGACCGCGGCAATGCTGCTGATGCTCGATCGAACCCTGCGCGCCTGAGCGCGCACGGTGCGCGCGGCGCCCCTCCAGCCGATCACGCCGCCATGGCCGTGAGCTGGTTGGCCCACTGGAACGCGGACAGCTGCAGGGTCGCGAGATCGTGCCGGTTGATCGAGCCCACGTTCGCGAGCGCCTGCGCCACCGCGTCGGCATCGTCGCGCTCGAGATGCTCCGCGAGCGAGAGCAGCGCGCCGATGTCGCCCTTGCGCTCGAGCAGCGCCGTGTGCACGGGCTCCGGCAGCGAAAGCTCCTTGAGCACGTTCGCGATGGGCATCTCGAGCAGCACGTCCATGAGCGACAGCACGCCCGTGATGAACGCGAGCTCCTTGAGATCCGACGCGGGACCGGGCTGGTGCTCTACCACGAGCTCCATGAGCTTGCCGCGCACCGCGGCGAGCTGCAACAGCGGTGTCCCGAGGGTGGCATTGCCGCGGTCGGCGGTGTAGAGCAGAAGCTGCAGCCACACGCGAAGCTGGCGACGTCCCAGCACCACGAGCGCGTGCCTCAACGACGTGATCTTTTGCGCGCCCGCGACCGCCACCGAATTGACGAGACGCAGCAGATTGACGGCGAGGTTGGGGTGGCGCTTGAACTCCTCCTCGATCTCGCGCGTCTCGGCGTCGTTCATGGCGAGGGTGAGCAGGCGCAGGAGCGCGAGCTTCGCCGGCTTCGCGCGCTTGCCTGCGATGACCTGCGGACGCGCGAAATGGTAGCCCTGGAACAGCTTGATGCCGAGCTGCTTCGCGGCCTCGAACTGCTCCGGTGTCTCGACCTTCTGCGCAACGAGCTGCAGCGACAGCGGCTTCAGCATCGCCACGATTTCCGGCAGCAGAAGACCGTCGATCGCCTGCATGTCGAGCTTCACCACGTCGATCGTGGACATGAGGTCGCCCAGGTCCTCGAAATTCCCGACGAACTCCGAGAGGCCGATCCGATATCCGCGGGCGCGCAGCTCGCGGAGCCGCGCGAGGGTCGCATCCTCGAGAAGCTTCGTCTCGAGGAGCTCGAGCACGATGCGCCTCGGGGGAAGCGCCTCGATGAGCTCGCTGAACAGGAACTCGGTGTCGACGTTGAGATAACCGTCGTAATCGCCCAGCACCTCCGAGATCCCGATCTCCGTGAACACGTTCGCCACGACGGTCGAGGTCGCCTCGATGCTGTCGGCGATGTGCGCCTCGTTCTGCTCGGTCGAGCGGAACAGGAGCTCGAAGCCTTTGAGATCCCCGGCCTCGTTGACGATGGGTTGCCGGGCGACGTAGATGTTCTCGAGTGCCATTGCGGACCTGATCGGACGTTTGCTGGAGGTGGCAGGATCGCGTGAGACGGCGGCATGCCGGTCCGGATCGCGCCGCGATACTGGTCTTAACGGCGCGTCGGCCGCGAACTGTAGAGTTCCGAGCTTCAGGCGATCGCCGCGTGCGGTCGGGCGAGCGCCAGGATGCGCGCGGCGATGTCCGACAGACCGAGCACCTCCACCGCGCCGCCGAGAGCGATGGCCTCCCGCGGCATGCCGAACACGACGGAGCTCGCCCGGTCCTGCGCGATGGTGTGTCCGCCGGCACTCCGGATCGCCAACATGCCGCGAGCGCCGTCGTTGCCCATCCCGGTGAGCAACACCCCGATCGCCTTGTCGCGCAGGACGCGCGCGGCCGACTCGAACAGCACATCGACGGAGGGCTTGTGCCGGTTGACCCGATCGCCGTCGGCGATTGCAATGCCGTATCCCGTGCCGCGCCGCTCGATCGCCAGGTGCCGGCCTCCGGGGGCGACATAGACGTGACCGCGCCGCACCTGCGCTCCGCTCGCCGCCTCGGCCACGCACGCGCTGCAGCCCTCGCCAAGTCGCTTTGCGAACCCGCGCATGAAACCCGGCGGCAAGTGCTGCACGACCAGCACCGGCGGCGCGTCGGCCGGCAGCCGCTCCAGGATTGTGCGAATGGCGGTCGTGCCCCCCGTGGAGGCGCCGACGAACACCACCGTGTCAACCGAAGATCTCAACGGGGCCCTCCGCGCGCTCGGACAGGAGGCGCGCGCGGTAGGCGCGCTCGCGCTCGACGATCGTGTTGTTGTGCAGCGTGCGGAGCTTCTTCACGAGCACCCGTCCGGTGTCGGGAAAGTAGTAGATCTTGCGCGGATGCACGTCCAGGAGATCGCGAGCGGCGACCGGGATGCGCTCCTTGCGCAGATATTCGATGACGAAGCGCGCATTGCGCTCGCCGACGCTGCGCCAGCGCGACGGCGCATCCGCCGCCGCGCCGATGCGCCGGTCGCGCTCGTCGCGCTCAACGTCGCCCTGAGGGGCGGGATCGACGCTCAGGCACCCGCCGAAGACCTTCGCCTCGAGGTGCGCACGCTCGGCGCCGAGCTTCAGGAGCTCGTTGATCAGCACCTCCATCGCATACGCGCCGTATCGCGCGGATTCGCTCGCGACGGCACCGGGATCGCTGCCTTCGGGCAGCATGAAGTGGTTCATGCCGCCGAAGCCGCGGCGCCTGTCGCGGATGCACGCGGCCACGCACGAGCCCAGCACGGTCACGAGCACGGTGTGACCGGGTGCCACCTGGTATTCACCGGGCAGGAGCTTGATCGCCTGGGTGCCGAAGTTCCTGTCGTGATAGGCGATCTGCGCGGTGCCGCCGAAGCCCTCGCCCTTCATCGCGCCGCCTCGTGGGATTTCGCGACCGCTGCATACACCGTGTTGCCGAGCGGCCGGAACAGCTCCGCCGCGTGCGCGAGACTCTCGGAGTGCCCGGCAAACAGCAGACCGTCGGCATTGAGGAGCGGCGCGATTCGCGCCAGCACCGCGAGCTGCATCGGCCGGTCGAAGTAGATGAGCACGTTGCGGCAGAACACCGCGTCGAAGTCCCCCGCAAGGTCCCAGTGCGTCTCACGCAGGTTGATGCGACAGAATTTCACGAGCGCGCGTATCTCCGGCCGAACACGTGCGAGGCCGGCATTCGCTCCGCTGCCCTTCATGAAATAGCGGCGCAGCAAGGCGCGGTCGAGCGATTCGGCGCGCTCGACGGGATACACTCCGCGCTCGGCGGTCGCCAGCACGCCGGTGTCGATGTCGCTCGCGATGACGCGAACCGGCGGCGCCAGCGTGCCGAATGCCTCGCATGCCGTGATCGCGATCGAGTACGCCTCCTCTCCGGTCGACGCCGCGGCGCACCACACCGTCATGTGCGCGCGGCGCCTGGCAACAAGATGCTCGCGCAGGATGGGAAAATGATGCGCTTCACGGAAAAACGAGGTGAGATTCGTGGTGAGCGCGTTGGTGAATGCTTCCCACTCTTCGCAGCCGGGATCCGATTCCAGAAGGTCGAGGTAGTCCGTGAAGCACGTGACACCGCATGCGCGGAGCCGGCGCGACAGCCGGCCGTACACCATGTTCGCCTTGCGCGCGCTGAGCGCGATGCCGGCACGCGCGTAGATCATCGCCGAGATCCGCCGGAGATCGCGCGGCGTGAAGGCGAGGTCCCGCACGTCGTGCGTCAGAACTCGGTCCATTCGCCGTCGGTTCCGGTGCGACCCGCCGGCGCGCTGCGCTTGGGCGCCGCGTTGGGCAGGCGCGTCACGTTGCGGGCGCGATTCGGGCTGCGCCGCTCCACGGTGGGCCAGGTCGGCTCGATCGACGCCGCGGCCATTGCCTGAGGCTCCGCCTTGAACACCGCGACCGCGCGCGCGAGGTGCTGCGCCTGATCCTGCAGCGATTCCGCAGCCGCGGCGGCTTGCTCGACGAGCGCTGCATTCTGCTGCGTCGCGTGATCCATCTGCGTGATGGCCTGGTTCACTTCCTCGATGCCGGAGCTCTGCTCGATGCTGGCGGCGGTGATCTCGGCCATGATGTCGGTGACGCGCTTGATCGAGCTCACGATCTGCGACATCGTCGCGCCCGCCTGATCCACGAGCACCGCGCCGCTCTCCACCTTGCCCACCGAATCCTCGATCAGCGCCTTGATCTCCTTCGCGGCCGCCGCGCTGCGCTGCGCCAGGTTGCGGACCTCGCTCGCGACGACGGCGAAACCGCGGCCCTGTTCGCCCGCGCGCGCCGCCTCGACCGCGGCATTCAGCGCGAGGATGTTCGTCTGGAACGCGATGCCATCGATCACGCCGATGATGTCGGCGATGCGCTTCGAGCTTTCCGTGATGCCGCCCATCGTCTGCACGACCTTGCTCACCACGACGCCGCCTTCGACGGCGATGCTGGATGCCGACACGGCGAGCTCGCTCGCGCGCCGCGCGTTGTCCGCGTTCTGCTTCACGGTGCTGGTGAGCTCCTCCATCGAGGACGCCGTCTCCTCGAGCGTGGAGGCCTGCGCCTCGGTGCGCTGCGACAGGTCCTGATTGCCGGCGGCGATCTCCTGCGACGCGCTGGCGATCGTCTCGGTGCCGGAGCGCACTTCGCTCACGATTCGCGCGAGGTTGTCGTTCATGCGCTTCAGGGCACGCATCAGCCGGCCGGTTTCGTCATGCGACGTGACTTCGATGGTCCCCGCGAGGTCACCGTCGGCCACGCGGTCGGCCACCTTCACCGCCTGCGCGAGGGGCACGACGATCGAGCGCGCGACCACGAGGTTCAGCCAGACCGCGAAGGCCGCGAGTGGAATCCCGAAAAGCATCAT
>Ga0081539_10005658_pt1 | contig 12557 bp, 10 predicted proteins | sample TabmetS4T2R2_FD_71023 | JGI IMG/M metagenome (GOLD analysis project Ga0081539, IMG submission 71023) | Tabebuia heterophylla rhizosphere microbial communities from the University of Puerto Rico - S4T2R2 | ecosystem: Host-associated > Plants > Roots > Rhizosphere ...
CGCCGCGGCCCGCGATGCCGGGCGGTTCGACCAGGAGATCGTCCCCGTGACGATCGAGGACCGCAGCGGCAGCACGGAGTTCGCAGCCGACGAGCCCATCCGCGCCGACGTCTCGATGGAGGCGCTCGCGAGACTGAAGCCGATCTTCCGGCCGAGCGACGGGACGGTCACGGCCGGGAACGCCTCGGGGATGAACGACGCGGGCGCCGCGGCCGTGGTCATGTCCGTCGACAAGGTCGAGGAGCTCGGGGTTGAGGTCCGCGCACGCATCCTCGCCTACGCCACGTGCGGCGTGGACCCGGCATACATGGGCATCGGGCCGGTGCCAGCGGTCCACAAGGTCCTCGATCGCGCCGGAGTCCGGCTCGAGGACGTCGGGGTGATCGAGCTCAACGAGGCGTTCGCCGCGCAGGCTCTCGCCGTGATCCGCGAACTCGACCTCGATCCCGAGCGCGTCAACCCGAACGGCGGTGCCATCGCGCTCGGCCATCCAATTGGCGCCACCGGCACCGTGATCACCGCCAAGGCCATCTCGGAGATGCATCGCGGCGGGCACGACCACGCGCTGGTCACGCTCTGCATCGGCGGCGGCCAGGGGATCGCACTGCTGCTCGGCCGACCGTGACGGCGACGCGGGACCCGGCGGAGCTACGGTCCGGGCCTCCCGCTGGTGGCGGGCGCCACCCCCCACGTCGTCACCGCGCGGTGTAACCACCGTTGCGGGCAGCGCGACTCGGTGCAGTAGCTCGCGGCCGGGCTGCACAGCCATGCAACGGCGGCGATCTCGTCCGCGCGCCCGAGCCGGCCGCTCGGCTGTAACCTCCGACCGAACCCATGCCCCGGCGTCGCGCGCACCGGCCGCTTCGAGCATGTCCTGAAGGCGCCTCACGCGTTCTCGGGCCTCGGGAGAGATCGCTCGCAGCCAGTCGTCCCACGATTGCGGCGCTGCCACGGCGCGCAGAGTAAGCCCTACTTCCGCCGCGGCGTCCAGGTTCTGCGCGAACGGCCGATCTGCGCGATGGCGAACCGGCAGACGGGCCGTCCGCGCACGAGGGTTCCGGTGCGGTGGCGACGCCGCAACCCCGAACGGTACGGTCGGCAGGCACGGGTCCGACCGAGGAGGTCGATCGATGGAAGAGCTGGACAGGCTCGCCGAGGCGTTTGCCGCCCGGGGATTCGAGCCCGACGGCGCCGAGCTCGCACATGCGGGTCACGACGATGACCACGAGGCGGGGCTCGGGCACGGTTCGGCCGTCCGCCGCTTCGAGCACCGCGGGCATCGGGTCGAGATCGTCACCCACTACGAGGTGACGATCGACGGCAAGCCATGGGACCGGCACCTGGGCGTGCTCGACAACGGCTCGGTCACGTACCACGGGCTTCCGCAGTATGCGGTCCCGTCGGCAGTCGACCTCATCCGAGCAGTGATCGACTACGAGGAGGACGCGCCGGACGACTTGCGGGCCGCGTTCCGCGCCGCCCAGGGGGAGGAGTGATGGCGGTCCTGCGTGCGAACGTGCTCACCTCCGCGCACGCGCAGGTGTTCGCCACCGGTGTGCTGGCCCTGGCCAGTCGCCCGACGTCGATCACGCCGAACCAGATCAACGCGAGCGCGGCAGTCCAGCAGGTGCCGGCCGCGCGCATCGAGGGCACGGCGGCCGAGCGTAGCCGCCCGCTGAGCTGGTGGGACCTGTTCGCCTGGTGGCACGTGCTGGCGATGTTCTGGCCCACGCCGGGCGGCGGCAATCGCGCCCACAGCGGGCCGGTTTTCGCGCCCTGGCACCGTCTGTTCCTGCGGCGCCTGGAGGAGGCCATCCAGACCGTCACCGGCGATGCGCAGTTCGGACTCCCCTACTGGGACTGGGCCGCGGACGGGCAGCTCGCGGCGTCTGGTCAGCTGAACGCGCCGATCTGGAACCGGGTCGGCCCGCCGCAGGGCGAGATCACCACGGGGCCGTTCGCGGAGCTGACGGTCCGGCTCGTTACGAATCCGACGGACGAGCGCATCTACGTCGTGCCCGAGCGCCCGATCCGGCGCAGGGCCGGGCAGCAGTCGCTCGCCCCGGCGCTGCCCACACGCGCCGACGAGACGCGCACCCTGCGTGACGACACGTACGACCGTCCCGACTGGGACGCGCGCACCAACAGCTTCCGCAACAAGCTCGAGGGCTGGCGCGACGCGCTCAACCCGCCGCGCACCGGCCCGCGGATGCACAACCGCATCCACGTCTTCATCGGGGGCTCGATGGGCCCGGCGTCCTCGCCGAACGACCCCATCTTCTTCCTCAACCACTGCAACGTCGATCGCCAGTGGGAGGCGTGGCTCGAGCGGTTCGGCCGGACGTATGCGCCGGGCGCGGGGCAGGGTCCCATCGGCCACCGCGCGACCGACCCCATGCTCTCGATCGTCTGGCCCTCGATGCAGCCGGTCGAGGTCCTCGATCCGGCGTCGCCGCCGCTGGACTGGTACAGCTACGACGTCCTGCCGACGTAGGCAGAGGTACGCAGGTCTCCCACGGCGGTTGCACTCCGCGGGCAGAAGCCGATCGCGACCGGCTTCTGCCCGAAGCACTCCTACACAGCGGGTCGCTGCGCGCGCCGCGCACGGCGCATCACCGCGACGCCCGCGCTGCCGAGCAACGCGATGCACCCGAGCGCCACGCCGATGATCGCCCAGGTGCTTGCGCCGTCAGCGCTGACCGTGACGGGCTGCGTGTGCGCCGGCCGCGCAGGCGCGCGCGGCGGCCCCGCCTGCGCCGGCGGGACGTAGACGTTGGCCTTCTCGTCCTGCTCGGCCGCCGTGTCGGGTGACGGCGGGACGTACACGTTGGCGCGCGCAAAATCCCTGAGCCACGGCCCTTCGGCGGTATCCGCCATCGCGGTTGGGGCGAGCAGGCAGCCGGCGGCGAACAGCGCCGCGAGCGTCCCGCGACTGAGGAGCTTTCTGCTGGTCATGGCGTTCCCTTTGTGAGTGGTGGGCGTCCGATATCGGTGCCGGCACTCTCCGATGACCTGGTTACGGTGCGCTTGCGATCGGGCAACAGGCGCGCCCTCAGAGTCACGCTGGATGGCGTGATCGGTGGTTGCACAAGCAGGACGGGATGGCGGCCGCGTGTGTGACATCCACGATGGAATGTCGTGGTGCCGCGCGCTGGCTCCGGACCGGTCCCGAACCACTCTTTTGTGTAGTGACGCAGATGTGCCCATCCGAGTAGGGTCGCCACCTCTGTCTCTTGGATTGCTCGGAGATGTGCGTGCGCCTCGCGGCACGGATGCGACCACCAAGCGGTTCACGTACACGGGCGGCCAGCAGTTCTTCGCCGTGCCCGACGGCGTGACGAGCCTCCACGTGGTGGCGATCGGCGGGAGGGGCGGCACAGGGGCGGGGAACTCCACGGCGGGCGGCTTCGGCGGCGTCGCCACCGCGGACCTCGCCGTCACCCCGGGGCAGATCCTGCTGGTGAACGTCGGCGGGAACGGCGGGAACGGTGGCATCGGCCAGCGAGGGTTCGGCGGCGCGGGCGGGTACAACGGCGGCGGAGCCGGCGGGAACTCCGGCGACGTCGTCCTCGGCTGGGGTGGCGGCGGAGGCGGCGGGCTGACAGACGTCCGTCCGGCCGGGAGCCCCTTCCTGAGCTTCTTCCTCGTCGCGGGGGGTGGCGGCGGGAGCGGCGGCAACTCCGGCGGCGGGGCAGGCGGCCAGGCCGTACAGAATGACCTCAACGCCGGCAATGGGTCTGCGGGCAGTGGCGCGGGCGGCGGCGCACCGGGCACCGGTGGGACGAGCACCTCCGCGGGGACCGGCGGCAACGACGGCGGGATCGGTTTCGGCGGCGCCGGCCAGAACAGCGCCAACCTCGTGGCCGCGGGCGCCGCCGGCGGCGGCGGTGGCGGGGTGACGGGCGGCGGCGGCGGAGTGACCGGCAGCGGCGGCGGCTCGAACGGCGGCGGGGGCGGGGCGGGGCGGGATTCGGCGCGTACCAGAGCCCCCCGGCCTCGAACTGGAGCTACGTGCGGGACACCACGGGCGTTCCCTCCGTGACGCTCACCTACGAGCCGCCGGCCACCCCCGGCGCACCCAACACGCCCAACGCGCCCAGCACGCCCGGCGGGACGACCGGCGGCGGGACCACGACCAAGCCCGTGCTCAGCGCGCTGCGGCTCTCACCCTCGGCGTTCGTGGCCGCACGCCGCGACGGCGCCACCGGCGGCACCGAGGGGACCACCGTCACCTACCGCGACACCCTCGCCGCCACGACCACCTTCACCGTCCTGGCGCCGCGCAGCGGCGCGCGCAGCAGCATGGGATCGTGCCTGCCACGTCGCCGCGTCCGACGCGGCAGGTCCTGCACGCGCTACGTGTCCCTCGGGACCTTCAGCCACCGCGACGTCGCCGGCTTCAACACGTTCGTCTTCACCGGACGCATCCGCGGCCGCAAGCTGCGCCAAGGCCGCTACAAGCTGCAGGCGATCGCACGGACGAACGCCGGCACCGGCACCGCCCTGCGGATCGGCTTCCGAATCGCAACCTGACCTGGCGCCGCAGGTCCGTCGCAGCGGTGGGGTTGGCCGTCCCGCGGCCGGTCAGCCGAGGCTGATCCGGCCGCGGGCCTTCACATCGGCGGCTACGAGGTCGGGGTCGCCTCCTTCTCGCGATGCGGCAGCTTCGCCTTGATCTGCTCCAGCTTGCCGTGAATCTGCTCCTTGCTGTGCTCGCGGCGCCCGCGGATGAGCTCCTTGGTCGCCTCGCGCTTCGCGTCGCTCGCGGCCTTCTCGGCGGCCGCGATCTCGGCCTCCACGTCGGCCACGGGGCGGCGCAGTACCGAGCCGCCGAGCCGCTCCATCGCCGTGTCGACGACCTCAGGGCTCTGCTCGGCGACCTGCGCCAGCAGCGCGATGTCACCGGGCTTCAGCGACGCTGAGATCTGGCTCAGCACCGACTCGCTGTCCTCCGCCTCGCCGAGGTCGAACAGCGAGCCGACCAGCATCCCGTAGCTCCCGCCGACGAGCATCCCGAGCGGACCGCCGAGGACGCCCACCAGTAGGCCGAGGAGCCCGCCGCCGGCCGTTCCGGCGAACTCGTACGAACCGACGCGGTCCTTCACCGCGATGTCGCCGTTGTCGCCGCGGACGACGACAGCGGCCGCTTCGAGGCTCAGCCGGCCCTGATCGTCGAGCTCCTTCAGCGCGGTCAGTGCCGCGTAGGCGTTGTTGTCGGGGTCGAACGACACGGAGATCACGTTGTACGCGCTCGTGAGATCGTCGGTCCCGGCGTTGTGTTGTGTGTTGTCGGTCATGGACGGCAGCGTCGGGGCGGGCAGGGTGACCCGTCATCACATGATTCGCAGGATCTCCCTTCGCGGGATTAGTCTGCGTCGCCGTGGCGGAGGTTCTCCACGGGCTCGACGGCGCCGCGAGAGAGCGCGTCGCTGCCCTCCGAGCGCAGGGGCGCTTCTTCTGGCTCGACGTCTCGCTCAGTGAGACGTCGCTCGACGAGCTGAGCGGCGCGCTGGGGATTCCCGAGTCCGCGCTTCGCTCCCGCGCGGAGCCCGGGGCATACGCGGCGCGCACGGTCGACGCCGACGCCGAGGCGGTCCGCTTCGCGTTCCGCTGCTATGTGGACCGAGAAGGGGCCGGGCACCGGCTCCGGCCCATCAAGGTCCGCGTGCTCGTCACCGGCGAGTACCTGTTGACGCTGCACGAGGCGAGGGTCTCACTGCCCTCCGTCCTCGCTCGCGAGCCGCCGGAAGAGCGCAGCAAGGGATACCTCGTCTACTCGGTCCTCGACATGATGCTCTCGAGCACCTTCGATGCGCTCGAGGAGGTCGAGCTCAGGCTGGACGGACTGGCGGAGAGCTGGGCCGAAGGTGACGGGGGCGTGCCGCGCGCGACGTTGCGGGACACGGTCGCCAGGCTCTCGACGATGCGGCGCTGGCTGACCGCCGAGCAAGCCGTGCTCGAGCGGGTCGCGGTCGAGGTCGGCGCGCTGCTCGGCTTCGGTGCGGACGAGGAGCGCTACCTCGACCGTCTCGGCGAGCAGGTCGATCGCCTGCTGGCCTCCATCGACGCCGCGGCCAACGAGATGGGGATGCTGCTCGATCTCCAGCTGAACGAGCGTGCGTATCTCGTGAGCGTCCTGGCGACGATCTTCGTGCCCCTCACCTTGGTCACCGGCTACTTCGGCATGAACTTCGGCTGGCTGGTCCATCGGATCGACAGCGCGCTGGCGTTCTGGGTGCTCGGGATCGCCCTCCCCGTCGCGACAGGAGTCGTGGCTTGGCATCTCCTCGTACGCCCCTTCCTGATGGGCGACAGCCGGGAGCGCCGACGCCGCTGATCGCGGTACGTGACGCCGGCCAAGATCACCTGGAACCCGTGATGACCGCTCACCTCGTCCGGGTCGAGGCTGACGAGCGTCCCTTGACAACGACCCAAGGAGAGCTCATGACCGATCAGGCAGTACACCACCACGCCGCCGCTCCGCCCATCCCGTCCAGGGTTCGCGAGACGGCGCGAAATATCACCGGGTACTGGTGGGTCCAGCTCGCCGCCGGCATCGCCTGGCTGGCGATCTCGCTCGTGATCCTGCAGTTCGACGACGCGTCCATCACGACCGTCGGCGTACTCGTCGGCGTGCTGTTCGTGCTCGCAGGCGTCCAGAACCTCGCTCTCGCGATGCTGACGGACTCGCTGCGCTGGGTGTGGGCCACGTTCGCGGTGCTGATGCTCGTCGCTGCAGTCATCGCGTTCGTCGACCCGGCGGACACGTTCGCCGGACTGGCCGACATCCTCGGATTCCTGTTCCTGCTCGTCGGCGTCTCGTGGATGGTCCGCGCGTTCCTGGAGCGGACCGTCAATCCGCTCTGGTGGCTCGGGCTCATCTCGGGCGTCCTCATGACGGTCATGGCGTTCTGGACCGCCGGCCAGTTCTTCATCGAGCGGGCCTACGTCCTCCTCGTGTTCGCGGGGATCTGGGCGCTGATGGAGGGCGTCTCGTGCATCGTGCGCGCATTCGACGTACGGCGCCTGCACGAGAGCCTGTAGCGATCAGGCCTCGCTACGACGGCCGGCTCTCCTCGTCATCCCGAGGTCGGGAGGCGGGAGGGCCGGCCGCGCCGGTATCAGCGCACCCGCAGCGACGGCGCGAGCACGCCGAGCTCGCGCGCCCGCGCGACCGCCTCGCTGCGGCTGTGCACCCCGAGCTTCGCGTAGATGTGGCGCAGATGCGTCCCCACGGTGTTCGGAGACAGGAACAGCTTCGAGGCGATCGCCGGCGCGGTCAGGTTGGTGGGCAGGTACCTCACCACGCGCAGCTCCGCGTCGCTGAGCTCGTGCGCCGCCGACGCGACCTCGTCTCGGCGGACGTGCGTGCCGCCGGCCATCACGTCGAGGATGTCGGAGAGCAGCGTCGCGTGGGCGGTTCGGTGGCTCGGGTGGCGCTCGAGCAGGCCCCGAACGGGGGCCACCGTGAAGGGGAGGATGATGCCCTCCGGCTCGGCGATCTCGAGCGCCTGCTCGAGGGAGTCCTCGGCGCCGCGGCGGTCACCCATCCGCTCGCGAGCGGCCGCCTCGAAGAGGAACGCCTCGATCCGCATCCAGCGTGGATGGAGCGCCGGTGCCGAGTGGTCGATGACCGGCCCGAGCGCGTCCACCGCCGCCTCCGGCGCTCCCTCGGCGAGCGCGATCGCCGCGGCGGTGATCCGCATCCCCGCGCGCGCTCGCGTCTGCTCGTCCACCCCGGCGAGCCCGGCGCGCGCCGCCGCCCTCTCCCCCATCTGCAGGCGCGTCCGGAGGATGCGGCCGCGCACCTCGGGCGTGAGCGGGTGCTCGTCGGACAGGCGCGCCTGCATCCGCTCCGCGGCGCGAAACGCGTCCAGCGCATCCGCGAGCCGCCCCCGCCCGAGGTGCATCAGCCCAGTGGCGTGCTCGATCACCAGCTCGGTGTTCGGGTCGCCCGCGGCCGGCAGCGCCCGGCGCGCGCGCTCGAGTTGGTGCACCGCCTCGTCCCATCGGCCCGCCCACACCAGCGTCGCTCCCGCCACGACGAAGGCCGGCGCAGCGATGGGGTCGCGTCCCCACCCGTGTTCGTCGGCGATCGCCACGGCGTCGTCGGCGAGCCTGCGCACGGCGCGCAACGGCAGCGCGCTGAGCGTGGCGCCCAGTGCGAGGAAGGCGAGGCACACGATCTCGAGGTAGGGCCGGCCGCTCCGGCGCGCGAGCGCGAGCGCCTGCTCGAGGTGGTTGCGCGACTCCTCCAGCCGCAGCGCCCACAGCTCGGCGACGCCGAGGTTGTACAGGGCGGCGACCCGATGCTCCTCACCGTGTGCCATGCCGGTGGCGGCCTGCGCCTCGAACGCCGCGTCCACGTCCCGCGCCGACTCCAGGGCGCCGTTGAGGTTGCCACGGCGGGAGGCCAGCCACAGGTTCACCGTCGCGTACAGCAGGTCGAACCCGGGCTTGCGATCGTCGGTGACGTAGGCAGCCAGCCGCCGGCCGACGGCAAGGTACGCGGCGGCCTCGTCGAGCAGGCCGTCGAACACGTGGACGCCGGCGTGCAGGACCGGCAGCTCCGCGTTCGCCTCGAACGCCTCGGGCGGGAAGGCCGCGAGCAGTCCGCGAACCGTCGCGACGCGGCCCTCGAGGATCAGCTGGAGATACCGGTCGGCCACCAGCCGCGCCGCGAAAGGCCAGTCCGTCGCCGCCTGCGCGTGCCGCACCGCCTCGATGATGTCGCCGTTCGCCGCGTACCATCGCGCGGCCGCACGATGCAGCGAGCCGATGCTCTGCGGGGCGGTGCGCCGTAGCTCGAGGCGGAGGAGGTCCGCGAAGAGGTGGTGGTAGCGAAACCAGGTCCGGCCCGCATCCAGCGGCGTGACGAACGCGTTCGCGTCGACAAGGCGCTGCAGGATGCCCTCCGAGCCAGAGCCGCCCGTGACGACGTCGGCGAGCGGGCCGCTGACGCGGTCCAGGAGCGACGTGCGCAACAGCAGCTCGCGCACGTCCGGTGGCTGCCGCTCGAGCACCTCGGCAAGCAGGTAGCCCGCGACGGTCCGTTCGCTGCCGGAGAACTCCCGCACGAATCGCTCCGGCTCGGCGTGTCCGACGAGCGAGAGGGCCGCCAGCCGCACACCGGCGGCCCACCCCTCGGTCCTGTCGCACAGAAGCGTCAGGCCCGACTCCGAGAGCCTGATCCCGGCCGTCGCGAGCAGCTGGCGCGTCTCCTCCTCGCTGAAGCGCAGTTCCGCCGCGCGCACTTCGATGAGTGCACCCGCAAGGCGCATGCGATGTAGCCCGAGCCGCGGCTCCTCTCGCGTCGCGAGCACCGCGCGCACCGTCGGCGGCAGCTGCATCAGGAACGACTCGAGGAGGTCGAGCGCCTCGCGTGAGCGCAGCTCGTGGAGATCGTCGATCACGAGCACGACCGGGCCATCGAGCGACGCGAGATCCGACAGCAGCTGCTCGACGACCGCGTCGCCTCTGAACCCGGGCGACGGGCTGACGTGCTCGATCCATCCGTGCGGGCCGACAGCGCGCACGAGCTCGGCGACGACCGACAGCCAGAAGCGCTGCGCGTCCTCCTCGCCGCGCTCGACAGAGACCCATGCAACCGGCTCGCCGGCCCCCTCCAGCCACGAGCGAAGCAGGAGCGTCTTGCCGCTGCCGGCGGGCGCGCAGACCAGCGCCACTCCGCCCGCCGCAGTCGCCGACAGACGGTCGCGAAGCTCGTCACGTCGGACCAGCGAGCCGGCCACGGGCGGGTGGGCCGCGATGTCCGATGGCACCATGCCAGCGCGAAGCCTCTCAGAGCGCAACTCGCGCCGCCACGCGGGAGACCACGGATCTCGCGGCGCGGCGGCGCTCGCGCCGCCCGTCTCCGCGTCGCAGCCGGCGGAGGTGGTGGTCGCACCACCGCCATCCGTCCAGGAGCCGGCGGCGCGGCCCCCGGCAGGTCGATCACCATGGCGTGCGCGACGCACGTTCCCCCGACACGCCGAGCCACGCGGTCGCCGACGGCGCACGCCCGCAGCCTGCGCCATCCGCGCGCATCGCCGTGGCGAGCCGTGCGTTCGGGGACGAGTATCCGCTCGAGTGCGGTCAGAACCGCGTGCGGCTTGCGGGCGTGCTTCTGCTCGCGACGATCCTGTTCTACCTGCCGTGGATGCTCTCGTCACTCAACACGGCGCTCCCGTGGCTCGCCTGGCCGTTCGCAGCCGCGAACGTGTTCTCGATCGGCTACGCCGTCCTCGCCGTCGTCAACGCCTGGTCGCGCAGCGTCCCGCGCCGACAGCCGGTACCGCCGGCCGCCGAGCCTCACGTGGGCGTCATCATCCCGACCTGCGGCGAGTCCGTCCCGATGGTCCTGCGCACCATCGTGTCGGTCCTCGAGCAGGACTGGCCGCAGCACCGCATGACCGTGGTCGTGAGCGACGACGGTCACGACGCCGAGCTCGCCGCCGCGGTCGCTCATCTGCCTGTCGTCTATCACTCCCCGCCGCCGCGCTTCGCGCCCGGGCGCGACGGCGCGGCCAAGGCCGGCAACTTGAACTCCGCGCTCGCACTCCTCGACCTGATGCATCCGGAACTCGCGTACGTCGAGACGCGAGACGCCGACGACGAGGTCGGCACCAACGCGTTCCTGCGCCAGGCGGTGGGCCAGCTCCTCGCCGACGATCGCCTGGCATTCGTGCAGACCGTGAAGGAGGCGCAGGTCAGCGCAGGCGATCCGTTCAACAACCGCGAGTCGATGTTCTACCGCGGCCAGATGCTCGCCCGGAACGCGTCAAACGCGGTGTTCCCGTGCGGATCCGGGCTCGTCTGGCGGCGTACGGCCCTGCGTGAGATCGGCGAGTTCCCGACGTGGAACCTGGTCGAGGACCTCCAGTCCGGGGTCGAGGCACTGCGCCGGGGGTGGCGTGGGCTGTACGTGCCGATCGTCGGCGCCGTGGGCCAGCACTCGCCCGAGGACGTCCCCAACGCCTACAAGCAGCGAGGCACCTGGGGCATCGACACGGTGCGTCTCATGGTCTGGGGGACGCTGCGCGGCATGGCCCTGCGTCAGCGCCTGCAGTTCGCGGAGATGATCGTGTTCTACCTCAACGCGTTCACGACCCTGGTGTACCTCCCGAGCCTCGCGTGCTCGCTGCTGGGCTGGATACCGCTGGACTCCACCGCGGCAGGCTACGGGCAGCACATGCTGCCGTTCGTGCTGGCCACCGAGATCTGGCTGCTGGTGCTCAACCATCCTTTCTACGACCGGCGCCAGCGCCAGCGCCAGCCGGTCCGCGCGCTGTGGCGCCAGCGGGTCATGGTCGCCGGCCTCGCCCCCATCTACATGCGGGCCTCCCTCCAGGCCATCCTCAGCGGACCCAACCGCAAGCCGGTCTACAAGGTCACGCGCAAGGAGGACGACCTGCGCTGGCACTGGCGCCACACGCTCCCGCAGACCGCGCTCGCCCTGCTGGTGCCTGTCGTGGGCATCTACGCGGTTGTCCACGGGACGCTGCCCCCGGTGTGGCTGCTCCTGGGCACCCTGTACTGGGGCGGGCTCAACATCGTGCTGCTGACCGGCTTCGTATCGCGCGGCTGGCACGGCGTGCTGCGCGGTCGTAACAGGGTCACGGGTCTCGCGACGGCGGTTGCAACCGCCCCGGCCGCGGAGAGCGACCCGAACCCGGTCGTGGCGCGTGTCGGCGGCTTCTAGGCCGATCTCCGTCAGACAGCGCTACCTCGGGTCCGCCGGTTCACGGCTTGTCCCGACGCCACGATGCGCGCCAGCCGCAGTAGGTCATCCACAGGCCGAGTAGACCAAGGCACGCAGTGCCAGCCAGCCGCGGCCGCCGCAGCGCCGGCCAGCGGCCCCTCGTTCGGTCGCGGGCGCGAGCTCCGGCTACCGCGACGCCGGCCGGGGCGACGGCGATGAGCCGCCACGACCTTCGCCGATACCGATCTTCGTCGACGGCGGCTTGATTTCAGTCGGCGGGAGTGGCCGCGGAGCCATGCGATCGGTCTACTGCCAGAGCAGACAGCCACGCGAGCGTCTGAGCGATCATGAGAACCGAGAGCAATCCCGAGCAGCGGGACATGATGGTGACTCGCGGCGCGGTCTCTCGGCGTAGCGCCTGATAACCGAACCCGGCCGCCGCGAGCCAGCCCAGGGGGTGCAGACCGACTGCACGGATCGTCGTGGCTCCAAGGAACGATGCCACGAGGGCGTGGGCGGCCAGGAGCGTGCCGGTTCGCTGCCTGATCCCGGCGACGAGCGCCTCCTGGTCTGCCAACGCATCGCGCCCGGCCTCGTACGTGACCTCCTCCAGCGTCTTCACTTCGGCGAGCGTACGCCCTGCCGCGGATGAGACACCCGCGTGGCTACGCGCCAGATGTTCACTCCCGCACAACGGGAGCCCCTGGGATCGCCGCGGATCGTAGGCGCATCGGACCCTTCGGTCGGCGTGACGCAGAGGACGGACCCGGGATTCTCCCGGGCGCGAACGACGACCCAGCGCGGGAAGCTCGGCTGCACCCCGACGAGAAAGGGCAGAGGCAGCCGTGAGCTCGAG